>Ga0247831_1001425_pt1 | contig 44776 bp, 31 predicted proteins | sample LaCruzMarch2015__9_FD_192406 | JGI IMG/M metagenome (GOLD analysis project Ga0247831, IMG submission 192406) | Freshwater microbial communities from meromictic Lake La Cruz, Castile-La Mancha, Spain - LaCruzMarch2015_1m | ecosystem: Environmental > Aquatic > Freshwater > Lake | place: Spain...
AAATTTGCATCTGTAATTCTTGTAAAGTCAGCCATAGTTGAGGTCAAACTATATTTATCGGGACTGCCTAAAGTTGTGTTGTACGGCAGAATAAAACTCGTAGACGAATTACATAAATCTACTAAATTGCTAAGTGTAAAATCAATACTTGGGGCTATTGTAACAATAATAGCTTCACTATTTATACTTGTACAACCATTTACCGTACAGGTAGCATTGTATGTACCAGAAGCAGAAACTATTATTGATGTGGCTATTGTGCTATTCGACCAAACCACTATTCCCGCACAATCACTTACGCTTAACTTTATATTTGTACCAGCACACACAATATTATCTACATCATCAGAGGTTACGGATGGGGCCGACGGAATTGTATTTACAACAATTATCTGCGTGGCTGAGGCTAAACTCACACAACCATTTACGGAGCAAGTTGCATTATATGTGCCTGACGAAGAAACTGTAATGGCAGTAGCATTTGTTCCATTCGACCAAACAACTGTTCCTGCACAACCACTTGCAGTTAATGTCGTTAATGTTCCAGAGCAAATATTTGTATTACCCGAAATACTTGGTGCGTTTGGAGCTGGATTTATTATAACACTAGTTGAAGCAATAGCACTCTCGCAACTCACAATTAACGAACATTTGAAATCATACTTAAGAGTTGTTGCAGATGAGTAAGTAGAAGGAATAATAGAAACCGAACTTCCACTGGTCCAAGTTCCGTTATTTAAACGATATTGCCCACTTCCCAAATTACATGAAACTGATAAAGAAAAACCTGATTCAGTATTGCATAAACTTGTTTTATTTGCTGAATTTACAATTATTGGCTTTTCGGGGCTTGTATTTACATTAATTGTTGTGACCGTTCTGACAGTTTGACAAGTAAGGTTTGCCGTAATCTGCTGCTCACGAGCTACATAATATGATTTAGTTGAGGTGAGATTTGGTGTAGAAAAAAACGTGCCTGACGAAATTTGGGTCAAAGAAGTTGCATATTCATACCATTTATACATGCCAAGATTGGGACTATTTATGCTAAGCGTTTTTAATTCACTTCCACAAATATCACCTATTGGACTTACTGAAACATTCGGTACATCACTCCAACCCTGTTTTGTTACAGTCAAGCTGGCATTAGCGGTACAATATCCTGATGTAACAATTACTTTATAAGTATCCGAATTCGAAGTTTGTATCGTACTATTCGTTTCAAAAGTCTGACTCATAGCCGAAGTGATATTTCCTGCTAAGTTTTGCCATTGATAAGTAAACGATCCGTTTCCACCAGTTGGATTTCCAGTCAAAGTAGTTGATTTATTTAACTCACCAGTTATACAAAAAGCATTTATTCCAGTAATAGTCGCAGAAACATTTGGCGTAATTTCTACATCAATTTTTGCTCTTAAACTTTCACAATTATTGACATTTGTCTGAGTCACATAATAGCTTGTTGTTCCTGCTGATGTTGTGACAGGAGTAGGGGCAGATAAGCTTGATAAACCCCCATTTGCACTTGTCCCATACCACATTATGGCATTTATCCCTAAAGCCGTGGCAGAAAGTGGTGTCGCTGCGGCATTACGGCAATACCCTACTGGTGGAGTTACGACTGTTGGTGCAGGCGGTAAATCATTGATTGTAACAATAATAGTTGTTTTAGGACTCTCACAATTGACTGGAGCAGGACTTTTTTGACTTACCTTGTAAATTTGTGTTCCAGCAATTGAAGTATTTGGAGTTGGAGCAGATGTCAAAATATTATCATTTTCATCATACCAAATTGTGCTATTAGAACCTGAAGCTGTAGCAGTGAGGGCTGTTGCCGTGCTATTTTTACAGTATGCAATTGTAGTTGTTGCACTCGGATTTGTCGGAATGGTATTGACTACAACACTAATTGAAGACCTCGTACTCTCGCAAGTATAAGTATTTTTCTGACTAACATAGTAAGTCGTTATACCTAAAATAGCCGATGTTGGTATTGGAGCAGAAACACTTGAAACTCCACCTAATGAGGTTGTTCCGTACCATAATAAAGCACTACCTCCAGTTGCGGTGGCAATTAGGCTATTCGTAGTGGCATTTTGACAATAATTAATAGAACTCGTAATTGTCGGTGCAGAAGGTGTAGGATTTACCGTGAAATTTGTTTGTGAACGAGTACTTTTACACCCAAAAGTATTTTCTTGTTCTACCCAATAATTCAAAACGCTTGGTGTTGTTGAATTGGTTGGCAATATATCTGAAAGTGAAATATTGTAAGTATGAGAACTGGTTGTAGTCGCAGAACTTGAAGATACCGCTGTACCACCAGCAGCCTGATTATACCATCTTACTTTATTTGTTACGAGTTCTTTTGCCATTGTCAGAGCAACAGCATTTCCTTGACAAACAACTGCTGAAAGTGGATTTATCGTAATTGATGGTACGACTGGAATTGGATTTATATTTACAACTACACTGGCTGATAAAGCACTTTCACAACCACTTTTTGTGCAAAGAGCCTGGTATGTTTTTGAACTAACTGCCGAAGGAGTAAATGTGTAAATGGCATTAGACGAAACTACAACACCATTTTCATACCAAGAGGTAGTTCCTCCCACACCTGCACAGCCAGTCGAATTAAGCGTAATTGATGCTCCCAGACAAGCGTTTTGAGGAGATGTAGTATTGATTATCGGAGTAGGTGGAATTAGCTTTACATTAAGTGTAAGCTCTGCGGTGGTTCGTGAACAGGTGATAGCTGCACCTTGATTTATCGACCCATCGTTATCGTTATTAACACTTACATTAAAGACAACTTTACAACGATACTTCTTGCCATTTTGAGCAAAAGGAATCGGTGTAAAATTTAATGTCTGAGTCGTAGCTCCCGAAATTCCTCCGCCACTACTTACATTTCCCCAAGTATTTGAAGTTGCATCCAAAACCTCCCATTGAAAACTTACAACATTGGCAATAATCTCTGATGAAATGGGAACTGTGAGAGCATAATTCGTATTTTCACAAACTGCGTTATTGGTTATACTACCAACACTATTTAGATATAAAGTGGCGGGATCTGAGGTTACAGTGCAGCCATTGCCATCAGTTGCTACATATCTGAATAGTGTTCCGGAAATATTAGGGCTACCTGTCGGTGAAACTTGAAGAATATTTCCAGAAAATACTGTCGGTATAGCATTTGTAAGTGCTGTAAAACTTGATTCTGAAGAAAGTTTCCTTTGCCACTGATAAGTTATGGCACTCCCTAAATCAGTGCTGGTTGTTGAAGCATTTGCCAGAAAACGAATGCTATTTGGCTCGCAATCAAATTGAGTTATTGGGTGATCTATAATGCTTAAACTATTAACAGTTACATTAACCGACGAACTCGTCGCACTTTCATAACCCTCGGCAGTTTTGCATGTAGCGGTATAGGTAGTATTTACAGTTGGGTTAACCGAAATCTCTGCCGCTACTTCCCCAGTTGACCATTTCGGCGTTCCACTCGCACACGAGCCTGTAAGCGTTACAGAACTTCCCAAACACATCAAAGCATTCGGCTGCAAAGTGGGCGGACCTAAAACAGTAAATGTGGCTTTATAAGTAGAACCATAATTATTCGAATACAATATCGCTCTTGCACATCCGCTGCCTATTGGATTTTGTGTCAAAATTTCAATTACATAAGTTCCTGAATCTCGCCTATTTAATACATTGATATTCTGTGAATTATTTCTCCAAGTCTGATTCCTCCCACATCCACCGGCATGGTTTGATGCCAAAGGCATTGGGAATCTTGAAAAATTAGGTGCAGTTTCCCCAGTCGGATAAATTCTATAAAAGAAAGTCCTGCTTGATAGAATACACGTACTACATGAATAAGTATTATTCTGCCCACCTGAAATGACTAATGAGCATCCAGCACCAAATTCCCCTAACGAGCCCCCAAAATTAGGATTAACCACTTGATCAGTTTGCAAATCATAAAATGTATTACCACTACCATTTTTATTCAATATCACGTATGATTCTGTACTACCTCTGCCACTATTGTTTTGTTGTTGAGCAGATGACAGATAAGAAAAAACTATTCCAATGAAAAGAATAAAAAACTTCTTCATAAAAAATAATTAAAAAGGTAAAATTTATACTATCATACAAGCCATTTAAGTGCTAAGACCAAAATAATCAACATAAGCCTACTTACTATTTTGTTAAAAATCAAACTTTTTAATTTCAAATCCCTCGCATCTTTTCTTGTGTTTCATTATTTAAAAGGCAAATAATCAGTAAATAAAACTTTGCAATCTTCGCTCCTTAAAGAGGTAAAAAAAATTCCTTTTCAATATCAATATTTTCACTAGCTGTTATTAATTATTGATTCTAAAATATAAATATGGCATTTAAAAGCATTCGTCACAAAAATATCAATAATGTTACCTATTTAAATAACCAAAAAGGATTTTAACTTATCGTTTTTAGCATATTCGCTCCATCTATTTTCTTCCTAGTAAGATTTATAAAAATTAGAAGATGAATCAAAAATTTGGCATAACTTCTCAGATAGACTTTACCACTCATTTGATAAATTGTGCACGGACAATAGTCAACAAGCCCTAAGTAAAATAATAAGCTGATAGACAACTATTTAACTATTTTCAAATTTGTTAAATAATACTATCCTATTACTGAATATTAACAATTAAAAGCAAAATTTGCTTCATAAAAACTCTTTACAAAAAAGCCGTCTCAAAAGAAACGGCTCTTTGCTTACAACCCTAACCACTATGAAAAAACATCATCTACTAAATATATTTACCTTGACCGAAATTTCGACCAATGCTTAAAACCTCCTTATTTTAAAAAAATGATAAAGCTCGAATATCCCCAGAGCAAGCAAAATTAGTAACAACAATATTTGTAGTGGATAAATCAAGATTAAATTAATAAAACTTGTAAGAATTTATAAAAACATATTACTTCTTTTTGGTGTTAAAATGCAAAGTCCTAAGTCTTGAGATGAAAATAAGCGAAAAAAATTTATTATTACTTTACTGATAATCAAGCTTTTATCGCTGTGGCGAACAGTCGATGCGGCAAACTGTCTCATTTCTTGTGTCTAAGTATCTAAAAAACTATAATCTCCTAAATTTTCAAAAGTATTTAGTAGGCGATATATGATTTTACCTTTTTACTACTTAATAACGTTTATTAATGGTCTTATAACTATCCAAAAAGGTTATTTTTCTTACCATTTTGGCTTTATTTTAGACCTTAAATAGCCCAAGGTCAATGGCCAAAAAAGCTAGAGTAAGGTAATAAGCTTATAGACCGCTATTTAGCTCTTCACAAATTTGTCGATTAATATTATTATAGAAATTAAAAGTATTTTAAATAATTTCAGCAGAAAAAACCCTGATTTTTTAAACATATTTCACAATATTACTCCTTATATACCTACCACTCAGATTGCTTTTCTTTCTTTAAAACTATTTTATTTCACGCTAAAAAATTAATAACTATGAAAATAAATATCGAAACCGCTGTAAATCAATCTGTTATTGACGTTTGGAATCAATTTGATGATAAATTACTCCTAAAACTATCTCCACCTTTTCCTCCTGTGAAACTTATAAACTTTGGACAAGAAGTTGGTGAAAAAGTAACATTTGAATTAAATTTTTTTATTTTACGACAACTTTGGGTCAGTAAAATAACTGATTCTTATTTATCGGTTAAAGAATCATATTTTGTTGATGAAGGTGTAACACTGCCGTTTTTTCTAAAATACTGGAAGCACAAGCACCGTATCGTGCGAGACGATACCTCGCCGAATGGCTCTGGAAGTATAATTATTGATGAAATTGAATTTCGAACGCCGACTATTTTGACAGATTACATTTTTTATCCTATCTTGTATCTTCAATTCCTTTATCGCAAACCAATTTATCGAAAATTTTTCACCTCCCGCCCCTAAAGGAAGGTTAAAAAAGCTCCCCTTTTGGGGCGGGGGGGCGGATATTATACTATGAAACTAAACATTACTTGGAAAATCTTCATCGGCATGACGCTCGGTATCATTGTCGGTTATTTCATTCACAATCACTTCGATTTAGGGCAATTTAGTATAAAAGATGCCGCATTACTCACTCCCGAACAGGTTAAAGCCAATGAAGGTGTGAAAGATTGGAGTTCGTATCTTCAATTGCTCTCAAAGATTTTCCTACGTCTAATTCAGATGATTTTAGGGCCTTTGGTATTTTCTATTCTATCAGTAGGAATTGCCAAACTAGGAGATTTCAAAGTAGTTGGTCGTGTTGGACTCAAAACGTTAGGTTATTTCTATTTCGCCACAATTCTTTCTCTAATTACTGGTATGATTGCCGTAAACGTTATGAAACCTGGCAAAGTAATGACGCTTGATTTACCAAGCACAGGAACAGATACAGGAGTTGAAGCAAAAAAAATGACGCTTGAAAACTTTATTACACACGTTTTCCCGAAGAGTATTTTTGAGGCACTTTCTACCAACGAAGTATTACAAATCGTAGTATTTTCACTGTTTTTTGGTATGGCATTGGCTGCCATCGGCGAAAAAGGAAAAAGCGTAACCAAAGCCCTTGATGCCATTTCAGAAGTGATGTTTAAGATTGTTGGCTACGTAATGACTTTTGCTCCTTATGCAGTTTTTGGTTCGGTTGCAGCCGTAATTGCATCTAAAGGTATAGGCGTATTAGGTGGTTATTTATATTTAATAGTTTGTTTCTTTGCAACACTGGCTTTTTTCATCGTCATTGTTTTGTGGGTAATATGTCTCACACAGAAAATCGACTATTGGAAATTGTTGAAGTATGTAAAAGACGCTCTTTTCTTATCGTTCAGCACGGCAAGTTCGGAAGCCTCAATGCCTTTGCAGATTGAACAGCTCAAAAAATTTGGTATTTCAGAACGTATAATCAGTTTTGTTTTGCCTTTAGGATATTCATTCAACCTTGATGGTTCAATGATGTACATGACCTTTGCAACGGGCTTTATTGCACAAATCTATGGAATTGAATTAACGCTTGGTCAGCAAGTTACAATGCTGCTTACGCTCCTGCTTACGAGTAAAGGTATCGCTGGTGTGCCTCGTGCGTCATTGGTAGTAATTGCTGGCACACTTACTATGTTTGGTCTTCCACAAGAAGGTATCAGTTTAGTTTTGGCAGTTGACTGGTTGTTGGATATGGGCCGCTCGGCCACTTCGGTAGCAGGAAATGCAGTTGCAACGGCAGTTGTAGCTAAATGGGAAGGAGAATTGAAAGAGTAAATTAAACTGATTTAAGCATAATATATACAAAAACCCCTCACAATCATCTATTATGAGGGGTTTTTGATATAATTTAATTTTATCAAGCCCCTTCCAGTTTTTCCAAAATTAGCTCTTCAATATATTCTCTGATTGAATCAATTTTAATTTGTGTAACCACATCTTGTGCGAATGCCAAGAGTTGCAAACGGATCGCTTCTTTTTTAGGAATACCTCTTGACTGCATGTAGAAAATTGCCTCGTCATTCAGTTGCCCAGTTGTTGTTCCATGCGAACATTTCACATCATCTGCCCAAATTTCTAATTGAGGTTTTGTATTCATGGTTGCCTCATCAGAAGTTACCACGTTTCGGCAGTTTTGATAAGCGTTAGTTTTCTGAGCATCTTCTCTTACGAAAATTTTACCATTAAAAACTCCTGTTGATTTGTCCATCAAAATCCCTTTATAAAGCTCGTGACTTTCGCAATTTGGTTTTCTGTGGTCAACAACTGTGTGATTATCAACATGTTGCTTGCCATTTGGCACGTACAAACCAAACAAATGACTTTCAATATGTTCGCCATCAAGCACCACATTGAGGTTATTTCTTACAAAACCACCATTCAAAGTTGCCGTTGCCGAATAAAAATAGCTACGTCCCTTTTGGTAAACTTGTGTAGTGCCGATATGATACGATTTATCACTTTCGCTCTGCACTTTATAATAGTCAACCATAGCTGAATCATCAACTATGATTTCTGTAACTGTATTTACAAATGCTGCATTATCTCCTACCGTTCGATACGCCTCAGCAATTTTCACTTGTGAATTTTTACCCACAATAATAAGGTTTCGTGGTTGCGAACCAACATTAACCAAACGAACATCTGAGATAAATCTTAAAATGATTGGCTCTTCAACTATCTTATTATCAGCCACTTGCACTACAACACCATCATTAGCAAGAGCAGTATTTAGAGCAGTAAATGCATCAGTTTCGTAGTTGGCATATTTACCAAAATAACCCTCGATTAATTCAGGTTGTTGAGCCAATGCTTCCGAAAAAGGAATAACTCTTAGCTTATTTTCGGGTGTTGCAATCTGAGAAAGTTCGGCATTATAAACACCATTGATAAAATATAAAACGTTTCCAGTAAGGTGTGGTAACGGAATTTTATCAAGGTCAGCTTGGTTAAACTCGGTTTTGGTATGGAAATCAAATGTTTGTTTTACTAAATTGCTTACATTCGAATATTTCCATTCTTCATGACGAATGGTTGGAAAACCTAATTTATCAAAATTTTGCATTGCTTCACCACGTAATTGATGAATCGGCAAAGCTGCTTTACCATTCAGTTTTGCTTGTGACAAATGAAAATCAGCGATTAATTCTGCTTTTAGACTTGAAGTATCTTTATTTTCTATCGAACTCATTATTCAAAATTTTCTATATCCATTTCTCCGAACCTTTTCGGAAAAATTATTCTACAATTCTGCAATTGCTTCTAATTCTATTTTATATCCAAAATGTAATTCTGGCACGGGAATGATTGAGCGTGCTGGGCGATGCTCTCCAAAATATTTTGCATAAAGTTGGTTCACAATTGCCCAATTCTCACCTCCTGAGATATAAATTGTAGCTTTTATCACTTTATCCGATGTCACCCCTACTTCCTGCAAAATCTGATTTAAATTATCAAAAACAACAATCAACTGCTCCTCGATACTCGACTCGATTGGTAGTTTTTCAGAGGTTTTGATTTTTATTGGCAAAATTCCTGAAGTGAAAAGCAGTCCACCACTCACAATCGCTTGAGAATAATGCCCTAAAGGCTTCAGACTATCTTTGACTTGAATTTTCTGCATAAATTATCAAGGTAACGTTCTCAGAGCGAAGTCGAAGGTTTACACAGCCTCCAAAGCGTCGACTTCGTTTTTAATCCAATCGTAGCCTTTTTCTTCTAATTCAAGAGCTAATTCTTTTGTTCCCGATTTAACGATACGTCCTTTGTAAAGTACATGTACGAAATCTGGTACTATATAATCAAGCAAACGTTGATAGTGAGTAACGATAACAAACGAACTCTTTCCGTCACGCAATTGGTTTACACCTTCTGCTACAATACGAAGAGCATCAATATCAAGGCCTGAATCGGTTTCATCCAAAAGCCCTAAGACCGGCTCAAGCATGGCCATTTGGAAAATTTCGTTACGTTTTTTCTCTCCACCTGAAAAACCTTCGTTAAGTGAACGTTTCAATAGAGCATCATCGATTTTTACCAATTTTGCTTTCTCTCTCATTCTTTTTAAAAATTGAGCAGCATCGAGAGGTTCTTGACCATTATACTTGCGAATTTCGTTGATAGCTGTTTTTAAGAAATTGATGGTTGTAACACCAGGAATCTCAACAGGATATTGGAATGCTAAGAAAATACCTTCAGCAGCACGTTTTTCGGGAGCTAAATCAAGTAAATCTTTTCCGTTGAATGTAACGGAACCTTCAGTCACTTCGTAATCTTCACGACCTGCCAAAACCGAGGCCAAAGTACTTTTACCCGAGCCATTTGGCCCCATGATAGCATGAACTTCGCCTGGTTTTATTTCTAAATTTATGCCACGTAATATTTCTTTTTCTTCGATTCTTGCGTGTAAATTACTGATAGTAAGCATTTTATTCTTTCGCTATTTTATAAAATTTCAATGATTCACGAAATAGAATTTCGTACTCTGATTAATTTGCAAAGATACAATCAAAATAGCCAAGATGCTATTCTTACTTATAATAACTCTAAATAAAGCTTTGTTGTTCCTTTGGGTTGGTATTTTTTGATCAAACTCTTTGGAAATTTTAATTTTTTTTCAAAAAGAATTAGGACTATTTAACTACTTAGCAGTTACGTATTTTACCAATATTAAAGATGCCAAAGATTTTTTGAATACATAGTCACTTTCCAAATACTCACTAAATAGAAATGACGCTTATTCATAAAATTTGACTAGTTTTAAATACACCTAAATGATATTTTCAAATGAACTCAACAATGTGCTTGTGGTGACAATAATTGTACACTTCGCTCTTTTAGTAAGGTTGTATTTTTAATGTTTTATTACCTAAATATTAAGGAATCATTAAAATCATTTACAAAAATTTATCTTTTCGTTAAGTTCTTCTCTCGAAGCAATTTTCATTAATTCAGCATTCTACTTTTGTAGTTGGAAAAAGTAAATTTTTAAATATACTTTTTCCAAAAATCTTAAAATTTTTGCTCTGAACAAATTAATTTCAACATGAGAAACATTTATCTATTATTATTTCTTTTTACTAACCTTGCTTTTGCTCAAAATAAAGCATCAATCGAAGGTAAAATTACCGATGCTTCTGGGTACTTACCAGGCGTAAATCTTACTATAAAGAATACTACAAAAGGCACATCGACTGACCTTGACGGTACTTTCCGAATAGAAAACTTATCACTCGGCAAATGTGACTTAATTGTCTCTTTTGTTGGCTATGCTCCAAAAACCGTGTCATTAAACTTGGTATCTGGAAGCAATAATATTGGCACAATTAATCTTACGGATCTTGACCAATCACTACAAGAAGTTGTAGTAAAGGCAGCCATGGCACCTTCACAAATGAAGGCATTGAGTATCAAGAAAAACTCATTGGCAATCATTGAGGTAATTGCAGCTGATGCTATCGGAAAACTTCCAGATAGAAATGCAGCCGAAGCTGTGCAGCGAATGCAAGGTGTTTCGGTGGCTCGTTATCACGGAGAAGCTGACCAAGCAACCGTAAGAGGAACACCTTTTGGTTGGACTTCTACGCTGTTCAACGGAACCCGTATGCCAAGTGCCAGTGTTTATGGTAGCCGAAATTCGATTTTAGATGCGGTGCCTTCAGAAATGATTCAGTATGTACAATTGGCAAAAGCCATTACTCCTGATATGGAAGGCGATGCCATTGGTGGCTCTATCAATTTTGTGATGCGAACTGCTCCAGAAAACCGTACTTTCAATATTTCAGGTGCAGGCGGATTTAATCAGCGTTCAGAAAATGGTAGTTATAACGCCTCATTGGTTTATGGAGACAGGTTTTTCAATAAAAAACTCGGTGTTATCATTGCTTCATCAATTTGGGATAGAAATTGGGCTACCGACGAATTAGCTATTGCCTATAATACAAATCTTACGGGAGCTGCACGAAATTCTGTAAACTCAGTTAATGCAAAGAGATATTTCGGTAAACGCCGTACTTATGGATTGAATGCTGGATTAGAATATAATTTTAATGCCAACAACAAAATATATGCACGAACATTACTTGACAAATTTGATGATATTCGTCCGGTTTATGAATCTTATTATGAATTCAACTCAAATCGTTATCGTTTTAGCTATCGTTATTCGTTTTATGAAACAGCAATCAAAGGTTTTGAGGTAGGTGGAAGTCATCAGATTACACCAAAAATCAAGGCTGAATGGAAAGCTTCTGACTATCTAATGAAGTTTGAGTTGAATACACCACCAAACTTTGATCCTAAAGGACTTCCAGTTGCTCAATTTTATCAACGCTTGTCAGGTAAATTTGGAAATTTATCAAGCGATGGTCGTAAATATCTATCATTCGATTCTCCAAATGGTGTGGGTGACGACCCAATGAACATTAAGCCAGCTTTAACAAATCCTGCGGATGTGCTTGACCCGTCTAAGCTTTTGTTATCACAATTAGTAGTGGTTGAATTAGACCAAAGCGAGCAAGATAAAGTGGCTCAACTCGATTTTACAATCAACGCTAATGATAAATTGACATTTAAAGTTGGAGGAAAATATCGTTCAAAAGCACGTTCAGGTGAAATAACCAATAATGTTTATTTACCATCGCTTGCTTTAGGGGTTCCAAACTCTCCGGCATTGGTAAAACTAAGTAATTTACAAACAGAGCAATATCCTCTACCAAACAATTTTTTTAATGAAATTGGTAGCCCTTTCGATAATTTGATTACGACTCCAATCAGCCAAGACCAATTATACGATATCTTTACAAAGGATTTTTTTACTAAAAATGGTATCGTAGAATTGGCACAACCAACAAACCCAACAACCAAACATACTGGTACAGAAAATGTAGCTGCTGCCTATGCAATGGCTGTTTATGAACCAATGGCTAAATTAAAATTGATTGGTGGTTTCAGAAATGAAAATACACAATTGACCATGAACGGAAAACGTGTAGATATTAAAAATAAAACCGTAACCGATATTACGACCAAAAATAACTACAATGCTTTTTTGCCGATGTTTCATATAAAATATTCGCCAACCGAACAATCGAATATCAGAGCGGCTTACACCAAAACATTTGTTAGAGCCAACTTTACAGATTTAACTGTTTCTGAATCAGTTGATTTGACAAGAGCTGTACCAACAATCAGCAAAGGAAATCCAAATTTAAACCCAACGTTTGCTAATAATTTTGATTTAATGGGCGAGTATTATTTCAAAAACATTGGTCTTATTTCGGGTGGGGTTTTTCATAAAAATATCCAAAATGTTATTTTTACTGATATTGCAAATGAAACAATCAACGGTACAAATTTCGTGGTGACTCAACCTAAAAACCTTAAAAACTCAAGTTTGACAGGTTTAGAAATTGGTATTACACTACGCTTTTCAAAATTACCAGGTTTCTTGAATGGCTTCGGAATTGAGGTAAATTATTCATTCGTAAACTCATCAGTTGAAGTTCCAAGATTGGTTGATGGAAAGGTTGTTACAGAAAAAACAGGTCTTCCGAATCAATCAAAACACATGGGTAATGCCATTGTTTTCTACGAGAAGAAAGGTTTGAGTTTACGTTTAGCATCAAATTTCAGAGGCAAATCAGTTGAAACTATCAATCAGCAATTAGGCCCAGATTTTTATGTTTGGTCTGATCATAACGTGACGCTTGATTTTTCAGGTTCATACACAATTTCTAAGAAAATCAGAACATTCGTTGAATTAAATAACCTCACAAATTCTTATATTGGTTTGTATATGGGCAATAATCGCGACCGTATCACCTCAAGAGAATGGTACTCAATCAGAGGTCAAGCAGGTTTAAAATTCGACATATTTTAACACCTTTTCCTTACCTAACCCAACCTACTGAGCCTCGGTTCAGTAGGTTTTATTTTTAATATCATGAAAAAAATATATATAATTTCTTTCCTTTTTTTGAGCATAACTACAATTGCACAAGAAGTAAATCTTTCATCTGAAAAACTTTGGGCAGAGCGTACATCTGCTACTAAATATGTCATTCGTAAAAATGATAAAACAAAATGGAAGATATTTATCGGCACAAATCCTCAAAAAATTGATTGGAAATCAACTCCAAAAAAACTCAATGATAGTTTGGTTTTTGAGGTTTTGCCTACCGATAGATTATTCTTCGGAGCCATTTACAAAAATGATACAATTATTTTTTCTGAAAGAAGACTTTGGGTAGAAAATGCACCAAATTTCCGAGATTTAGGCGGAATTAAGACCAATAACGGTAAAACAGTAGCATGGGGGAAATTATTTAGATGTGGCGATATGGGCAAATTTACCGCTAATGATTTGACGATTTTAAAAAAGGAAAATATCAGAAAAGTTATTGATTTCAGAAACGAACAAGAAGTAAAACAAAGTCCTGATATTTATCCATCAGATTTTGAAGTAAATCGCGTTTGGACTTCTATTTCTCCAAGCAATGGCGATGCGATGAAAAAAATATATACGCTCATTGGAAATCCTAAGACAACTCCAGCCGAGGCAGAGTCAGTTTTAGAAGAATTCTACACCATAATGCCTGATAACATCAAAAATTACGCACCATTTTTTGAAACACTTTTAAATTCAAAACAAGGCGAAGCCTCACTATTTCATTGTACAGCTGGTAAAGACCGCACTGGCTTAGGCTCGGCTTTAATTTTATCGGTTTTGGGCGTTTCGGAAGAGATAATCATCGAAGAATATTATTTATCAAATCGATATACGCAATACCTCGCAAAAGCAGGAATGATGAGTCAACTGAAACCCGAGATAGCTAAAGTTTTGGCAGGAGTTGAACCAAAATACATTCAATCAACTCTGAATAAAATCAAAGCAAAATACAGTTCGGTTCAGAAAATGTTAGAAATCGAATTAGGAATCGACGAAACTAAAAGACAATATTTAATACAGAAATATACTTATTAATGTTGACCCAAAAATTACATAAAATAAAAAAGATGAAGTTTTCATTGCCAAGATATAGACAATATAAATAAAATAGTGTTATATTATTAATTAATTATTACTAAAAGAGAAGCATTATTATATTTATATAAAGGATACAGCCGATAGTCTTTGGTGCTTTTTGATTTAGCTAATTTTGTTAATAAATTATTTTTAGAAATTATGTTTAGAAACATCACTTTGATTGTATTGTCTATTTTTCTTTCGTTACAAGCGTTTGCTGGCACAATCAAAGGTTTAATAAAGGATGCTAAAACCGGAGAACCATTAATTGGAGCAACTATTTTACTCAAAAATACTAAATTAGGTGCTTCCACTGGATTTGATGGTTCATTTCAAATTAAAAACATTCCTTCTGGAGAATACCAAATTGAAGTAAGTTATATTTCTTACAAAACATCAAACATAAAAGTAAAGGTTGAAAATATAGAGGTAATTGTCAATATTTCGCTAGAAGAAAATTCGCAGCAAACACTCAATGAAGTTGTGGTTACTGCCTCCGCTGATAAATCAAGCGAAAATATGGCTCGTCAAATTGAAAGAAATGCCAATCAATTGATGAATATTGTATCTGGAAAAGCCATTGAAATTTCACCTGATTTAACGGTTGCCAACCTCATTCAACGAGTTTCGGGTGTGTCTATCGAAAGAAATAGTAATGGCGATGGACAATATGCCATTTTAAGGGGAATGGACAAACGGTATAATTATACACTTGTTAATGGCATTAAAATTCCAAGCCCAGATAACAAATACCGTTATGTTCCTTTAGATATTTTTCCTTCAGAACTTTTGGGACGTTTGGAAGTTACGAAAACTTTAACGCCTGATTTAGAGGGAGATGCCATCGGTGGAGTTGTAAATATGGTGATGAAAGATGCACCTAATCAGTTAGAAATACGAGCAAATTTAGCAAGTGGTTATAGTGAGCTTTTTATCAATCGAAGATTTACTAGTTTCAACACAAGTCAAATTAATAGCCTTTCACCTTACGAAATGAATGGCAGTTCTTATGGAGCTACGGTCAATGATTTTCCGAAAGCTACTACGACAACAAAAACAAAAAGCCCTTTGCCTAACTTAGTCGGTGGTTTATCTATTGGAAACCGTTTTTTACAGAACAGATTAGGAGTGATTTTAGCTGCGAGTTATCAAAACATTTACAGGGGTAGTAATAGTAGTTTTTTCTCTTCAACGGTTTATGATACCGAGAAAACTTCTCGTATCACAAGTCTTTTGGAACGCCAATATTCTGACCAACAGGCCAGACTCGGACTTCATTCAAAAGTAGATTATCGTTTAAATAAAAACAATAAGATTCAATGGTATAACGCCTACATGAATCTGGCCAATAGTCAAGTAAGAGATACAAAATCAACTGAATTTTCGAGTGGTGGCTATGATTTGACAAAAGGAAATGCTGGTTTAGGTTTTTCTACAAGGTCAAGGTTTACGCAACAACAAATAATCAATAGTACACTACAAGGCAATCATACTTTTCTCGAAAAACTAAAACTCAATTGGTCCGCGGTTTATTCAAAAGCTACAAGTAAAATTCCGGACAATACATCTGTTAGTGTTTTGGGAAAAAGAGAAAATTTTATAGAAACAAAAACCTTTGCTGCTTCAATGAGTCGTCGTTGGGAGCATAATTCTGACCAAGATTATGCAGCTTATTTGAATCTTACCTATTTAACTTTATTTGATGATAATACCTTAGAAATAAGCACAGGGGGTCTATATAGAGACAAAAGCCGAGAAAATTTCTATAATAATTATCAGTTTCAGCCTAAAAATGCTTTTACGCAGTTTGGAAAAGATTTTACGAATAATTCTGAAATCAATTTTGCGATAAACAATCCTCGTGGGTCGGTAGCTTCAGCACTTACTTATGATGCCACCGAACAAGTTGCGGCTGAATATTTAATGGCAAAACTACAAACCAAAAAATGGCAAGCTATTGGCGGACTACGTGTAGAACAAACCAATCAAGCCTACGAAATGTTGTTTCCTTTAGGTGAATTAAGACCCACTGGACAGCAAAAGTATACAGATTTTCTACCGAGCCTTAATCTAAAATATCAGTTAAAAACGACTCAATATTTGAGAACTTCTTATTTTCGTTCACTCAATCGTCCAGGTTTCTTTGAAATTGTTCCAGGGAAAGTCGTGAATGAGGAATTTCAAGAGAGAGGGAATCCTGATTTGAAAAGAGCTATTGCAGATAATTTTGATATTAGATATGAAGTTTTTCCGAATCCTACAGACCAACTCATGCTAGGTTTATTTTATAAGTACATCAAAGACCCGATTGAGTATGCCCTAAGTGTTGATGCAACTCGTGGCCAAGATGTTTTTTATTCTCCTGGTAATTATGGGAATGCTACAAACTATGGTTTAGAGCTTGATTTTATTAAATATTTTCAACGGATTGGTATAAAAGCCAACTATACCTATACAAATTCATCAATTACTACACAAAAAATCATCCGAGAAAGAAATGCAAATGGCAATCTTTTCTCAAAAAATATTTTACAAACTCGCCCGCTTTATGGTCAGTCGGCTCATGTTGGGAACCTAACGTTGCTTTATAAAGACACAAAAAGTGGTTGGGATGCTCAGTTAGCTGCCTCATATACAGGTGAGCGAATCAATACCGTTTCGCAGTTTTTGGACAATGACCTTTGGCAAGAAGCATTTATTCAGATGGATGCTTCACTTGAAAAAAGCTTAAATACGAAGTGGACGATTTTTGCCAAAGCTAATAATCTTCTTGATACACCTTTGCGAGTAATCATCAAAAACACAAATCCAGTTAATAAAGATATTTATCAAGATGTAAATACAGAAAACAACACTTTGATTCGTCAAGACTTTTATAAACGGTCATTTGTTGTCGGGGTTCGATTCAAAATGTAAAATCAAATTTTTAATTTAAAACAAAAAAAAACAATGAAAAATTTATTATTTTTAACTGTATTTGCTGCAATTTTTGTGGTGGCATGTACAAAAGACAATACAACTGATGTAGCACCAGTTGCAAAACCAGAGGAGTTGAGTGTTACAGGTGAAGTTTCAGGAACATGGAAAAAAAGCTCAATTATTACAGTAAAAGGTGATATTATTATTCCAGTAGGAAAAAGCTTAACAATCGAAGAAGGCGTTAGTATTGTAATGGATACAACACGTAAACCGGAAGTAATTGTAAACGGAAACCTTTACGCCATCGGAACAACTGCAAATCCTATAAAATTTTCAGTTCCAGAAGGAGCAAAAGTAGCAAAATATAGATTTGGACAATTGTGGGGTGGAATTTTAGCTGCCAAAACTTGTACAGAATTAGTGCTTGATAATGTAATCATGGAATATGGTGGAGCTGTAACAACGGAAGCATCAACCTCTGTAAAGTTAGGATTATATAAGGCTGTAAGTGGTGAGTTTGACCCTGCATTGTGGTTTTCTAATACTGCTGGTAAAATGGTTGTAAGAAACTCAACTATACGTAACTGGCGTGACGATGCAACGTATATTGAAGGAGGTAGCGTTATTTTTGCTAATAATACTTTTTACACAACGGGTATGAGTGGTGGCGAAGGTATCAATATCAAAGCGGGTGTAATTTGTGACGCAGCATATAATCTTTTTTACAGCACAAATACCAATGCCTTTAAACTTTCAAATACCGGTGGACGCACACCACAAGCTTACACGGTAGCATATAATAATACAATTTTAAACACAGGTTGGAGAAGACCAACCATAAAAGGTGGTTCAATTTGGTTAGAACAAAGTGTACAAGCTGATTTGTATAATAACCTTATGGCAAATTGTCGTTTTGGAATAAAAAGAGATATGAAACTTCCAGAAGACAAACGTTCAATACTCAGCAACAATTATTATTATGGTTTTGCACAAAATACGGTTACACAATTTCAACCAACTGCCGACATTATGGCGGGAAAAAATGATGTTATTGGCACAAAAGCTAATGACAATGACCCTAAGTTTGTAAATTATCCAACTAACACAGATGTAATGAATGCAGATTTTAATGCCGCTTGGGATTTTCATTTATCGGCTGGTTCGCCTGCTTTGGGTAAAGGTATTACTACTTTTACAAGAAACTTCAAAGATGGAATCACAATAAATGGTGTATTGTATAAATCACCAGAACCTGCAACTTATGTAGGTGCATTCGGTACAAAATAATAATATCTAAGCTCTAAAAATTGTACTAAAACCACTTGAAATATAGTGGTTTTTTAATTTATCAGCACCAAACAATCTGTATGAAAGCTCAATTATTTTCGTTTTTTATTGCGTTATTGCTTTTGTCTCAAAATGCACAAAGTCAAATCAGCACAGCAAATATTCCGTCCATTTCTCCAATTTTTATTACTGATAGTGTAAAAAAAGATGCTGACGACCCAGCCGTTTGGATTAATAAAAAAGACCCAAGTAAAAGTCTAATTATTGGCACGGATAAAGACATCGCAGGTGCATTATTTGTTTTTAATTTGGAGGGAAAAATACAAACAGACAAAGTAGTAAAAGGATTGAAAAGACCAAATAATGTTGATGTAGAATATGGCTTGAAACTTCAGGGTATTTCGACTGATATTGCTGTAACTACAGAAAGATTTACACATAAACTTCGCATCTTTTCTTTACCCGATATGAAACCTATTGATAATGGTGGTATCGAAGTTTTTGAAAATGAAACAAACGTCGGTTTTCGTGATTTAATGGGAATTGCTTTATATAAAAACAAAAAAGGTGAAATTTACGCCATCGTAGGTAGAAAAACAGGCCCAACGACAGGCGAATATCTTTGGCAATATCTTTTGAAAGATGATGGATTTGGACAAGTAAAAGCCATATTAGTACGAAAATTCGGCAATTATAGTGGTAAAAACGAAATAGAATCCATTGCTGTTGATGATGAATTGGGCTATGTTTATTATTCAGACGAAGGCGTGGGTGTGAGAAAATATTATGCTAAACCAAGCAAAGGGAATGAGCAATTAGCACTTTTTGCCACCACAGGCTTTGCGGAAGACCATGAGGGGATTTCTATCTACAAACTTTCAAAAAAGAAAGGTTATATTTTAGTTTCTGACCAAGGAGCTGACAAGTTTCATATTTTCACAAGAGAGGGCTCTAAGCAAAACCCAAATGAACATCAACTTGTGAAAATTATAAAAGTTAAAGCACATCAAAGTGATGGTTCAGAAACCGTTGCTTTGCCGTTTAACAAAAACTTCAGAAAAGGTTTGTTCGTAGCCATGAGTGATGATCGCACATTTCAAATATATCGCTGGGAAGATATAGCAGGAAAAGAACTGAAAAGTATTTCAGGGAAATAATAAGATATTTCAGAAAAATATTAACTTTTTATTAGGAAAAGCAAGTAAAAGAGTCCTAACTAAACAACAAATTCAAATACGTTAATTTGTTGATATCACTTATATTTGTATAATTGTATTCAAGGATAAGAATTCTCCACAATCATCAAATTTGCACATCAATAGTTAGGGATTTTGGTGTAAAAACCTTTGAAATCAAGCCAATGATTTGTAATATTGCCAAACAGTATGATTGTAATACAAAAAAATATAGCACAAAGCAGCCTTTGGCTCGTCGGAAAATGTAGTGAAAATCCTACAGGACTATATCTCCATTTCTGTAAACGGGTGACGTTCCGCACGCACAGAATTTCAGTTTTCTTCTTTCAATTGCTTGCCTTCATGGCAAATTTTGGGTTTTACTAATTTTTAATAGATTTTGGCAATCAACCGTTAGCTTTGGGAGATGTTTCGCTTAGCTCTCGATAACTTCCCTATTTTACTTTCAATTAAAAGTTGTCAATACTAAATACAAAACGCAATAAATGAAATGAGCAATAATATATTCGTATCGTCAGAAGTCGGTACTTTGCTACGCCTTATTATTCATAGCCCAGATAGTGGTTTGGGTAAAGTTGTTCCATCAAAAGCCCAAGATTGGCTATTTGAGGACATCGTGCATCTCGAAACCATGCGTCGAGATGAATATGATTTTTACGTAAAAATCATTTTGTATTTCCTTGATAACGAGAAAATTAAAGGAAAACTCAACGAAATTGATGCTGATAAATCAAGAGATTTTTATAAGCCTTTCAACCAAAAGTATTTTAATTCAGATAAAGTAATTGAGTTTGAAAAATTGCTCTCTGACATTCTTGAAATGTCCGAAGTTCGTACACAACTCATTGCGGCAGTTTGTGCGGTAGAAGAATGTTCCTACCAATTTCAAAACGAAATGGCTCAAATGCAAAATATCGACTTGGCAAGGGTATTGATAACCGGAATTTTGCCGAATAATAAAATGCTTTATCCGCCAATTCCAAATCTGATTTTTACACGTGATATTGGTATTGTTGTAAACGACCATTTACTGCTCAATAAGCCTGCTAAGTATGCCCGAACGAGAGAGTCACTTTTGGCAAAATATATATTCTTTAATCATTCGATGTTTGAAGATTTACAAGACAAAATTATTGAAATTACGGAAGATGAAAATCATTTTTTACTTCCCGAAGAAGAGCAAGAAGGCCGCCTAAATACACTCGAAGGAGGAGATGTAATGATGATTGCACCCAATCATTTATTAATTGGCGTGAGCGAACGAACTTCGGTTGAAGCCGCAAAACAAGCCATAGATTTATTGTTTGAGAAAAACGTTGTGCAGAAGGTTACAATTGTAAAAATACCACAAAAACGTGATTATATGCACATTGACACCATTTTTACACAAATAAAACGTAATGTTTGGGTACTATTAGGCTCGCTTGGAAGAATTCAAGAAGAAGCTGAAAAACATTCTATTTGGCAAGAACTCGGCCAACAACCAAGCTATGAAGCACTGACTATCAAGCAGTTTATCAATAAAGACGATGGCGTAAAGGTAAAAGATTTTGCAAATCTCGAAGATTTACTTTCGTCGATTACAAAAGATGATTTGAATTGTTATGAGCCTATAAAATTTATATATTCAGGCAACAACGAATTTCCATACGGAGCAAGAGAACAATGGACAGATTCGTGCAATTTATTAGCAATAAAAGAAGGCATTGCCATCGGTTATGACCGCAATGATAAAACCGCCGAAGCATTTAGAAACGCAGGTTTTCGAACAATCAAAGCAGCAGAATTACTCGAAAAGTTTGAAAAAAATGAGCTTTCACCTGAAACTTTGACAGATACAATCATTATGTTACCCTCGGCCGAACTTTCAAGGGCAAGAGGCGGCTCGCATTGTATGAGTATGCCGTTACTTCGTCAATTTTGAATGTGCGAATGAGTGAATATTGGAATATATATTAATAGAAAACCTTCTCTTTATCTATTCTATAAACAACTTATTCAAGATTTTCTTATTGCATCATCGTCTCATTCACTCATTCTTTCATTCTCTCATTCAACATTAAAAACATGCAAGCACAAACCACTTCCAACATACTGATGATTAGGCCAGTAAATTTTGCTTTCAATGAGCAAACTGCCGAAAGTAATACTTTTCAAGATGTAAAAGCAAAATCTTTGACTAACAATATTACGCAAGAAGAAGCTCTACGAGAATTTGATGCGATGGTGAGCCAATTGCGTGCCGCTGGTGTAAATGTGATGGTTTATGATGACACATTTGAGCCACATAAGCCCGATAGTATTTTCCCGAATAACTGGATTTCGTTTCATCATTCGGGTAAAATTTGTTTGTACCCGATGCAGGCCGAAAACCGCCGTTTGGAGCGTAGAAGCGATATTATTGATGATTTACGCACAAAATTCCATGTAGAAGTTATACTTGATTTTACACATTTCGAGAAAGAAAATAAGTTTCTCGAAGGCACTGGAAGCATGGTACTCGACCGAATGCACCGCACTTCTTATGCTTGTATTTCGCCTCGAACTGATACCGAAGTTTTGGATGCTTGGGCAAAAGCGATGAACTACAAATTAGTAAAATTCACTTCTGTTGACGGACAAAACAAGGATGTATATCACACAAACGTAATAATGTGCATTGGTGATGATTTTGCTGTAATCTGCCTAAATTCCATTCCTGATTTGGACGAACGCTTGATGGTGCAAGATTCTTTGACGAAAAGTGGTAAAAATGTTATAGAAATTTCGCTCGAACAAATGAATCAGTTTGCTGGAAATATGCTTCTAATCAAGAGTTTAAAAGGAAATAACTTATTGGTTATGTCAACTTCAGCTTATAATTCACTGAATCGTTCTCAAATACTTGAACTCGAAGAATATGCTGTTATTCAACACTTTAACCTCTCAATGATTGAAAATTGTGGTGGTGGCTCCGCTCGCTGCATGATGGCCGAAGTACATTTGCCTGAGAAATAAGTACTTTTATTTATAAAAAATTAGATAAAGTAAAAATATTGATATATTTGTAGATATTTTTATTTTATTCAATAATTTATAGATAAATGCGAGTACAAGTAATTACAGGAGATATTGTAAAATCATCAAATCTTGATGTAGAAAGTCGCCTAAAACTACGTGAAGCATTTGATTTTTTATCAAGCATTTCCGAAGGAAAATATGACTATTTCATACGTGGAGATAGTTTTCAGGTATTGTTAAATGAAGATGCTTTGCATGAAGCATTAATTATAAAAACCTATCTACAAATAAAATTATCGCTAAAAGTCAAAATATCAATAGGCTTGGGTGAAGTAACATTTTTAAGTAAAAAAATTTCTGATTCTGATGGAGAAGCATTCTGGCTATCGGGCAGAAATTTGGACGAAATTAAAAATAAAAATGAGTTTTTGAGAATTTCCACAAACGATAAACAAAAAAACAAAGAATGGGAGATTTATTGCTCTATGATAGATTATCTGTTTGAAAAACAAACTGCCAATCAATCTGAAGTTATTTTTTGGCTTTTACAGGGGAAAAATCAACAAGAAATAGCTTCAATAATTAAAATTGGACAACCTTCGGTAAGTACAAGAATCAAATCATCGGCTTGGCATATCGTCGAAAAAATATTAAATCGTTTCCAAAATGTCTAATCTTTTTACGGCTACACAAGCATTGGTTTTATTAAAACTTATATTTGCACATATTCTAGTTGACTTTTTTTGCAACCATCAAGTTGGGTAAAGGACAAAGAAGAAAAGAAAATTAAATCCATAAAATTACTATTTCACATTTTACTTACATTCTTTGTTGTTTGGCTTTTTTCAAGAAATTTCTTAATCTCCCTCTTCATCGGAGTTACGCATTATGGCATTGATATATGGAAAATTTATAATAAAGATAAAACTGTTAAATCGTTTATTCTCGACCAATTATTTCATTTTATTATTCTGATTATCAGTTGGTTATACATAATCAATGGCTTTAAGCAATTTTCTAATTTATCAGTTTCAATATTTGCAGCTTTCAAAATATGGGCAATATTTATTACATATATTTTTTGTACTATTCCATTAGGAATACTCATTGGACTTGCAACCAAACGTTGGAGAGAAGAAGTAAATACAAGTAAGGAAGAAAGCCTAAATGATGCCGGAAAATGGATTGGTGTTTTTGAAAGAATATTGATTCTAACATTCATAATTAATAACCAATATGAACCAATTGGCTTTTTGATTGCAGCCAAAGCCTTACTACGATTTAAAGAATCTGACCTCAAGCGAACCGAATATGTACTAATCGGTACGCTTTTTAGTTTTACCCTAACTATTTCAATTGGTATTTTGGTAAAAATGATAATCTAAAAACTTATTCCAAATTTCCTTTGTATATTCGTTCAAAAGCAAATCCTTCTACAAATGCAGCACGTAGTAATTATCGGAAATGGCATTAGCGGAATTACAGCAGCTCGACATATCAGGAAGCAATCTGATTGTAAAATCACTGTCATTTCAGGCGAAACTGACCATTTTTTTTCTCGTACGGCTCTCATGTATATCTATATGGGCCACATGAAATTTGAGCATACCAAACCTTATGAAGATTCTTTTTGGAAGAAAAATCGCATCGAATTAAAGCGTGCAATTGTAAAAACAGTTGATTTTGAAGAGAAAAAACTTTATTTCCGGCTACCAAATGACGATGACAAAGAAGCTAAAATCGGAGGCTCGATTAGCTATGATAAATTGATTTTAGCACTTGGCTCAACACCCAATAAATTTGGCTGGAAAGGTCAAAATCTGGCGGGCGTACAAGGGCTTTATAGCTATCAAGATTTAGAATCTTTGGAAGAAACAACACAAAGGATCAAAAAAGCAGTCATTGTTGGTGGTGGTTTAATTGGTGTAGAATTAGCCGAAATGCTTCATTCGAGAGGCATTGAGGTAACGTTTTTAGTCCGTGAAAGTAGCTTTTGGAATATCATAATGCCTCCCGAAGAATCAGCTATGATTTCGAGGCATATCAAAGAAAATCATATAAATCTACAATTATCAAGCGAATTAGATGAAATAATTGGTGATGACAATGGGCAAGTAAAAGCGATACGAACTAAATCTTCGGAACACCGCCCGGGCGAAGAAATTGAATGTCAATTTGTAGGTTTAACAGTTGGTGTGAGTCCAAATATTAGTTTGCTAAAAGTACCACAAGGCAACATGATTGGGCGAGAAAAACCTGCTTTTGTGTTGGGCGTTGGTGGAATAAAACTCAATCGTGGGATTTTGGTGAATGAATATCTCGAAACAAACATTCCTGATGTTTATGCAATTGGCGATTGTGTAGAACATGAAATTCCACCAAAAGGTCGTAAAAATCTTGAACAGATTTGGTACACTGGTCGTATTATGGGTGAAACAATTGCTCGTACAATTACAGGAAAACGAACTAAATACCAACCTGGAATTTTCTTTAATTCTGCCAAATTCTTTAATATTGAGTACCAAACTTATGGTCAAGTCCCTGCCGAACTTCCAGCCGATATCAAAACTTTTTATTGGGAACAATCTTCGGGAATAATCTGCGTAAGAATAAATTATACTGCTGAAAACCAAGCAGTTACGGGCATGAACACATTTGGAATCAGAATGCGACATGAAGTTTGGGACGAATGGATTTCGTCAGGAAAAAGTATTGAATACGTCTTAGAAAACCTTTCAAAAGCTAATTTCGACCCTGAATTCTTTAAACAATACGAAGCAGAAATATTGGAAAAATACAATCTAGCAACTGGTAAAAGTTTAACATTAAAATCAAAAAAAGGAATTTTCTCTAAAATATTCTAAAGCCATGCTACAAAAACTCGGACTCACTATTTTCATTGCTGCATTTGGGCTATTTATCGGCACTTTGGGAATGAATAATTATACTTTAACTGATGAAATTTTAGAGAAAAATTTCAAAGAAGATGTCCTATTTGATGCCAAAATAGAATTTGCCTCAATGGTTGACCAAAGTTATTCGAACTCTTATACTTTTACCACCGAATTATCAGAGGGTATCAAACAGCTAAACAAAGTCTATAATGCCCAACAAGCATGGGATAAAAAGATTTATGAAGATACTATTCTATCCATCGTAAAAACTTCTGCAAATGGGTATTTATTTGATAATAAAGGCTTTATGTTTTTTTTAACTTTTGGAATGGCTATTTTTGGAGCATTACTTTTTATTCTTCCCGAAGCACAAAAACCTGCAGGTATCAAAAACAACGGAATTTATTTTAATCCAGCCATGACTCGTAAATGGTTAGGGATTTCCATTGGTACTTTTTTAATATCATTTTACCTGGCACTATATTTTAAACCACAATACATTGCCAACTGGACAATGCTTATTGACCCTGTAAGTAAACTCATCAACGGCGGAGAAGCGAGCCGCTGGTTTATGTACGGTTTTCTTTATACAATTTCAGTTTTAGTGATGGGAATTAGATATATTATTAAATATCGTCATTCTAAATATCAGATTCTAAGAACTTTATCTATTATGTTTTTTCAGACTTGCATTGCTTTCATTTTACCAGAAATCATGTCAAATCTGAATTTACCTTCGGCCGATTTGAAAAATATATGGCCGCTCGACTATTCATTTTTCTTTAATTATAGACTTGATAAATTACTTAATAGTGGTGCTTTTGGTATATTTTTATTAGTGTGGGGAATTGCACTTTTTGTAGTTGGTGTACCTGTAATGGTTTACTTTTTTGGCAAACGCTGGTACTGCTCGTGGGTATGTGGCTGTGGTGGCTTAGCCGAGACATTGGGTGACCCTTACAGACAACTATCGGACAAATCATTAAAAGCTTGGAAAATTGAGCGTTACCTCATTCACGGAGTTTTAGCATTCGCAATTATCATGACAATCGGCGTGCTTTATACTTACTTTACAGGTAGTTATAATTTACTCGGTTTTATTCCAACCGAAAGCCTAAAATCAAGCTACGGTTTCATGATTGGGTCAATATTTTCGGGTGTTGTAGGTACAGGTTTTTACCCACTTATGGGAAATAGAGTATGGTGCAGATTCGGGTGTCCGTTGGCAGCATATCTTGGAATAATACAAAGATTCAAATCAAAGTTTAGAATAACAACCAATGGCGGACAGTGTATTTCGTGTGGCAACTGCTCAACGCATTGTGAAATGGGAATTGATGTGCGAGCTTACGCTCAGAAAGGGCAAGACATAGTACGTTCGTCGTGCGTAGGTTGTGGGGTTTGTTCATCAGTTTGCCCGCGTGGGGTTTTGAATCTTGAAAATGCTGAAACTGGCAGCCGAGTAATGATTGCACCCGATGTTTTATTAGGTAATTTGATGGAAAAATAGTTTTTTTGGGAGCATAATTTGTGGCATATTTTTGAGATATGCCACAAATAAATAGTGCTAATTCAAAAAGAATCAATACTCACTATACCCAACTCCTCCACTCACGATAGCGACACCCGATGAAGTTCCGAGTCTGGTTGCTCCGGCTTCTATAAAGGCTAATGCTTGCTCAAAAGTTTGAATTCCGCCTGATGTTTTGATTTGAATATTGCTTGGTAAAACTTCACGCATGAGTTTAACTTGCTCAATATCAGCACCTTTCTTGGCAAATCCTGTGGAGGTTTTAACAAAATCTGCACCGGCTTCATCACAAATTCCACAAGCAATTCTGATGTCAAAATTATCTAAATAAGCCGTTTCAATGATTACTTTTAGCAGTGCATTTTTCTCGTGAGCAATTTCAGCTAATGTCTTAATCTCTTGCTTTACAGTTTCATAAGCCATTGATTTAAAGGCACTTATATTCATCACCATGTCGAGTTCGTCGGCACCATCGGACAGAGCTTTTTGAGCTTCTGCAATTTTTGTTTGAGTTGAATGAAAACCTAAGGGGAAACCAATAACCGTACAAACTTTGGCATCGCTGTATTCTAGTAATTCCCTTACAAAACCCACATAAAATGGCGGTACACAAGCCGAATAAAAGCTATTTTGATAAATTTCTTCACACAATTTCCTAAAATCCATTTCGGTGGCAGTTGGTTTCAGTAATGTATGGTCGATATATTTTGAAATGTTAATCATAAATAAAATAATGATAGGATGATAGAATGATTGGGTGTTAGAATAAGAAAAATAATCACTCATTCTATCATTCAAACACTCAAAATTAGATTAAAAGTACATTTTTTCAGCCAAACGAAAAGTATTACAATGAGCTTCAACAATGTCGGCTATTCGTGGCGAGTAAGCTCCTCCCATTGAAACAACGACAGGGATTTTGTGTTTAATTGCTTGTTCAAAAACAAATTCATCACGTCGACGGCAGCCTTCCATCGAAACTTTTAGTTTACCCAATTTATCGGAAACCAAAATATCCACACCAGAAATATAAAAGATAAATTGTGGTTTTTCATGTTCAATTAAAAGGGGTAAATTTTCATAGAGAAGATATAGATATTGCTCATCTTCGCAGTAAGTTGGCAACTCAATATCTAAATCGGAGATTTCTTTTTTAAGTGGATAATTCTCTTTACCGTGCATCGAAAAGGTAAAAACTCGTGGTTCATTCTGAAAAATCACTGCTGTCCCATTTCCTTGATGTACATCTAAATCTACTACTAAAACCTTATTAACTATCTTATTTTCAAGTAAATAGTTAGCGGCAATGGCAACATCATTGAGCAAACAAAAACCTTCTCCTTTATTGGCATAAGCATGGTGAGTTCCGCCCGCAATATTCATCGAAATACCATACTTTATAGCAAAATGGCAACAATCAATTGTACCTTGCGTAATGACAAGTTCACGCTTTACGAGCATTAAGGAAATCGGGAAACCAATCCGACGCTCCATTTTAGGATCAATGCTGAGATTTAATAAATCATTGAAATATTTTTCGTCATGTACTCCTAAAACCCAGTATTTATCTACCTCCTTTGGCGAAAAAAAGTTTTCTTCTGTGCAAGTTCCTTCATAAATTAGTTGCTCTGGAATCAGCTCATATTTCAACATCGGAAAACGATGTCCTTCGGGAAGTGGGTGACGGTAGATTGGGTCACAGGCAATTTTAAGCATCACTTAAAAACATTTTTATCAATCGAATATTTCCCTGCACCAGTCAAGAAAATTGCGAGATAGGTAAATAAATACAAAATTGTGTGTTCTTTATCGCCTAGTGGGTCACTGCTGTAAATCAAAAAGGTGATTATGGACATGCAACCAATCAGAATTATGAGTGCGAAACGAGTAAATAAAGCTAAAACAAGTAAAATCGAGCAGACCAATTCGGTAAAAACTGCTAGTCCGTGTGAAATCATGGGTGAGAATTGAAGTGAATCTGGAAAATCCTTATTTCCTACCAAAAGATATTGTAGTTAATAATAGCCATGCAGAATTATCAAAAATCAAAAGCTCAGCCATAAAATTAAAACTGTCAAATTAACATGGTTTGAAAGAGAAGTTGGTTCTAAACATTCTTTAAGCGTTTTATATTAATCACCATGCAAGTTTGAAACTTACTCTACTTAACTTCCTCATAATCTACGTACTGACCACCTTCAGTATCTTTACCTTTTGAATTCGTTGGCGGAGTTTTTACCTTTATTTCACCTTCTTTACCACGCTCTTTTTCATTGTAATCATTATAGCGTTTTTGTTGTTTGGCAATTTGATTTCCTACCAAAATCTCAAATAAAAATCGGCGAATAGCAGGTACAAACGCTATTGCCAAAAGAATTAAAATGATATATTTCATTGAATCTGATTTTTGAAAAAACAAAGTTACACTAAGATTAGAAAAACTTGCAAGATTATTTGAACGAACTTTATTTTATTCCATTAATTTCAAAAGTAAATCTAAAGTTTCTGGGCTACTTGGACGAGGTGCATCAGGACGAACAATCGTTCCGTTCTTGTCTATAATCATATAACGAGGAATGCTATTGATTTTGTATTTTTGGCAAACTCCCGACGCCCATCCACCTTCCGAAATACCGTGGTCGCCGTTATCTAATTTTAGGCTTTCAATCGCACCTTTCCAGTTATTTGGGTCTTCATCAATCGAAACATACAAGAAAACCATATTTTTCTTTTGTTTTTCGCTCATTCCGTCGTGTAATTTCTTAGAAAAAGGGAATTCTGCACGGCAAGGCCCGCACCAACTCGCCCAAAAATCAACATAAACTACTTTGCCCTTAAACTTGGCAAAATTAAATTGTTTTCCATCAATACTCATTAAAACTGGATAAACACTCGTGCCAAGCGGCAATTTATCTTTGCTATCTTCTTTCTTTTTCGCAACTTCTTCTTTCTTATTAAGTGATTCTTTGCAATGGTTCAGAAGTAAATTTCGGTAATCATTAGAAATAATTTGACTAATCCAAAATTTGGCGGAAGAAGCCGTAAGTTTTCCGCAATTATCGTAAATTAGCTTCGTAAGTGTATAGTCCAAAACTTGCCCTTTGAGGTATTTTTGAGCTAAGTTTCCTTTATCGGAAATGGCTTTTAATTGGTCAGAATATTTAATAAATTTTTGTTCTTGCGAATTAAAATAAGTCACGAAATATGGCAAGAAATTACGGTAGCTTTCTACCATCATTAGTTTCTCGTCATATACTTTTGCAGGGTCAAGTTCTTCGGTCATTACAGTTGGCAACGACACAACACGAGTAAGTTTGGAATCAATATTACTACGAATAATTGAGTAGGCAAGCAATAAATGCCAGTAATTCCAACGAATATTGGCTTCTACCAAAGACTGAAATTCAGGATTAAGTTTGGGAAAATTTAGGTAGTTTTTTAAGAAAGCCAATTGGCTTTTTCGCTCGTCATAAAGTTTCATTTCCCAATCATCAACATTAGCTGAAATCAACTGAACGTAACGAATATCTTTATCGAAGGTATTGGGATATTTCTTATGAAAATCTGCTAAAAATGCTTGTGAATCAGCGTTTTCAATTAAATCATTGGCTTTTTTAAGAATATTCCCATCCCCGTATTCAACAAAAATATCGGTGCTATCGGACATTTTAAAGCCGACTGTCTTTTGAGCAAACGTAATGACTGGAAATGTCAGTAAGAAAATGAAATTCTTAAACATAGATTTATTTGTTAGAAATTGTTTACAAAACTAACGAAAATCTAAGCCAAAGAGGTTTATGTTATTAAAATTTTACTGATAAAGAACTATTGAAATTAGCTAAAAATGTGCCCTTCGATGTATTCATAAGAAAAATTTGTAAAATGAATTATTCTAGATTATTGAAAAACGACAAATATTTTTTGTCAATGACCAGTATTCATATAGTTAAATTCAAAAAATATAATTATCATTACTAAAAAGCTTTTCTAAAAAAGCACTATGCCTAATCAAAGAAAAAGTGCCATAATTGATAAAGGTGTGGCACTTTTCGACCTTTACTAAACTTTTTAAATACTATCACAATTTCATCTCGGCAACATAAGCCTCCACATATTCAGGGTGCAGCCCAACAACATCACCGACAATAATTACGGCAGGATTACTAACCTTTGATTCATTTACTTTTTCTACAATGTCTTTTATTTGTCCGAAAACAGATTTTTGTTCACCAGTAGTGCCGTTTTGAATGATTGCAACTGGCAGAGTCGCTTTTCCATATTTTTCAAAAATTGTTGCTATTTCGGTCAATTTACCCATTCCCATCAACACAACAACTGTTGCCGACGATTGTGCAGCTAGTTCGAGGTCTTTGGGCAAACTACCATCGCTTGTATGACCAGTAAAGACCCAAAAACTTCGAGCTATATCCCGGTGTGTAATCGGAATCTGAACTGCTGCTGCAACACCAATCGAACTTGAAACTCCAGGAATCACTTCAGCCGAAATTCCAAAAGCCTTGGCGTGTTCTAATTCTTCATATCCACGTCCAAAAACAAAAGGGTCGCCACCTTTTAAACGTACAACATGGCCGTGTTCGAGTGCCAAAGAAATTATTAAATTATTGATTTCGTCTTGCTTAAATGAATGCTGACCTTTACGTTTACCGACGTTGATTTTTATGGCCATTTTAGGTGCGTATTCGAGCAAAGAATCATTGGCAAGGGCATCATATAATACTACATCTGCACTTTGTAAAGCTTTAATTCCTTTTAATGTTATGAGTTCGCTGTCGCCCGGACCTGCCCCCACGAGTGTTAGCTTAGAGTGCATAGTTTTGACTATTATTATTTATTATAAAAAAAGTAGATTTAGTAGATATAAATAAAAATTAAAATTAAAACAATCATTTTAAGGTATAAAATTAAGCTCAATATTTGCCTAAACTACAATTTAACCAAAGATAATTTTACAATAATCCATTTTACACAAAGGATTATTTACAAATCAAAAAATGAATACAATTACTTAAAATGTAAATAGTATAAAAGAAACAAACACCTTTCATTTAATAAAGAACTTTAAATGTTAACTTGTTAGTTCAAAAAAATGCTTTAATTTTTGAGAATGCAAAATCTCGACAAGCTAGTATCGCAACTATTAACTTGTCATTACATAGTGGCACTCTTTGCGGCGGCATTCCTTTGGTTGTTTGGACAAATGCCTATTCAACGTTCACTCAGCGAATCGAACAATGAAGCATATCTCGTAAATTTGGTTGGTCGGCAACTTATGCTTAGCCAAAAATTATGCAAAATATCAATTTTAGAGTACTGAGACGAAAATAATCGACGAGAATATTTTAACTTTTGTACTGATAATCAAGCTTTTTCTAGCATGCCATGGCTTGTTTCTTACATATTAGTACTTAGTACAAATGGCTTTAAAAAACACACCATAGATTATGACTATTTTGACCAATAAATATAGTGCTGAACGCTTTTTTTAACATTGTAAAACTATCTTTCTGCAAAAAGCGTTTAACAATCATAGTATTTAAATTTTCTGACATTTTTGCATTTAAATATAGCATGAAAGGTTTTCGTTTTTCTGAGTTCAAACCCGAAATGAAGGGTGATAATAAATTTGAGCAATTACTCAATATTTTCCAGCAATTATTGCTCATAACAGCAGGTGATGTAACCCATTCCCTTGCCTACATGAGTGACCTCGACCGTCAATATCAGCTCACGAGCGATGACTATGGCATGGCAAATTTTATTGATGACCTTAAGAAAAAAGGATATATTACTGAAGAAAATCAGGAGGCTGGCACCTTTAAAATGACCGCCAAAAGCGAGCAAAGTATCAGAAAACAATCACTTGATGAAATCTTTGGCAAACTCAAACGCACAAAATCAAGCGGTAGCCATCATACACCATATACAGGAACTGGAGATGAGTTAAGCAGCGATATTCGTGCATTCCAATTTGGTGATACGCTAGACCAAATCTCGATGACTGAATCATTGAAAAATGCTCAAATAAATGGCGGTATTGATGACTTTATGCTTCTCGAGAGCGATTTGGAAGTGGTTGACCGTGAATCAAAAATTCAATCTTCAACTGTACTGATGATTGACATTTCTCACTCGATGATTCTTTATGGGGAAGACCGTATCACGCCGGCCAAGAAGGTTGCTTTGGCTTTAGCCGAACTTATTCGTACCAAGTACCCAAAAGATACACTCGACATTCTGGTTTTCGGAAATGATGCTTGGCAGATACAGCTCAAAGATATACCTTACCTCGAAGTTGGCCCTTATCATACTAATACTGTGGCAGGTTTGGAACTCGCAATGGATTTACTACGCCGAAGAAAAACTAAAAACAAGCAAGTTTTTATGATTACCGATGGTAAGCCAACTTGCCTTAAAGAAGGGATCAATTACTATAAAAATAGCTTTGGCCTCGACCGTAAGATTGTCAATAAAACCCTAACGATTGCGGCTCAGGCACGCCGCCTGGAGATTCCGATAACAACTTTTATGATCGCTTCTGACCCTTACTTGAAACAATTCGTGCAGCAATTCACTGAAGTGAATAATGGCCGTGCTTATTTTAGCGGCCTAAATGGTTTGGGTGGCTTTGTGCTGGAAGATTTCCAACGAAATAGAAGAAAGAATGTGAAGTGAAGTATCCGCAGTAGATAGTCAACAGTTCACAACAATGTTAGACACCTACACTTACTTTGAAAATCGCCATACTATCAAATGCAAAAAAAAGAACGTTATACTGCCTTAATTAAATATTTTAGCGAAAATTATCCTGAAGCCGAAACAGAGCTTGCTTATACCAATCCATATGAATTATTAGTTGCAGTAATACTTTCAGCTCAATGCACTGATAAGCGAGTGAACATTGTTACTTCTAAACTTTTTCCTCGTTTTCCAACGCCCGAAAGTCTGGCGGCAGCTACTTCCGACGAGGTTTTTGAGTTTATCAGAAGTGTAAGTTACCCAAACAATAAAGCCAAACATTTGGTCGGCATGGCTCGTATTCTGGTCAATGATTTTAATTCGGAAGTGCCAAATTCGATTGAAGACTTACAAAAAATGCCAGGAGTTGGGCGTAAAACTGCCAATGTAATCGTTTCGGTAATTTTCAATCAACCTGCAATGGCAGTCGATACGCACGTTTTTAGGGTTTCTCACCGCTTAGGTTTAGTACCCAAAACAGCCAAAACGCCACTTTTGGTGGAAAAACAATTAATCAAACATATTCCGAAGGATAAAATTGCGGTAGCTCATCATTGGCTAATTCTACATGGGCGTTATATTTGTGTAGCACGCACACCCAAATGTGCGGAATGTAAACTAAAACCCTTCTGCCAAGCCTATGAAAAACAAAAATTTGATTCACCACATTTGTAGGACAGGTTTTCAAGCTGTCAACGCATAAAATAACATCTTTAAAAATCTGAATATTTAAAAACAGGCTATAACCCTTTTTTATAAAATCATGGAAATAAAAGAATTGATGCAAACATTTGCCTATTCAGGAAAAGTAGAATGGTTAAGTTACCGCCCAGGTCCAACGTCTCGTGGAGAAATCTTAGTCGTTGATAAAATTGAGGTTTCGGAGAAAAAAGGAATTGAAGGCGATAGATATAAAGGAAGCAATAAAAAACGCCAGATTACACTTATTCAATCCGAACACATAGAATTGGTAAGCAAAATACTGCAAAAAGAAAACATCGATCCAGCTCTTTTGCGAAGAAATATCGTCGTATCTGGGCTCAATTTACTGGCTCTCAATAATTTAGAGTTCAAAATCGGCGATGCAATCTTGAAAATGACTGGCTATTGCCACCCATGCAGCCGAATGGAACAAAATCTTGGTATAGGTGGCTTCAATGCCATGCGTGGACACGGTGGAATTACGTGTATGGTAATTAAAGGTGGAAAAATCAAAATCGGTGATTCGGTAAGTTTGGTTTAAAAGCCTGCAATAATTGATTTTAACGTTGGTTCATCAACGGTATGTTTTCCCTCAAAACATATAACTTTTAGATTTATCTCGTCTATCAACGTAGCTCTAAATTTCTCTGATATTTCGGGATAAGCTACCAAAAACTCATCATTATCGCCATAAATATAGTAAGTTTCTACATTTTTTAGCTTTTCTGGCTCAATCACTTCTCTGATCCCATTGCTAAAAAATCCAGCCCAAAGTAAAAGTCGATTACATTTTATTTTACCAGCACCAAGCCACCTACATACAGTTGCACACCCTTGCGAAAAACCCAAAATATTGATTTCAATATTCGTCAAATCTCGGTCTTTCAATAAATTTTCATAAATCGTATTCAGATAATCGTTATTATCATATATCTCAGAGTGGCGTAATTCACGCGTCATCCATGAAGCTCCTACCCTTTTGAAATCATCATCCAAATAAAATCTTGAAGGTGCTTCAGGAGCAACGATAAAAGTTTCATTATTAGTAATATTTGCAAATTTTCTAATAAAATACTGCGAAAGTTGCCCATAACCATGCACCACAAACCAAATCGTTTTTGTGTTATCGTTAAGTTCACCAAGCGTATAATATCGTGCAGTTCTTTCTATTTTTATTTGATGCTCAGATAGTTCTGAATTCTGGGCGGCTGTGGTTACAGTCATGAGTTTTAATTATTTTTAAGCCAATAAAATGTGGTTATACTCCAAAGGCACAGAGTTACAAATGTTCAGAGGTGACCATTGCTCGCTACAAAGTATTAATAATGAGGCAATTAAATATCCTATTTTTCGCAAACCATTTTTGGTTAGGTAGATATAGAATTGAGCAAAGTAAGCAAAAAACTTTTGAAGAAGAACTCTCCACTCAGAATTCAAATCAACCTCCCGCCTTCTTGGCTTTATAGCCTTCTTTAAGCAAAAAGACCAATATTTTATCACGGTGGTCGCCTTGTAGTAAAATTTCGCCATCTTTGGCAGTTCCGCCACTACCACACAGATTTTGAAGTTTTTTTCTGAGGCTTTGCAAGTCTTCATCCTTTCCGATAAAACCATCTATTCGACTTACAATTTTATTACCTCCTTTTCTATCCAACCAAATCTTGAAGTTTTGTTGTTGAGCAGGTAAAGTATCGGGTTCTTCATCTTCACCAAAATTATATTCAAACTCAGGATTAGTAGAATATACGACTCCATGCGGAGTATCTTTCTTATTTTTCATATTATTACCCTTAAACTTTTTTCTGAAATACTGATTATCAACTCATTAGTCTTCAATTGTAGTGGTTCACCATCGTAATGAATCAAGCAATTTTGTTCGGTTGAAACTTTAAATTTTGTACCACGATAGTTTTCTGAAAGCTCAGAAGAATGAATATTTCCATTGAATAACTGAGCAATAATTGGCAAAATCTGCCAAGTATTGGGTGGACTAATAATGGTACAATCAATTATTCCATCATCAATAATTGCCGATGGAGTTATAAAGGCATTGTTGCCAAATTGACGTGCATTGCCGAAAGTAATACTAAAAATATCAAAATCATTTGCTCCAAATACGCATTTTAAAGGTTTATATTTCCAAAATTCTGAAAACCCAATTTTTACATAGTTCAACAAGCCTCTGCCTTTCATTTTTGAAAATATATCGGCACAATGTGCATCAAATCCGATTCCTGCGGTACAGAAAAAAGGCACTTCATTGGCGTAGCAGACATCAATGATTTTGCTTACAGGTGTATTCAAAGATTCAATAGCTTTTGTAACTTTCATCGGAATCTCCAACTCCCTCGCCAAGCCATTTCCCGAACCAGTTGGAATAATACCCAAAGCGGTTTTTGTATGAATTAAAGCTTTTCCAACTTCATTTACAGTACCATCGCCACCAATCGCCACAACTATTGGTATATTGTTTTTTACAGCATCGGCAGCAATTTTGGTTGCATGACCTGCAAATTCGGTATAACAGATTTTAGGTAAATATAAGTGTTTATCTAATTGATTATCAATTAGTTCGACTATCGACTGATGTACTTTTTTGCCTCCAGAAATTGGATTTACAATAAACCAAATTGCTTGTTTATTCACGAAAATTTAATAGATTTATGCTTTATTGCAAAGATATAAAAAGTCAATGGTTGAAAAACAAACTTACATTAAAAAACATATTTCCCAAACAAAGTATTTATGAAGAAAAACCTACTGCTAATCTGTTTTGTAATGCTTTCGGTGGCGAGTATTGCTCAAAAAACAAACGAACGCCAAGCTGTATTGGAGGTAATGAATCGCCAAAACAAACATTGGAACGAAGGTAATATCAGTGCTTTTATGGAGGATTATTGGAAGTCAGACTCACTCATGTTTATTGGTTCAAAAGGAGTAGTTTATGGGTGGAAACCAACACTTGACCGATACAATAAAACTTATCCAGACAAAGCTACCATGGGGACGCTAAAATTTGATATTCAGAAAACTGATTTTCACTCCAAAACTACTTGTTGGGTATTGGGCAAATGGCATCTTACTCGCCCCGAAAAAGGCGACATTGGGGGATATTTTACGCTCATACTCAAAAAGATTAATGGTAAATGGCTGATTGTTTCTGACCACACGAGTTAAAAATAAATTTTACCATTTCTGTTAAGGAATTAAACGATAAACTATTAATTATCAGCACTTTAATCTCCAAGTCTAGTTTTTTCCTTTTTCTAAATAACACAAAATCATCAACTGCTAATTTAAATAAGTCAGTAATGAATCATTGTTAAACATGAATGACCTCAAAACATCAAACATTTATTGTGATGTTCGACGTTTTGAGGTCATCAATTTATTTATCATAAATATGACTTTTAAATCTATCTTATCAATTATACTCAAAAGGCACAGAATTACAAAAGTTCAGAGGCGAGCCTCGCTCGGCACAAAATACTGATAATGAGCCAATTAAATGTCTGAATTTTCGCAAACCATTTTTGGTTAAGTATAAAAGGGTTGGTTTCTATACTTTCCAACCTTCACGATAGCTTCTACCAACAAATTGATTGGCTTCTTCTAAGTTAGTGATTCTCATATTTTCACCATCCCAAAGGAGTTTTTTGCGAGCGAAAAACTCCATTTGTCCTTTGCTATTTTCTTTTCTTAGCATGTAGCTTCTAATAGCCAAATTACCCATTAAAACTGTTTCGGTCATTGGACCGGCATAATCAAAAGATGATGTTAAGCCTAAATGCTCTTTGCTTTTAAAACCTGCCTTACAAGCATCAACCCATCGGCGTTGGTGACCGTATTCGGACTCCATATCTTTTGGTAAATCTGGGCCTAATTCTTTCGTGCCATCATTTAGAAATAATTTTGGCATCATTGGAGAACTATCATTTATATTCGTCGTAATGATACCCTTTTCACCGATAATAAGTACACCATTGCTACTGTTCGTACCGCCAATGTCTTCGTTAGCAGGAATAATATCAGGATGTGAAGGACGGATACCACCATCGCTCCAAGTCATTTCAATCGGCGATTTACTTTTAGTGGTTGCTCCAAAGTGCAAAGTAATGAATGATGAAGCTGGACAGCCTTCTGGGTTATAATCAGGCGACCACATTTTTGAATATACAGAGGCAACACTACATTCGGCATCGGTAGGATATTTTAAACCCAACGTACGAAATGGAATATCAATTAAGTGACAACCCACATCACCCAAAGCTCCTGTACCGTAATCCCACCAGCCTCGCCAGTTAAATGGGTGCATATTTGGAATGTAAGGCTTATATTCACTTGGCCCCAGCCATAAATTCCAGTCTAAATCTTTTGGTTTTAAGCTATCATCTGGTTTTGGCATTGGATTACCTTGTGGCCAAACTGGACGGTTTGTCCATATCTGTACTTTTGAAATTTTACCGAGTTTATCAGAATCAATCCAAGCTTTAACGGTATTAAGAAGCGGATTCGATGCTCCTTGATTACCCATTTGACTCACGATTTTATATTTTCTAGCCATTTCGGTAAGCAATCTCGCTTCACGAATATTATGAGTCATTGGTTTCTGCACATATACGTGTTTGCCACGCTCCATTGCAAAAGCTGCCGCAGGACCGTGTACGTGGTCAGGCGTAGAAATCGTTAATGCGTCAATGTCTTTTTCTTTATCCAACATTTCTCGGTAGTCGGCATAAAGTTTGGCATTTGGGAATTTTTTAACAGTTTCTTTCGCACTTCCCGAAAAATCAACATCACAAAGTGATACAATTCGCTCACGTCCATTGACAGAGGCATTAGTAATATCACTTCGACCTTTTCCTCCTGCACCAATGGCAGCGATGTTAAGTTGGTCGCTTGGAGAAATAAAACCTACTCCGCCGAGTACATTTCTCGGAACAATAAAAAAAGAAGAGGCAATTGCTCCTTTTTTAATAAAATCTCTCCGAGATTCATTTAGATTTTTTTTCATTTTTTAAATTTTATTGGATTGAATATTTGAACTTAATTGAATGTAATATATAGAATGCTACCACATAATTTTTTTAGCTCTTTTTACACTGCGAAACTACTAAAAAGTTTGGGTCTAACTCTTCTAATAAACAAATAAATTTAGATTAATTTTTTGTTCAAAACATCTATTTATCAATATCAGTGATTTATGGTAATATTTTAAGTTAAAACCATTCGACTTTTCCTCTCTGTAAAAAACTTATTAATTGCAATCGTCCCAATATCTACATGCCCAAGCAATCCAAGTACTCCAGTTTGGGCCAGTGCTGTGTCCACCCGCGTGTTGGCGAAATGCGATTTCTCCATCGGTTAAGGCCATTCCAAGTTTAGGAAATTCCATAGTTCCTAAACCTTTTTTTCGATGTAAAATATACACAGAACTTGCATTAGCTGCTCCCAAAAACATTCCTTTTGCATCCACCCATTGGCCTTCTATTTGTGGTGAACCGGAACTTATAAAAACTGGTCGTGGTGCACATAAAGCGATTAATTCGTGAGCATCAACTGAAAGGTCGTTGGGTGTTTTTTTACTTGTAAAATTAATAAAATTGCCCGCAAACCAATGATATTCGCCAGAAGATGCGAGATTTTCGACTTGTTCGCCAAAAACTCTTCGAAGGATTTTTGCACCACCAGCACCCGATGAACCTATAAAACCTATTGAAAAACGAGGTTCGAAGGCCATCGAAACGAGAGCTGCTTTTCCGTATCTTGAAAGCCCTTCGATTGCCACACGTTTGACATCAACATCTTTATCTGACTCAAAATAATCAATAGCACGACTGGCACCCCAAGCCCATGCACGTAATGCTCCCCATTCGTCGGGTTTTCGACGTCCACCTTTGTTTACCAATCCAATGATTCCTTTTGTAAGACCAGCTCCATTATCTGCTTGAATACTACTTGGCTCGATAATGGCATATCCCCAACCTCTTGAAATGAGCTGTTCTTGCCAAGTAGGCTCACCCGATGAACCTAGTCCATTTGGTTTAAATGAGCTGGGATTAAATGGCGATCTAATAAAACCAAATTCCATTACTACTGGCACAGCCTTTGGAGCTTTGGCAGGAATTACCAATAATAAATTTATCTCAACCTTTATTGTTGGATAGGCTGAGTTATTAACTATCCCTTTTAATATTTTTTGAATAGTAGCTTGATTGCCGATCGAAGTATCTTTTACAGAAATCACCTCCCAATTTACGGCTGGTAGATTTTGTGGCAATCGACCATAAATTTCATTTTCAAAATCTGTTACTAATTCTGGGCGGCGTTTTCCAGTCCAATTTTTTAGATTCTTCACTTTTTTGCCATTTTTAAAAATCAATGGATCGGGCAAAGTATATTTATTTACTTTTTCTTCCGAACTATTGGCCGCATTGGCATCATTGGGATTGCCCGAAGGGCCTCTACGAATAATTGAACGATCAATACCCAACTGTTTGACCATGTCATTATAGTCCTCAATGGTGAGTTTATTGATGCTATCACGTTGGGCAGGTGTTAGACCAAATTGAGCAAAACTTGAAATACTGATGCTGCACAATAAAATAATATGCTTGAGTGATTTCATAGTTTAAGGTTGGGTTTTTGTCTTGATGGCCTTGATATGTTCGGCCACATTAAGCATAGTATCGATATAAATTTCTTTTTCATTTTCTTTAAGATAATGTAACAATTTACTGTGTTCTTCTTTAGCTACATTTAGTCCATGCTCTCCTCCTACACCATGAAACAAAAAAACAAGTAATTTACCAGAACTATGAGCTTGCTTAACCAATGCTATCATCTGTTCGGCAGTAGTTCCCTCCATGCTATAACAATCAACATCCAATAGATTCTGCTCTTCTAAATTGTGCATTTCTGACCTAACAGCTCTTGCCGCAATAAAATCATTAGCAAGGCTTTGCATAAATTCGCCTTCAATCACTTTTTTGTGTCCACAGGTATAAGCAAAAGTGCGTTTGTCTTTACCATCTATTGATTTTAGGTAAGCATTACACATTCTGACCTCATCTTGTATTCGTTTCAAGCTATATTTACTTAAATCATACTCAGGCCTGACCCAACTCATTCCTGGAAGAGTGGCATCGCATGGATGATAAAGGGTATGATTTCCCAATTCGTGACCACTTATAGCAGCTTTTCGCCAATCAATGACACGTTTTGAACCCGCGTCTGATGATGCAGTCAAATAGAATGTTCCTTTCAAACTCAACGAATCTAATGCTGGTATAACATTATCAAGATGAACATTTAGTGCATCATCGTAAGTCAAAACAACGGCACACTTTTTTCCTTTCCATGCTTTGGTTTCATCAAACTTTTCAACGTCAGTTCTGAATGGCGATGCAGGAAGAGTAGCCGAATTATAAAAATTTATGTCTTCAGGATTATCTTGCCACGCATATCGCACATATTTTGGTGATTTGACGGTTTCATGCCATAATTCGATTTTGTCTTTTCCAATGATTTTGGACTTCGCCCAAACGAATTTTTTATCGTAATCAGCAATCGCAAACCAACGTAAATCTTCACCATCTTTTGAAACAATTCCCTCGGCTACATTATCGAAACTCAGTGTTATTTTATCGTTTTCGATACTGTGAGATTTGAGTGTTGGTCCGGCATAAACGAGAGATTTTTCGTTGTAAGCTAAATTTCTGGTCGAAAGTGCAAGACGTTTGCCAATATCTTTTTTATTAAGTGGGTGAATGTCATTCCATTCTCCCAAATCTATTGTAACCGTTACAGCAGTGTTTGGTAATTTTAGTGCATGATTTTGCCCTTCTCTGAGTCGAGCGATATTGCTTTCGGCGGGAATATAATTTACTTCTTGAAAATTCGCCAGCTGCACCACAAAAAATGGCAAGTTAGTATCCTGCCAAAGGTTTCGCCAGTCGTTAATCAAAGCAGGCATAAATGCATCATAAGCTTCGGGATTGCCAACATTGCTTTCACCTTGATACCATACAAAACCTTTGACTTTCATTGGCAAAACTGGAGCAATCATAGCATTGTACAGAGCAGTTGGTTGATTTTGAAAAACAATTCCACCATTACCCGCTGTACTTGGGTTCGTTGGTTGAAACACCTCTCCTACTTTATATTGCCATGTACCTTTTAGGTCTATTTGTTCGCTATTATTTGTCATAAAATACGGTTTATCAGGCACGAATCCACCCTTGCCTGCAGTATTTGTCACTCTGATAACAAAGGTATTTTTACCTGATTTTAGTAAATCAGCAGGAATTTCGTATCGGCGTGGAGGATATTGATAGGTAACATTCCCGATTTTTTTTCCATTTACATACATTTCGTCGGCATCAACAATTCGCCCCATATAAAGTTTGATTGCATTCCCAAGCCAACTTTGCGGAACATCAAATTCTCGCCTGAACCATACTACGCCGTCTAAGTCTTTCAAACCTTGGTCTTCCCAAAAACCTGGAATATTTATATTTCTCCAGCCTTTGGGCTGATAATCAACACTTTCCCAATGTTCAATCATTCCTAAATCTCGAAGACTTGGTTTGTTTGATGAAACAACAGGTCGGCGATTCATTGATTTGATATAGACTGAATCTTTGTTTTTAATAATAGTTTTCTGTATATCGGCAAAGTTTTTAAAACCGCCTTCGCTTATCCAAGCCTCAATGGGAGTACCTCCAACTGAGCTATTGATAATACCAATTGGTACTTTGTATTTTTCATAAATTTCACGGGCAAAAAAGTAAGAAACTGCTCCAAAGGTAAGAATATCTTTAGAATTTGCCGTTTTCCATTCACCCTGCGGGAAATCATCTTTAGGAGTATTCAAATCGCTTATTGTCTGCACGAAGAAATTACGAATATCAGCATAATTAGCCGAAGCAATGTCTTCGGGGTATTTTTCTTTCACTCTTTCCATCGGAATTACCATATTGCTCTGCCCACTACAAAGCCATACATCACCGAATGCTATGTTTTTGATGGTAATTTGGTTTTTACCTTTCAATAACATTTCAAAACCACTACCAGCAGGTTGTGCTGGCAACAAAACTTCCCATTTACCGTTATCATTGGTGGTAGTTTTATAATCTTTTTTATTGAAAATGAGAGATATTTTCTCTTTCGGAGAAGCCCAGCCCCAAATTTTAATAGGATGTTCACGCTGCAAAACAATATTATTAGATATAAGTTTTGGTAATCGAATTTGGGCTTTTAAATGAACATTTCCAAACAAGAAAAGCCCTATAAATACTTTAATAATTTTCATAAAAGGTTGGGTCAAGATATTGCTTTGAACACAAATTTCAAAAGTGTTTACGGTTTTGTATGGTAGAATTATTTTCAACTGATAAAACCCATTATACGATTCCAAATTTATATAATTAAAGTCACTTTTTTTATTAAATTTTGATGAAGCTCATGCTAATTATTGCTAACTTTCATTTACAATAAGATTGAGATATTCTTAAACAAAAAAAGCCCCCTTTTTAGGAGGCTTTTGTTTTTGTCAAGACAATTTCCTTCTTACTTCAGCTCAAAAACATAAATCCCAGAAGATAGTGGAATCAAAACTTTATCTCCTTCAGTTTCATTGGTTTTTACACTTTTACCCGATTCAGTAATTTGCTTATTAGCAGGCAAATATAATTTAGCATTTGTTACTTGAATCCTGCAAATAATAAAAACTAATCAATTATATTTGGGAAATAACCTAAATTCCAAAAAAATAATAATGTTAAACCAAATACGCAAAGAGCTACTAAATCTATCCCTTTCCAATAACTTGCTTAAATTACGTGACTTTAAAGCGAAAGGACTTGATTTAATTGGTATTAAATCTAATCTAATATTTAACTATTTAATTGAAGAAGAAAGGATATTAAACTTTGA
>Ga0247831_1001435_pt1 | contig 44484 bp, 47 predicted proteins | sample LaCruzMarch2015__9_FD_192406 | JGI IMG/M metagenome (GOLD analysis project Ga0247831, IMG submission 192406) | Freshwater microbial communities from meromictic Lake La Cruz, Castile-La Mancha, Spain - LaCruzMarch2015_1m | ecosystem: Environmental > Aquatic > Freshwater > Lake | place: Spain...
TTCAGATTTTATGGATCGTATTAGTTCTTCAGTATTGTCGTCTCCATCACCAATAGAAACAAAAAATTGATCGCAAAGTGGTAATGCAGACAATATACTTTCAACAATAGGGTAGCCATATTTAACAGCATTTTTTATAATCGTAAATCCAGCTATTTTCATTATTTTTGTAATATGTACACAAAAATAGGCTGAAGTGCTTAGTTTTGGTACAAAATGCTCCTCATTTCGTTAAAAGTTGGGTTTAACCCAAATTACGCGATAGGATTTGAGGAACGAAAATTCTAGCGTGTTAGTTGGGTTTACCCCGATTTAGTATTTGTTTACAGATTTTGCAAAAAGCTGAATTACAAATACTTAATCGTTTCAGCATTTCTAATGCTGAATATGGGTTTAAATGTAAACAGGATGCAAAAAGCAATTATTTTTCTAATTTTCAATAAATTAATCTAAAAAAAATTTGTTGCTTTAAAGATTAAGATTACCTTTGCACTCCCAAAAATTAGATAGGGACAAAATCTATGTCGCAACGAATCAGAATAAAACTCAAATCTTACGACCATAACCTGGTGGACAAATCGGCTGAGAAAATAGCCAAGACAGTTCGCAGTACAGGCGCTGTGGTAACCGGTCCCATGCCATTACCAACAGAGAAGAAAATATTCACTGTACTACGTTCTCCATTTGTCAACAAGAAGGCTCGTGAGCAATTCCAATTATGTACGCACAAGCGCTTAATGGATATTTACACTTCATCTTCAAAAACAGTAGATGCTCTATCTAAGTTAGATTTACCATCTGGGGTAGAAGTAGAAATAAAAGCTTAATTTTTTTATTAACATATAGATCATTGTCATCCTCGGTGTAAAAATTGAGGCGCTGACTAAAAATAAAAAGAGAATGAAAGGAATTATAGGAAAAAAAGTTGGCATGACCAGCATTTTCGAAGCCAATGGCAAGCAGACAGCTTGTACCATCATTGAAGCAGGTCCTTGTGTCGTGACACAAGTAAAGACTGAGGCTTCTGATGGTTATAATGCATTACAGATAGCTTATGGTGATAAAAAAGAAAAAAATAGCAACAAGTCTATGATGGCTCACTTTGCAAAAGCTAACACGGGAGCTAAGTCTATCGTGAAAGAATTGCGCAATTGTGATCTTGAACGCAGTCTTGGTGAAACTATTACATGTGATATCTTTGCTGAAGGCGATACCGTAAGTGTTATCGGTACAACTAAAGGGAAAGGTTTCCAAGGTGTTGTAAAACGTCACGGATTTAGTGGTGTTGGTGAAGCATCGCATGGTCAACACGATCGTCAAAGAGCTCCAGGTTCTATTGGTGGTTCATCTTATCCTTCACGTGTATTCAAAGGAATGCGCATGGCTGGTCAAATGGGTGGAGATCAAGTAAAAGTAAAAGCTTTGAAAGTTTTAAAAATATTCCCTGAGAAAAACTACGTTATTGTAAGTGGTTCTATCCCAGGTCACAATGGTTCAATCGTATTAATTCAAAAGTAAGAGTAGCATGCAAATAGACGTATTAAATATAAAAGGACAATCCACAGGTCGCCAAGTGGAATTACCTGCTGAATTCTTCGGAGTTGAGCCTAACGATCACCTGATTTACTTAGCTGTAAAGCAGTATTTGGCTACACAACGTCAAGGAACATCTAAAGTTAAAACTCGTGCTGAGGTACAAGGTGCTTCTAGAAAACTACACAAGCAAAAAGGTACTGGTGGCGCTCGTAAGGGTAATATCCGTAATCCATTGTATAAAGGTGGTGGTACTATTTTTGGACCAAAACCGCGTGACTATGCTTTCAAATTGAACAAACAAGTTAAAAACTTAGCGTTTTATTCAGCATTATCTCACAAAGCTAAAGCTAGTAGCATTATAGTTGTTGAAGACATTAATATGGATTCTCCAAAGACTAAAGAATTTTCTGAAATCATGAAAAATCTTAATCTTTCAAACACAAAAACTTTGTTTTTATTAGGCGACTATAATGATAACGTCTTCTTAAGTACACGTAACATCCCTCGTATTAAAACAAATGTTTTTCATAGTGCAAACACCTATGATGTTATGAATGCAACGACATTGTTGATTACTGAAAATGTAGTTAAGCAATTTGCAGAAACTGAAGAAGAAGCTTAAATAATTAGGTTTAACACCAAAAAAGAAAAAAATGAAACCGTCAGAAGTAATAAAAAAACCAATTGTCACAGAAAAAGTGAACAAACAAACTGAGAAGTTTAACCGATACAGTTTTGTTGTAGACAAACGTGCAAACAAATTGGAAATCAAAAAAGCCGTGGAAGAATTCTACAATGTACGTGTTGACGATGTGAACACTTCAGTGGTACCAGGCAAAACTAAAAGTCGTATGACAAAAGCTGGTATCCTTACAGGACGCAAGCCATCATACAAAAAGGCAACAGTAACTGTTGCTGCAGGAGAAACAATTGATTTATACGCATTTTAATATATAAACGAAAATGGCATTAAAAAAATACAAACCGGTCACAGCAGGAACTCGTTGGAGAATTGGTAACGCATATGCGGAAATTACAACCAATGTTCCAGAGAAATCATTGCTTGAACCTCAGAAAAGAACTGGTGGTCGTAACGCACAAGGACATCGTTCAATGCGCTACATCGGTGGCGGTCACAAAAAAATGTATCGTCTGATTGATTTCAAACGTGACAAGAAAAATATACCAGCTACAGTTAAATCTGTAGAATATGATCCAAACCGTACTTCTTTCATCGCGTTGTTAAACTATGCTGATGGTGAAAAACGTTACATCATTGCACCTCAAGGTATCGAAGTAGGTATGATAGTTTTAAGTGGTGATGCGGTAGCCCCAGAAGTTGGAAACACGTTACCTCTGAAAAGCATGCCATTGGGTACTGTTGTTCATAACATCGAATTGCAACCAGGTCAAGGTGGAATCATCGCACGTAGTGCGGGTGCATCTGCTCAGTTGAATGCAAAAGAAGAGAAATACGCTGTATTGAAAATGCCTTCTGGTGAATTACGTAAAGTATTAATTAATTGTTGCGCTACTGTAGGTTCTGTATCTAATTCAGATCACGCATTAGAAACAGCTGGTAAAGCAGGTGTAAATCGTTGGAAAGGTATTCGTCCACGTAATAGAGGTGTGGCTATGAATCCAGTAGATCATCCGATGGGTGGTGGTGAAGGTCGCTCTTCTGGTGGTCACCCACGTTCTCGTACGGGTAAATATGCTAAAGGTGAAAAAACGCGTAAGAAAAAAGGTTCTGACAAGTTAATCATCGTTCGTAGCAATGGTAAAAAATTAAAAAACTAATCTAAAATAACTAATTAATGGCTCGTTCAATAAGTAAAGGTCCTTATATAGATGCAAAACTTGAGAAAAAAGTGTTGAACATCAACGAAGGATCATCCAAGAAATCGGTAATCAAAACATGGAGCAGACGTTCAACAATCACTCCTGATTTTGTAGGACACACGTTTGCAGTACATAATGGTAATAAATTTATCCCTGTATATGTGACAGAGTTCATGGTAGGTCATAAATTGGGTGAATTTTCACCAACACGAAATTTTAAATCACACAGCGGTAGCAAATAAAGAAATTTAACAAAATGGAAGCAGTAGCACGTTTAAGAAATTATCCTACATCACCTCGTAAAATGCGTTTGTTAGCAGATGTCATCAGAGGTATGGAAGTAGAGAAAGCGGTAAGCTTTTTGAAATTCAATGCACAGCACTCGTCAGTGCCTTTAGAAAAACTATTGCTTAGTGCAGTAGCAAACTGGAAAGTTAAAAACGAAGATGGTGACGTTTCAACATTGATCGTAAAAACGATATTTGTAGATGGGGCCCGTACAATCAAACGTATGATGCCTGCACCACAAGGACGTGCTTACAGAAAATTGAAGAGAAGCAATCACGTAACGCTAATTGTAGATCAAAAAAACGTAACAATATAAATTATAAACGATAAGCAGATTAAACCTCTGTTTCGAAAATAAAATAAAAATGGGTCAAAAAACAAATCCAATAGCCAGTAGATTAGGAATCGTCCGAGGATGGGATAGTAGTTGGTATGGTAGTAAAAAAGACTACGCCGGCAAACTTATCGAAGATCACAAAATCAGAACTTACCTGAATGCTCGTATCAATAAAGGCGGTATTGCTAAAATTGTTATCGAACGTATGTTAGGAAAATTGATTGTGACTATTCACACCTCTCGTCCAGGTATCATTATCGGAAAGGGTGGTCAAGAAGTTGATCGTATCAAAGAAGAATTGAAGAAATTGACTGGTAAAGATGATGTTCAAATCAACATACTTGAGATTCGTCGACCTGAATTGGATGCTCAAATTGTTGCTGACTCTATAGCTAAACAAATTGAAGGTCGTGTTAACTACAAGCGAGCAGTTAAAATGGCTATCCAAACTACAATGAGAATGGGGGCTGAAGGTATTAAAGTGAAAGTAGGTGGACGTTTGGGTGGTGCTGAGATAGCTCGAAGTGAAGAAATCAAACAAGGCCGTACACCATTACATACTTTCCGTATGGATATAGATTATGCTAATGTATTTGCATTAACTGTTTACGGAAAAATTGGTATTAAAGTATGGATTTGTAAAGGTGAAGTATTGGCTAAACGTGATTTGAATCCTAATATAGTTGCAGGTAACGACAAACGTGGTGGTTTTGAACGCCAAGGTTTTGCAGGCAACGATCGTGGTGGAGATAGAAGAGGTGGTGGAGCAGGTGGAGACCGTAGAGGTGGTGGAAATCGTGGTGGCGGAAAAAGCACAGGAACTAAAAATTAATTTTTGAACAAGTCTAACAAGAAATAGAACATGTTACAACCAAAAAGAACGAAACACAGAAAAGCGCACAAAGGAAGAATTAAGGGCGATGCAAAAAGAGGAGCAACCTTAGCATTTGGTACATTTGGACTAAAATCTTTAGAGCCAAAATGGATTACAAATCGTCAAATCGAAGCTGCACGTCAAGCAATGACTCGTCATATGAAACGTGAAGGTAATGTATGGATTCGCATATTCCCTGATAAACCAATTACTGCAAAACCAGCCGAGGTTCGTATGGGTAAAGGTAAGGGTAACTTGGAGTACTACGCAGCTGTTGTAAAACCAGGACGTATCATGTTCGAAATTTCAGGTGTAAGCCTTGAAGTTGCAAAAGGTGCATTATCTTTGGCAGCACAAAAATTACCTGTAGCAACTAAAATGGTTGTACGCAGAGATTATTCTGAAGCTTAAACATTTAATATAAACAAAAATGGCAGCAAAAACTAAAAAATCAAGCAAGCAAGATCTTCGTTCATTAAGTGCACAAGATATACTTAACAATATCGAAGACGCAGAATTACGTTTGAAACGAATGAAGTTCAGTCATGCAATAACACCAATCGACAATCCAATGGGTATCCGTACTCTACGTCGTGAAATAGCTCAATTGCGTACAGAACAAACTAGAAAACAATTAGAATCTTAAAAAAAGTAAAACCATTCCAATGGCAGAAGTAGCAGTATTAAGAGGTCGCCGAAAAACTCGTACAGGGTTGGTAACCAGCAATAAAATGGAAAAGACCATTACGGTGTCTGTTGAACGTAAAGTTAAACATCCGATTTATGGAAAGTTCCTAAAGAAAACAACTAAGTTCATGGCTCATGATGAGAAAAACGAATGTTCAATAGGGGATATCGTTAAGATCATGGAAACTAGACCTTTGAGCAAAAACAAATGTTGGAGACTTGTAGAAGTAGTAGAAAAAGTAAAATAGTATATTATTGTAAAGGTTTAATAATCTTTTATAAGTTATTGAAAATCAGTAGTATAAATAAAAAATATATAAAATGATACAACAAGAAAGTAGACTAAATGTTGCCGATAATAGTGGAGCTAAAGAAGTACTCTGTATTCGAGTATTGGGTAACTCTGGTCAGGATTATGCAGGTATTGGCGATAAAATCGTTGTTACTGTAAAAGACGCTATGCCGGGTGGTGGTGTTAAAAAAGGTACTGTAGCAAAAGCCGTTATCGTACGTACGAAAAATAAATTACGTCGCAAAGATGGTTCATATATCCGATTTGATGATAATGCAGTAGTTATTTTAAATGCTGCTGATGATCCAAGAGGAACTCGTATCTTTGGGCCCGTAGCTCGTGAACTTCGCGACAAAGGTTACATGAAAATTATATCATTGGCACCAGAAGTGCTTTAATCAATTAAAATTAAGTAAAGTGAAAACTAGATTTAAACCAAAATATTCCATCAAAAAAGGCGACCAGGTTGTTGTCATTTCAGGTGCTGACAAAGATAGAACTACACCAAAAAAAGTTTTGTCTGTAATACCAGATGAGAAGAGTCCTCGCGTAATGGTTGAAGGTGTTAATATTAAAACTAAACACAAAAAACCTAATGCTCAAAATCCTCAAGGTAGCATCGTTAAAGAAGAAGCTCCAATCTCAATTTCAAATGTGATGCTTTGGGATGCTAAAGCCAATTCGGGGACTAAAATACGCCGCGAACGTAAAGATGGTAAAGCAATCAGAATTTCTAAAAAATCAGGGGAGGGAATTAAATAATGAGTACAACAACATACATACCACGTATGCAGACTAAGTATAACACTGAAGTTATACCTGCATTGATGAAAAAATTTGGATACAAAACAGTTATGCAATGTCCACGTTTAGTCAAAATATGTCTAAACCAAGGTGTTAAAGGATCTGTATCTGATAAAAAATTGATCGATAATGCTGTAGATGAAATGTCAAACATTACTGGTCAAAAGGCAGTGCCTACAATGTCTAAAAAAGATATATCGAACTTTAAATTACGTAAGAATATGCCAATCGGTACACGCGTAACTTTACGTTCAAAAACAATGTATGAATTTTTGGATCGTTTCGTAGCTGTTTCTTTACCACGTGTACGTGACTTTAAAGGAATCAATGATAAAGCTTTTGATGGTCGCGGGAACTACACTATCGGCATCACAGAACAAATCATTTTTCCTGAAATTGACATAGACAAATTACCTCGTATTAGCGGAATGGATATTACTTTTGTAACCACTGCTCGTACAAACGAAGAAGCCTACGAATTGTTGAAAGAACTAGGTATGCCTTTTAAAAACTTAAATGCTAAAAATAATTAATATACATGGCAAAGCAATCAGTAAAAGCCCGTCAGCGTAAACGCGAAAAAATGGTAGCACAGTATGCAGAAAAGCGTAAAGCTTTGAAAGCAGCAGGAGATTATACAGCGTTGGATAAACTTCCTAAAAATGCTTCACCAGTAAGACTTCACAATCGTTGTCAATTGACAGGTAGAGGAAAAGGGTATATGCGTCATTTCGGTATTTCACGTGTTATTTTTCGTGAAATGGCTTTAAATGGTCTTATTCCTGGCGTACGTAAAGCAAGTTGGTAATTTTTATACAATTTAATAGAGTAGTTTAAATAACCGTCTACTTAAAAAAATGGTCATAACATTAAACATCCAAATACTAAAAAAATGGTAACAGATCCTATAGCAGACTTCCTCACCAGAATTAGAAACGCCCAAATGGCCGGTCATCGTATCGTGGAAATTCCTGCATCTAATCTGAAAAAGAGAATGACAGAAATTTTGTATGACAAAGGTTATATCTTGAAATACAAATTTGAAGATGATAATAAACAAGGTTTAATCAAAATAGCCTTAAAGTACGATTTGAATACTAAAATTCCTGCTATTCGTGGTTTGGAAAGAGTTAGTCGTCCTGGTTTACGTCAATATTCAAAACCTGCTGAAATCAAACGTGTACAAAACGGTCTAGGTATAGCAATATTATCTACATCTAAAGGTGTAATGACTGATAAAGAAGCTAAAGCTAACAATGTAGGTGGTGAGGTTTTGTGTCATATATATTAATAATCAAATATTTAAACTATTATCAATGTCCGCATTGATATACTAAAAAAGAATTTAAAATGTCTCGAATAGGAAAACAACCGATAGTATTACCTGCTGGTGTTACAGTTAATGTAACTTCAACGAATGATGTCGTAGTTAAAGGACCAAAAGGTGAATTGACACAACCAATTGATAGAGATATCACTGTTACTGTCAACAATGGTCAAATTGAAATCAACCGACCTACAGATCAAATCCGCCATCGCGCTATGCATGGTTTATACCGCTCTATCATTGCAAATATGGTAAAAGGTGTAACTGATGGTTTTGAAAAGAAACTAGAATTAGTAGGTGTAGGTTTTAAAGCAGCAAACCAAGGAAATATTCTTGATTTGGCTTTAGGTTATTCTCATAATATTATATTTGAAATTCCAAAAGAGCTTTCTCTTGAAACCAAAACTGAAAAAGGATCTAATCCCATCATTACGTTGCAAGGTACTGATAAACAACTTTTAGGTCAAGTTGCTGCTAAAATACGTAGTTTACGTAAACCAGAACCATACAAAGGTAAAGGTGTGAAATACGTTGGTGAATTTATTCGTCGTAAAGCTGGTAAATCTGCTGGTAAATAAAAAATAATAATTTAACAGAAAATGGTTAACAGTCATTTTCACTAAAAATAAATAAAATGGACGCTAAAGTAATTAGAAGACAGAAATTGAAATGGAGAATTCGCAAGAAAATTTCCGGTACCGCTACATGCCCTCGATTATCTGTATTTCGTAGCAATAAAGAGATTTATGCTCAGCTGATCGATGATGTAAATGGTGTAACCTTAGCTTCTGCCAACAGCAGAAACAAAGCTACGGCTACCACAGGTCCTAAAGTTGAACGAGCAAAAGAAGTTGGTATCAATATTGCAAAAGCTGCTCAAGCCAAGGGTGTGGAAACATGTGTTTTTGATCGTGGAGGTAATCTTTATCATGGTCGTGTGAAAGCAGTTGCCGAAGGAGCTCGTGAAGGTGGACTGAAATTTTAAGTTCAAATAAAAAGTATTCTAAGAAATTCTTAAATAAAGAAAATGTCTAAAAACGAAACAAATAAATTAAAATCCGGCGAAATTGAATTGCAAGAAAAAGTAGTATCAATTAATCGTGTGGTAAAAACGACCAAAGGTGGACGTACATTCAGCTTCTCTGCACTTGTTGTGGTAGGTAACGGCAATGGTGTAGTAGGTCATGGTTTAGGAAAAGCTAAAGAAGTACAAATGGCTATTCAAAAAGGAATTGATGATGCTAAGAAGAATTTAGTTAAAGTTCCTATTTTACACGGTACAGTTCCACACGAAATCTTTACTAAAGAAGGAGCTGCAAAAGTTATGATTAAGCCTGCATCTCATGGTACTGGTGTAATCGCTGGTGGTAGTATGCGTGCTGTATTGGAAAGTGCTGGTGTGACTGACGTATTAGCAAAATCATTAGGGTCTGCTAATCCACATAACGTGGTAAAAGCAACTATTACAGCTTTAGCTCAAATGCGCGAGCCAATACAAGTAGCAAAAGATAGAAATATCGGACTTAAAAAAGTATTTAACGGATAATATCAAATTACGAAGAGTGAGTCCTTTTTAAAAAGATTCAGTATTCAAAATTATAATAGAAATGAGTAAAATAAAAGTAACACAAGTAAAAAGTTCAATTGATCGTAGTAATCGTCAAAAAGCTACGTTGAAGGCTTTGGGTTTGAATAAAATCAGCCAAACAAGAGAACATGAAGAAACTCCACAAATCTTGGGAATGATCAAGAAAGTGGCCCATTTAGTAACAACTCAAAAATAATTTCAATGAATTTACATACACTAAAACCTGCTGCAGGTTCGACACATAGAGAAGGTAAACGTCTTGGACGTGGTAATTCATCCGGAAAGGGTGGTACTTCTACAAAAGGTAATAAAGGTGCACAATCTCGTGCTGGTTACAATAGTCGTCGTGGAAATGAAGGTGGTCAAATGCCTTTACAACGTCGATTACCAAAACGTGGTTTCAAAAATATCAATAGAATTTCATATAAAGTATTGAATCTTGAGCAACTTGATTCATTAGTTGAACGTTACCAGTTAACAGAGGTAACTCCTGAAACACTTTATGTGACTGGATTGATTAACCGTACCGATTTAATTAAAATCTTAGGTAAGGGTGAACTAAAAACCAAATTAACATTTAGAGTTAATGCAGTAAGCGAAAGTGCTAAAGCAGCAATTGAAGCAACTGGTGGAACTATCGAGATTATATAATCGATAGTTTTCTTTTTTAACCTTATGACCAAACGAAAGTCGATAACTCAAAATTAAAATTTGAAAAAGCAATTCTAAACCTTAAATTGCAGCCTCAAATCACTCAATAGAAGAATGAAAAAATTTATAGATACTTTAAAAAATATCTGGAGCATAGATGAACTGAAAAATCGTATCATCTTTACATTGACATTGCTTCTCGTTTATCGAGTAGGTTGTCATATTGTGTTACCAGGTATCAATCCGAATGATTTATCTGACGGTTCAAGTCAAAATGGTCTTTTAGGTTTATTTAATATGTTTGCAGGTGGTGCTTTTAATAAAGCATCCATTTTTGCATTGGGGATTATGCCATACATTTCTGCTAGTATTGCTATGCAATTGGCACAAATTGCTATTCCTCAATTACAAAAAATGTCTAAAGAGGAAAGCGGTCGTAAAAAAATTACTTTAATTACACGTTATGTTACTGTAGCTGTAACCTTGTTCCAAGCAGTTGGATACATTGCTTATTTACGTAGCCAAAATGGTAATGCAATCATTCAGGATAATTTTGGTTGGATGCTTTCTACTGTTGTAGTATTAACAACGGGTACTTTATTTGTAATGTGGTTAGGTGAAAAAATAACTGATAAAGGTATTGGTAACGGTACATCATTGGTTATCACAGCTGGTATCATTGCTCGTTTACCTCACTCTTTAGTACAAGAGGTAACTTCTAAATTTGCAAAAGGTGCTGCTAGTGGCTTATTAATCTTTTTAATTGAAATAGCTGTAATGATCTTGATTATCATGGCTATTATCATGTTAGTACAAGGTACACGTCGTATTCCTTTGAATTATGCTCGTCGTATTGTAGGTGCATCTTCAGTTAAAGATATATCTGGTAATCGTGATTTTATTCCAATTAAAGTAAATAGTGCTGGTGTTATGCCGATTATCTTTGCTCAAGCTATGTTATTTATTCCTTCTACTTTAGTTGGATTCGCTGAAAATGATACAGCACAAGGTTTAGCTAAAAGTTTAAGCGATCCGGGCTCAATGTGGTATAATATCATTTATGCTGTATTAGTAATTGCATTTACGTATTTGTACACAGCGTTGATTTTCAACCCAACTCAAATGGCTGACGATTTAAAACGTAACAATGGTTTCATTCCTGGTATTAAACCTGGTGACGATACAGCTAACTATATCGGTGCTATTATGGATCGAATTACATTACCTGGTGCCATATTCCTAGCTGCTTTGGGTATTTTACCAGGTCTAGCAGGTCAAATGGATATCACAAGTGGTTTTGCTAGTTTCTTTGGAGGAACTTCAATGCTAATCATGGTTGGTGTGGTATTGGATACACTTCAACAAATTGAAAGCCAACTGTTGATGCGTCATTATGATGGTTTAATGAAAACTGGTCGTATAACTGGTCGTCAACCAGTAGCTGCATCAGTTTAGAATAAATTTACAAATTAGTTAAAGGTCAGGATTTATTCTGACCTTTTTTTTATTTATTAATATATTTGAATAGCTTTTATGAACCTTGTATTATTATTTATACCTTTGACAACTTAATATTTTAATCTTGATTTACTACAAAACAAACGAAGAGATAGAACAAATACGTATGGCTAATTTATTAGTTTCGGCTACATTGGCCATGGTAGCCAAAGAAATTAAGCCTGGTATGACTGCAATAGAATTGGATAAATTGGCTGAAATGTTTATCAGAGATCATGGTGCTACACCTGCCTTTAAAGGATATAAAGGTTTTCCTGCCACTTGTTGCATTAGTATTAACGAAGAAGTAGTTCATGGTATACCTACAGATGATGAATTTATGGATGGCGATGTCGTGAGTGTAGACGTAGGGACAGTATTGAATGGATTTGTAGGCGATAGCGCTTATACATTTGGTATTGGCGAAATCAACGAGGATTTACAGCGCTTGATGCGTGTGACCAAGGAATCTTTATACAAAGGAATAGAAAAAGCAATAGTTGGAAATCGAATAGGTGATATCAGTTGGGCTGTGCAAGAACATTGCGAAAGGCTAAATGGCTATGGTGTAGTGCGCGAATTGACTGGACATGGTGTTGGTAAGAAAATACACGAAGAACCTGATGTACCAAACTATGGTCGTAGAGGTAATGGGTTGATGCTAAAAGAAGGATTAGTGATAGCAATAGAACCAATGATTAATATGGGAACTAAAGATGTATATTGTGCAGATGATGATTGGACTATTATTACCAACGATGGTAAATTTTCAGCACACTACGAACATTCAATTGCTGTAAGAAAAAATACAGCTGATATACTTTCTACTTTTGTTGAAATCGAAGCAAATGAAAAAGCGAATATCAATTTGATCTATCCATATTAAAATGTTCCAAAAGTTTAAGGAAGTAAAAATTCCTATTCAAATATTTTTTATAATTTGGATATGCTCATTCTCAATTTCTTGTCGAAATAATGTCCCTATTAAGTCAAAACAGATAGGCTTTTATTATTGGCAAACTAGCTTAAATCTTACATCTCAGAAAATCGAGTATTTAAATCAAACAAATTCTAAACGTTTGTATGTTCGACTCTTTGATATTGATACATCAAAAGACGCAATTGGAAATATTCAAGTATCGCCTGTTTCAATAGTACGCAATGAATCACTTTGGCCAGATTCTATAGAACTCGTTCCGGTGGTTTATTTTACACGACAAGCGATTAAATCATGTGGTGATTTAGATTCATTTTCTTATAAAATAGAAAAACTAGTCAGTCAGCTCATGTTGCTTAACGGGTGGAAATTTAATGAAATCCAATGGGACTTTGATTGGACGCCATCTACGAAAAAAACTTATTTTGAATTGTTGGTGAAACTCAAACAACGTAATTTATTTAAAACAAAAATATTTTCAAGTACGATTAGACTCCATCAAGTAAAACACAGATCGCTTTCTGGGATACCACCTGTAGATAAAGGTTTAATGATGTGTTACAATATGGGCAATTTAAAATCATATGACATATCTAATTCCATTCTTGATATGGATTTGATTGAAGATTATCTGAGTACAATGGAAACTTATCCATTAAAATTAGATGTTGCATTTCCATTGTTTCATTGGGGTGTTCAATTTAGAAATCAAAAATTTACAGCCATACTAAATGATATTTCCGCTACAGATTTACAAAATAGTTCTACTTTTACGGAAGTAAAACCGAATGTATTTAAAGCAAAACAAACAGATCAACTCAAAGGATTTTTGATTGAAGAAAATGATGAAATACGAATTGAGGACATTGCTTTGGAGGATTTAAAAAAGGCAGTTTCTTTTGTAGGTCGTCATAATAACAATGATTCAATCCATCTTTTGTTTTTTCATCTCAATGAAACAATCTTAAAAAAATACCCAACCTATGAACTTCAGAAAATTATTGATGCGTATTAGTTTGCTTGCAATGTTGTGTGCAAGTCTTTATTTTATTTCGTATAGCTGTGGCTGGAGCGAAGATGAGTGTGATTCATATGTAAGTTTTGTCAATCCTAATATTGTAGATGTAAAAAATGCATCACCCTTTTACTATACGCCCAATTCGAATTTTTATGAATGTATGATTGATACATCTAGCCTTGTAAATGACAATTCGTATTATACCAACAATGATGAGTGGAAAAAATATGCTTCTGATCAGTCTATTTTAACTGAAGATATCGAACGATTTATCAATCAACATTCATATGATACGCTTGCCCAATTTTATCAAATGATAGAAAAAGGGAAGCCAGCTAAACTACCATTGTCTTTTTTAAACAATACTTTTTCAAAATGGTTTACAGCTAAGAAAGATTTGGAAGCGCTTGGATATATTTTGTATGCCAAACAATGTGAACCCATTTCTTTGAGTGCTCAAAACGACTGGGAAGTTCCTCAGGTTGATTCTTTATTGTGTGTAAAATTGATTAAAAATGGTAAACAACTTTATTCAGCTGCTAAGCATCAGTTTATCAAGGAGCGATATGCATTGCAATTGATTAAAACTGCTTTTTATGCTTCAAAATATAAAGAACTATTATCATTGTACGATACATATTATATCCCTGTTAAAGGTGAGTTTACTTCTGTCGATACAAAAATCTATGGATATAAAGCAGGTGCATTATACAGTTCCAGGCAAAAAGCTGAAGCAGCTTATATGTTTTCAAAATTGTTTGATGAATCAAATGATTTTACAATGTCTGCATCACATACGCTTGGATTTGTATGGTCGCACAATGGGGAGAAAATCAAAGACATCTTAAGCTACTGTAAAAATGATCATGAAAAAGCAATGGTGTATGCGCTTTCTGCGATGCGAAATACGGATGTTTATTCTTTGGAATCTTTAAGTCAAGTTTATGATTTAGAACCAACAAATAAGTACATCGATGTTATTCTTTTGCGCGAAATCAATAAAATTGAACAATCGTATTTAGATTATAAAATACAACAACAAAGGGGCTATTATATCTTTGATTCGTACTACGGAAATTCGGAAAATACAATTAATAAAGAAGATATTGATAATTGGTTAGATATTCAAAATAAATCAAAAATCAATTTGCTTAAATTAGCAACTTATGTTGAATCTAAAGCCAATGAAAATAAACTACAAAGCAAGTCTTTGTGGTTAACGTCAGCAGCATATTTACATTTGCTTAAAGATGATATTGGTAAAGGAGGGGATTTATTGAAACAAGCTGAAACTAGTAATCCAACAAATAAAGTAGCTGCTCAAATTCGAATTTTAAAATTGATTCATTCGATACTACAGACTCCTCAAATGTCTACCGAATTTGAAACACAATTGGCAAGTGAATTAAAGTGGTTTGAATCTTACTCAAAGCAAAATAAAGTTTATCACAAGAACTATAAAAATTTGTTGCGAACTGTGCTTCCTTTAAAATATGCGGCTATGGGTGATTCTATCAAAATGGTATTGTGTTATCATAAATATGAACAAGAACCGAATTTTGAATGGGGTGAATATGATGAAAATAAAGATAAAATTGCACACTTCAATGAAGTCTATTACCTGAATAGTGGTAATTTGATGGATCGCTATTTTTCGCAAACACAATTAGATGCAATGAAAAATTATGTCAATAGTCCTAAAACAACTTTTGACCAATGGTTATGTCGTACGAACCAATATTCCAGCGAAGTCATCAACGAATTGAAAAGTGTCAAATATTTTAGATCATTTGAATATGAAAAAGCGAAGCAAGCTATTATTTCTAACAAGGAAATGATTCAAGTGCCTAATTTATTTGTGGCTCATATTCGCGATTTTCAAGACGGATATAATGAAGATTCACTTCACAGTTACACTACCTATCAAGTGTTGGATACTTTAATCAATTTAAAGAAAAGAACATTGGTGGATATGCAAAGTGCGTTTGATTATGCTTGCGCATTGTACTCTTTGAGTTATCATGGTAAATGCCACGATGCATGGAGTTTTTCACGCAGGTCAACAGAAATAGATCCTTACTATCGCAATAATGTATTGGATAACTATACACCTTTTGAAAAACAATTTTACTACGCAGATGAAGCTTTTGAAATGTTTCAGCGTGTACTAAAGGAAAGTACCAACCAAGAACTAAAGGAAAAGTCACTTTGGATGCTTGCAAAATGTCAACAAAAGAGATGTTCTACTACAAGACCTGAGTACCTAGGCTGGTATGATGATGAAAGTCAAGAAAGTAAAGATTACATCAATTGGAATGTCAATTCGAATCAATATTTAGCAGAATTTTACAATAAACAAAAAGGGACTGCTTTTTATGAAGAAGTTTACCAAGAATGTAGCTATTTGAGATTATTTGCCAAGAAGAATTAGATTTGAGATATTAGATGTGAGATATGAGATACGAGACATGGGATTTTAAGTATATTGCCTTATAAGCGTGAAGGCTTCCCTCTCCTTTGGAGAGGGACTGAGGGTGAGGCCATATTCATGAGACATGAGATGTGAGACGCGAGATGTGAGAAAATAGATTTTAGATACTCATTATTCAACTCTCAACTCCCAACTTCTCATATCTCTAATCTCATATCTCACATCTCAAATCTCAAATCTTTTTACTACTTTTGCACTCCCTTAAAAACGATACATCATCATGTTTAATAATTTAACCGAAAGACTAGATGGAGCCTTTAAAATGCTGAAAGGCGATGGCAAAATCTCCGAAATTAACGTAGCCAGTTCCATTAAAGAAATACGTCGTGCCTTAGTCGATGCCGATGTCAACTATGCCATAGCCAAAGAATTTACTGATAGGGTAAAAGAAAAAGCATTGGGTGAGAAGGTATTGACATCAGTTACGCCAGGCCAGTTGATGGTGAAAATCGTTAAAGATGAGTTGGTTGAGTTGATGGGCGGTAAAGAAGCTACCTTCGACTTGTCGGCCAATCCAACAGTCATATTAATTGCAGGATTGCAGGGTTCAGGTAAAACTACTTTTAGTGGTAAGTTGGCCTACTATCTCAAAAACAATAAAAAGAAACCATTGTTTGTTGCAGCTGATATTTATCGTCCTGCTGCGATGGAACAATTGCGTGTATTGTCCGAACAAATTGGGGTTCCTGTTCACTTAGAATTGGAAAACAAAGATGCTGTTTCTATTGCGCGCAATGCAGTAGATTTTGCTAAAGCCAATGGACACAACGTTGTCATCATTGATACGGCAGGTCGTTTGGCTATAGATGAACAAATGATGACCGAGGTTGCGAATGTTAAATCGGCTGTCAATCCACAAGAGATTTTGTTTGTAGTCGATTCCATGACAGGTCAAGATGCAGTAAACACTGCAAAATCGTTCAACGAGCGACTTGATTTTACTGGCGTAGTACTAACCAAACTCGATGGTGATACACGAGGTGGTGCGGCTTTGACCATTAAGTATACGGTTAAAAAGCCAATTAAGTTTGTTAGTATGGGTGAGAAACTCGAAACCCTCGATGTGTTTTATCCCGATCGTATGGCCCAACGTATCTTAGGTATGGGTGATATCACTACCTTGGTAGAACGTGCGCAATCTCAATTTGACGAGGAGCAATCCAAAAAACTTGAAAAGAAAATTCGTGCCAATAAATTTGATTTTGATGATTTCAAAACTCAATTGAATCAAATCAAAAAAATGGGTAACCTAAAAGACCTGTTGGGTATGATACCTGGGATAGGCAAAGCCGTAAAAGATATTGATATCAGCGACGATGCATTCAAAGGCATCGAAGCTATGATAGGTTCTATGACACCAGATGAACGCAAAAATCCAGAAATTATAGATCAAAACCGTCGCAAACGTATAGCGAATGGAAGTGGTAAGGATATAGCAGAGGTCAATGCATTTATGAAACAATTTGACCAAATGAAAGACATGATGAAGATGATGAACAAAATGGGTGGCATGGGTATGAAAATGCCTGGAATGAAATAAATTCAGATGGGAGATGGGAGATATGAGATGGGAGATATGAGATATTAGACGAAAGTCAATAGATAATAGTCTTTTTAGTAAAATTTTCACATCAGAAATCGCGTATCTTAAGCCTCAACTTTAAAGCCTCAACTCACAACCTTCAACCCACAACTCTCAACTCCCAACCTACAACTCTTAACTCACTTATCTTACGTCTCAAATCTCATATCTAAAATCCTTGTCCAACATCCTCGAAATATACACCGATGGCGCTTCGCGCGGCAATCCAGGAAGGGGAGGCTATGGCATAGTCATGCTTTGGAAAGGTATTCGAAAAGAAATGCAAGCTGGGTATAGACTTACGACGAATAATCGCATGGAACTCTTGGCAGTGATCGTAGCACTCGAATCACTTACACGTCCTGGTTTGGAAGTTAAGATGTATACCGACAGCAAATATGTGGTGGAATCTATTGAAAAAAAATGGGTATTTGGATGGGTTAAAACCAATTTTAAAAACAAGAAAAATAAAGACCTTTGGTTACGATTTTTAGACATTTATCCCAAGCATAAGGTACAAATGATATGGGTCAAAGGGCATGCCTCCAATCGCGAAAACAATCGTTGTGACGAACTTGCTACCCAATCCGCCGATGGAAATCATTTAATGGTTGATGAGTGTTATGAAAATAATAAAGAATAATTTTTTTTGGAGCTGAACCGAAATAGCTATTTAGCGACTTCACGCTATCCGTTCCTAGTCCTCGCTACGCTGCGGGCTATCCACAACTATCGAGGCTTGTTTTCAGGGGCATTTACATTATTAAGCTGATGAAATGCAAATACATTCAAAACTTATAAGTCTACATACAAAGAAGCCTTCGCTTGGAGCGAAGGCTTCTATAGTATAATATTTCGTTCTATAACACGCAAAGTGCCGAGGTAGATACAATGCAGACACAGAAAAGCACCTAATCAAGAAATCAACTTTCCGAAATCGTAGTGTAAAAATTTAAAAAAACATCTTTTTATTATACATTTATTATCTAGACTTTAGCACACTAATTCGCTTCTTCATTTCTTCGCCTGTAGATAATCTGATTTGAAGAATATAGAGACCATTGGTTAATGTGGAAATGTCTATGATTCTAACATCATTTTGAATATTCTGTATGACCTGTCCATTCATTGATATGATTCGAATATTCTCAATTTGTTTGCTATTGCTAGCCAAATCAATATATAAATCCGTTGAGGCAGGGTTAGGGTATACCTTAATTTCTTCTTTCGATTGTTCTGTTACTTTGGTAAGCGTATTTTGAACTATAGAGTCACATCCATCAAAATCCACTACGGTTATAGTTTGAATATTCCCTATTGTATCAATTGTAATATCATAAGGAGCTACACCTCCTGTTACAATTACTTGACCATTGACCATGCTTATGTTCATGGTGTCAAGCAAGCAACAGAGGTCTGGGTTTCCATTCCCTATGGGTTGGCCATTGGGGTAATACTTGTTAATAATTGACTGCAACGCAGCAGTACGCTGTTGGGCTTGCGTTGTGTTATAGATTAATGATTTTAAATAATGCCAACCTACACCATAATTTGGGTCTGAGGTAGGGCCATTAATATATAAATCAGGATAAACAGAAAGCGCATAATTATTAAAGGCAAGGCTGTCGGCTGGTATCAGGCTGAAATAGCTTTGAAGTCTGTTGTAAATCTCTAAAGAAGGTTGAATTCCTAGCTGATTTAGGGTGTCCGCAACCGCTACAGAGTCTTGAGGTATAATTCCAAACACATGGAATAGTGGACGCAAATCTGCTTGTGCTGCACGAGACATTCTGATAATCCTTCCGTCGTTGGCTTGGTAGATGCTGTTGTTAATCCCATTTTTAAAATCGATGTATTCTTGTTTCCAGAAATTTCTAAGCGGGCACCATCCGAGGACATTAACTATTTCAAAATAGTGGCCATAACCTCTGTGCTGGTAACGTACTTCATCTGTTACGGTGTTTGAAGTATTTCTTTCTGAGCCAAAGGTATTTGAGACCATTCTATGCGTGGCAGTTTTGTTGATATCAAAAGTGTTTGGAACAAAACTATATTTAACAGCTTCATTTAAATTTTCGTTCAAGCCATGATTCATGGCCATTATATAGGGGAAATTCACTAATGCCTCTTCTTCACCTGGGAATTTGGATATTGCCAATGCGTGTCCTGTTTCATGAAAGTTTGTTTCATCGTCTGGTCCAGGTCCATTTATAAAGTATGCTGGCCCAGGTACATTTGTATAATCCAATGGTGTATTTGACATTGGATATCCGATTGAATATACACCAGTTCTAATATCCAAATCGGCTATCATGTACATGTTATGCTTATCAGGTATGATTTGACGTGCCAAAATTGAATTTACACCACGGTAAGCGGTTTCCCAGTCCTCCAATGTTTGTTTGATATTAAATTGTCCAGGTACGATGGAATGCTTAGGGATAGTGTACATCACATTATCTGATTCGAATATAGCCCATGGGCCTGGTTTATTCAACTCTGCGTTGTAGTTAGTTGTTTCATAGAATGTTTTAAGCGAGAAAAATGGTGATTCTACGCCATTTTTGAGGCTTACTTGAACAATACCATCATCAGCGCCATAAGGTACAAGAATAGAAATGGCACCACCTAGTGGATTAAAAACTTTCATAGTGGTCGAATCAATTAAAAATTTTCTTGATATTCTGTCTAAACGTTTATAAAATGGTCTTTCAGTTAAATCCCAATCGTGCGATCCTACTCTGATGTAGTAGTCTTTATTGACCAAACTGTCTGGGACCGTAACCGTCACAACACTTCCTGGTGCCAAATATAAGCCAGTCGGTCTGAGGGCGTGTTTCATTCTCTCAAAATTAATATCGTAGTAAGGGTTCATGCCTTCTGGGTCCTGGAAGTTTGCTCTAATTAATGCCGACTTCACAAGGTTAGGATCTGCTGGCGGATTTACCATGCCAGGAAAATTTACACATGAATTAAACTTCCATCCATTGAGCAACAGTGGGTAAAGTTCGTAAACTTGTGATGTGAATATGGCATCAAGTATTCCTTGCTGAAGAGCTATCATAGCTCGCTCTTTCTCTAGACCGGGAGCTGCAAGTGGATTTTTATCAAATCCGCCTAGCGTATTGACTGTTGTAAATAATGGCCCCACTAAGTTGTCAAAATCCAAAACAGTGTTTTTACTTAATAAAATTGTAGTATCATTCTTTGCCAAACACTCTGGAAATGCCATAAATGTATTTCTGATTAAAGTGAGCGTGATAGCAGAAAGTGTTACAGATCCATTAATATGAGCCTTAAGGTCGTTAAGTCCATTGAAAGTTCTATTACAAGAATCTGGACAACTGACCGTTGCAGATGCTTGAGAGGTAAAATTGGTACCGCCGCTTGTGACAAGGTTTCCATTTAGAAATACCTCAAAACCACCTGGTGTGAATATCCCATCACCATAAGTATCGTATATATCAAAGAAATAGCATCCATTGGATAGAACACAAAGACTATCTGAATAAAGTGTATTACCCGCATAAACTCCACCTTGACCACCTTGCATTATGACAGATCCCATAATATCTTTCACAGTCCAATAGGTTTCACTCCCAAATTGGTCTGTGTTAATATTTACCTTTACCTTTATTTCATTCATTGCACATTGGGCAATGCTTTCAGCGGCCCAAAGCAAGAAGATGGCGCTAAATAGGAGTGTTTTTTTCATGTTGGTGCTTTATGTGTTTATTTATATTTTGTAAATATATCTTTTGGTTAGTTTTTTAGAAAAAGTGCCAAATTGATTGGATTTTTTTATGGTTTAAAACAGAAGTTATTTCCTTTTGGAGTAGTCTGGGGATTGTGGTAAAATAATATATAACAAAGAACTTAACAATTGAACTTTCTCCCTTGGTATGTGTCCACACAAGCCATTGCATAGAACTCTAATTTAATTTTTCTGGGATGTTCAAAAGTATTCACACTTCAAAAGTAATGAAATTTAGTATTATAATGGTTTGTAGGGACACAAACCATGGAGTAAAGAAAAATATTTTCTTTTGAGAAAGATACTTTAGAAAATAAAGTATATATATAAATCCGGTAAGAGCAAGAATAGAAGAGCGAGCAGAAGGTTGTTATTACAGCAGCTGAGCCGATTATTTAGGAACACGAAAAAGTATTTTAGATGTTGAATTTATATAATAGCATGCGTACAGTCGGTTCAGAGAACCGCTTTTATCTGGCCTACTGGATGCCGCAGAGCCGAACATCCCGAAGAGCTGGACGCTTTCGCTCCAAGCAAAGGCTATTTTGTAATCTATGTTAAGACAAATTTGAACAAGAACTATATACCTAAATTACTTATTCTAATTTTTTTTTGTTTCTTTATAAAAATAAATTTTGAACATGTACCTATCTATTACAAAACTTTTCAGCGTTTGCCTATTTGTATTTGGAGTAGTAAACAACACCAATGCACAAGTTTGTTTTCAAACTGTTGATGCTGGAGCAAATTACAGTGTGGGTATCAAAACAGATGGCACACTATGGGCTTGGGGAGCAGGTGCAAATGGTTCATTGGGAGATGGAACTCTTACAAATAAAAATGTTCCTACCCAAATTGGGACAGCCACTAATTGGCAAACTATAAATGCTGGTGGAGGTCATAATTTTGCAGTCAAAACAGATGGTACGCTATGGGTTTGGGGGGTGAATTCTGATGGTCAATTAGGCGATGGAACAACTACTAATAAAAATGTCCCTACCCAATTAGGCATAAACAACAATTGGCAATCTATTAATTGTGGTGGAAATCATACAATAGCTATCAAAACAGACGGAACCCTTTGGGCTTGGGGACAGAATAGTTTTGGTCAATTGGGCGATGGAACGATTACTTCAAAAAATATTCCGACTCAAATAGGCATAGCCACCAATTGGCAATCTATAATTGCTGGCGGTTTTCATTCCTTAGCTATTCAAACAGATGGCACCTTATGGGCTTGGGGATCTAACAATGATGGGCAGTTGGGCGATGGGACAAATACAGATAAAAGTAGCCCTACCCAAATAGGCTTCGGCAGCAATTGGCAATCTGTTTATGCAGGTGGTATCCATTCGCTTGCCATCAAAACTGATGGCACGCTTTGGGCTTGGGGGGAAAACACTTATGGTCAATTGGGTGATGGAACAAATACTGATAAAAATAGTCCTATTCAAATAGGTACATCTACTAATTGGCAATCTATAAGTGCTGACGGTTGGCATACAATAGGTATAAAAGCAGATAGTACACTCTGGACTTGGGGATTTAATGGGTTTGGCCAATTAGGCAATGGAGCAAATTTAAGTATCAATACTCCAACTCAAATTGTCATAACCACTAATTGGCAATCTATAAGTGCTGGCTTTTTCCATACCCTTGCCATCAAAACCGATGGAACGCTTTGGGCTGCTGGAGAAAATAATTATGGACAATTAGGCGATGGAACAATTACAGATAAAAATGTTCCTACTCTCATTACTCCTTCATGCCTTAATCCTAATAATGTCATTGATTTGTCAACTGCGGAAAACACAATTATAATCTACCCAAATCCTGCTCATAGTTCTGTTGCTATTAAGTTAGATCAAATTCAAAAAGGAAATGTAAACATCAAGTTGACAGACATGGTTGGAAGAACGATTCAAGAACTTAAAACTGTTGCAAGTTCTACTTTCCTAAATATTGAAATGAATTTGACTTCGGTAAGCAAAGGAACCTATGTGGTAGAAATTAGGAATAACAACAAATTAATCAATAGTCAATTGTTGGTCGTGCATGAATAATCCCGCCAGCTCTGCGGAATGTTCGCTTCAGCGGCATTCCGAAGGTTAGATAAATAAGGTTCTTTAAACCTTTACCGCAAAAATCCTCTGCCTTCCATCTGCTCAATAAAGTACATGTCCCCGAAGTATAGCCGCGATACCTTAGTACGCCGTGCGCACAAGGTAGCGCGAAGTAGTTTAAGGATGTGTTTAAGTTTGGCTCCTGCTAGTTTTTGAAAAGTTACTTTTTAGGTGCTAGTTTGACAAAGTAATCGCCATCGTATTGGTATACAATTTGTTTAGCGGTTACTTGTCCTTCTGATGTAACAACAGGTATAGTTAAAGTATTGAGTTTGTTATTAAAGGTGATTAGCTTCACTGGCCTTTCTTTTCGGTCTACTACTGAAAAGAAATTGTAAGAAAATCCTAAGGTATTGGTCAAACCTGATTTTGTTTTTATTTTCTTGAAATTATCATCAAATTGATCTTTTTCAAAATCAAACGTATGTAATGCTTGATAGCAATCGCTATTGGATAATATGCGATGTTCGTGGGCGATATAAAAAGTATTTAACTCGTCTGTCAACTGAAAAATATCGGTATAAAATCCGCCAGGAGTGCCTTCTTCCTTTTCAAATTGTTTGGTGTATCGTTTGCCATATTGTTCGTATACGGCTATATTTTCGAAAAAGTGCATAGTGCCTCCTGTCTGTGTATCCCACGAAAAAATACAAAAAGTGTGGTCGGGAGAGGTGGCTTTATAAAATCCTAGATTGTTCAATAGAGGAAATTCGTAGGTTAACATTTGTGGATTGCTCATTGAGTAACGAAGCAGTTTCTCTTTCAAAATACTGTTTTCGTGGATAAGGCTGTCAAATGCTGTAGGATCTGTACGTAAGGATAAGTAGCTAAAACTATCGATACGCTTTAATGTTATTGATAAGTCATTTTCGATCGATTCTATTGTTTGAGCAAGTATAAGATTTGGAGTAAAAGCGATAATGCATATAAATAGCAAGAAGATTTTTAGGGTTGATTTCATCGTGTTTTTTATGTTTGAAATTACAGATGTTGATATTCATGCAAAGGGTCAGCGACGTGGTATAAACATATCAAAGTTATCTAAAGATATACACTGTTCTTGAGCATGTTAATAATTGTTTGATGTCAAATTGTGCTTATTGTTTTTCATCTAGCTACAATAGGCATTTTGAATTATAATTTGTAGTCTTTTATACCACAGTATATGTTCTTTAGTGGGGTACTGTATGTTAAGTTTCAGGACTTCGTCTTTACGAACCCAAGTGGCTTCTATGAATTCATATTTTCCTAAAAAGTTGGAATAGTATCCAATGGCATAATAGCAGTTATGTTTTTGTACAATATCTTTTTGAGTTACAATCTTCCCACTTTCTTCAGTTGTTTCGTTATAGGCTTCTTTAAAGTATGTTTCCAAAAGTACATTGCTATCTTCTCTGTAAAATCCATGTACATCTATCGTTGTATGTTTGTTGAGTTTATCTACAAATGAATGATGACATCGTTCGGAGCCACTTTTCTCTCTCATTTCTTTAAGCGGTAATGGCAAGCAGTACACAATTTGTTCATTGTTGGTAAACATTTCCAAGCCCAATCCCAAAGGCATTCCATTCGCTAAAAACAAAGATGCAAATAAGAATATGATAGTGAGGTAATTTGTTTTCATAAGTTATTTTGAACATTTAAATTTATTTGTACAAAGGTTCTTCATCGCATACCTTACTCAAATAAGTTTTATATCTAATCAATTCATTTGCTCGATCTTCCTCACTCATTCTTGCAGGTGAATAGCACATAAAAGGAGGTAATACTTGCATGCCAATAAAATATAACATGCCATGATGGATAGGATATAAAATTGTATCGAGATTTCCATTTTTACCAGTTAGACTATAGGCTACTTCGGGTCCTCCAGTCGTGAAAGTTAAAAAAGCTTTTTTGTTTGGATATACACCATTGTCATAAACGCCTTTGCCTGCGCCATATACAAAACCCATAGCGAATACGCGATCTACCCATCCTTTTAAAATGGCTGGCATGCCAAACCACCACAATGGAAAAGAGAAAATTAACATATCGCACCATTCGAGTTTATCCATTTCGGTTTGCAAGCTTGGCTCAAATAATCCTTGTTGATAAGCATGTACTTGTTCCAGTTGATATTTAAAAAAATCTACATTGTCTAATTGAGTAAAATCATGTTTGTCGCCAATAGGATTAAAATTGAGTTGATATAAATCAGATATTTTTACTTCAGCTCCTATTGACTTGAAATAGTCAATAGCTGTATTTTTCAAACTACTACAAAAAGAATTGCTTTCTGGATGTGCATGTACAATTAATATTTTTTTCATAATAGCATTTACAGTTTTTCTAAAATAAAATTCGTGAGTTTACGATAGAGTTGTAAACGGGTTACACCACCGCTGATGCCATGGTTTTTGTTGGGGTAGGCTTCGCTGTCAAAATCTTTATTGGCATTGATCAGTGCTTTTTGCATTTCGATGGCGTTTTGATAATGTACATTGTCGTCGGCAGTACCATGTATCAATAAGTAATTGCCTTTTAGTTTGTCTACCATATTCACTGGGGAATTGTCGTCGTATCCTTTAGCGTTTTCTTGCGGTGTGCGCATGTAGCGTTCTGTATAGATATTGTCGTAGTAGCGCCAATTGGTAACGGGAGCTACAGCAATTGCAGTCTTAAATACATCGGCACCTTTGAGCAAGCAAATGCTGCTCATGTAGCCCCCATAGCTCCATCCCCAAATGCCAATGCGTGAAGCGTCTATATAAGGTTGTTTGGCAAAATACTTGGCTGCAGCTATTTGGTCATCGCTTTCGTATTTACCTAATTGGAGATAAGTTTTCTTTTTAAATTCTTCACCTCTAAATCCTGTACCAGTTCCATCCACACATACAATGATATAACCTTTTTGTGCCAACATTTGGTACCACCAAAAGTCACGTCCGCTGAATTGGTTCATGACTTGTTGTGAACCAGGCCCGCTGTATTGAAACATGAGCAATGGATATTTTTTGGCAGTAGTAAACGAGCTGGGTTTGATGATCCAAGCATTGAGCTGTTCACCAGCTTCATTGGGTACAGTGATCAATTCGAGTTTGGAAAGGTCATATTCGCTCATTTTGGCAGTGAGGGCTGCATTGTTTTTGAGCATGCGTTTGTTGTTGCTACTACTGACAAGCGTATAGGTAGGGGCTTGATTGATTTTGGAATATTTATCCAGAAAGTACTTGTAGTTTTGGCTGAATGTAATGTCGTGCCAGCCGGATTCGGGTGTTGTGCAAGTGCTTTGCAAATTGGACATGTTTAGGCTATAAAGTTGTCGCTCCAAAGGTGATTTTTCTGTGCTGATGTAGTGGAGTGTTTGTGCAGTTTCGTCTACGCCCTTGATATCTGTCACTTCCCAATTGCCTTGGGTGAGTTGTGTGGATTTGTTTTGATCAATGTCATGTATATAGATATGATTGTGTCCATCTTTTTCAGAGGTATATACAAATGCATTTTTATTTTTTAAGAATGAAATATTATCATTGATTTCGACAAAGTATTTATTGGTTTCGTTATAAATTGTTTTTGTTTGTCCGTTCTTACTATCAACTTCTAAAAGTTCCAACTGATTTTGTAAGCGGTTTAAACGATATATCACAAGGGTATTGTTATTGGGATTTATTTTGATACGGGGGATATAAATATCGGTATTTTCTCCTAAGTCACATTCAATAGTTTTGCCATTTTTTAAATGATAGATATGAATACCTATGATAGAATTTTTCTCGCCCGCTTTAGGATATTTGTATTTATAATCAGTAGGATATAGCTTATCATAGATCGCAAAGTTGTATTCTGGTACTAATGTTTGGTCAAAAGAATAATATGCGAGGAAATCGCCTTCGGCGCTCCACTCATATGCTTTTGTAAATTCAAATTCTTCTTCATATACCCAATCACAATTGCCATTGATATGGTTGTAATCGCCATCGTCTGTAATTGTAATGGTTTCTTTTGTATTTAAATCTAAATAATATATATTGTTATCTAGCACATAAGCAACTTTATCACTCTGTGGAGAGAATGCAGGATGGAGTATTTTTTTATCATTGACAAGTGTCACTTCCTTGCTTGCAAGGTCATAGATATAAACCTTGTGTAACACCGAACGACGATAGATATTTTCGCTTTCGGTATAGAGTAGGAGTTTGGTTTCGTCTTGATTAAATTCGTAATCGCTGATTTTTAAATCTTGATTGTTGTATTGTATAGTGCGAAGGTTAACGAGAGTTGAAGCTATTAAACCATCTTCAAATTTGACTTTGACAAGCTCGCCATCTTTATTAATTTCAGAGTAATGTTCTCCATCTGCCATTGATCGAAACCCTGCAACGGCATCCTGACGAAAAGTATTGTTTTTCCAGATGTCTTCGAGGGTAATTTCTTTTTTGGATTGTGCTACAACAGTCACATTAATGAAAAACAATAGGCTAAACAGGATACGAGTCATAATTTGTTTTTTTTCAGAATGTGAAAATATAAAAAAAACCTCGAAAAATCGAGGTTTTAAAGATGCTTGTTTTTACTAGATTTATGCTTTGTTGATAATAACACGTGTTGGAGTTGGTCCTTCGATGCCATCTTGATCCCATCCTTTTTTCACTAATTCGGTACAGCCGAAAAATACATCCCAATAATCTTGTTGTACACAATAAGGTTGAATTGAAAGAGTAACCATGCCGTCAGCTACTTTTGCAATACTTACATTCGGTGCTGGATCTTTAAATACTTTTGGATGCTTTAATAATGAGTTGATTGCAGATGCTTTTGCTTTTTCAATATCTTGTGCTGGCGAAATAGCCATTGAAATGTCCACACGTAAATTGCCATGGGTAGTATAATTGGTGATAACGCCTGTTGACAAAGGACCATTAGGTACAAAAACAGTTTTATTGTCGGCCGTAAGTACTGTAGTGCTGAAGACACCTTGTTCAGTTACAACACCAGTAATGCCTTGCGCTTCAATCATGTCGCCCACTTTGAATGGTTTGAAGACAAGCATCATAACACCACCGGCCAAATTGCCGAGTGTGCCATTCAATGCAGAACCTATAGCCACACCAGCACCGACTATTAAGGCACTGAAGGCAGTCGTATCGACACCTAGTATACCTGCTAATGAAACCAAGAGTAATATGGTCAATGCAACTTTGACCAAGGAAATTAAAAATGATTGCAAGGATGCATCGTAATCGCGTTTGAGTAAGATTTTGCGTAATACAGTAACTAGTTTGCCGATAATCCAGGAACCTACGAGATAGAATACAATAGCACCTGCAATTTTAGGGGCATAGCCTATGGCGAAATCTTTGATTTTGTCAACATAGGAAAAAGTTTGTGCGGCAACATCATTGGCACCGGCTGTCATGTTTTGGGTAATTTGTAGTAGTGTCATTTTAAAATATTTTTGTTAAGGTGCAAGATTATTAACATCCTTGAATATTCATAATAAATATGGTTATCTTAACATAAAATAGATATTTCTTTTTCGTTATCATGTTCTCTACTTACTGTTGTTTGGGTTTCTTTTTTGATACATAAATTACCCACAATGAGCATCATCGCGCTTAATAAAACGACTTGTACAATTAATGAATTATTAATAATGTCATTGCTCATACTGGTAGGTATGCTTAAAAACAATAAGATTGTAATCAAACCACGTGGTGCAATAAATAGGAGTGGGTTGACAGCTTGTTTGCTTAGTTTTAAATACAGCCATCGAATCATGAAAATGAGCAATGTAATACCAATTGAGTAAGGCAATGTATCTAATGCGATGATTTCTTTTGTTTTTAATAAAAAACCAAAAAGAATGAAAAAGAAAACGCGTATAACAAATGTACCTTCTGATACGACTTCATGAAAACGATGGACTTCGATATTGTATATTCTATCATTTAAGTTTTTGAAAAATTTGATTTCTTTAAGTTTGCTCAAATTACGCAACATAATGCCAAATATGAGTACGAAAACCAAGGATGGCATATGAAACCATTTGGCTATGCTGTAGATCAACAATATCGAGAATATAATAGGTACAAACTTAACTTGATGAGTGATTTTGCTCAGGATATAACTCAACAACAAAGTGGATAAAATAGAGATAATGACAATGAGAATAAGTTGTCCAGAAAATACCAAAAGGGTTTGGGCCGTAATTGGTTCGCCTGTTACAAAGAGATTAAACAATAGAATACCAAAGATGTCTGAAAAACTACTATCGTAAGTAATCATTTCACGATTGTAATTATCTAGATTTTTGGCAGATGGAATGGCTATTGCACTACTAATAACACCCAATGGAGTGACCCATAATATGGCTTCGTTCCATGACATGGGAGTCAATTGTTTTAATCCAAAGGCCAATGCTGCAATTAAGAACAACATGGGTACTAAAGCCAGTAGAAAAGATTTTTTGAGAATGGGTATTTTGCTTTGATTCATTTCGAGCTCCATAGAACCTTCCAATACGATAAGAATCAGTCCAATAGTTCCTAATATGGGAAGTACGCTGCTAAAGTCAGGGATATGAATATCAAAAAAGACTAAAATTTGTTTTAAAAACCAACCCATAGCCAGCAGAATCACTACTGTAGGGATACGGGTTTTGGATGCCGTAATATCAAACACATAGGCGATTAAAATTAAAATAGAAATAATGGCTATGATGAGTGTATTCATAAGTTTGATTTCCTTCGAAAGTAAGGAATTAATGCCTTTTTGCGTTCGATTTCACATCAATTTATAATTATGTTACACAATCAAGATGAGTATTTTGAACACTCTACTTAAATCTTACAAAGGTTTCCATCCATTTTCGAAACTCGTTTATTACTTTCGCATCAATCCCAAGAGGATGATTTCATAGAATTTAATTTTGATAAACTATGCGCGTATTCAAATTTGGTGGAGCATCAATAGAGTCTGTAGATCGAGCAAAACATGTCGCTTCTATCGTACACGATTTTTCGAACGAACCTTTATTGGTTGTGATTTCTGCTAAGGGCAAAACGACCAATGCCTTAGAAAAAATAGTGGAAGCCAATGCCAAACAAGACAAAGTAGAAGCGCGCAGATTATTAGCTGAATTAGAGCAGGATCATATTCAGTATGCTACTACACTTTTGGGGACAAATGAACACGAAGTGTTTGGTAAATTGCATGAGCTTTTTGTAGAAATCGATTGGGTAATGGACGAGCCCACTGGAAGGGCGTATGATTATTATTACGATCAAATAGTCTCTGTCGGGGAGTTGTTGTCAACATCAATTATGGCTGCTTATTTTAATCAAATCGGTATGACTACAACTTGGATTGATGTGCGAGACGTTATGAAAACGGATAGTACCTATAGGGATGCTACGATTGATTGGGGTTTGACAAACAATTTAGCCAATCAAGTTTTCGGAGAACACTTTGAACATTCGAATGTCATCATTACCCAAGGATTTATAGGTTCTACCGACGAAAATAATTCTGTAACTTTAGGTAGAGAGGGAAGCGATTATACTGCTGCTGTGTTTGCCAATATGCTCAATGGCGAAAGTGTTACAATATGGAAAGATGTGCCGAGTTTGTTGAATGCTGATCCTAAAATTTTCCCCGATACGATTCCAATAGAAGAAATTACCTTTCGTGAGGTGATAGAAATGGCCTATTATGGCGCGCAAGTCATCCATCCGAAAACCATCAAACCTCTTCAAAACAAAAATATTCCTTTGTATGTGAAATGCTTTTTGGACCCAACGTTGAAAGGAACTTTAATTCATAATTCTACTGAGCCAATTGCTTATCCGCCTATTATGGTATTGAAAACGAATCAGGTGCTTTTGCAAGTCACAACCAAGGATTATTCGTTTATTACAGAAGATAACTTGAGTCAAATCTATACCTTATTTCATGACTGTAAAGTCAAAATTAATATGATTCAAAATGCGGCCATTAGTTTTTTGGCTTGTATCGATAATCAACCCGATAAAATAGAATTGTTACTTAAATCCCTTCATGGGGCGTATGAAGTGAAGCGTAATGAGAATTTATTTTTGTTTACAGTTAGGCATTACAAAGAATCTGTATTGAAAGCAGAGTTGAAAGATAGGGTTGTGCTATTGACTCAAAAAACACGTCAAACGATACAATTGGTTGTAAAGTAGTGTTATTTGTATAATCAGGTTAACGTTTTACCTTCCTTCAACGTCTTTTTACAGTAATAAACTATTATCTTTACGATATGAAAAAACTGAGCTTTCTCATAATTATAGCCTCATTATTGGTCAATATTCAAAATGTAAATGCGCAATTTCAAGGTGCAGTCTATGCCAACTTTCAAGATCCTCAAGTTTTAAATAATGGCATTCCATTAAATTCACCTTGGTGTGGTGGTATCAATTCTGTGCAAATCAATCATGCAGACCTAAACAATGATGGAACCAAGGATTTAATCTTGTTTGATCACAATAATAATCTAATCAAGACCTTTCTCAATACGGGTTCGGCAGGGCAAGTGAAGTATGTGTATACCCCGAAATATGCAATTAATTTTCCTGTAGTTGTTGACTATATGATTTTGAAAGATTATAACTGTGACAATATTCCAGATTTATTTCATCGTGGGATGTATGGAGTGGGTGTTTATAAAGGATATTATCAAGCTAATGAATTGAAGTTTACCTATTACAAAGAAATATTTTTTCAAGGTGTAAACGGTCCAGTGAATGTCTACGTGCAACCTGGAGACATTCCAAGTGTTATTGATTACGACAAAGATGGCGATTTAGATATTTTATCTTTTGATGTGTTGGGCGCTAAAATGACCTATTACAAAAATGTTCGTGTAGAGCAAAGTTTGCCATGCGATAGCATTCGTATGACAGAATTTGATCAATGTTGGGGCAAATTCTTTCAAGGATTTAATCGGGAAGTTTTGACAGGAATTACTTGCAAAGGTGGTGCAGCGCAAAACAAAAAAAATAGACATACTGGTAACTGTGTCGTTCATTTAGATATTGAAGGCGACGGCGATTATGATTTGCTTGGCGGTAATATTTCTTATTCGGATGCGCAATTGCTGTTTAACAATGGTAGCGACAACATCAACGCACAAGACACTCTATACAACAAATTAGGGCATCAATTGCAAATGCCATTTTGGCCTTCTCCATTTCATGTCGACATAGATAATGATGGCGATAAAGATATTTTATTTACATCCCATACTGACAATTTAAGTGCAGCAAATTATAATGCTGTGGCATATTACAAAAACACAGGAACAGATGCTTTGCCCAACTTTGTGTTTCAACATGATACACTTTTAACACCAGATATGATTGATGTAGGCAGTTATAGTTATCCCACTTTTTTCGATTATGACAAGGATGGCAAGAAAGATTTATTTGTGGGAACTGAAGGGTATTTGGACAACGTGACGGGTTTGCTTTCAAGCAAAATTGCCTATTACAAAAATACCAGTGTTTCAGGTTCGATTTCGTTTGATTTGCAATCAAAAGATTTTTTAACCATTAGTTCTCACAATTATAATGGCGTATTTCCAACTTTTGGTGATGTAACTGGCGATGGTGTAGATGATCTTGTTATGGGCAATGTAGACGGATATGTTTCTGTATTTAAAAACTTTGCTTTATCAAATACGGTTACACCAAATTTTATCTTTTTTACAGATTCAATTGCAGGTGTGTCTGTAACAAAGTATAGCACACCATTTGTGTATGATATCAATCAAGATGGAAGGTCTGATTTGATTGTGGGAAATCAGCTGGGCAAAATAGCATACTTCGAAGACACAAGTAGTTCGAGTATTAAAAAGCTTGCATTAAAAACAGTTTCATTAGGTAATATAAAAACTGGAAGTGTCAATCAACTATTTGGCTATTCAGCTCCTACAATTGCGAAAATGGACAATACAAACAAAGAGTTTTTAGTCATTGGAAACATAGATGGAACTATTGAACGTTATGATAGTTTTAAAAATAATTGGGGCGTTTTTCCTCGTTTAGATTCAAATTATTCGTTCATACAAACTTCGAATAGAAGTGTGCCTGCGATAGCAGATATTGATGGCGATGGCAATTATGATATGGTTATAGGAAACAAAATGGGTGGCCTCAATTATTACAAACAAGTCTTGAATGTTGCTATTGGTGTAAAGGATTATGTCAAGCAAAGTTTTGAAGTACTGTTTTATCCTAATCCTACTAAAGACGTGTTACGCATCGATTACAATACTCAAATTGGTAGCCAACAAGCAATCATTCGAATACAAGATATTGCAGGTCGTGTAGTCAAAGAGTTTAAATTTGATACTGCTTTGCAACATACATTTGATATCGCTTCAATTCAACCTGGAATTTACTTAGTTGTGTTTGAATCGGGCACAGTAAGACAAGCAGAAAAATTGATAATTGAATAATGTACTAATATCTTGTTTTATTTTAGTCACTTTATGGAGTGAATATTTGACCAAAATAGATTAAACTCCTACAGCTTCACTCGCAACGGGTTCACCTACTTTTTTTACTTCAAAGTCTTTGCTTGTTTTGGTTAAATCACCCTGACTGCTTAATTCATTATTTTGAATCATTTCGCGAATGCGCCATTCAATGAATGCAATGGGAGGGACGTGGGAATTCTTTTTAACTGCTTCGTGTACTATTTTACTCGCTTTCTGAAAATCAGCTGAGGTTACAGATTTGATGGTAGCATCAAAAAATGTAATATCCTTTGATGTTGTTTTTTTACCACCTTCATGTATGCGTATCAATGCATCATCTAGTTTTAAACGTTGCCATTCATCACCTTCGGTTTCGTATTCTGCAGGTGTTACTTCTTTTAATAATCGTTTGGTTTTTACAAATTCTTTTGAAGGGATTTGAGAAAAATGTGTAGGGTAAAAAAGCTGTCCTTTTTCATTTAAGAAAGGTAATCCTATAATGTTGATTGTATGCAAAATGCCAGGGTGAGCTTTGAAAAAAGGTAGCAACCATAAGTAAGTACATACGTCAGAAGCGTTTGGTGCGAGCCAAAAACATACTGGCTCTTCTTCACGAACTGCACGTGCAATAAGTAGTTTTATGGTATTTTCATCTAGGGATTCATGTTCCTCTTGTTTAAGCAATATTTTCCAATATTCTGTTCTGACATGTATATGACGTTGATCTTCGGCTGTAACTATAGGGCCGTAAGCAAGGTTGTCGTACAATACAACAACTTCGCCAGTTAGATTTTCATCAATTTCAAATGCTGCTTGTAAGTTTTTTGCGGCTTCATCGCCTAGTATTACGTGAATCATACTTTTTGTCTAGTTTAAAATTTCATCTACTGCATCGATTTCTAAGCGTAGATTATTGATAATAAATTCTTGTCGTTGAGGGGTGTTTTTGCCCATGTAATATTCCAATATTTTTTGGATATGCGAATCAGCAGATAGAAGGACAGGCACTTTGCGTATATCCTCACCAATAAATCCTGCAAATTCGCTTGGCGAAATTTCACCAAGTCCTTTGAATCGTGTAATCTCAGGTTTGCCTGTGAGTAATTTAACTGCGTCTTGTTTTTCTTTTTCGCTATAGCAATAAATCGTTTGCTTTTTGTCACGAACTCTAAACAAAGGTGTTTCAAGTATAAATACATGTCCATTTCTGACCAAGTCAGGAAAAAATTGCAAGAAAAAAGTCATGATTAAAAGGCGAATATGCATACCATCCACATCGGCATCAGTTGCTATGACTATGTTGTTGTATCGAAGTTCTTCAATACCTTGTTCAATGTTTAAGGCATGTTGAAGCAAATTCATTTCTTCATTTTCGTAGACGATTTTTTTGCTCATACCATAGCAATTCAGCGGCTTGCCTTTTAAGCTAAATACAGCTTGAGTTTCTACACTACGCGATTTCGTTATAGAACCACTAGCACTGTCTCCTTCGGTGATAAAGATTGTAGACTCGAGTTTTTTAGCTTCTAATTCCGCTTTATTTTTTCCTTCAAATTTATCGTCTAAATGTAGCTTACAGTCTCTAAGTTTTTTATTGTGTAGGTTAGCTTTTTTGGCACGTTCGTTAGCGATTTTTTTAATTCCACTAAGTTCTTTACGCTCATGCTCGCTTTGTTCAATTCTTTTTTTCAATGCTTCGGCAACAGCAGTATTTCGGTGTAAAAAATTATCTAATTCTTTACTCAAAAAATCCATCATAAAGCTCTTAACGGTTGGACCTTTGATGTCCATATTGATTGAGCCCAATTTTGTTTTGGTTTGACTTTCAAACACCGGTTCTACCACACGAACACTCACAGCGGCAACTATACTTTGTCTAATATCACTTGCTTCATAGTCTTTTTTGAAAAAATCACGAATGGTTTTTACAAATGCTTCTCTGAAAGCTTGCTGATGTGTACCACCTTGAGTGGTATGTTGTCCATTGACAAATGAATAAATTTCTTCGCCATAATCGCTACTGTGCGTAAACGCAATATCGACATCTTCGCCTTTGAGTTGAACAATGGGGTAGCGTATTTCATCAGGATTTGTTTTGCGTTCAAGTAAATCCAACAAACCATTTTTTGAAACAAATTTTTTCTTGTTGTAGTTGATAATCAATCCAGCATTGAGGTAGCAATAATTCCAAAGTTGGTTTTCTATATATTCATCAATGTACTTGTAATGTTTAAATACACTATCATCAGGTACAAACATAATTTCGGTACCATTGGTTTCAGTTGTTGGTATTTCTTTATGTTCTTGGATCAAAGCTCCTTGCTCAAACTCGGCCAATTTCATTTTTCCTTCACGAAAGCTACGAACTTTAAATACTTGACTTAAAGCATTTACAGCTTTTGTACCTACACCATTCAAACCTACCGATTTTTGAAATACATTACTATCGTATTTTGCACCTGTATTAATTTTACTCACCACATCTACGACTTTACCCAGCGGAATACCACGGCCATAATCTCTCACGCGCACTTCGCCATTTAAGATTGTTATATCGACTTGTTTGCCATGTCCCATAGTATGCTCATCGATACAGTTGTCTATCACCTCTTTGAGTAAAACGTAAATACCATCATCGAGGCTACTACCATCGCCAAGTTTACCGATATACATACCTGGTCTTAATCGTATATGTTCGCGCCAATCGAGCGATCGTATTGAATCTTCGTCGTATGCTGTCAATGCTTTATTTGCTGCCATGTTCGTCTTTTTACAATCTAGTCTGACAAATGTATTTATACTCTGCATACTATACTGATATTGTTATTCACAAGAGAGTGGAAAAGAAGTGGAAATTTCGACGTATTGGTTTTATAATTATGCTATCATGATAATTGTCACAGTTTTATTTTATTAAATCAATTATATTTGCATGACTAAAATTCAGATATGTCAAAAGTAACATTTAGTAAAAATTCAACTACTTTCTATGCCACGTTGAAAAAGAAAGCAGATGATTATTTTAAATCAAATCATTTAGAAAAGACTGGCGATTGGCGCTTGTATGCCAAAACCTTTATTTTGGTACCTCTAGCATTTGGACTTTTTTTCTCTTTGTTGTATTTCTACCATCAATTACCGGTTTGGGCATTGTTGTCAATGAGTTCGTTGTTGGGGCTTACTTTGGCTTCTATGGGTTTCAATATCATGCACGATGCCTGCCATGGTGCTTATTCCAAAAAACAATGGATCAATGATGTTATGGGATATTCGCTCAATATAATGGGGGGAAATCAATTTATTTGGAAACAAAAGCACAATATTATACATCATACTTATACGAATATTGATGGGGTAGATGATGATATTGCCAAAAGCCCTATCATGCGACAAGCTAAAACCCAACAATGGGTGCCAGCGCATAAAATTCAATACATTTATGTCTTCTTGGTTTATTCCATATCCTCTTTTGCATGGGTGTTTTTAATGGATTTTCAAAAATATTTTAGTCGAATGATTTACAGAACTAAAATGTGGGAAGTAAGCCCTAAAGAGCAATTTATATTTTGGTTTAGCAAATTCTATTATTTAATCGTATTTATTTTGTTGCCTATTTATGTGGTTGGAGTTGTCCCGTACCTGATTGGCTTTGCAGTAATGCATGTCAGTATGGGCTTATCTTTAGCACTGACTTTCCAATTAGCCCATGTAGTAGAAGGTGCACACTTTGAAGAAGCATATGAAGATAAACATATAGATCAAGATTGGGCCGTACATCAGGTGCTGACAACTGCAAATTTTGCACCTAACAATTTATTGGTTCGTTGGTATGTTGGCGGTTTAAATTACCAAATTGAACATCATCTTTTTCCAAAAGTGAGTCATATACATTATCCTGCTTTATCTGAAATCGTTAAAGAAACATGCAAAGAGTATAATATTCCTTACAATGAATTCCAAACTACTCGAAGTGCTTTACTTTCCCATTTGCGAACCATGAAAGAGTTTGGAAAAGTTCCTGATTTAGCTATGGCTTAAATGGAGAATGTCCTTTTGTTGGTTTATTTTACATTTTTTTGATGCCAAAATGGACTTTAAAAGGGCCTTCTTAATGACTTATTACATATTACATGAAATTATTTGTTCGTGTTTTCTATTAAATTCAACTTTTTCATTACTTTTGCGTTCGTTTCTAAATAACCTATTATAAAAATTTTAATATAAAAATGGCAAAACAAGATTTATACACTGCTCCAAAACGCGTCGTTTCAGGTGCTGAAGTCGTTGAAGACCTACCATCGGCAGAAGAGAAACTGAAAGGAGTAGAACATTGGTATCAAGATAACCACAAAATGATCAACAATGTTATTATTGGTATCCTTGCAGTTGTATTGGGATATGTTGCTTATGACAAGTTCTACAAAGCACCACGAATTGAAAAATCAAACGATGCAATCTTCCGTGCTCAAACTTATTTTGGAATGGATTCGCTCAATTGGGCATTAAATGGTGATGGTGACAAGTTAGGATTTGCAAAAATCATTGATAAATATAGCGGAACACCAGCGGCAAACTTATCAAAATACTATGCTGGTGTTTGTTGTCTAAAAATGGGTGATTTCGCTAAAGCTGAAAAATACTTGAAAGATTTTGATGGCAAAGGAACTATGGTATCAGATGTTGCAAAAGGTGCTTTAGGCGATGCTTTAATGGAACAAAACAAAACCGATGATGCTATAAAAGCTTATTTGGATGCTTCCAAAAACGAAGAAAATTTATTTTTAGCTCCTATCTATTTAGAGCGTGCAGGTATGGCTTACGAAATCAAGAATAATCCGACTGAAGCAATCAAGATGTATCGAAAAATTAAAGAACGTTATCCAAGTAGTCAACAAGCTCGTAGCATCGAAAAAAATCTTGCTCGATTGGGTGATTACAATCCATAAATTATGTCATCTCTAAATAATTCAAATCTTTTATATATAACAGACAACCTGCAAGTACAAGCTTCGCAGGTTGTTCTTATTTATACTGAGTGGAATCATGCTATTGTCAATGAATTAGTAGCTGGCGCCAAACGTATCTTGGAGCAATATCCTAAAGTAAAAGTTTTAACTTATCAAGTGCCAGGATGTTTTGAATTGCCATTTGCAGTAAAACAACATGCAACTATTGTTGGCGGAGATGCCTATATCGCATTTGGTTGTGTGATTCGTGGCGAAACACCTCATTTTGATTATGTCTGTAAGGCTGTTACTGAAGGTATCGGTAATTTGAATGTAACACTTGACAGTCCAGTGGTATTTGGTGTATTAACTGTCAATACTGAAGAACAGGCCCTTGAGCGAATTGGTGGCAAACACGGTCACAAAGGTGAAGAAGCAGCAATGGCTGCATTGAAAATGATTGCATTAAAAAATACATTTAAAGACGAATTTCAAACTTTTCTAGAATCTCTCTAACCATGAAAGTACAATTATTTATACCTTGCTTTGTTGATCAACTATACCCAGAAATAGGTATGAATACAGTTAAGGTTTTAGAAAAAGTAGGCTGCACCGTTTCGTACAATCCGAACCAAACTTGTTGCGGACAGCCGGCATACAATGCAGGATTTACAAATGAAGCTAGGATAGTCAGCGAAAAATTTATTGAAGATTTTTCGGGCGAAGAGTATATCGTCGCGCCAAGTGGTTCTTGTATTGGCTATGTGAGAGGGAGCTTTGACGAACTTTTCGAAAATGCATCTTGCCACAAACAAGCGAAATCGATAAAAAAAAGGACCTATGAGTTAACTGAGTTTTTAGTTGATATCATGAAAGTGGAAGATTTAAGCGCTCAACTCAATGGCGTTGCTACTTACCATGATGCATGTGGTGCATTGCGTGAGTGTGGTATTAAATCTTCCCCACGTAAATTATTATCAAATGTTAAAGGTCTGGAGCTTCGCGAAATGAAAGAGTGCGAAACCTGCTGTGGTTTTGGCGGTACATTTGCTGTGAAGTATGAACCTATTTCTATCGGTATGGCCATGACCAAAGTAAACAGTGCCTTGGAGCAAAAAGCAGAATACATGATTTCAACAGACATTTCGTGTTTAATGCATATTGAAGGTTATATCAAACATGCAGGTCTAAATCTTAAAACGATGCACATCGCTGATGTCTTGGCGAATGGATGGTAGACTTATTTGAATTGTTCTGATTTAAATTCAAATTTATAGGAAGCACTTTATAAAGCGTAAATATTTAATACTATATTTATCGTTTAAATAATAATCAATGGAACAACAAAAGTCAGTTTCTAACAATTCCGCTTTAGCCACTATTATATCTGTATTTTTCTTCTGGGGTTTTGTTGCAGCTAGCAATGGAGTTCTGATCCCAATGTTGAAAAAGCATTTTACTTTATCACAATTTGAATCACAACTTGTTGATACTGCATTTTTTCTTGCATATGGAGTTGGTTCAATTATTTACTTCCTTATTAGTCGCACTTTCGGTGACCCATTTAATAAATATGGGATGAAGAAAGGGCTTGTTCTTGGGTTGATTATATCTGCCATTGGCGCTTTGTTGTTTATACCAGCAGTTTCAATGAATCAATACATGTTTTTCTTGGTTGGCTTGTTTGTCATTGCATTTGGTTTCTCATTGTTACAGATCGTTGCCAATCCTTTTGTAATTAATCTTGGCGATCCAGCCAAAGGTTCTTTTCGATTAAACTTAGCTGGTAGTATAAATTCGCTTGGAACTTCATTAGGTCCGGTCATTTTTGGATTTGCCTTATTTGGTTCAGCGCGCTCAGAAGCTGTAGTTGATATTGGTATAGATGCACTTAAAACACCATTTTTAATTCTTAGCATTGTATTGTTGGCTCTTGCTGCTTTTTTGGCATATTCAAAATTGCCTTCTCCAAAAAATGAAGAAGTGCAAGAGAAAAGTATGGGTGCATTGCAATATCCGCAATTGGTATTGGGTATGGTTGCAATTTTTATTTATGTTGGAGTAGAAGTCGCGGTGGGTAGTAATCTTGGTGCGTTGTTAGAAGATAAATCGATAAAAGGAATTGACCATACTCAAATTGCAAAGTATATATCCTTATATTGGGGAAGTTTGATGATAGGCCGTTGGACTGGTTCAATTAGTGTTTTTAATTTTAGTGAAATGACTAAAAAGATATTAAATGTAGTTGTTCCATTTATTGCTTTTGCAGTTGTTTTATTTTTCAATTATATCCGTGAAGGCGATGTCAGCGATTTGCTTATTTATTCTGTTTGGATTGTACTGTTTATTATTGCAAATTTTTTAGCCCAAGAAAAACCATCCAAAACGTTGATACTTTTCGGTTTGTCGGCAACGATAATGATGATTGTGGGTTTGTTCACTTCAGGCGATATTGCCTTATATTCCTTCATGAGTGCTGGATTGTTTTGCAGTGTGATGTGGCCTTGTATATTCAATTTAGCTATAGCTGGCTTGGGTAAGTATACCACACAAGGTTCTTCATTATTGATTATGATGATAATTGGAGGTGCTATTATTCCGCCATTACAAGGTAAATTATCTGATAGCATTGGCATACAACAATCGTATTGGGTAGCTGTAGTTTGCTTTTTGTTTTTGGCTTGGTACGGGTATTACGTCAAACAAATTTTGCAAAAGCAAGGAATCGATTACGATAACAAATCAACTTCTTCGCATTAATTCTTAACTATATTTTTTGAAACTATATATGCAATACAGCATTGGAATAGATATAGGTGGTACAAATTCTGTGATGGGAATTGTAGATAAAATGGGACAAATTTTGGCAGAATACACACTTTCCACACAGCAATATCCTGACATCAATGATTTTATATCAGCTTGTTTTGATGTGTTGAATCCTGATATTCTTCGCCTTGGATTTGAGTCATTTAAAGGTATAGGTATAGGAGCGCCCAATGGCAATTATTTTAATGGTTCGATTGAGTTTGCCCCAAATTTAATTTGGAAAGGTGTCATACCCTTAGCTGCTTTATTTCAACAAAAATTCCAACTAGACACTACAGTTACGAATGATGCAAATGCTGCAGCGATGGGCGAAATGATGCATGGAGCCGCAAAAGGAATGAACGATTTTATCATGGTTACATTAGGTACAGGCGTAGGTAGTGGTTTTGTAGCCAATGGAAAAATGATTTATGGTCATGATGGGTTCGCTGGTGAACTTGGTCATGTTATTGCGGTTCGTGAAGGCCGTTCATGTGGATGCGGTAGAAATGGGTGTTTAGAAACCTATGCTTCAGCTACAGGCATTGTTCGAACTGCGTACGAATTTTTAGGTAATAGTATGTCGGAATCTGTTTTGCGAAAAAGCGAACATATTATTTCAAAAGATATTTTTGATGCCGCAGAACAAGGTGATGAAATGGCATTAGCCATCTTTGACTTTACGGGTAAAATATTGGGACAAAGTCTAGCTGATGCAATTGCAATTACAAGCCCAGAAGCTATTGTTTTATTTGGCGGACTCGCCCGGGCGGGCAAATATATTTTTGAACCTACCAAAAAATATATGGAAGAAAACCTCTTAAAAATCTACCAAAACAAAGTCAAATTGCTGCATTCTGAATTGCGTGAAAGCGATGCCGCTATTTTAGGAGCGTCTTCATTGGTTTGGATTTAAAATTAGAGAATAACATTGTTTTATTGACTCAAGTTTCATGATTCCATAGTAAATTTACATGATGCAAAAGTTCATTTTATTCTTGTTTGTCAGTTTGTTTTTTCAAACGAGTAAAGCACAAAAATATTCCAACAAAATCGTAACAGGTGCTGAGCAGTTAGATAGCTACAGTTCTTTTTTGCTCAATAAAAAAGTGGCTTTATTAGTCAATCAAACATCAGTGATTAAGAAAACACATTTAGTTGATACGCTTAGTTCTATTGGGGTTAATATCGTTAAAATATTTGCGCCCGAACATGGCTTTAGAGGTACAGCTGATGCTGGCGAAAAAGTAAAAAACGGCATTGATGTCAAAACAGGGATTCCAATTACTTCGATGTATGGTGCGAGTAAAAAGCCAAGCAAAGAAAGTATGAAAGATATTGATTATGTAGTATTTGATATTCAAGACGTTGGCGCTAGATTTTATACCTATATATCATCGTTGCAATATATGATGGAGGCTTGCGCCGAAGCAAATGTGCCTATGCTTATTTTAGACAGACCGAATCCAAATGGCTTTTATGTAGATGGTCCTATTTTGGAAACGAGATTAAAGTCATTTGTAGGTATGCAACCCATGCCTATAGTACATGGTATGACCGTAGGCGAATACGCACAGATGCTCAATGGAGAAAAATGGTTAAGTAATAAAAAAACGTGCAAGTTAAAGGTAGTACCCTGCAAAAATTACGATCATACAATGTTGTACAATTTGCCAATAGCACCTTCACCAAATTTGAAATCACCAAGTTCAGTATTACTTTATCCTTCACTTTGTCTTTTTGAAGGTACTAATGTAAGTGTTGGACGAGGAACTGACCATCCATTTGAAGTATGGGGACATCCTGATTTTAAAAATAACGGATTCTCTTTTACCCCTGAAAGTAAAGAAGGTGCAAAACATCCGCCTTTTGAAGGTAGAACATGTTATGGTGCGGACTTAAGATTATCGCCAAAGGATATTCTTAAAATTACAGAGGGGAGAATAAGTTTATCTTTTTTGCAAAATGCATATAAACTTTCACCCAATAGAGCGCAGTTTTTCAACGATTTTTTTGACAAGCTTGCTGGTAATAGTTTGCTTAAAACACAAATCAAACAATTTTTTTCTGAGCCAGATATTCGAGATTCATGGGAGGAAGGTATTCGAAAATTTAAAGGAATTCGAAAAAAATATCTATTGTACAAGGATTTTGAATAGCCAACTTGATGATATCCCATCTGTGTTGATTTACAACCTTTAGATAAAAAAGTATATCTTCGAATTTTTATTTAAAATGATCAAAGGAATAGGCACCGATATCGTAGAAGTCAAGCGCATTCAAACTAAATTTGAACGATCAGCGCACTTTAAATCACATGTGTTTTCTGTAAATGAAATTCAATATTGCGACCGTCAATCCAATCCTGCCATGCATTTTGCTGCACGTTGGGCTGCAAAAGAGGCTTACTTAAAAGCTTTTGGGGTGAAATTTATAGGGAATCATGTGCTTTCTGAAATTGAAACTAAACACGAAGAGAATGGAAAACCATATATCGATTTGAGTGGGAAAGAGAAAATGGCATTTGAAGAAAAACGACTCAAAACAATTCATTTAAGTATATCACATACCGAACATTATGCGACAGCTTACGTGATAATAGAAGATTAAATTGATTCT
>Ga0247831_1001438_pt1 | contig 44419 bp, 35 predicted proteins | sample LaCruzMarch2015__9_FD_192406 | JGI IMG/M metagenome (GOLD analysis project Ga0247831, IMG submission 192406) | Freshwater microbial communities from meromictic Lake La Cruz, Castile-La Mancha, Spain - LaCruzMarch2015_1m | ecosystem: Environmental > Aquatic > Freshwater > Lake | place: Spain...
GCGCTGGCGTCGATGGCGCTGTGTACCGCCACGGTCTGGATGCCCATGGCCTTGGCCGTGCGCATCACCCGGCAAGCGATTTCACCACGGTTGGCCACCAGCAGGGTGTCGATAGGCTTAAGGCTCATGCTTGTGGCTCCTGCCATGCGGGTTTGCGCTTATCCAGGAAGGCACGCAGACCTTCCTGACCTTCGGGACTGACGCGGATACGGGCAATCGCGTTCTCGGTATAACGGCGCAGCGCCGGGGTCAGCACGCCGCTGCCGACTTCGCGCAGCAGATCCTTGCTGGCGAGCATCGCCTGCGGGCTGTTGAGCAGCAGCGTATCGACCCACTCGGCCACGGCTTGCTCCAGGGCGTCGGCGGCATAACATTCGGCAAACAGCCCCAGTTCCTGCGCGCGCTCGCCGCTAAAGCGCTCAGCCGTCAGTGCATAGCGCCGCGCGGCACGCTCGCCGATGGCCTGCACGACAAAGGGGCTGATCACTGCCGGCGCCAGGCCGATGCGCACTTCGGACAGGCACAGTTGGGCATCAACGGCGCCGATGGCCATATCGCAGCAGCTGATCAACCCCAGCGCCCCACCAAAGGCCGCGCCTTGCACCACGGCCAGGGTGGGGATCTTCAGTTGATACAGGTTGTGCATCAGTTCGGCCAGCTCACGGGAGTCGGCGAGGTTGGCGTTGTAGTCCAGGGTCGCCGCGTGCTGCATCCAGGCCAGGTCCGCGCCGGCGGAGAAGTGCTTGCCACGGCCGCGCAGCAGCAGGAAACGCAGGGTTTTGTCGGCCATCACCGCGTCGAGGGCGAGAATCAGCTCGCGGATCATCTCGGCGTTAAAGGCGTTGTTCTTGTCCGCGCGATTGAGCCAGAGGGTGGCAAAGCCGCGTGGGTCTTTTTGCAGTTCGAGGGTGCTGAAGTCAGTCATGGTCTGTCGCTCTAGAATCCGGGGCAGGGCGCTGCCTTACATGCGGAAGACGCCAAAGGTGCTTGGCTCAATTGGCGCGTTCAGGCTGGCGGACAGCGCCAAGCCCAGTACGTCGCGGGTTTGCGCCGGGTCAATCACGCCGTCGTCCCACAAGCGGGCGCTGGAGTAGTAAGGGTGGCCTTGGCGCTCGTACTGTTCGAGGATCGGCTGCTTGAGCTTGGCTTCATCTTCGGCGGAGAAGGTCTGCCCAGCGCGGGCGGCTTGTTCATGTTTGACCTGAACCAACACGCCTGCGGCCTGTTCGGCGCCCATCACGCCGATGCGCGCATTCGGCCACATCCACAAAAAGCGTGGATCGTAGGCGCGGCCGCACATGCCGTAGTTACCGGCACCGAAACTGCCTCCGATGATCACGGTAAATTTCGGCACCTTGGCGCAGGCTACTGCGTTGACCAGCTTGGCGCCGTGCTTGGCGATGCCACCGGCCTCGTACTTCTGCCCGACCATAAAGCCGGTGATGTTTTGCAGGAACAGCAGGGGAATACCGCGCTGGCAGGCCAGTTCGATAAAGTGCGCGCCTTTCTGCGCTGATTCGGCGAACAAGATCCCATTATTGGCGAGGATCGCCACCGGATAGCCGTGGATATGCGCAAAGCCGCAGACCAGGGTTGCGCCAAACAGTGCCTTGAACTCATCGAATACACTGCCATCGACGGTGCGGGCGATCACTTCACGCACATCAAAGGGCTGCTTGGCATCGGCTGGAATCACCCCGTACAGTTCTTCGCCGCTGTATAGCGGATTGATCGGCGTGCGGTTGTTCAGCACGCCGAGCTTGCGCCAGTTGAGGTTGGCAATTGAGCGGCGCGCCAGGGCCAGGGCGTGTTCGTCGTTATCGGCGTAATGGTCGGCCACGCCGCTGGTCTTGCAGTGCACATCGGCACCGCCCAGATCTTCGGCGCTGACCACCTCACCGGTGGCGGCTTTTACCAGCGGTGGGCCGGCGAGGAAGATGGTGGCTTGATTGCGCACCATGATCGCTTCATCGGCCATAGCCGGCACATAGGCGCCGCCGGCGGTGCAGGAGCCCATGACTACGGCGATCTGCGGGATGCCCATGGCCGACATATTGGCCTGGTTAAAGAAGATCCGCCCGAAGTGCTCGCGGTCGGGGAACACCTCATCCTGACGCGGCAGGTTGGCACCACCGGAATCCACCAGGTAGATGCACGGTAGGCGGTTCTGTTGGGCGATGGTCTGCGCGCGCAGGTGCTTTTTCACCGTTAGCGGGTAGTAGCTGCCGCCTTTTACCGTGGCATCGTTGGCCACGATCATGCATTCGACACCCTCGACTCGGCCGATACCTGCCACTACGCCCGCCGCCGGCACCTCTTCGCCATACACCTCATGGGCGGCCAGTTGGCCGATTTCCAGAAACGGCGAGCCGATATCCAGCAGGCGGTTGATCCGTTCACGGGGCAGCAGCTTGCCGCGCGAGGTATGGCGTTCCTGGGCCTTGGCCCCGCCGCCTTCATGAACGCGGGCGAGCAGGGCGCGCAGGTCGTTGACCTGGGCGAGCATCGCCGCGCTATTGGCGGCGAACTCTGGTGAGCGGGTGTTGATCTGGGTGTGCAGAATGGCCATCTGGCGCGCTCCGTCAGGCTATTTGGTTTCGTTGAACAGTTCGCGGCCGATCAGCATGCGGCGGATTTCGCTGGTGCCGGCGCCAATCTCATAGAGCTTAGCGTCGCGCAGTAGGCGGCCGGCCGGGTACTCGTTGGTGTAGCCATTACCGCCGAGCAACTGGATGGTGTCCAGGGCCATCTTGGTGGCCATTTCGGCGGTGTAGAGGATCACGGCGGCGGCGTCCTTGCGCGACTCCTCGCCGCGGTCGCAGGCCTTGGCCACGTTGTATAGGTAAGACTTGGACGCGTTCATGCCGGCATACATATCGGCCAGCTTGCCCTGCACCAGCTGGAACTCACCGATTGACTGCTTGAACTGCTGGCGTTCGTGCACGTAGGGCAGCACCACATCCATACAGGCTGTCATGATCCCGGTCGGGCCACCCGAAAGCACGGTGCGCTCGTAGTCCAGGCCGCTCATCAGCACGCGCACACCACCGCCTTCGGCACCGAGGATGTTCTCTTCCGGCACTTCGCAGTCCTCGAACACCAGTTCGCAGGTGTTCGAGCCGCGCATGCCCAGCTTGTCCAGCTTCTGGTGGCGGGAAAAGCCCTTGTAGTCGCGCTCGACGATAAACGCGGTCATGCCGCGTGAGCCGGCGCTGACGTCGGTCTTGGCGTAGATCACGTAGGTGTGGGCGTCGGGGCCGTTGGTGATCCACATCTTGTTGCCGTTTAGCACGTAGCGGTCGCCACGCTTTTCCGCGCGCAGCTTCATCGACACCACGTCGGAGCCGGCATTGGGCTCGCTCATGGCCAGGGCGCCGACGTGTTCGCCGGAGCACAGCTTGGGCAGGTACTTGGTCTTTTGCTCGTGGGTGCCGTTTTTGCGGATCTGATTGAGGCACAGGTTGGAGTGCGCGCCGTAGGACAGACCGACCGAAGCGGAGGCACGGCTGATCTCTTCCATCGCCACCACATGGGCCAGGTAACCCATGTTGGTGCCGCCGTATTCCTCTTCCACGGTCATGCCGAGCAGGCCCATGTCGCCGAACTTGCGCCACATATCCATGGGGAACTCGTTGTCGCGGTCGATCTGCGCGGCACGCGGTGCCAGCTCGGCTTGTGAGAACTGATACACCGAGTCGCGCAGCATATCGATGGTCTCGCCGAGACCGAAGTTGAGGGTTGGGTAGCTCATGGTTCCACCTGTAATTGTTCGAATTAAGTTCAGGAGATAACGGGTTGTTTTTTATCGGTTTCAGCTAGCGCAGCCAGGCAACGCTCTTCGGCGGTATCCAGCTCAAGTTGCATTTGTTCGATGTCCAGCAGTTGCTGCTGCAGCTGAGCACGACGCTCGGCGATCTTGGCCATAAAGGTGTGTAGCTGCTTGTGATTGCCGTGCACAGGGTCGTACAGCTCGATCAGTTCCTTGCACTCGGCCAGCGAAAAGCCGATGCGCTTGCCGCGCAGGATCAGCTTGAGGGTGACCTTGTCCTTGGCGGTGTAGATGCGCTCCTGACCGCGACGCTCGGGGCTGAGCATCTGCTGTTCTTCGTAGAAACGAATGGCGCGGGTGGTGATATCCAGCTCGCGGGCTAGTTCGGAAATGGAGTAGGTGATGGCGGACATACAGCAGCTCTTGTTTACCTTTACGTTAACGTAAGCTTGCCGGCGCCTGTAGTCAACCAGGGCGCGTGCTGCATGATCGGGTTGATCAAATCTGATGCGGATTTATGAGATGAAAACTTTTATCCGACAATGGTTTACGGGGTTTATCTAGAAAGGTAGGGAGGTACACGCTGCTGCAGTATCTGCACCAGCGCGGGGTCCATAAAGGCGTAGTCGTCAGGGATGTTCAGGCTGTGAATGCGCTTGTTGCCAAGCTGGCGGCGAAATTTCTCGGCCAGTTTGCGGCGATGACGGCTTTCCATCACCAGAATCAACTCGGCCCATTCCAGTAGCTCTGGGCTGACTGGATTATCGGCGTCACGGTTGACCCCAGCTGACGCCGTTTCAACCCCAGGCCAATCGGCGAAAACCTGTTCGGCGGTGGGGCTGCGCAGGCGGTTCTTGGCGCAGATAAACAGAACCCTGAGTGACATGTACTTGCTATCCGATGGCTCAGGCCTGGGCCTTCTGGTTTTTCTTTTCCTGGGCCGTAGCCTGCTGGGAAATTTCGATGATCTGCTCGCGCATCCAGCGGTTGGCAGGGTCCTGGTCGGTGCTTTCGTGCCAGTAGAGATGGGTCTCCAGCGGAGTCATGTCTTTGACTGGCAATTCGACAAAATGCAGGTCATTGCGGCGGGCAAAGCGCTCCGGCACGGTCATGGCCATGTCGGTGCCTTGCAGTACGGTGGTGGCCATCAGGTAATGCTGCGAGCGCAGGGCAATCTTGCGCTGGATACCCATGCGACCTAGGGCCAAGTCAACGTGGCCGAGACCGCTGCGGCGGCTGGAGATGTGGATATGGGTCAGGCCCATGTATTCGTCCAGGCTGATTTTCTCTTTAGCCAACGGATGGCCACGGCGCATGGCGCACACGTAGCGGTCTTCCATCAACTTGACGTGACGCACCTGCGGGTCGGTATTCAGCGGTGCGTCCACAGCAAAATCCAAGCGGCCAGCAGCCAGCTCCTTGGTGGTTTCGCGGCGCCGGGCCAGCATGCTTTCGATATTCACATTGGGCGCCATACGGCGCAGACGCTGGAACAGCGGTGGCAGCACGATGGCCTCGGTGAGATCGGTCATGCTGATGCGGAAAGTCTTGTTGGCCTGCGCTGGGTTGAAAATGCGGCTTTCCTGCACGGAGATACGCAACTGCTGCAGCGCGTTGCGCACCGGGCCGATGATGTTCTGCGCCATTGGCGTGGGCACCATGCCTTGGGCGGTGCGTACAAACAGCGGGTCATTGAAGGTTTCGCGCAGGCGCGCCAGGGCGTTGGACACGGCGGGCTGGGTAATACCAACGATCTGTCCGGCGCGGGTCAGATTAGCCTCGGTGTAGATGGCATCGAAGACGACAAAGAGGTTGAGGTCGACCTTGTTCAGATTCATTACACGCTCGCTCCGCAGGTTGTCGGTATCAGTGGATCATATATCGGTGATGAATGTTTATACACGGTGAGAATAGATTAGATAAATCCTAAACCCTGTTCTAGCATCATTTCCACTTCACCGAACTCCCCAAAAATCAGCGTCAGAAGGTAGCCATCATGGATTTCGCCTACTCCCCCAAGGTTCAGCAGCTGCGTGAGCGCGTCACCGCGTTTATGGAGACCCATGTCTATCCAGCCGAAGCCGTGTTCGAGCAGCAGGTCAATGAAGGCGACCGCTGGCAGCCCACCGCGATCATGGAAGAGTTGAAAGCCAAGGCTAAAGCCGAAGGTCTGTGGAACCTGTTTCTGCCAGAGTCCGAGCTGGGTGCCGGCCTGACCAACACTGAATACGCGCCGCTGGCGGAAATCATGGGCAGCTCGTTGATCGGTGCCGAGCCGTTCAACTGCGCCGCGCCGGATACCGGCAATATGGAAGTGCTGGTGCGCTATGCCAACGAAGCGCAGAAGGAACAGTGGCTCAAGCCGCTGCTGGACGGCACCATCCGTTCTGCCTTCGCCATGACCGAGCCCGGTGTAGCGTCCTCCGATGCCACCAATATGCAGGCCAGCGCTGTGCGCCAGGGTGATGAGTGGGTGATCAACGGCCGCAAATGGTGGACATCGGGTGCGTGCGATCCGCGCTGCAAAATCATGATCTTTATGGGACTGACCAACCCGGATGGCCCGCGCCACGCACAGCACTCGATGATTCTGGTGCCGATGGATGCCCCTGGCGTGAAGGTGCTGCGTCCGCTGCCTGTATTCGGCTATGACGATGCGCCGCACGGTCACGCCGAAGTGCTGTTCGAAAACGTCCGCGTACCTTACGAGAACGTGCTGCTGGGTGAGGGCCGTGGCTTCGAAATTGCCCAGGGTCGCCTTGGCCCAGGCCGTATTCACCACTGCATGCGCTCCATCGGCATGGCCGAGCGCGCACTGAAGTTGATGTGCGAGCGCTCCATCAGCCGCACCGCTTTTGGCAAGCCGCTGGCGCGTCTGGGCGGCAACATTGATCACATCGCCGACTCGCGTATGGAGATCAATATGGCGCGTCTGCTGACGTTGAACGCGGCGTACATGATGGATACCGTGGGTAACAAGATTGCCGCCAGTGAGATCGCCCAGATCAAGGTGGTCGCACCGAACGTGGCGCTGAAAGTGATTGACCGCGCCATCCAGATTCACGGCGGTGCTGGGGTTAGCAACGACTTCCCGCTGGCCTACTGGTACGCCATGCAGCGCACCCTGCGCCTGGCTGACGGTCCGGACGAAGTGCATCGCGCGGCGATCGGTAAGTTCGAGATCGGCAAGTACGTGTCCAAGGATGTGATGAAAGCCAGCCGCTAAGGCGCATCACTGGAAAAAGCACAAGGCCCGCAATTGCGGGCCTTGTGCGTTATGGCGAATGCGGTGTCCCTGGTGGGGCAAATTCATCATCCGGGTTGGCATGCTGTTGCAGCCAGAGCAGGCGCATATGCAGCTGCGCCGCGAAGGCACGGGCGGCTTGTTCTTGATGAAAGATCAGGCTGCGGCGGCCCATACGCACTTGCCAGCGCAGCTTGCCGCGCTGCACCAGCGGCTCGATAACAATGCTCGGTGAACTCAAACGATCAAGGCTCCTGTCTGGGGGCGCGCGTCTTCAGTAGCGACAGTATCACTCCGCCCGCCAACAAGCCGAGTGTCATGCACAGCGAGAGCAGGGCGGGCACCTTGACGATATCGTGGAGAAAGATCTTGCCGCCGATAAACATCAGCACCAGCGCCAGGGCGTACTTCAGGTAGATAAAGCGGTGCATCAGCGCCGCCAGGGCAAAGTACAGCGCGCGCAGGCCAAGAATCGCAAAGATGTTCGAGGTGTAGACGATAAACGGGTCCTGGGAGATGGCCAGCACCGCCGGCACGCTGTCCACGGCAAACACCAGGTCGGCTAACTCGATCAGTACCAGTGCCAGCAGCAGTGGCGTTGCATGCAGCAGGTGCTTGCCTGACGTTCTATCCGGCTGACGCACCAGGAAACGCCCGCCGTGCATATCCTCCGTTACTCGAATATGCCTGCGTAGGAACCGCAGCAGGCGGTTCTGGCTGAGGTCGGGGTGCTGTTCTTCCTTGGCCGAAAGCATGCGCACGCCGGTAAACAGCAGAAACGCACCGAACAGGTACAGCACCCACTCGAAGCTCTGCACCAGCGCCGTACCCAGGCCAATCATCGTTGCGCGCAGCACGATCACCCCGAGAATGCCCCAGAACAATACGCGGTGCTGGTAACGCCGAGGGATGGCGAAGAAGTTGAGAATCACCGCCATAACGAACACGTTGTCCATCGACAGCGATTGCTCGACCAGAAAACCGGTGTAGAACTCCAGCGCCTTGGTGGCGCCCAGCTGCCACCAGATCCAGCCGCCAAAGGCCACGCCAACGCTGAAGTAGCCGCTGTACAGCAGCAGGCTTTCGCGCATCTCGATTTCATGCTGATCGCGGTGCAGCACGCCGAGGTCGAGTATCAGCAAACCGAGGATGATCAGCAGAAAGGCCAGCCAGAACCAGCTTGGGGTGCCGAATAATGGAGTGGTGAGCATGCTTGCCAGGCTATCCACGGAGCCACCTCGCTTGTCTGCCTAAGTTGAGACTCAACTCAGTGACTCCGACATCACGGTGAAGGCTCACCGCCAGAGGGGCCCGGCGTCACGCTGATTAAGCAATAGGCCTTGCTGGCGAGTTCGGCAAGCGCCGGAGCGGGGGATTAGTTGCTGTACTGGTAGATGATTGGGGCAAAAATGCCCGTGTCGTGGCCATTCTTCAGGCACTGATTGAACTGCTCCAGGAACCAGCCCATCTTCAGCGATTTGGCGATGCCCATGTGCTTGCTGTCGCTCTTGAACGGCACCGGTAAGGTGGTGAAAGCATCGGGTTGCAAGCCAGGCCAGCTCTGGGCGAGCCTGCGAATATCGACGCTGGAACCGAGCAGGATCGCATCGATGCGACCACGCTGCAGCATGCCCAGGCCACTGCGAGTGTCGTTGAAACCGACAATGGTCATGTTGCCGTTGGCCACGGCTTCGTCATACGCAGTGCCATAGCTGGTGCCGATGGTCGTGCCGATCAGCTTGTCTTTCAGGTCGGTGATGTTCTGGTAGGCAAACTCGCGGCCTTTCTGCACCACCAGCACGATATGTTCGGTGAAAATCGGTTCGGAAAAGTCGAACAGGGCCAGGCGCTCATCACTGATCGACAAGCCAATCACGCCGCCTTCGCTGCGTTCGGCCATGGTATAGGCACGTTTCCATGGCAATAGCTGAATCTGATAGGGCACCTGCATCTGGTTCAGGCAGTGTTTACTGATGTCTACGACAATGCCCTTTGCCTCGCCATCCTCCTCAAAGTACTTGGGGAAGCCATCGTGTGCGCCAAACACCCGGAACATCTCAGCCTGGGCGGTTTGTACGACCAGCAGGGCTAGTAGCAGGATCAACCGCAGAGGTGTAGCGGACATGGCAGAACCTCAGGTTGAGGCGAGAAAGTCTGTTCAGCTTAGCCACTCGGCGTTGTTAATCACTGCTTGATGCAGCAATTGCTGCAAACAACGCCGGGTTTTCTGTGGAGTTGTTTGCAGGCTTAGTACACCCAGACTTCCACCCGGCGGTTCTTGATCCGTCCGTCATCGCCGCTGTTAGCGGCTACCGGCAGTTCATCGCCCATACCAATGATGTCGCGGAAGATTACGCCGCCCTTGTTCAGCTCACGGCGCACGGCCATAGCCCGCAGTTTTGATAGCAGCTCGGCGCGGGCGGTGTCCGCCTTAGCATCACCGAAGCCCACCAGCACCACCTTGTCGCGCAGCTTGTCTTGCTCGCGTAGGTAGGCCATCAGCCGGTTGAGGTCGCGTAAGGCCTTGTTGTCGAGATTGGCGCTACCTTCCTGAAAGCGGAAGTTCACTGACAAGCGCTGGGCGTTCTGCGCCAGAGCCTGGTAGTTCGCCGGCATTTGCGCGTTGGCGGGGATTTTCACTGCCTGCACGGTCTGCGCGATAAACCCACTCTGGTCGACAATCGCCTGGCCACGGGTACTGTGAGCGAACTGCACCAGTGCACGGCCCCAAGGGTTACTCAGCTCCGGCTGGTTATACAGAAACAGCCGGCGCGACAGCGGGTAATCCTCAGTGGCGATCAGGGTCAGGCTCGGCAGCATCGGTTGCGAGTCGCCGGCGGCAATCGCCACGGCCTTGGCCTGGCGGATGTAGGGCAGGCCGATAAAACCGATGCCGTTAGGATCCTGGCTGACCGAGTCGGAGAGCTTTTCGCTGGACTCGAAGCGTTTGGCGTTAGCGGCCAGGGCTTTGCCGTTGGCACTGAGTACCAGCTCCTTGAAGGTGTCGAAGGTGCCGGACTTGTCATCACGGGCGTACAGGGTGATGGCGCCGGCCGGGGCACCGAGTTGCGCCCAGTTACTGATTTCCCCGGCGAATATCTGCGCCAGCTGCGCGGTGTTCAGCGCGGCCAGTGGGTTGCTCGGGTGCAGAATGATGGCCAGGCCGTCGAGGGCGATGATCTGCTCGGCACTGGCGCTTTTCAGGTCGCCCAGGCTCAGTAGACTGGTGGCTTCACTATCCTTGATCGGCCGGGACGAGGCAGCCAGTTCGGCGCTGCCATCGGCCAACGAAGTAAAACCGGTGCCCGAACCGTGGGCCGCCACTTCAATGCTGACGCTGCGGCCATCGGCGGTTTTACCAATGATCTTCTGCTCGTTTTCCGCAGCGCCGGCCTCGATGCGGATGGCGCTCAATCCCTGTTCTTCCATTAGCCCCTTGACCAGCGCGGGGCCGAGTCGTGCACCAATGGTGTTGGAGCCTTGGATACGCAACACGCTGCTGTTATCGCTGGGGATGGGTAAGGCGGCGAATACCGACCAGGGCAGGGCGTAGCATATGGAGCCAAGCAGCAAAAAGCTGACAGTACGAATCCAGGTATCACGTTCGAAGGCAGAGGAGGCGCGCAACATGCGGCAAACACCTTATATGGGTGAGTGAAAGTGCCGCGACGATAAGACAAAAAAGTGACTGCAATATGACAGTCACTTATCTATGTGGAGGCTCTATTGCAGGCCTACTGCGCCAATTCCAGCCAGATGGGCGCGTGGTCCGATGGCTTTTCCATACCGCGCAGGTCGTAGTCGACGCCGGCGTCCTTGATCCGCCCCTGTAACGCCTGGGAGGCGAGAATCACGTCGATGCGCAGGCCACGCTTGGGTTCGTCTTCGAAGCCGCGGCTGCGGTAATCGAACCAGCTGAAACGGTCATTCACTGTGGGGTTGAGATGGCGGAAGCTGTCAACCAGGCCCCAGTTCTTCAGGGTGGCTAGCCACTCGCGCTCTTCTGGCAGAAAGCTGCATTTGCCGGTTTTCAGCCAGCGCAGACGATTAGGTTCACCAATGCCGATGTCGCAATCTTCTGGTGAGATATTGATATCACCCATCACCACCAGCGCCTGCTCGGGGCTGAACTGATTGAGCAGCAGTTGCTGCAGGTCGGCATAGAAACGTTGCTTGGCCGGGAACTTGGTTGGGTGGTCGCGGCTTTCGCCTTGTGGGAAGTAGCCGTTCATGACCGTCACCGGGTTGCCCTGGGCATCGGCAAAGGTGCCGTAGATAAAGCGCCGTTGCGCGTCCTCGGCATCACCGGGAAAACCCTTGTGCAGGCTCAAGGGTTCCTGGCGCGAGAGCAGGGCAACGCCGTAATGGCCTTTCTGGCCATGGTAATGCACGTGGTAGCCGAGCTGACGGATATCCGCCTCGGGGAACTGCTCGTCGGCAACCTTGGTTTCCTGCAGGCCGATAACATCCGGCTGGTGTTTCTCGATCAATGCGGCCAGTTGATGCGGGCGTGCACGCAGGCCATTGATATTGAAGGAGACGATCTTCATGGGCGGCAGTCCTGGATGTGGCTCTGGAAAGCACGCGATGCTAGCCGATTAGCGGCCCTGCCGGCCAGCCTGTGGCGGCGCTGGGTGCGCGGTGCTAACGTGGCTGCAGGCCCAGTAAATCAAGAACAACAGAGGTCAAGCAGATGCCCAACAGTCTCGCCGAAGTACGTATGCTCGATGGTGGCTATGCCCGCGAAGCACGCTCGCTGCTTTATCACGCCTATCGTCACGACCCCACCTTTGCCTACCTGTTTGAAGCCGAGCGGCCAGGCTATGACCAACGCGTGCGCGCCACGGTGCGCGAGCTGGTACAACAGCACTTTGCCGAAGACCTGCCCGCCATCGGTTTACTAATCGACGACCGTCTGATCGGTATGGCGCTGATCGCACCGCCACAGCGGCGCATGGACATCACCGAAAGCTGGGGCTGGCGCATGCGCATGCTGCTGACTACCGGTTTTCGTTGCACCAAGCGCTACTTGGAATACCACGACGCCGTGATCGCCTGCCTGCCGCCAGGGCCGTACCACGTGTTGCCGCTGCTGGGCATTCACCCGGAATACCAGGGTAAGCACCTCGGCGAACAACTGCTTGAAGCGCTGCACAACTGGTGCGCCGAAGACGCCAGCTCCCAGGGGGTGGTGCTGGATACCGGTAATGGGCATTACCTGGAGTTCTATAAACGCCAGGGTTACGAGGAAATCGGCGAGGTGGCCATCGGCCCGATTATCGAGCACGTGTTTTTCCATCCCAGTCCGCAACTGGCAATCAAGGCCAGTGCCTGAAAACGGCCTGCTCGGTGTGTCTGTCGACACATCGAGTCGCAACTATTTGCCCGCACTGCGGCTCTAAGTCGGCCCTGAGCTCGTGCTAGCATCGCCGTCATGCCTGTTTCCTCTCACCTTTTCACCGCGCTGTTTCTTATGCTGCTGAGTGCTACGGCCCTGGCCGAAGCACAGCTGCGTGTGCGGGTTGAGCCGGCCAACAGCGCGCTGAAAAGCAATATCGAGGGCTATATCGGCAGCTTGGGTGAGCGTGATGCTGAAGCCTTGCAGCGCTTTCGTCGGGTCGCCGAAAACCAGGCCGAGAAAGCCGCCCAGGCTCTTGGCTACTACCAGGCGCAGATCACTACTGAAGTCAGCGAGGGCGCAACACCGCGCCTGACCGTGCGTATTAAGCCGGGTGAACCGGTGCGTTTGCGTAATGTGGTGGTGCGCGTCGAAGGGCCAGCGGCGCAAATGCGCGCCTTTCGCACGCCCAATGACCCGCAATTGCGCAGCGGGGCGCAGCTTAACCACGGTCAGTACGACGCCGCGAAACGCGAAATTCAGAATCAGGCTTCGCGTTATGGCTTCTTCGCCGGGCGCTTTAGTCGTCAAAAACTCACAATCGACCCCGAGGCCGGGGTTGCCGATATCGAACTCATCTATCTCAGCGGCCCGCGCTATCAACTGGGCGCGGTGAGTTTTGTCGGCGATGCGCCCTTCGATGAGCAATTGCTGCAGCGCATGGTGCCGTTCCCGGCGGATAAGCCCTACGACTCGGCACTGATTGCCGAGCTGTATCAGGCGCTGCGCTCCAGTGGTTATTTCGAGTCGGTGCAGGTGGATGCCAACCCCAGTACTGCCAGTGGTGAACAGATCCCTGTGCAGGTTCAATTGCAGGCGCGCAAGCCACGCAGCATGGGCCTGGGCTTGGGTTTTTCCACCGACGTGGGGCCGCGTGGCCGGGCCAACTGGACGCGGCACTGGGCCAATCCGCAAGGGCATAGCTATGGCGCAGAGTTCGAACTGTCGGCGCCGCGGCAGAATGTCGGCCTCTGGTATGACGTGCCGCTCGATCCGCCGCTGACCGATAAATTGCGCGTGGCCGGCGGCTATCAGGCCGAAGACCTGGCCAATACCGACAGCAGCAGCCGTCTGCTGACCGTTGGCCCGGAATGGCACAGCAAACTCGACAGCGGTTGGCAGCGTGTGTTGTCGCTGAAATGGCAGCACGAACAGTACGACCTGGGCGATGACGCGGGGACCAGCACGCTGCTGATGCCAGGCCTGAGTTATTCCTACCTGCAGAGTGACAACCAGATCGACCCCAACCACGGCTACCGCCTGCAGTTTGATCTGTCCGGTGCGGCCAAGGGGCTGTTGTCCGATGCCAATGTGCTGCACGGCAATATCCAACTCAAAGGTCTGACCACCGTATTCAAGCGCCATCGACTGCTGGGGCGGGTGCAGGTGGGCGGCACTGAATCCGATGGGTTTGCCAAGGTGCCGCCGTCGCTGCGCTTCTTCGCCGGTGGTGACCAGAGCGTGCGCGGTTATGACTATCAGAGCCTGTCGCCAGAGAACCGTGCTGGCGACAAGATCGGCGGGCGCTATCTGTTTACCAGCAGCCTGGAATACCAATACAGCCTGACCGAACGTTGGCGCCTGGCGAGCTTCTTCGATCAGGGCAATACCTTCGATTCGATAGAGATTCCCTCGCTGAAAAGCGCTGTGGGCCTGGGTGTACGTTGGGTGTCACCACTGGGCCCGCTGCGCCTCGATCTGGCGCATCCGCTGGATGACCAGGGCGGCGTGCGCCTGCATTTCTCCATGGGGCCGGAACTGTGAGGCGCGCGCTACGCAATGCGCTGTTCAGTCTGCTGGGTCTGCTGCTTGTGCTGGCCATCAGCCTGAGCTTGCTGCTGGGCACCCAGGGCGGCAGCCGCTGGTTATTGGCGCAGGTGCCGGGCTTGCAGGTCGACGACTTCGAAGGCCGCTTGAGCGGCAGCTGGAGCGCGACACAGCTGCGCTGGCAACAAGGCGAGAATAGCGTGCAGGTGATGGCGCCTCGCCTGGATTGGTCGCCGGCCTGTCTGCTGCGTCTGACCCTGTGTATCGAGCAACTGCACAGCGGGCCAATCAGCCTGATTTTCCCTGGCGATGAGCAGCCAAGCAACGAGCCGTTCAGTCTGCCGGACCTGAGCCTGCCGCTAGCGTTGCAACTGGGGCAGGTGCAGATCGACAGCCTGCAGCTCAATGGCGTTGAACAGTTGCAAGGCTTGCAGCTGGCTGCGCGCTGGACTGCACAGGGCATTCAGATTGACAACCTCAGCCTAGCTACCGCCGATCTGCAGGTTGCGGTGCAGGGCCAGCTGCAAACCTCCGGCAATTGGCCGCTGCAACTGAGCGGGCAACTGCAATTGCCAGCGCCCGAGCAACAGGCCTGGCCGCTGGCACTGCAGCTTGAAGGTGAGCTGCGCGAGCGGGTGCAGATCACGGCCAGCAGCAGCGGTTATCTGACCGGCGAACTGAACGGTTGGCTACAACCCTTGGCTGAAAACCTGCCAGCGCAACTGCGTTTGCAGGTCGCCAGCTTCAAAGCCAGCGCTGAGCTGCCCGACACCCTTAACCTTGAGCAGGTTGAGCTCAATGCCCAGGGCGATTTGCAGGCTGGCTATCAGATCATCGGCAGTGCCAGCCTGCCAGCAACTGAAGGGCCTATTGCTATGGCGCTGGCGGGGCTGCTCAAGGCTGAAGGCGCGGCCATCAGCAACCTGAGCTTGACCGCCGAACCGGAGCAGCAGGTACAACTCAGCGGCCAGCTGAACTGGCAGCAGGGCCTGAGCCTGGATAGCCGCTTTAACTGGCAGAATTTCCCCTGGCAGCGCCTCTATCCAATGGACGAGCCAGCACCCGTGGCGTTGCGGGTGCTTAATGGCGAGCTGGCTTATCAGGATGGCAACTACCTCGGGCATTTCGCTGCCGAGCTGGATGGCCCGGCCGGCGCGTTTAGCCTGCAAAGCCCGCTGAGTGGCGATCTACAGAAGCTGTATCTGCCCGAGCTGCGTATGCAGGCCGGCCAAGGCCGCGCCGAAGGCCAGGTCAGCGTGGGGTTTGCCGAGCAGCTGAGTTGGGATGTGCGGTTGCAGTTGAGTCAGCTTGATCCGGCTTACTGGCTGGCCGAGTTACCCGGCAGCCTGGCGGGCCCCTTGAACAGCTCCGGCAGCTTGATCAATCAGCAGCTCAACCTCAACGCCGACATCGACCTCACCGGCCGCCTGCGTGGTCAGCCGGCCAAGTTGCTGGCGAAGTTTGCCGGCGGCCTGGAGCAGGGCGAGCTGAGTGCCCTGGATATCCGCCTGGGTGATAACCGCATCAGCGGTCAGGCGGCCTTGCAGCAACAGCTGAGCGGCCGGTTATTACTAGCGATGCCGCGATTGGGGCAGCTGTGGCCAGGCTTGCAGGGGCACCTTAATGGTCAGCTGGACCTGGCTGGGAGTCTGCAAGCACCCCAGGGCCAGTTGCAGCTGCAAGGTCAGCGCCTGGCCTATGACGATCAACGTCTGCAACAGCTCAAGCTCGACGCCAGCCTGAACAGTGCCCAGCGTGGCCGAATCACCCTGGAGGCATTGGGTATTCAGCTGGGTGAAACCGAGTTGGGTCGCCTGGATGCCACTGCCGCTGGTGATCAGCAGCAACAAAGTCTTGAGCTGCACCTGCAAGGTCCCTTGTTGCAAAGCCAGCTGGCCCTGGCCGGCAAGCTGGACAAGGGCAACTGGCGCGGCAGCCTGAGCCGGGCGGAGGTGCAAAGCGGCGGGCAGGATTGGCGTCTGCAACAGCCCGCCACGCTGGTGCGCCTGGCCAGCGGACAGCTCAGCCTGGGCGCGCATTGCTGGCGTTCTGGCGAGGCCAGTCTGTGTGGCACAGAGCAGCGCCTGCTGCCGCAACCCAAGCTGAACTATCAGCTAAGCAACTTCCCCATGGACAGCCTGGCAGCGCTGTGGCCCAAGGATTTCGCCTGGCAAGGCGAGCTCAATGGTCGGCTGCAGCTGGATCTACCGGCCAGCGGGCCGAATGGCAGCCTGGAGCTGGATGCAGGCAGCGGTATCTGGCGCATCCGTGATCAGCAACAGTGGTTGGAGTTTGCCTACGATAGCCTGCGCCTGAGTACGCAGTTACGTCCGCAGCGCATCGATAGCCTGTTGGAGCTGCGTGGTCCAGCCATTGGTGAGCTGTCGCTGCAGGCTCAGCTTGACCCGCGTCCGGCGAGCAAACCGCTGGCAGGCAACTTCCGCCTGAATGGTCTGGACCTGGCCTTGGCTCGCCCGTTTGTGCCGATGGTCGAGCGTATCGCTGGGCAATTGAATGGCGCTGGCACGCTGTCGGGCGGATTGTTGGCGCCGCAGATCAACGGCAACCTGCGCGTGCTGAATGGCGAAATAAGTGGCGCTGAGCTGCCGATGAATATCGAGCAGTTGCAACTGCAAGCACGCATCGAGGGTGAGCAGCTGCAGTTGGAAGGTGATTGGCGCAGTGGCGAACAAGGACAGGGCAGCCTGAATGGCGAGCTGAGCTGGGCCGATGGGCTGGTGGCGGAGATGCAGCTGCGTGGTAGCCGCCTGCCGATCACTGTTGAGCCTTACGCGGCGCTGGAAGTCGAGCCGAATCTGCGTTTAAGCCTGCGCGATGAGCAGCTGTCGCTGGCCGGCAAGGTACTGATTCCCAGCGGCAAGATTGAAGTGCGCGAACTGCCGCCCTCAACGGTGCAGGTTTCTAGCGATGCCCAGGTGGTGGGCCGCGACAGCGCGCAGCAGCAGGCCCCAGCAATTGCCATGGATATTGATGTCGAGGTCGGCCAACAGCGCCTGACCTTCAGCGGCTTTGGCCTGGACGCCGAACTGCTTGGGCGCTTGCATATCGGCAATGACCTCGACACCCGCGGTGAGTTGAGTCTGAACAAGGGCCGCTTCCGCGCCTATGGTCAGCGCCTCAATGTGCGCCGCGCGCGGCTGCTGTTTGCCGGGCCCATCGACCAACCATTTCTCGATATCGAGGCGGTGCGTCAGGTGGATGGCGTGACGGCTGGTCTGCGCCTGAGTGGCAATGCCGCGCAACCGACCAGCACGGTGTTTTCCGAGCCGGCGATGAGCCAGGAACAGGCATTGTCCTACCTGGTTATGGGCCGGCCGCTGGGGCAGGGCGGCGGTGACAATGCGATGCTGGCGCAGGCCGCACTGGCTCTGGGTATGGCCGGCAGTGCACCGCTGGTTAATAGCCTCGCACAGGGCCTGGGTATCAGTGACTTTCAGCTCGACACCCAGGGCTCTGGGGTAACCACCAGCGTGGTGGCCAGTGGCAACCTGTCCGAGCGCCTGAGCCTGCGCTATGGCGTCGGGGTATTCGAGCCGGCGAATACCATTGCGTTGCGCTATGAATTAAGCCGCAGGCTCTACCTTGAGGCTGCCAGCGGGTTGGCGAGCTCTCTGGATTTGTTTTATCGGCGCGATTTCTAGGCCATGTTTCTGCGGGCGGGCGCTGGATTAACCCAGTTAATTCGCGTTTAAATTGCGTCCCTCGCTCAAAACGTCTGAGCGTTGAAATCTAAACAGTGAAAACCACTATCACAGTCTTCATATACTGACCGCCGCTGATCACCGGGCAGTCGTTGTGCTGACTGGTATAGCCCGATCCGTTGTTTGCAGGCGCGCCAACCCGGCTCGCGTTCTGTGTAACAGCCTGGCCTACCCGGCAATCGGACAAGCGATGGCTACCCACCTCGCGTCACTACAAGAATAAGGAAATGAGCATGGAATTCGTCAACACCCTGGTTAATCAACTCAACGGCGTGGTCTGGGGCCCGCCCATGCTGGTGCTGATTCTTGGCACTGGTCTGTTCCTCATGTTGCGCCTGAAATTTATGCCGCTGAGCAAGATCGGCGCAGGCTTCAAGCTGATGTGGCAAGGTCGCCAGAAAGGTGATGCCGAGAGCGGCGAGATCAGCCCGTTTCAGGCGCTGATGACCTGCCTGGCCGCCACTGTCGGTACCGGCAATATCGCCGGTGTCGCCACCGCGATTTTCCTCGGCGGCCCGGGTGCATTGTTCTGGATGTGGTGTACCGCCCTGGTCGGCATGGCCACCAAATACTGCGAAGTGGTGCTGGCGGTGCATTACCGCGAGAAGGATGAGCGCGGCGAGCACGTCGGCGGCCCGATGTACGCGATCAAGAACGGCCTAGGCAAGAAATGGCTGTGGCTGGGCACCGCATTCGCTATCTTCGGCGGCTTTGCCGGTTTCGGCATCGGCAACATGGTGCAGGTCAACAGCATGGCCGCAGCCCTGCACACCACCTTCAACATTCCGCTGTGGGTTACCGGTGTGGTGACCATGGTGATTGTGGGCCTGGTGATCCTCGGCGGCATCAAGCGTATCGGTAAAGTCGCCGCAACTCTGGTGCCCTTTATGTGCGTGGCCTACATCATCGCCGCCATGGTGGTGCTGGTGGTCAATGCCGCGGAAATCCCGAAAGCCTTTGAAATGATCTTCACCTACGCCTTTACCCCGATTGCGGCTACCGGTGGGTTTGCCGGTGCGGCAGTGATGGCGGCGATTCGCTTCGGTGTGGCGCGCGGTATTTTCTCCAACGAAGCTGGCCTGGGTACTGCAGGTATCGCTCAGGCGGCCGGCACCACCAACAGCCCGGTACGTTCGGGCATGATCGGTATGCTCGGGACCTTTATCGACACCATCATCATCTGCTCGATGACTGGCCTGGCGATCATCACCTCTGGCGTGTGGACCAGCGGTGCCAGCGGTGCAGCGCTGTCGGCAGCAGCCTTTGAACAAGCGATGCCGGGTGTCGGCGGTTATATCCTGACGTTGGCCCTGGTGGTGTTTGCCTTTACCACCATCCTTGGTTGGAGCTACTTCGGCGAGAAGTGCTGGGAATACATGGTCGGCACCAAGTCGATCCTGCCGTTTCGTATTCTCTGGGTAGTGGCTGTGCCGTTTGGTGCGATTGCCCAGTTGGACTTCGCCTGGCTAGTGGCCGACACCCTCAACGGTCTGATGGCGATTCCTAACCTGCTGTCGCTGCTGTTGCTGAGCCCGATCGTGGTCAAGCTGACCAAGGATCATTTCGCAAAAAATTGATGTGTCGCCTGGGTAGGCAGGGTAGTCTGACTTTCTGGTCAGCTATGCCTGCCTCCCTTCAAGAGGGCGCGGGCTTGCCATTTGGCGGGTTCGCGCCCTTACTTGTTAACCCTCTCCAATTTCGTTGAAAAGGATCGTCTCCATGGCACAAGTCACCCTCAAAGGTTCCCCGGTTGAAGTTGCCGGTCAACTGCCGCAGGTAGGCCAGCAGGCTCCGGCGTTCAGCCTGGTTGCTGGCGACCTGAGTGATGTCAGCCTGGCCAGCCTGGCCGGCAAGCGCAAAGTCCTGAACATTTTCCCAAGCGTCGACACCCCAACCTGCGCTACCTCGGTGCGCACCTTTAACACCGAAGCGAGCAAGCTGGCAAACACCGTGGTGCTGTGCATTTCAACTGACCTGCCGTTCGCCCAGGCGCGTTTCTGCGGTGCTGAAGGCCTGGAAAACGTGATCAACCTGTCGACCATGCGTGGCGCCGACTTCCTGCAGAACTACGGCGTGGCCATTGCCAGCGGCCCGCTGGTGGGTGTTGCTGCCCGCGCAGTGGTGGTGCTGGATGAAAATGACAAGGTGCTGCACAGCGAGCTGGTCGGCGAAATCGCTGACGAGCCGAACTACGACGCCGCGATTGCTGCGCTCAAGTAACACCCGCTGAATGCTTGTCCAACGGCCTGCTTTGCAGGCCGTTTTTGTTGGTGCAGATTTTTATGACAAGCACTTTTCATTTGTGGATCAGATATTTAGTTACGTAAGGAAAAGGTAAATAGGGGGTAAAGAGGCTTTGCAGGCCGGCTGATACTGCATATCGTTCACGCTCCCCAAGGAAGTGATTGTCGCCATGCCTGATACACAGCTCACCCCCCGTCCTCGCAACCTGTCGCGCCAATGGCTGCTCGGCTCACTCGCGCTGGCTGTTCTCGCTGTACTGCTGTGGTGGTTCTGGCCCAGCCCGCCGGAGGCGCCCGCACGTGGTGGGCCCTGGCGCGATGGTGGGCCGGTGCCGGTGCGTGTTGCCAACGTTACGCAAGGCGATTTCCCGGTTGAGCTCAAGGCCCTGGGTACCGTCACCGCCTATAACACGGTGAATGTGCGCGGCCGGGTCGAAGGTGAGCTGGTCAAATTGCTGTTCAAGGATGGCCAGCAGGTCAAGGCCGGCGATCTGCTCGCGGTGATCGACCCACGCTCTTATGAAATAGCCCTACAACAGGCCCAGGGCGCGCTGCAGGAGCACCAGGCGCAGCTGCGCAATGCCGAGCTGGACCTGGCGCGCTACCGCGGTCTGTACGCCGAGGACTCGATTGCCAAACAGACCCTCGATACCCAGGAAGCCTTGGTCAATCAATTCCGTGGCAGCCTCAAGAGCCTGCAGGCGGATGTTGCCACCGCACGACTGAACCTCGATTTCACCCAGATTCGCGCGCCTATTACTGGTCGCTTAGGCATCCGTCAGGCCGATGTCGGAAACCTGGTCAGCAGTGGCGATACGCTGCCGCTGGTGGTGATTACCCAGACCCTGCCCATCGCCGTGATGTTTACCCTGCCTGAAGCCGATCTGCCGGCGGTGGTGCAGCAACTGCGTGCAGGGGAAACCCTCGCGGTCGAAGCCTGGGATCGCAGTGAAAAACTCAAACTGGCCGAAGGCGAGCTGGAGAGCGTCGACAACCTGATCGACACCGCCACTGGCACGGTCAAGCTCAAGGCGCGTTTCACCAACGCCGAGGAAACGCTCTTTCCCAACCAGTTCGTCAACGTGCGTCTCCGGGTGAAAACCTTGCAGAACGTCACCCTGATGCCGGCGGCCGCGCTGCAGTTCGGCGCCAGCGGCACCTTCGCCTATGTGGTGGACGCTGAAGACAAGGTGCAATTGACGCCGATCAGCATCGGCGCCAGTGACGGCCAGCTCAGCGTGGTCGAGCAGGGCCTCAAGGCCGGGGATCGTCTGGTGCTGGAAGGCACTGACCGTTTGCGCTCCGGCAACAAGGTCGAGGTGATTGGCGACACACCGGTCGCCGCCCAGCCCGCGCCGGCTACGCCTGAAAGCAAACGAGCACCGCGCGCCCAATGAACGCCTCTCGCCTGTTTATCCTGCGCCCGGTCGCCACTACGCTGATCATGTTGGCGATCTTCCTGAGTGGCCTGATTGCCTACCGATTGCTGCCCGTCTCGGCGTTGCCGGAAGTGGATTACCCGACCATCCGGGTGATGACCCTCTATCCCGGCGCCAGCCCGGACGTGATGACCAGTGCGGTTACCGCGCCGCTGGAGCGCCAGTTCGGGCAGATGGCCGGGCTGAAACAGATGTCCTCGACCAGCTCCGGCGGCGCCTCGGTAATTACCCTGCGCTTTAACCTGGAGGTGAAGCTGGATGTTGCCGAGCAGGAGGTGCAGGCGGCGATCAATGGCGCAAGCAACCTGCTGCCCAATGATCTGCCGGCACCGCCGGTGTACAACAAGGTCAACCCCGCCGATACCCCGGTACTTACGCTGGCCATCAGCTCGAAAACCATGCCGCTGCCGCAGGTGTTCGACCTGGTCGATACCCGCCTGGCGCAGAAGCTGGCGCAAACCAGCGGCGTCGGTCTGGTTACTCTGGCTGGCGGCCAACGTCCGGCCGTGCGGCTGCGGGTCAACCCGGAAGCGCTGGCGTCCTATGGCTTGAACCTCAGCGATGTGCGCACGCTGATCACCGCCAGCAACGTTAATCAGCCCAAGGGCAACTTCGACGGCCCGACCCGGGTGTCGCAACTGGATGCCAATGACCAGCTGAAATCCGTCGACGAATACCGCGAGCTGATTCTTGGCTACAAAGACGGCGCCACGCTGCGCCTGAAGGATGTCGCCGAAATCATCGACGGCGCGGAAAACCAGCGCCTGGCCGCCTGGGCCAATCGCAACGAAGCGGTGCTGGTCAACGTGCAACGTCAGCCCGGTGCCAACGTGATTGATGTGGTCGACAGTATTCAGACCCTGCTGCCCAACCTGACCCAGGGCCTGCCGGCCAGCGTCGAGGTCAGCGTGCTGACCGACCGCACCGAAACCATCCGCGCGGCGGTCAAGGGCGTGCAGCATGAGCTGCTACTGGCCATCGCCCTGGTGGTGCTGGTGACCTTCCTGTTTCTGCGCAAGATTTCGGCGACCATCATCCCGTCCATCGTCGTGCCGCTGTCGCTGATCGGCACCTTCGGCGTGATGTACCTGGCCGGTTTCACCATCAACAACCTGACGTTGATGGCGCTGACCATCGCCACCGGCTTTGTGGTGGACGATGCCATCGTCATGCTGGAAAACATCGCCCGCCATCTGGAGGAGGGCGAAACGCCGCTAAATGCTGCACTGAAAGGCGCCAGGCAGATCGGCTTTACCCTGGTTTCGCTGACCATCTCGCTGATCGCCGTGCTGATTCCACTGCTGTTTATGGCCGATGTGGTGGGACGGCTGTTCCGCGAATTTGCCATCACCCTGGCGGTGGCCATTCTGATTTCCCTGGTGGTGTCGCTGACCCTGACGCCGATGATGTGCGCGCGCCTGCTCAAGGCGGAAACGCCCGAAGACGAAGGGCGTTTCTACCGCGCCGCTGGAGCGGTTATCGACGGCATGATCGCCCGTTACGGCGTATGGCTGACCTGGGTGCTCAAACACCAGCCGCTGACCCTGCTGGTAGCCATCGGCACCCTGGCGCTGACCGTAGTGCTGTACCTGGCGGTGCCCAAGGGCTTTTTCCCGGTGCAGGACACCGGGGTGATCCAGGGCATTTCCGAGGCGCCGCAGTCGATTTCCTTCCGCGCCATGAGCGAGCGTCAACAGCGCTTGGCGGAGGTGATTCTGCAGGACCCGGCCGTGGCCAGCCTGTCGTCCTATATCGGCGTGGACGGTGATAACCCGACGCTGAACAGCGGCCGCCTGCTGATCAACCTGACGCCACGGGCCGAGCGCGATGTCAGCGCCAGCCAGATCATCGAACGCCTGCGCCCGGAACTGGCGCGGATTCCCGGAATCGAGCTGTACCTGCAACCGGTGCAGGACTTGTCCATTGAGGATCGGGTTAGCCGCACGCAGTTCCAGTTCAGCATGGAGTCGCCGGATATCAGCCTGCTGGAAGAGTGGGTGCCCAAGCTGGTCAGCGCGCTGCGCGAGCAGCCGGAGCTGACCGATGTGGCCAGCGACCTGCAGAACCGTGGCCTGCAGGTGTTTCTGCAGATTGACCGCGACATGGCCGGGCGCCTCGGCGTGAGCATCGCCGATATCGACAACGCGCTGTACGACGCCTTTGGCCAGCGGCAGATTTCCACCATCTACACCCAGGCCAGCCAGTACCGCGTGGTACTGGAAAGCGAGAATGCCGGCAGCATCGGCCCGGCCGCGCTGCGGCAGATTCACGTCAAGGCCGCCGACGGCCAGCAGGTCGCGCTGTCGACCCTAGCTCAGGTCGAGGAGCGCGCCGCCAGCCTATTGATCAACCATATCGGTCAATTCCCGGCCGCCACCCTGTCATTCAACCTGGCCAGCGGCGTATCGCTGGGCGAGGCGGTGGCGGTGATCGAGCGGGTCGAGCAGGAAATCGGTATTCCTCCGGCGGTGCAAACGCGCTTCCAGGGCGCGGCCGAAGCCTTCCGCGCCTCGCTGTCGAGCACCTTGCTGCTGATTCTCGCGGCGATCGTCACCATGTATATCGTGCTCGGCGTGCTCTACGAGAGCTATATCCACCCGATCACCATTCTCTCTACCTTGCCCTCGGCGGGGGTTGGCGCGCTGCTGGCGTTGCTGATCAGCGGCAACGAGCTGGGGTTGATTGCGATCATCGGCATCATCCTGCTAATCGGCATCGTCAAGAAGAACGCGATCATGATGATCGACTTCGCCCTCGACGCCGAACGCAACCAGGGCATGCAGCCGGAAGCGGCGATTTACCAGGCGGCGCTGCTGCGTTTCCGGCCGATTCTGATGACCACCCTGGCCGCACTGTTTGGCGCGATCCCGCTGATGCTGGCCAGCGGCTCCGGCGCCGAGCTGCGCCAACCGTTGGGTCTGGTGATGGTCGGCGGATTGCTGCTGAGCCAGATCCTCACGCTGTTCACCACACCGGTGATTTACCTGTACTTCGATCGCCTGTCGCGGCGCATCAGCGGCCGTAGCGCGGCCGGGCTTGTGGTCAGCCGATGAACCTCTCTGCGCCCTTTATCCGCCGGCCGGTGGCGACCTTGCTGCTAAGCCTGGCGATTCTGCTGCTCGGCGGCGTCAGCTTTGGTCTGCTGCCGGTGGCGCCGCTGCCGCAGATGGATTTCCCGACAATTACCGTGCAGGCCAGCCTGCCGGGCGCCAGCCCGCAGATCATGGCCTCCAGCGTGGCCACGCCGCTGGAGCGCTCGCTCGGCACCATCGCCGGCATCAGCCAGATGAACAGCCGCAGCAGCCAGGGCAACACGCGGATCATGATCCAGTTCGATCTGGATCGGGATATCAACGCCGCCGCCCGTGAAGTGCAGGCGGCGATCAATGCCTCGCGCGAGCTGCTGCCCAGCGGCATGCGCAGCATGCCCACCTACGCCAAGGTCAACCCGTCGCAGGCGCCGATCATGGTGCTGTCGCTGACCAGTGACGTGCTCAACAAGGGCCAGCTGTACGACGTGGCCTCGACCATCCTGGCGCAGAAGCTCGCCCAGGTCACCGGCGTCGGCGAAGTGCAGATCGGCGGCAGCTCCTTGCCCGCCGTGCGTGTGGCGTTGGAGCCACGCTTGCTCGATCAGTACGGCATCGCCCTGGATGAAGTGCGCCAGAGCATCAGCGCCGCCAACGCCAAGCGGCCGAAAGGCGCCGTTGAAGATGCCGAGCGGCACTGGCAAGTGCAGGCCAGCGATCAGCTGGAGAAAGCCGCCGATTACCTGCCGCTGATCATTCGCTACCAGGACGGCGCAGCCGTGCGACTGGGCGATGTCGCGAGCGTCACCGATGGCGTCGAGGACCGCTACAACAGCGGCTTCTTCAACGATGAGCAGGCCGTATTGCTGGTGATCAACCGGCAGACCGGGGCCAATATCATCGAAACCATCGCCGGTATTCGTGAACAGTTACCGGCTCTGCGTGCAGTGATTCCCGCCAGTATCGACTTGCAAGTGGCGATGGATCGCTCGCCGGTGATTCGCGCCACCCTGCACGAGGCCGAGCAGACCCTGCTGATTGCCGTGGTGCTGGTGATTCTGGTGGTGTTCGCTTTTCTCGGCCGCTGGCGCGCGGCACTGATACCGGCGCTGGCGGTGCCGGTATCGCTGGTCGGCACCTTTGCGGTGATGTACCTGCTGGATTTCTCCCTGAACAACCTGTCGCTGATGGCGCTGATTATCGCCACCGGCCTGGTGGTGGACGACGCCATCGTCGTGCTGGAAAACATCTCGCGGCATATCGAGGCCGGCGAAACGCCGATGACGGCGGCGTTCAAGGGCGCGCGCGAGGTGGGCTTCACTTTGCTGGCGATGAACCTGTCGCTGGTCGCAGTGTTTATCTCGATTCTGTTTATGGGCGGTATCGTCGAGCGGTTGTTCCGCGAGTTTTCCATCACCCTGGCCGTGGCCATCGTGATCTCCCTGCTGGTGTCGCTGACGCTGACGCCGATGCTCTGTGCGCGCTGGCTCAAGGCCGAAACCGCCGAGCACCAGCCCAGCGCCATGCAGCGTTGGGGCGGGGCCGTACAGACACGTGTGCTGGCGTTTTACGCGCGTGGTTTGGACTGGGCGCTGAAGCATTCCTTGCTGATGCTGTTTAGCCTGCTGGCGACCATCGCGCTGAATATCTTCCTGTTTGTCAGCGTGCCGAAAACCTTTATGCCGCAGCAGGACACCGGCCAATTGATCGGCTTTATTCGCGGCGATGACGGCCTGTCATTCCAGGTGATGCAGCCGAAAATGGAGATTTATCGCCGTGCCGTGCTAGCTGATCCTGCAGTGGAAAGCGTTGCCGGGTTTATTGGCGGCGGTGGCGGCATCAACAACGCCTTTATGATTGTGCGCTTGAAGCCGATTACTGAGCGCAAGGTCGCCGCGCAGGCGGTGATCAACCGCCTGCGCCAGTCGGTGCCAAAAGTGCCGGGCGGGCGGATGTTCCTGATGCCCGATCAGGACCTGCAGATCGGCGGGCGGGAAGGGCGCAGCTCGGAAAACGAGTACATGCTGCTATCCGGCGATCTCGACGAACTGCGCAAGTGGCTGCCGCCGGTGCGCGAAGCGCTGCGAGCGTTACCGGAACTCACCGATATCGACGCCAAGGAGGCCGAAGGCACCCAGCAGATCCGTCTGGTGGTCGATCGCGACATGGCCAAACGCCTGGGCGTGGACATGAACATGATCACCGCAGTGCTCAACAACGCCTTTAGCCAACGCCAGGTGTCGACCATCTACGACAGCCTGAATCAGTACAGCGTGGTCATGGAGATCAATCCGCAGTTCGCCCAGTACCCGGAAACCCTTGACCAGATACAGCTGATCACCGCCGAGGGCGCACGGGTACCGCTGTCCAGCTTCGCCCGCTGGGAACGGAGCCTGGAAGAAGACCGCGTGCACCACCAGGGCCAGTTCGCCGCAGAAAACATTGGCTTTGCCCTGGCCGAAGGCGTCAGCCTGGAGCAGGCCAGCGCGGCGATCAACAACGCCGTTGCCCGAGTCGGGTTACCGACTGAAGTGCAGGGCATGCTCGGTGGCACCGGCGGCGCCTTCCAGAAAACCCAGCAGAACCAGCCGTGGATGATCCTGATGGCCCTGGTGGTGGTGTATATCGTCCTCGGCGTGCTGTACGAGAGCTATATCCACCCGCTGACCATTCTTTCCACCTTGCCATCGGCCGGCGTCGGCGCATTGCTCGCGCTGCAATTGATGAGCATCGAGTTCAGCCTGATTTCATTGTTGGGGCTATTCCTGCTGATCGGCATCGTCAAAAAGAACGCGATTCTGATGATCGACCTGGCCCTGCAGCTGGAACGCCAGCAGCATTTGAGCCCGCATGAGTCAATCCGCCAGGCATGTCTGCTGCGTTTCCGCCCGATCATGATGACCACCCTGGCGGCGATTCTCGGCGCATTGCCGCTGATGCTGAGCAGCGCCGAAGGCGCGGAAATGCGCCAGCCGCTGGGCATCACCATTGTCGGCGGGCTGGTATTGAGCCAATTGCTGACCCTCTACACCACACCGGTGATCTACCTGTATTTCGACCGCCTGCGCCACCGCGTCAACCGCTGGCGCGGTGTGCGCACTGACGCTGCTCTGGAAACCCCGTTATGAAAGCCCTCGCTGCCTATCGTTTACCCACCTTGTTGGCGTTGAGTCTGGCCCTGAGCGCCTGCGCCATCGGCCCGGATTACCAGCGCCCAGAGTTAACCACCCCGGCGCAGTTCAAACAGATTGATGGCTGGACCCAGGCCACGCCCGGCGATGTGCTGGAACGCGGCAACTGGTGGCAGTTGTATGGCGACAGCGAGCTGAATGCCCTGGTCGAGCGGCTGAATGTTTCCAACCAGAACCTGGCCGCCAGCGAGGCGCAGTACCGCCAGGCCCGCGCCCTGGTGCGCGGCGCGCGCGCGGCGTTCTACCCGAGCCTGTCGAGCAGCACCGGTGCTACCCGTAGCAGCCAGGGCAACGGTTCCAATACCAGTAGCGTCAGCACCACAAGCAGTACGGGTGGCATCAGCAAGAGCTATGAACTGGGCTTGAATGCAGCCTGGGAGCTGGATATCTGGGGCAAGCTGCGTCGCTCGCTGGAATCCAGTCGCGCCAGTTTCGAGGCCAGCGCTGCCGACCTTGCTGCGCTAAAGCTCAGCTTGCAGGCCGAGCTGGTGCAGACCTACCTGCAACTGCGCGTGCTGGATGATCAACAACGCCTACTCGATGCTACCGTTGCGGCCTATGAACGCTCGCTGAAACTCACGGACAACCAGTACAACGCCGGCATCGTGCCGAAATCCGATGTCAGCCAGGCGCTGACCCAGCTGAAAAGCACCCAGGCTCAGGCCATCGACCTGAAATGGCAGCGCGCACAGTTGGAACATGCGATTGCTGTGCTGATCGGCGTACCGCCCAGCGAGCTGAGCATTGCCGTACGCGAGCAATTGCCAGCGTTGCCAGCAATCCCCGTGGCTTTGCCGTCGCAATTGCTGGAACGCCGCCCGGATGTGGCTGCTGCGGAGCGCCGAGTGATCGCCGCCAACGCCGAAATCGGCGTCGCCGAAGCCGCCTGGTACCCGGACCTGACCATTTCCGCCAGCGGCGGCTACCGTGGCAGCAGCTTTGCCGACTGGATAGATTTGCCCAACCGCTTCTGGTCTCTTGGCCCGCAGCTGGCGCTGACCCTGTTCGATGGCGGAGCGCGCAACGCCGAGCTGGAACGCAGCGAAGCGGCCTACGACCAGACCGTGGCGCAATACCGCCAATCGGTACTCGACAGCTTCCGCGAGGTGGAGGATTACCTGGTGCAACTGCGTGTGCTTCAACAGGAAGCCGTGATCCAGCAGGAAGCGCTGGATGCCGCCCGCGAATCCCTACGCCTGATCGAAAACCAATACCGTGCCGGCACGGTGGACTTCAACAGCGTGGTCAGTGTGCAGGCCACGGCGCTGAACAATGAACGCACCACCCTCAGCTTGCTGGGCAATCGTCTGACCGCCAGCGTGCAGCTGATCGCGGCCCTTGGCGGTGGTTGGCAGGGTAAGTTAGAGGTGCCGGAGCAAGCAGACCGCTAAGTGAACTCAAGCGTCAGTACGGATAACCGCTGTATTGACGCTTGAGACTTAGGGGAAGGATTAGTCGCGGGATTTGCGATTTACCGTTTGCGCAGCTTTGAGTATGTCTGCACCGATCTCAGCCTCAAATTGCTGCCAAACCGGTTGCATGGCGGTACGCCAGGCAGCGCGTTGTTCGTCAGTGAGGGTGATGATCTGGCTGCTGCCGGACGCCTCAATACGTTGACGGTCTGCACGGTTGGCCTCTTCGGATTGACGGTTCACCGCGAAACTCACCTCATCGATGATGGCTTCCAGCTCGCTGCGAATCTGGTGAGGAATGGAAAACCAGAAGCGCTGGTTGCTGACCAGCATGTAGTCGAGTGCGCCGTGGTTGGTCTCGGTGATAAACGGCTGCAGGGTATGCAGCTGCTTGGTGTAGATGTTCGACCAGGCATTCTCGGTACCTTGTACCTTGCCGCTTTGCAGCGCGTCGAAAACCTCGGCAAAAGGCATCGCCAAAGGCGTGGCACCGAGCTGATAGAACTGCGCTTCCAGCACGCTGGAGGGTTGAATGCGGAACTTCAACCCTGCCGCATCACTGGGCACCTGCAACGCTTTGGTTGCCGAGAGCTGCTTCATACCGTTATGCCAATACGCCAGGCCAATAATGTTGTGCGCTTCCATGGAACGCAGCAATTGGCGGCCTTTGGCACGCTTCTGGAAGCGTGTGACGGCTTCCAGGTCATCAAACAGGAAGGGCAGGTCGAATACCTGCAACTGTTTGGTGTATTTCTCAAACTTTGCCAGCGATGGTGCTAACAGTTGCACTTCGTTGTTCGCCAAGGCCTGCAATTCGTTGTCATCACCAAATAGACTGGAAGTCGGGTAAACCTCGACATTGACCTTGCCTGCCAGGCGTTGATCGACCAGCTGTTTGAACAGCAAGGCACCTTGACCCTTGGGCGTATGCTCATCGGCGACATGGGCAAATTTGATCAGGATGGGTTCCTGTTCTTGAGCGTGGCAAAGGTTGAATGCACTGAACAGCAGGGTGCCAATGGCTATAGCAGCAATCGACTTGAACATAGGAGAGTCCTTGGTTGAGGCAGGCGAGCAGTCTTGAATAATCGGGGTGATCAGGCGCTATACGAAGGTTAAAGCGTAGCGGCTTTTTGCCAGCGCCCCGGGTGATTAACCTGGGGCACGTAGAAGGGGCTAGTTAGAACGGCGCGGAGGTTACTGCACTTGGCGAGACAGTGGAGTGCGATGGCGCACGTCTTAGAGCCAGCACACGATCTGCTGCGCGCTGGCTCTACTGGGTTAAAAGCCTCGTGAAATCGTGAGCAGGTACTTAACGCTTGTTGCGATTAACCGTTTGCGCGGCCTTTATCACGTCAGCCCCGATCACGCCTTCGAACTGTTGCCATACCGGCTGCATGGCTTTACGCCAGGCGTCGCGTTGTTCGTCGTCAAGGGCGATCACCTGGGAACCGGTGACAGCGGCGATGCGGTCGCGGTCGGCCTGGTTGGCGGCTTCGGCCTGGCGATTTACCTCGTAGGTCACTTCGTCGATGATGCCTTCCAGTTGCATGCGGATCTGGTGCGGAATGGCGTACCAGAAGCGTGGGTTACTCACCAGCATGTAGTCGAGTACACCGTGGTTGGTCTCGGTGATGAACGGCTGAACGCTGTGCAGTTGCTTGCTGTAGATGTTCGACCAGGGGTTTTCCGCGCCCTGAACCTTGCCACTTTTCAGCGCGTCGAAGACTTCAGCAAACGGCATGACCACAGGTGTTGCGCCGAGCTGGTTGAACTGCGCCTCAAGCACAGAGGAGGGCTGGATGCGGAACTTCAAACCCGCCGCGTCGCCCGGCACCAGTAGCGCTTTGGTCGCCGAGAGCTGCTTCATGCCGTTGTGCCAATAGGCCAGGCCGACGATGTTGTGGTCTTCCATGGAACGCAGCAATTGACGGCCTTTGGCGCGTTTCTGGAAGCGATTGACGGCGTCCAGATCATCGAACAGGAAGGGCAGGTCGAACACCTGCAATTGCTTGGTGTATTTCTCGAACTTGGCCAACGACGGCGCCAGCAGTTGCACCTCGTTTTTAGCCAACGCGTCGAGCTCGTTGGCATCGCCGTACAGGCTGGAGTTGGGGTAGACCTCAACTTTTACCTTGTCGCCCAGACGCTCCTCGGCCAGCTTCTTGAACAGCAATGCCCCTTGGCCTTTGGGGGTGTTGTCTGCAACCACATGGGCAAACTTGATCACGATTGGCCCCTTGTCGGTTGCCGCGTGAAGTGTGGTAGACGCCAGCAGCAGGCTGCCAGCGGCGATAGCGCAGATCGACTTGAACATAGCGTTGTTCCTGATTGTTCTTATGTTGTTGTGTTGACGGCGTGCCAGGATAAGTTTCAGCAGGCTGGCTGGTGCAGGCTGTCAGGTTGGCGCGGCAGCACGATGGATAGCCGTGCGCAGTGCACCGGCTATATCGCAATGCCTATGCCAGAGTGGTCACTTGCCTGCAGGGCTGTAACAGCTGCGAAATGCCCGTGATGGAGCGCACAGTGGCTGGCGAAAAGTCGCCATTTGCGTCTAAAAATCGGCAAATAACCGCTTATTGGAGGCGAGGGTGGCGTTTTACCGCCACCTGCAGGGGTGAGTGCTGCCGGTGGATCAGCGGCGCACGGCGCGCCTGGCAGCAAACAGGCATAGGATCAAGAGAAGGGCGACGCTGAGCAGGGTCCAGTGGGTAAACGACAGCCCGAGAATGCTGTAGTCGTTCTGTCCGCACACACCAGCGCTCATAAATACGCTAGGCAGCCAGTCATGCAACGGCAGATAGAACGCGTAGAACGGGAAGGGCGAACAACTGGAGCTTTCCAGCACACCGGTTTCGATCAGCACCAGGTGCGTGTTGTCATACACCGCCATACCCGCAGCGGCCAACAGCAAAGGCCATAGTGGCAAGGTCAGCCAGCGCAGACCGAGGGCTTCTACCGTCAGAATCAGCAGGCTGACAACGCCAGCACAGAGCAGCCAGAGGCGAATCTGAATGCACAGAGTACAGGGCTCCCAACCGGCTAAATGCTGCAGCAGCAAGGCCCCGCCAAGCATGGCAAAACAGGCGAGCGTAATCAGGGTGAGCAGGGGCTTGAGCGAGGTGGCGCGGGACATCTGAATCTCCGAAAGGGCCTGGCGCGTTGGGTACGTTAGGACTGTGCCGACGTATCTGATGCGTGACGCAGAGTTAAGTTGCAGACCTGTTTGAGCGATCCAGATACAGGGCCAGCAGCGCAAGGATGATCGCCAGCGAATAGGCAAACAAGCCCAGATTGATGCTCAGGATCATTTTTTGCGAACCATCGGACAAGACCATTGACCCGCCATAGAGGTCACGCAAGGCATAGGCCAAGAGAAAGCCGCTGGTGACGAAGAAGGTCAGACAGGACGATGCTCGGTGCCGGCCCCAGGCGTAAGAAACAGCAAGGTGGTGGGTTGTGTCGTTCTGACCGTATGCCACACACCCTGTGGCACCAGAATGAAGCTGCCAACCGTATCAAGCAGTAGCTCACGCTCGCCGTCTGCTTCTTCAAGCAGCAACATTGCACTGCCACTGAGCAGCATGACCAGCTCTTCACCAGCCGGATGGCGTTCCCAGCTGGGCCAGTCTGTCGAAAAACTGAAGGCAGACATCAACCTGCCCTGATCCAGCTCAGGCCTGGCGCCGTTGACCAGATCTCCCCAGAACTGCTCGGAAACGGCAACCTGCTTGGTTTTCCCGCCGTCCTGCACGTGCAGGTAAGTGTGCAGAATATTTTCGGGCTGCTCGGCGCTCATCCTGTGCTCCTTGTCTTTTCCAGGCTCAGCGTTTAAGTAGGGAAGAGTCCAGCTGATTGAAGCACTGCACGATGCGCTCATGGCTGACATCGGCAAACTCCTTCTGCGTCAAGCTCACCAGTACGCTGGTTTTAACTCTGCCGGAGCGCAGCTGACGCTGCATATAGGCCAGTACGTCGGCGTCACTGGCAGGTGGTGTTTGGTGGTTCTGTTCCACGGTGCATGCGCTCAATGAGGGTGAGTTGGAACGGTGAATCTCGGCGCGAATAGGCGCCAATGCTCATCACTTTATCAGCTGTTTTACGGTTGTGACTCTATAGTCACTGAGTCATATACCCGGACTACTATAAAGGTCATACCCAAATCCTATTGGCTCGTTTGCAGTCCAGCTACCAAGCTGAATCCACCCCGTTAGGTGAATACAACAGGAGAGAATCATGTCCAATGAAGCGAAGTGCCCGTTCTCGGGTGGTGCCGGCAAGAACACCTTGACTGGAGGCGCCCCGAAGAACGCCGACTGGTGGCCCAATCAGCTCAACCTGAAGATTCTGCACCAGCATTCTGCCAAGTCTGACCCCATGGGGGCGGGCTTCAACTACGCCGACGAATTCAAGAGCCTTGATCTGCATGCCGTGATCAAGGACCTCACCGCCCTGATGACTGACTCTCAGGACTGGTGGCCCGCAGACTGGGGCCACTACGGCGGCCTGATGATCCGCATGGCCTGGCACGCTGCGGGGACTTACCGCATCCACGATGGCCGTGGTGGCGCAGGTACTGGCAACCAGCGTTTTGCCCCGCTCAACAGCTGGCCGGACAACGGCAACCTGGACAAGGCTCGCCGTCTGCTCTGGCCTATCAAACAGAAGTACGGGCGCAAACTGTCCTGGGCTGATCTGTTCGTCCTGGCTGGTAACGTTGCTCTGGAGTCCATGGGCTTCAAGACCTTCGGCTTTGCCGGCGGCCGTCCGGATATCTGGGAGCCGGAAGAAGATACCTACTGGGGTTCGGAAACCGAGTGGCTGGCCACCAGCGACAAACCGCACAGCCGTTACACCGGCAATCGTGAACTGGAAAACCCGCTGGCTGCCGTGCAGATGGGCCTGATCTACGTCAACCCGGAGGGCCCGGATGGCAACCCGGATCCCATCGCCTCGGGGCGTGATGTGCGTGAAACCTTCGCTCGCATGGCCATGAATGATGAAGAGACCGTGGCCCTGGTCGCGGGTGGTCACACCTTTGGTAAAGCCCACGGTGCCGGTGATCCTTCCCTGGTTGGCCCTGAGCCGGAAGCTGCGCCGCTGGAAGAGCAAGGCCTGGGCTGGATCAACAAGTTAGGCACCGGTAAAGGTGTGCACACCACCACCAGTGGTATCGAAGGCGCCTGGAAGCCCAACCCAACCACCTGGGACAATGGCTATTTCGACATGCTGTTCGGCTACGAGTGGGAGCTGACCAAGAGCCCGGCGGGTGCCCATCAGTGGACACCGAAAAACGTCAAACCCGAGCACTTGATCCCGGATGCCCACGACCCGGCGAAAAAACACCCGCCGATGATGACCACCGCCGACATGTCGCTGCGTATGGACCCGGCTTACGAGAAGATCTCCCGCCACTTCCACCAGAACCCGCAAGCGTTTGCCGATGCCTTCGCTCGCGCCTGGTTCAAGCTGACTCACCGTGATATGGGCCCGCGTGCTCGTTACCTCGGCCCGCTGGTGCCGCAAGAGGAGCTGATCTGGCAAGACCCGGTTCCGGCAGTCAATCATGCGCTGGTTGACGCGCAGGACATCGCTGGCCTCAAAGCCAAAGTCCTGGCGTCCGGCCTGTCGATTGCGCAGCTGGTCAACACCGCTTGGGCCTCTGCATCAACCTTCCGTGGCAGCGACAAGCGCGGTGGGGCCAACGGCGCGCGTATTCGTCTCGCTCCGCAGAAGGACTGGGAAGTTAACCAACCTGCCGAACTGGCCAAGGTATTGGCAGCGCTGGAAGCTATCCAGAAGGACTTCAACGCATCGGCTGCTGGCGGCAAGAAAATCTCCCTGGCGGATCTGATCGTTCTCGCCGGTTCTGCTGCGGTGGAAGCTGCCGCGAAGAAGGGCGGTGTGGATGCCGTGGTGCCGTTTGCCCCAGGCCGTACTGACGCCACGCAGGATCAGACCGATGTCGAGTCCTTCGCAGTGCTGGAGCCCAAGGCCGACGGTTTCCGCAACTATGCGCGCAAGGGTTACGAAAGCGTTGTCGCCGAGTTGCTGGTAGACAAGGCGCAACTGCTGGAATTGACCTCGCCGGAGATGACCGTACTGGTCGGCGGTCTGCGTGCGCTGAATGCCAATGCCGGCAAAGCCCAGCATGGTGTGTTCACCAAGCGCCCGGAAACCCTGAGCACTGACTTCTTCGTCAACCTGCTCGACATGGGCACCAAATGGCAGAAGTCTGCCAGCGAAGGTGTGCTGGAAGGTCGTGATCGCAAAACCGGCGACCTGAAATGGACCGCCACCCAGGTCGATCTGGTGTTCGGTTCCAACTCCCAGCTGCGCGCTCAGGCGGAGGCTTATGCCACCAGCGATGCACACGCGAAGTTTGTTCAGGACTTTATCGCCGCCTGGACCAAGGTGATGAACCTGGATCGCTTCGATCTCAAGTAAGCCGTATAGAGGCCTAACCCGGCTCAACTGAAACCACTTCTCCCCGCCATGGTCATTCATGGCGGGGCGAAGTTTTTTATAAGTACTTGATTAAGTTTGAATTAAGCCAGTGCGGTTAACCTTGCCCCATCTTTTTAAATGCCTTTGGAGTCTCCTTATGTCCACCATCGCCAGCGTACCGCTCAAACAGGTTCCGGCCGCCCTCGCACTCTGCTCCGCACTGTTCGCCACTGGCGCGATGGCAAGCCAGCCGCAGATCTACGGTCTGCACGAGCAGGTTTCGCTGCATGAACTGGCTCTGGAGCTGCCCGCCAAGCTCGATACAGGCGCCGAAACCGCCTCGCTGAGCGCCAAGAATATTGAAATGTTCAAACGCGATGGCGGCGAGTGGGTGCGCTTCCAGTTGGGCCTGGAAAACGCCAAGCAGGCGCAGATCATAGAAAAACCGCTGGCACGCATGAGCTATATCAAACGCCGCGCCGATGACCGCAAGCCTGGCGACAAGCAGCTGTACAGCGCCCGCCCGGTGATCGAGATGGATATCTGCGTAGGCGATGAACTGAAGAACATCGAAGTCAATCTGACCGACCGCAGCGCCTTCGAGTTTCCGCTGCTGATCGGCTCATCTGCCCTGAAAGAATTCAACGCCGCAGTCAGCCCTGGCGTACGTTACTCGGCTGGGCAGCCGAGCTGTACGCAAACCAGTTGAGTGGTGCGAGGGCTGATACAGCACAGCCCTGACACTCCAGGCTATTTCCACCACGCTAGGAGGCCGTTCGACCCGGCGATGAAGCGCATGCTAGCGCGGCCTGGGCCAGAACAGGCTGGCCATGCACAAGGCATACAGAGCCGCGAACAGCACATAAGCAATTCGTGTGGAAAACAGCTCTGGGGTCTCGCCGGGCAATGGTGAAACCCCAAGGCCAAAGAGAATCAGAAAGGTCGTCAGGCCGCCGCCAAACACTTTGCCCTTAACAGCGCCCAATACAGCCCGTCCGGCAAACAGCAGGCTGACCAGCAGCAGGCTGAGGATGACCCACAACAGGCTGGGCCGCAGTTCGACCACGGTAAATGCAAGGGAGGCAGCAACCCCGCCAAGCAGGTTGATCATGATCAGTGCGGCAGCAGTTCGGGTGCTCATTCCCAGCTCGAACTGGCTGAGCAGCGAGGCGACAGTAATCGGTATGACCATCGCCGTGGCCAGGCGTGAGTCGATCAGGCACAGCGTAACTATGCTCAGCAGAATGACCCCGCTGACCATGGCCTGGCGCGTTACGCGCTCCAATTCAAGGCGCGACACAGGTGCAGGGTTTTCCTGTGTTTGGCCCACATCGGGGAATACCGCGTGAGCGCCCCAAGTAAGCAGCAGGGCGATGCTGACTGCCTTGGCCAGAATCAGCACAATCGACTCACCGAGGTCGCGCTGGAGGATGTCGAGCAGCGGCACCACAATCGCGATCACCAGCATCAACGCCGGCCCAGCGCCGCCTATCTGGCGACCCTGGGCGAAAAAGCAGCTGAAGTAACACAGCCAGAGCAACGGCAGCAGCACCAACGGCCGATCACCGAGCAAGCCGGTGAGGAAGATCAGCAGCGCGCCAACCATCAAGATCAGCAGCACAGTGCCCAATCCCTGCCGTAAACCGGGCGGGTTGTAGCTGGCCAGAAGAAACTGGGTGGCAAATAACGGCGCGAGAAAGGGCAGCACACTGCCGTGGACTAAGCCCAGGCTGAATCCCACTGTTACTGCCAAGACCACACGCAAGCCCTGGCGCTTGGCGCGCGCCAGATCGATTGACGGGGAGGGGCCTGCCAAGGCCTCAGCTGACATAGGTCAGTAGCGCCACAAGCCGCGCAGTGATTACGCCAAACATATTCGCCAGCGGGTTATCGCCGGTGTAAATCACCACCGTAACCTGTGAGCCATAGCGCAAGCCTTTTGGGTAAGGCTCCATCACCACCAGGCGCACGGGGAAGCGTTGCGGGTCACGTACCCAACCGCTCTGGTTGCGCACCGAGGGCAGGGCAGAAGAGTTGCTGCCTTCCGTTGCAACGCCCCAGCCGACGCTCTCGACCCGCGCATTGAACACGCGTCCTGGCAACACGTCGAACACCAGCTCGGCCCTATCATCGGCCTGCACATGCTCCAGGCTGTTTTCTTTAAAGGCAGCGGAAACCCATACGGTGCCTGCGTCGATAAAGGTCAGCGCGGGCTGGCCGGCGTTGACTACCTGGCCAACAGCGAGCTGCAGATTGGTGATCACGCCATCTGCGGGCGCCTTAATCTCCGTACGCACCATATCAAGCCGAGCCTTCTCCAGTTGCGCGAGGGCCTGCTTGAACTGCGGATTATCTGTACCTGTGGGGCCCAGTTCCTGACGAGCACGCTGCAAATCAGCCTGTGCCTTGGCCACTGCGGCCTCGGCGGTATTCAGCGACGCGGTGGCTTCATCCAGGCGCGCACGGGCATAGACGCCGCGTTCAACCAACTGCATCACCCGGCGCGTTTGCTCACGCACATTGTCGCGTTGGGCGCGGGCAGACACGACCTGAGCCTGGGCCGCATCCACCGATGCGGTGTTGGCCCCCAACGACTGGCCTGTTTGCTCAAGGCGCGCCTCGGCTTCGGCAATGGCGATCTTGTAAGGTTGCGGGTCAATGCGGAAAAGCAACTGCCCAGCTTCCACCCGAGCATTGTCGAGCACCGCAATTTCCACCACGCGACCACTCACTTCGGAAGCCATCTGTACCACATAACCCTGTACCACCGCCTGCGAGGTAGAAGGGGTGCTGCGCTCCATCAGGATAGACAGCACAAACAGCGCGGCGGCAACTGACACCACGATCAACGCAATACGTCGCAGCGGATTGGCCGGCGGTACGGTTTTTTCGGCGCCAGCCCGTGTTTCGGTCGGTGGCGTGCTGTCAGGCGTCTCTAATGCTTCAGACATATGGATTCCCCTAAGGCAGGTGCAAGCACAAAGGTCGGCTCGGTAGTGCTAGGACGATCACGCAGCGTCTGTGCTGCTAACCCGTGCGGTGCGAATAAACAGCGCGCGCAGCTTCTCCCAGAAATTGCCGCCCAAAACGAAGAAGCTGCCAATCAGCAACGCATCGCCAAACATTTGCAACGCCCAGCTATTGGGGCGCAGACCAGGCGCGATAGCATCGATATAAGGCTCAAGAAAGGATGAAATCAACGGCAGGCAGAACATCACCAAGCCAATACGATGGCGCATCGGGCCGATCTCAACCTCGGTACTCGGCACCATCGAAGACATATAGCCATAGATATGCTGTTTCAGCTCCTGAAAACCCGCCTTGCCCATGATGGCGATAACCAGCAGCAAGAGAATTTTATTAAAGATAAACAGCGCCCCAGAAAGCGCCGCCACCTTGGAGCCCGGCACATCCGCTGCCGCTGCCAGCGGCACCAGAAGCCACAACAGCGGAATCAAACAGATAATCGCGATACCCAATTTAAAGCGCCAATGGGCGGACTTGGGCTGGGCTGTGTGCTGCTCTATCTTCATGTGTGAGTACCGTCCATTGCCATTATTGTTTTTGCTCTTCTAAAAATGGCTAACGCCATCAGCTAAATATCTAGCACAAAACCAGCGTGGCAGAGCTTTATCAGGCTATGCCTGCTTAGCGTCAGCGCGTTTGCCGGCCAGGTGCACCTTTAAGGAGACGCTTGTTGAGCTTGGCGAACTGAGGATTGGCGTTGCGCTGGTGCTACTGAGGAATTGTTTGAGGGCTGCTAGACAGTAAGGCGGCAAAGACGTAGGTTCTGCCTCATTGAGGATATGTCACTACTTCTCAATAACCATATAGGTTTGCTAAACCGGCGGCTTGTGCGAGATGATCTTGATTTTTGCAAAATAAAGCGCCCCCTAATAAGTAGGCTGGCTAATTTTTAGTCGTTGAATTTTCCGTGAGGCGCATGAATTGAATCTACTCATACTCCCTATGGCAGCTCACATAGCGTTAGCCTCTTTTCTTTACGTGCTGTTAACTATCGCGCGCGCACCAAAAGTGTGGGGAATAGGCAGAAACCCAGATGGAACTAACCCTTGGGCAGCAGTAGAGCCTCGTATTAGCGCGAATCTTTCAAACCAGTTTGAATGGCCTGTGTTTTTCTATGCCGCGTGCATTTTATTAATTCAAAGCCAATCAGACTTGGCTGTTGCAGCTGGGTTGGCGTGGATTTTTATTTTTGGTCGTGTGGCGCATAGCTGTGTACAGATATTCACCACGAACGTACGGATGCGCGGCTTGGTTTTCACTATAAATTTTCTTGCTACTTTAGGTTTGTGGGTTATTTTGATTTTTACTTTAAAAGAATAATGCTTATATTTGGCTGTATGGCAATCATTATTTAGCCAAGTGTTAAGCCACGTTAAGCTCCTCAGTTTTTCCTCGGGCTACCCCGAAAATATTAGAGCCTGACGAAATAGGCCGTTTGAAAAGTACTGTGTGCGCACGAGTCATATCGCTAGCTCCCGTTAGCTAAACCCAACGATTAACCAAACTCATACCGCAGAGAATATAAGCATGCGCGTGCAGCTAGAGCATCCGAACCAGCCTGAAGTTATTTCGCTTATCGCGGAGTTGGACGCGTATCAGGATTCCTTATATCCGGCCGAGGCCCGCTACGCGCTGGACCTGACCACGCTGGAACAGGACAACGTGTTATTTGCAGTCGCCAGAGGCAATGACGGAGCAGCTATTGCTTGCGCTGCGGTGGTGCTTGGCAATGGAGTGGGAGAGCTAAAGCGCATGTTTGTACGCCCAGCCAACCGCGCACAAGGTGCAGCTGCGCAGGTGCTGCTACAGCTCGAAGTTGAGTCGATTAAGCGCGGCTGTCGGTTGCTGCAACTTGAAACGGGCCCTTACCAGGCGGAGGCGCTGGCGTTTTACCTGAAACATGGTTTTCAGACCTGCGACGCATTCGGTGACTACCCGGAACATCCGTTGAGCGTGTTTATGCACAAGAGGCTCAGTTGCACGCCTGTGGCTAGCTAACCATGCAAATTGACACCTGTACCACCTGTGCATAAACCTGTGTTTACGGCCTTGGTATAGGCATTAGATATCTGGAGAAACCTTGAACCGTATTCAGCTTTTTTGCTGGCGTTTGCTCGTTGCTGCTACCGCTGGGCTTATGTTGTTCGGGCTTGTGCTTGTGGTTATGCCGGGTTTTACCCTGCAAGCATTCAGTTTGATGGTTTACGCATCGGCGGCACACCTCAATACATTCGGCCCTGAGGCGTTGGCATATATAAGCATGGTTCATGCTGTGCTGGGTTCGCTGATGTTCGGCTGGGGCGCTGTGCTGATGTTTCTTGCGCTTGGTCCCGTGCGCAGAGGCAGCAAAGAGGCATGGTGGATGTTTGTTGTGTCATTGTGTGCCTGGTTTATCCCCGACACAGCTTATTCGCTGTTATCGGGCTTCTGGCAAAACGCGCTACTCAATGCCGGATTTGCGCTGTTGTTTGCAATTGCACTTAACGGCTTACGCTCATTCACGACGCAAGCGCCTATGACAAGGTGCTGAGCGCGCTCACCGTGGTTAACTGGGCTAAAGCCCGGTGCAGGAGACGTTATGGCGCAATATCTGGTGGCTATCCATCACCCCAACGATTACGACCCGGCTATAGCCGAAGATAAGGCGATGAGCCGCGATATTGATGTGCTTAACGACGAGATGGTGGCGGCCGGTGTTCGCGTTTTCGTCGGCGGCCTGCATCCGACGTGTTGCGCGAAATCGCTACGGACGCAGCCCGATGGTGACGTGCTTGTCAGCGACGGGCCGTACCTGCAGACCAAGGAGTATGTGGGTGGTTTCTGGGTGCTGGAGACGGCTGATCTGGATGAAGCGTTGGTCTGGGGACGCAAGGCCGCCATCGCCTGCCGGGCGCCGGTTGAGGTGCGGCCGTTTCACTGAGGGAAGATTTATCGCCCTCATAAAAAAGCCCCACGGCAAGGAGCAACTGCCGTGGGGCGGGAAGGGGTTGGCTAGGCCAACCTGGGGGAGAGTCGTTGAGCAAGTCAGGCGTTAGGCTGCCACCCGCCGCCAAGGGCCTTGTAGATGGCTACGATGCCGCGATACAGCTCGACTTCTGCCTGGGCCTGGGCGTCTTCGGCGCTCAGGCGTTCGCGTTCGGCGTCGAGCAATACCAGAAAGTCCACTTCACCTTCGCGGTAGCGCACGCGGGCTTGTTCGGCGGCGGCGCGGCTGGCGTCGGATTGGCGTAGCAGGGCGAGCATGCGCTGTTGACGTTTGCCGTAGTCGCTAAAGGCGTTAGCCGATTCCTCCAGGGCCTGCAGCACCTGTTGCTCATAGTTGGCCAGCGCGCCATCGGCTTCTGCTTCAGCCCCGCGCAGGCGTGCACGCACGCTGCCCAGGTCAAACGCGGCCCAGCTGATGGTCGGTGCCAGGCCCCAGGCTTGCGCTGCCGACGAGCCCAGCTGCGAGCCACGTCCGGCAGTGAAACCGAGGAAACCAGACAGACTCACCCGTGGAAACAGGTCTGCTGTGGCCACTCCTATATTGGCGGTAGCGGCGGCCAGTTGCCGTTCGGCGGCGCGAATATCCGGGCGGCGGCGCAGCAACTCGCCTGGGTCGCCCACCGGTAGCGCCTTGGCGATGGCGGGCAGTTCTTGCGCCGAGAGGTCCACACTCAACTGATCCGGACGCTGGCCGAGCAGGGTGGCGATACGGTGTTTGGCGCGCTGCTGTTCGGCCTGAAGTTGCGGCAGGCTGGCTTCGGTGCTGGCCAGGCGAGCGTCACTGCGCAGCACATCCAGCTGGCTACCGACGCCGGCTTCACGCAGCTGCTCGGTGATGGCGCGGGATTCCTGCTGATTTTTCAGGTTGGCGCGGGCGATGCGTTCACGCAGCTGTGCGCCGCGCAGGCTGCCGTAGGCATCCACCAGCTCAGCGATCAGGCTGACCTGCAGTTGCTGGTAATCCGCTTCGGCCACCTCCAGTTCGGCATCGCTGGCTTCCAGTTGGCGCTGGATGCGGCCAAACAGGTCCAACTCCCAGAGCATGTCCAGGCCCAGATCGTAACGCTCGCCGCGCACGCGCTGCTCGGTGACGCCGGGTTGCTGGGCTTTGCCGAATTCACCACTGGCGCGGCTGGTGACGGTCGGCAACTGATCGTTGCCGAGGTCATCACGGATGGCCTGGGCCGCCCGCAGGCGGGCAAAGGCCACGCGCAGCTGGCGGTTTTCCTCGAGCGATTGTTGCACCAGTTGGTTGAGGATCGGGTCATCGAACTGCTGCCACCAGCTGACTTCGAAACGCGAACGGTCGAAGCTGCTGCTTTGCGCGCTGCTCAGCTGGGCATCTGCGGTCTGCGGGGCCTGGTAGTCCGGGCCGACAGCGCAGGCTGTCAGCGCCAGGGTTAACAGGCTGAGGGCCAGCGGTTTGCCGTTAAAGGGCTTCATGCCTGCACCTCCTGCAAACGCGCGGCCTTCTGTGCTTCGCGTTTCTCCACGAAACCGCGAATCAACACATAAAACACCGGGGTCAGCAGCAGGCCGAAGAAAGTCACGCCGAGCATGCCGCTGAACACCGCAACGCCCATGGCGTGGCGCATTTCGGCACCGGCGCCGGAAGACAGCACCAACGGCACCACACCCATGATGAAGGCGAAGCTGGTCATCAGAATCGGCCGCAGACGCAGGCGGCAGGCTTCCAGCACTGCGCTCACGCGGTCCATGCCTTCTTCCTGTTTCTCCTTGGCGAACTCGACGATCAGAATGGCGTTCTTGCAGGCCAATCCCACCAGTACGATCAAGCCGATCTGGGTAAAGATGTTGTTGTCGCCCCCCGCTAGAATCACCCCGGTGATGGCCGACAGCAGGGTCATTGGCACGATCAGGATCACCGCCAGCGGCAGGCTCCAGCTTTCGTACTGGGCGGCCAGCACCAGGAAGGCCAGCAGCACGCAGAGCGGGAAGACGAAGATCGCGCTGTTACCGGCCAGAATCTGCTGGTAGGTCAGGTCGGTCCACTCGAAGCTCATGCCGTTGGGCAGTTCTTCCTTGAGCAGCTTGGCCATCGCCGCTTCGGCCTGGCCGGAGCTGTAGCCGGGCGCTGCCGCGCCGTTGATCTCTGCTGTGAGGAAGCCGTTGTAATGCATCACCCGATCGGGACCCGAGCTGGCGCTGACTTTAAGGAACGCTGACAGCGGCACCATTTCGCCCCGGTTGTTGCGCACCTTGAGCTGGCCAATCTGCTCCGGCTCCAGGCGGAACTGTTGCTCGGCCTGCACGTTAACCTGATAAGTACGGCCAAAACGGTTGAAGTCGTTGGCGTACAGCGAGCCCAGGTAGATCTGCATGGTGTCGAAGATGTCGCTGATCGCCACGCCATGGGTCTTGGCCTTCTCGCGGTCGATGGCGGCATCGATCTGCGGCACATTCACCTGATAGCTGGTGAACACCGACATTGGGTCCAGCTCCGGCAGCGCGCGGGCCTTGGCGATGACGTTCTGGGTTTGCACGTACAGCTCGTCATAGCCCAAGTTGCCACGGTCCTGCACCTGCAGGCGGAAGCCGCCGATGGTGCCCAGACCCTGCACCGGTGGTGGTGGGAAGATGGCGATATAGGCGTCCTGGATCTCGCTGAACTGCGCGTTCAACTCGGCCGCAATGGCGGTGGCGCTCATTGACGGATCACTGCGCTCATCGAATGGTTTGAGCGGGGTAAAGACGATGCCGCTGTTCGGGCTGTTGGTGAAGCCGT
>Ga0247831_1001442_pt1 | contig 44336 bp, 20 predicted proteins | sample LaCruzMarch2015__9_FD_192406 | JGI IMG/M metagenome (GOLD analysis project Ga0247831, IMG submission 192406) | Freshwater microbial communities from meromictic Lake La Cruz, Castile-La Mancha, Spain - LaCruzMarch2015_1m | ecosystem: Environmental > Aquatic > Freshwater > Lake | place: Spain...
ACAAGTCGGACATCTCGGCGAGATGTCCCTACCGCCCGTTCGAGTAAGGCCGCCCCCGGTGGGGACGCACCGCCGAGGCGTCCGTCGCTTCCATTCAGCATTCAAAATTCAAAATTCAAAATTCCTCCGTCGGAACGCGGAGGCTTCACCCTCATCGAAATGCTGGTCGCCTTCGCGGTGGGGGCGCTTCTCCTCGTGTCGCTCGCCTCGATTATCACGGGCTCGATGGCCGTTACGCGGAAAGCCAACAGTTCCCTGATCGCCTACAACGCGGCGGCCGCCGCGCTCGACCTCATCGGCACCGACCTCGAATCGCTGGCCGCCACGCGCCAGCCGTTCGAATACCTGCAAATTGGAAATGAGAGCGTCACCGGCGGAAGCAATACTGCCAAGTTGATGTTCCTCATGAGTTCGGCAAACGACTCCACGACGAACACGGCCGGGCTGACACGGGCGGTGATGTATCGGCTCGCCGCACAGGATGTCATCAAGTCCGGCGGAACGAACATCACCTACGGTCTCTACAGGTTCTGCGAGACCAACGCGGGCGTTGTCTTCACGAACTATCTCGGGCAGACGAACCTCGCTTTGGTCACCGGGTTTTCGCAGGCCGCCACCAACGACGATTACCTGGCCGGGAGCATCATTGATTTCCAAGTGAGGCTCTATCCTCCCGGCTCACAGGTGACGATCAACACGAACGTCGCGAACGTTGTCAGGATGGGCGGGGCGGGAGTCACGGTGGACTCGGCCGCGAACACCAACGGTGTCGCAACTGCCGAAGTCACGCTCACGGTCCTTGAGGACGCTGGCGAGAAAATGCTCAAAAACGGCAGGAGCTTGGACGATGTGCAGCAAAAATACGGCCATACGCTCACCCGGAAGGTCATGTTGCGGACGCCTTAACATTTATGAAACTACATCCAGCCATTCCTGCCGTCCGCTTCCTTCTTGCCTGTCTTGTTTTTCAATCCGCCGTGCTCGCCGCCGAGTCTCCCGCCGCACCCGACGCCCGCATGGCGTGGTGGCGCGATGCGAAGTTCGGGATGTTCATCCACTGGGGGCTTTACGCGATCCCTGCCGGCGGAGAGTGGCACATGCGCAAAAACAAGATGCCGATGGCCGAGTATCAGAAGCTCGCCGGGCAGTTTAATCCGACGCAGTTCAACGCCGACGAGTGGGCGTCGCTCGCGCAGGACGCCGGCATGAAATACATGGTGCTCACGACGAAGCACCACGACGGGTTCGCGATGTTTCAATCGAAGGCGAGCGATTACAATATCACCGATGCCACGCCCTTCAAGCGCGACCCGCTCAAAGAACTCTCGGTGGCGTGCCCGAAACATGACGTCAAACTCTGCACCTACTACTCGATCCTCGCCGACTGGGGGCATCCCGGCGGCGGTGCGGGGGAAACGAAGTGGGACAAGGCGCAGGAAGGCAGTCTCGACGACTACATCAACAAGGTCGCGGTCCCGCAGGTGAAGGAACTCCTCACCAACTATGGCCCAATCGGCGTCATGTGGTTCGATAACGACGGCACTCCCCGCGCGACGGCCGAGCAAGTCGCCCGTATCGCTGAGGCGCTGAAGCTCCAGCCGCAGACAATTGTCACCCCGCGCCTCCTCGGGTATCCGGGGGATTTTGAAACTTGCGAAGGCCACATCCCGATGCTGCCCCCACAAAAAGATTGGGAGCTCTGCACCCGCACCAATGGGTCTTGGGGCTATGTGGGCAAGCCCGCCCGGCCTCTCAAGAACCTGCTCGAAGAACTCATTGAGGCCTGGGGCAAGGGAGGCAACGTCCTCCTCAACGTCGGCCCCGACCGCACCGGCATCATCCCCGCCGACTCCGCCGTCCGCCTGCGCGAGATCGGCGCGTGGCTGAAGGTCAACGGCGAAGCGATCTATGGCAGCACGCGCGGACCGTTCGATTACCTGCCGTGGGGGTGGGCGACGCGCAAGGGCGACATGCTTTACCTCTTTGTTTTGGACTGGCCCAAGGACGGCACGCTTAAGGTTCCCATGACCACGCCGGTCGAGCGCGCCTGGCTGCTCGCCGATGACAAGCAAACGATCCCAACTGAGACAACCGCATCTGCCACGGTGTTCAAGCTGCCGCCCGCCGCGCCCGATGCCATTGCCAGCGTGATCGCGGTGAAGCTCAAGGGCGATGTCCCGCGCACACGTTCCCTCCTCTTCAATAAACCCGTCACCGCCTCGGAAAACCAGGGCAATGCCGGCACCGTGGTCAATGGCGGCGCGGGCGGCGATTGGCGCATCAAGAGCGCGACCGGCACGCTCGAGGTTGATATGGGCCAGCCGCAGACGTTTTCCGTCCTGCGTTTGACCATTCCCTACACCGAGGCCACGAAGCTTCTGCTCGAGGTTAAGGACGGCCAGGCTTGGAAGCCCGTCTGGTCGGAAGAAAACCCCAAGGGCACGAGCTTCGTAAAAACCTTCCCGCCCGTCACTGGTCAGGTTGTCCGGCTCACGGTCACCAGCCCGAAGCCCGAACTCCGCGTCGGCGTCTTCGAACTCTTTCCGCCGCTTTGAGTGTTTTTTCCGCCTGCCACTTCTCTCATCCAAATCCCATGCCACATATAATGAAATCCACCCTCACTTCCGTTTTGACGACACTGTCCCGCCTGCGCACAGCAGGGCTTTTGATCCTTGCGCTGACCAGTCTGGCTGTGGCGGCCGATGCGCCCCCATCCGCTTCGCCGACCACATTGACGCAGTCGCCTCCCGTCGCTGTGCTTTCGACTCAGCCTGACGGCATTCGCGACGGCGCCGATCCTTATGCCGGTATGAAAAGTCGCATCGCCAAACTCAAGGGGCAGTGCGATGTCATCTTTATCGGTGACTCCATTACCCAAGCCTGGAACGGCGCGATTTGGGGGAAATACTACACCGCTCGCCATGCCCTTAACTACGGCGTGGCCGGTAATGCCACCCAGAACGTGCTTTTCCGGCTCAACTGCGAAGAGCTGAAACCGCTCAAGCCCAAGGTGGCCGTCATTCTCATCGGCACCAACAACACCGGCCGTCATTCCCCCGCCGAGATCGCCGCAGGCGTCAAGGCCGTGATCGACAAAACGCTTGCCCTCTTCCCTGCTAGCAAGATCATCCTGCTCGATATTCTTCCCACCGCCCGCAAGACCCAGACCGTCGAGGAGGCCAACAAACTCATCGCCAAACTGTCCGACGAAAAGACGGTTTTTCGCCTCAATCTGGGCGAACAAATGGTGAAGGAAGGCGACTCATGGAAGGGACTTGGCAAGGACCGCCTCCACCTGACCGAGGAAGGCTATCGCATCTGGGCCGAAGCCATGGAGCCCCTGCTCGCGCGCCTCCTCGGCGAAACAAAATCGTAAGCCGAAGATCAGAGCCCCGTGAAGTTCAAAATAGATAGTCCCTTTCAGCACGTTAGGTTTCACATCCACCGCCACCCTATTGCCGTCCTTGCCCTATCGCTTGCATTCCCATTCGCCATGAACCTCCGAGCCGAAGCCTCCTCAGTCGCATCTCCCCGAGAACGCGATCTCTTCAACGAAAACTGGCGCTTTCAAAAAGGCGACCCCAAGGAGATCGGCGACTCGTTGAACTACTTCAAAAACCCTGTGGTTAAGGAGGCGGTCATCGCCTCCTCCACCACCGCAGGTGTCACGGATGCGCAGCGAAAGCTGGGCGCGGGCACCCCCTATACCCTCGCGGATTTCGACGACGCCTCGTGGAGGAAAGTCACGCTTCCACACGACTGGGGTATCGAAGGGCCGTTTGACCAAAAGCTCCCGGGCGAGACCGGCAAGCTCCCTTGGGCGGGCACCGGCTGGTATCGGAAAACCTTCGCGGTCCCGGCCTCTGATGCCGGCCGGCAATTCTATTTGGATATTGACGGGGCGATGTCCTATTCGACGGTGTGGTGCAACGGGCAGTTTGTCGGCGGTTGGCCCTATGGCTATTCCTCCTACCGCCTTGACCTCACCCCGTGCATCAAAGCCGGCCAGGACAACGTCGTGGCAATTCGACTCGAAAATCCGGACGGTTCCTCGCGCTGGTATCCGGGCAGCGGACTCTACCGCAATGTCTGGCTGGTAAAAACCAATCCCGTCCATATCGCGTATTCGGGAACATCGATCACGACCCCGGAGGTTTCCGATGACGCGGCCAAGGTCGCCATCAAGGTTGCCGTGGAAAACCGGTCCGGCTCCGAAGCGAAGGTGCAGGTGAAAACCGAGGGCTTCCTGCTTGATGAAAAAGGCAAAAATTCCAAGGAGCCGGTATTTGTCGCCGAGGCTCCCGCCAAGGTGATCGGTGCCGGCCAGCGCGAACTGCTCGCCTTGGAAGCGACGGTGACAAAGCCCCGGCGATGGTCGCTGGCCTCACCCTCGCTGTATCAGGCGGTCACAACGGTGACCCAGGATGGCAGGATAGTGGATGTTCAAGAGACGACATTTGGCATCCGCACGATCGAGTTCACCGCCGACAACGGCTTTCTTCTCAACGGTCAGCGTGTGCAGTTCAAGGGTGTCTGCAACCATCACGACCTGGGGGCGCTTGGCACCGCCTTTAATGTGCGGGCGGCGGAACGCCAGTTGGAGATCCTGAAGGAGATGGGCGTCAACGCCCTGCGCACCAGCCACAACATGCCGGCTCCCGAGCTTCTCGATTTGTGCGACCGCATGGGCATCCTGGTCATGGACGAGTCCTTCGACTGCTGGAAGCACGGCAAGAAGGGCGCCGATTACGGACAGCTCTGGGACGACTGGCATGAGAAGGACCTGCGCGGCCTACTGCGCCGCGACCGCAATCACCCGTCGGTGGTCATGTGGAGCATCGGCAACGAGGTTCGCGAAGCCGGCGAAAAAGACAAAGGCCCGGCCATCGCGGCCAGCCTCACCGCCATTGCCCACGATGAAGACTCCACCCGCCCCACCGTGATCGGCAGCAATTCCAAGGATGCCAGCTATAACGGCGTTCAAAAAAGCGTTGACGTCATGGGGCAGAATTACCAATACGGCGGCTACGCCAGATTTAAGACGGAGAACCCCACCATCCCGCTGGTCGGCAGCGAGACCTCCTCCTGCGTGAGTTCGCGCGGCGAGTATTTCTTCCAGACCCCCGAAATGTATGCGGCGGCCACGGAAGAAACGATCAAGAGCTGGGCTGCCAAGGGTAAGACCGCGCCGCCGGCCAAGCCGTTCAGCCCGGTTAGCGAGGATAAGACGCAGGGGAAATCGGATTTCCAGGTCAGTTCCTACGATCTTTACGCGCCCCCTTGGGCCTGTCCGCCGGACGCCGAATTCAAGGCGCAAGAGAGTAACCCCCACGTGCTCGGGGAGTTTGTCTGGACCGGCTTCGACTACCTGGGCGAGCCGACACCTTACAACAGTGACTCCACGAACCTGCTCAATTTCCACGACGCGGCCGGCAAGGCGGAGATGGAGCGCCAACTCAAGGAACTGGGTAAAATCCAGGTGCCCTCGCGAAGCAGCTATTTCGGAATCGTCGATCTGGCCGGGTTTAAGAAAGACCGCTTTTACATCTATCAGGCCCACTGGCGGCCCGACTTCCCGATGGCCCACATCCTGCCGCACTGGAACTGGCCGGAGCGCGTCGGCATGGTCACGCCGGTGCATGTTTATACCTCGGGCGATGAGGCCGAACTTTTCCTCAACGGAAAATCTCTCGGCCGCCAAAAGAAAGGGCCTTCGGAATACCGGCTACGCTGGAACGATGTCGTCTATGAGCCGGGCGAACTGAAGGTCGTCGCCTACAAAAACGGCAAGGAGTGGGCGACCGAAATCGTGAAAACCACGGGGCCTGCTGCCAAAATCACTCTGTCAGCAGACCGCCAAAAAATCCAAGCCGACGGCTATGATTTGTCGTTTGTCACCGCCACCGTGGCGGACAATGACGGCCACCTTGTGCCGCGGTCAAAAAATGACATCGAGTTCGAGGTGAGCGGACCCGGCGAAATCGTCGCGGTGGACAACGGGGATGCCACCAGCTTCGAGCCGTTCCAAGCAAGCCGCCGCAAAGCCTACAACGGCCTCGCTCTGGTCATCGTGCGAGCAAAAAGCGGCGAGACCGGCACGTTCAACCTGACCGCCAAATCCGAAGGCCTCGCCAGCGCAACAACAACCATCGATGCAACCCCTCACGCCGATGAAAACTAAACCCACCGGTAGGGGCGCACCGCCGGGGAGCCCGACTTTTGGCGCGGCAGCACCGCCCGATCATTCAACGGACGGCTCGGCGAGCCATCCCTACCAGAGCAAGACGACGAGTCGGCGTTCCCGCGGTAGGGGCGCACCGCCGGGGTGCCCGACTTTTATCCCATGAACCCAACAAAACCCAACCAGAACCCATCTATGATCACGATCACCCGCTGTTTTCACAATGCCGCCGCACTGGCCGTCCTTTGCGGCGCGCTCGCATGGTCCGTCACCGTTGCTTCCGCCGAAGACCGCGTATTAGCCCACTGGGACATGAGTTCGCCGGATGCTGATATAAGCCCGTCGGATGCTGATGCCAGAATTATCCCTGGCACCGCAAACTCCGAGGCGGGCGATTTGAAGTTCACCGCATCGTCCACTGCAACGATCGAGAAGGATGCCGCCGCGCCCGGAGGGCAGGCCCTGGTGTTTCCCAATGCCGAACCCGGAGGCAAGTCCACCAACAAGGTCTCGATCACAGGTGATTTTAAGGTGGAGTTTCTTGTGAAAGTGTCTCCCGATAACAAAAGCGAAAAACCCCTCACGATCGTTTACAGCTCGTTTCTCAGGCTGACCTATTCGAATGGGAATATTGGCTTCAACGTCCCGTTTGCCGACGGTTACAAGTTCGTCATCCTTCCGATCATTCCTAACAATTGGAGCTCGGTCACCGCCAGCGTGGAGGGCGGAAGGATCACGTTGTCGGTTGATGGCGATACCGTGGAGAAATCGTTGCCTCCGGATGCAAAACTTAACTTAGAAGAGAATCTGATGACCGTGGGAGGATTCGTCGGCTCGATCGCCAAGCTCGTCGTCACCGCGAAATGAAGAGGCACCACGCACCGTAACCCAGCCTGAAATTCCAACACCTTAAACTCGCACTCAAATGAAAATTGAACAGGCCGGTAGGGGCACATCGCCGAGGTGCCCGACATTTTGCGCGGCAGCGCCGCCCGATCCTGAAACGGACGGCTCGGCGAGCCATCCCTACCCGCGAGGAATAACCCAACAAAACCTTATGAAAAAACCACTCATTGTCTCGCTCCTGATCTGCGCGCTAGCGCATTCGAATCTTCCCGCCGCGGACTCTTCGAGCCAAGGAGGAGCCCTGACCAAAGATCCGGGTGCCGGCGAGAAATTCTCAACAACCGAACGTCTCGACCTGAAGATGGTCAAGGAGCACAATAACTTCGGCTACACCGATGAGGAAATTAAGACCTATTTCGATTATCCGCTGGTGTATCAGTTCGACTTTGCCGGGCTCGCGAAAGACCGCATCAAGCCGCCGCCAGCGCCGGGCATCCATCCGCGAGTTCTCTTCAATCCGGAAGAGCTGCCAGACCTGCGCAAGCGCCTTGCGGAGACCAAGCCCGGAAAAATGGTCATGGGCCAGATCCGCGCGGGCCTGACGGATTGCCTCACCGGTCCGAACGCGAAATTCGGTGCAATTTACGAAGCGGCCGCGCGCGGGGAGGAGGACCCCGGATTACTAAAAGATGACGTGGCCTACTATGTTTTGTATGAGGCGTTCCGCTGCCTGGTGGATCAGGACGATGCCGGAGGGAAGAAGGTGGCGGCGGCGATCGCGACACTCGCGAAGATGGACAAGGCGGTTCTCGATGAGCACCGGGTCAAAATTGCGGCCAAGTCCGGCGACAAGTCCGCGCGCGATTATCAGAGTCAATCGTGGGACTGCCAGTGGGGGCTTCTCGGGCTCGGGTATGATTTTGCCTACAACTGGATGGATGATGCCCAGCGCGCCACGGTCCGCGAAACGCTGGCCGACGCCACCGCCGGCATGTCGTTTATCGGCCAGGAAACGCTCCCCGCGCTCCGGGCGAACACCTCGAACTGGACTCCGATGCACATGCGCTTCATCTTCATGATCACGGCGATCGAAGGCGAAAAGGGCTACGACCCGGCGGCCTACAAACGCTGCGTGGAAGGATACAAGCGGTATCTCACCGTGAATATCTTTCCCGCAGGAGAGATGTTTGAAGGGCTGGGCAAGAACTGGATCATGGCGGAAAATGTCATTCCGCTGGAAAAGCGGGGCGAAAACCTGCTGTCCCTGACCGGCGTGCGCAACCAGGCCACCGGTTACTACCTGCACGCCATGTTCCCCTGGGGTCGTGAGGGTGGCAAATGTTTCACGTTTTACGACTCCCTCGGCGGACGCGGAAACGGGGTCTCGGGAGATGATCTGCATGTCCTCAAATACCTTTACCCGGACGATCCCACCCTGGATTTCGTCTATCGCAACAGCGTCGGAGAAAATTACGAGCGCTTCTCGGGGAAGCTTCGCTTCGGCCATCTGATGAATGTTTATCCCGCGCTGGCGCGGGCGATCTTTGCGCAGGATTTCGACTCGTCGGTCACTTGGGACCAATCCCTGAAGCGGGCGACCGACGGCAAGCCGCTGACCTATTTCAGCGAGGATACCTGCAACCTGATCACCGCCAGCGGTTGGGGGCCGGAGGCCTTGCAGTTGCATTTCCTCACCAAGGCAATTCCGGGCGGCCACGTTTATGCCGACCGCACACACTTTAGCGTCTATGGCCTCGGCCGCCCCTGGGCGATCTACAAGCCGATGCGCCAGGTGAAGGAACATTACCTGCCGAAAAACCGATCGGTGATTCTCATCGACGGAGCCGGCGTTTCCACCGTGATGGGGAAATGCGTCATGATGGAAGACACTCCGGACGCCACATGGATCGCGGCAGATGCCAAGTTTGCTTACGACTACGCCTGGGCCGGACCAAAGGATAAAGACACGATCAAGCCGCCGTTCACCGGCAATGACTTCCGGCTCCACAAAAGTGCAGCCCCATGGATGGATCTGCCGTGGGGGGATTTGCCGAACTGGCAGACATCGCTCAAAGATGTCGAGCTGTTATGCAAGCCGAACACCCCGGTGCAGCGCGCATTCCGCACGTCCGGGCTCATCCGGGGAAAACATCCTTATGTTCTCGTCGCGGATGACATCCAGAAGGACGCCATCCTGCACGAGTATCGGTGGAACATGATTCTTGAGGACGACCTCATTGCCATGCCGGATGCGAACGACCTTCCGGCGGACCTGACTTTGGGGGAAAAGGCGGTTGCGCCCGACAAGAGCCGCCGCATGCTGGTGCGCGTTCTTCAAGCCGATGGCGCGGACCCCGCCAAGCCCGCCTTCCTCGAGACCGATGAGGTGCCGAACCCGCCAAATCCGGCCATGAAGATTTCCAAGCTGAGCGTCATCGCCAATTCCGTCGCCCCGAATTTCAAGATGCTGCTCTTCCCTCATCTCGCAGGCGAGGAAATTCCGGTGACGACATTCAACAAGGACCGTGCGCAACTCACCGTGAAATGGAGCGACCAAACCGACGTGCTCACGTTTACTCCCGACCCGGATGGCCGCACTCGAATCTCACTCGCACGCAGCGCAAAATGAAGGAAGATCAAATGTCAATCTCGAAACACAGCGGGGGTTACGGCTATAACGCGCTTTCTCACGGGAGCAATGATGGAGGCATACCGGCGGTGCCGGTTACGCCGAAGCAGGTGAACGCGATCGCCAGTCTGTCGGAGACGTTTCGAATAGGTGTTGAACCCGTGAGCGGGTCAGGTTCCTGCCCATTCTCCTGCCTCGATTAAAAACCTAAAAATGTCTTAGCCATGAACTCTATGTCATTCCGCCGCGAGCGAGTTGTGCTCCCCACCTACCAGCCGATGCCGCCTGACAAAAACCCGATGTTCCTCGAGAAGCGGGTTTACCAGGGGAGCAGCGGGAAAGTGTATCCGCTGGCATTTTACGACCGCATCGAGGAAGCCCCAGCCGCGCACGAGTGGGAGGCCATTTATCTGGAGAACGAATTTGTCGAGGTGATGATCCTGCCGGAAATTGGGGGACGGGTCCACGCGGCGCGCGACAAGACGAATGGATATGATATTTTTTACCGTCAGGATGTCATCAAGCCCGCGCTGGTCGGCCTCGCCGGACCGTGGATTTCTGGCGGCATCGAGTTCAACTGGCCGCAGCACCACCGGCCCGGCACGTATCTGCCGGTGGATACGGAGATTGAGGAGGCGGCGGACGGAAGCATCACGGTTTGGTGTTCGTCCCACGATCCTCTCCAGCGCATGAAGGGCATGCACGGTGTGTGTTTGTATCCCGGACGTTCGGTGATCGAGATCAAGGTGCGCGCATTCAACCGCACGCCGCTCACCCAGACGTTCCTCTGGTGGGCGAATGTGGCGATGCGGGTGCATGAAGGGTATCAGAGTTTTTTTCCTCCCGATGTCGATTATGTCGCCGACCACGCCCGGCGATCGATGAGCGCCTATCCGCTTTGCGAGGCGCATTATTACGGGGTGGACTACGGAGAGCGGGCGCGGAGTGGTGTGCCGGAAAATGAGGCCCCCGCCCGATACGTGCCACCCGCCTCCGGCAGTAAGGCCCCGGTGGACTACCCTCCGAATGACCTTTCATTCTACGCCAATATCCCGGTGCCGACTTCGTATATGTGCATGGGTTCGGAGGAAGATTTTTTTGGCGGCTACGACCATTGTCGGCGCGCCGGAGTCGTGCATGTGGCGAATCACCACATCGCCCCCGGAAAAAAGCAGTGGACCTGGGGGAACCACGAATTCGGATACGCGTGGGACCGGAGCCTGACAGATCCCGACAAGAACGGAGAGTGCGCTCCCTACATCGAAATCATGGCGGGCGTCTATACCGACAATCAGCCGGATTTTTCGTTCCTGCTCCCGGGTGAGACAAAGACTTGGAGCCAGTGCTGGTATCCGATCCGCGAGATCGGTCCCGTCCACCATGCCAATATCGAGGCGTCGCTCAGCCTGCGGGTCGAGCGTGGCAGCATCCGCGTCGGGGTTGCGGTGTCCCGATCGTTCCCGCGAGCGACTTTGCTGGTAAAATGCGGGGGAAAAACCCTGAAAAAAATCACGCGCGATCTTGGGCCGGACCGCCCGCTTGTCGAGACGCTTGCGAGGAGGGGATCCGCCCCGCACAAGGTCAAGCTGATCCTGAGCGGCGCGGACGGACGCGAAATCATCGCTTGGGGACCAGCGAAACGGGAGCGCAAAGCGATGCCGGCCCCGGCGACCGAGCCTCTTCCACCCGGAGAAACCGCCTCCAGCGACGAGCTGTTTCTCACCGGCCAGCACCTTGACCAATACCGCCATGCCACGCGCAGCCCGGAGCCTTACTGGCGCGAGGCCCTGCGGAGGGATCCCGGCGATGCGCGCTGCAATACGGCGCTGGGAATCTGGCATCTGAAGCGCGGCGAATTCGGCCTTGCGGAATCCCACCTGCGAAGCGCGATCTCGCGCCAGACTCTCCGGAATGCTAACCCGGCCGACGGGGAGGCGCTCTACCATCTCGGGCTCACGCTCCGCCACCTGGGACGCGAGAAGGAAGCCTACGCGGCGATCTACAAGTCGGTGTGGAACCAGGAGTGGCAGGCCGCAGGCTACCATGCGCTCGCGCAGATGGACTGTCTGTCCCAGCGATGGGAAACGGCGCTCGACCACCTCGAACGCTCGCTGCGAATGAACACCGACAACCTCGGCGCGCGGAACCTCCGGGCGATGACGCTGCGGAAACTCGGCAGGACAGAAGACGCGGCCGAACTGCTCAGTGCAACGATCTCCCAGGATCCGCTCGACTGGTGGGCGCGCCACCTGCTCGGCCAACCGCTCGCCTGCGACACGCAGACCGCGCTCGACATCGCTCACGACCTTGTGGCCTCCGGTTTTTTTGACGAGGCACGGGAGATCCTGCGCGGATTGAAGGCGGACCCCGGAACCGCTCCGCTCGTGCTCCACACGCTCGGATGGGTGGAGGAAAAATCCGGCCGCCGGAAGGAGGCAAAAAGAGCCCGGGCCGCGGCGGCGCGGGCGAACCCGGATTATTGTTTTCCGGCGCGGCTGGAAGAGATCGCGATCTTCGAGGCCGCGATCGCGGCCAACCCGAGGGATGCCCGCGCGCCATTCTACCTGGGGAACCTTTTCTACGACCGCCGCCGCCACCGCGAGGCGATCCGGCTTTGGGAGAAAAGCGCCAAGCTCGATCCCGGCTACTCCGTCGTCTGGCGGAACCTCGGAATTGGATATTTCAATGTTTCCAAAAAACCTTCGGCTGCCCGCACCGCTTACGAAAAAGCCTTTCGGGCGAACCCCGCGGATGCCCGTCTGCTCTACGAGCGCGACCAGCTCTGGAAGCGGCTCGGCGAATCGCCTGCCACGCGGCTCAATGAACTGGAAAAGCACCGCGCCCTCGTGGACCCGCGCGACGATCTTTCCGTGGAATTTTGCGCGCTCTACAATCAGACCGGCGCCCCTCACAAGGCCCGTGAGATCCTCCGCCAACGGAAATTCCAGCCATGGGAAGGCGGCGAGGGGCAGGCCCTCGGGCAACACGTTCGCACCCATGTTGCACTCGGCCGGAAGGCGCTGCGTGCCGGGGATGCCGCCGGTGCCAGAGAGCATTTTAAAGAGGCCCTGCATGCGCCTCGCAACCTCTCCGAAGCCAAGCACCTGCTCGCCAACCAAAGCGATATCCATTACTGGCTGGGCTGCGCTCTGGAGGGTCCCGGGGCGAAAGCGCATTGGTTCGCGTCCGCGAATTTCAAGGGTGACTTCCAAGATATGAGTGTGCGCGCGTTCAGCGAGATGACCTACTACTCGGCGCTTTCATGGGGAAAGCTCGGCCAAAATACCAGGGCAAAAAAGCTCCTGTGCGACCTGCTGGCTTACGGGCGGCAGCTTCAGAAGGCGGAAGCAAAGATCGATTACTTCGCCACTTCGCTGCCGACGATGCTGATCTTCGATGATGACCTCCTTTTCCGCCAGCAGACGACCGCCCTGTTCCTTCAGGCCCAGGCCCGCCTTGGCCTCGGGGAAAAGCTCCCCGCCCGGGATCTCCTCAAACAAGTTCTTTCCCGCGATCCCAACCATGCCCTCGCCGCCGATTTGGCCGACGAACTCACAACAACAAAATGATAACACCCGTTCCCGCCTCAAACCGTCCTGCAACGCCTGACGTCCATTTCAACCACGGCTACATCTGGCTTATTTCCATCGTCGCCGCGCTCGGCGGCCTGCTCTTTGGCTGGGACTGGGTTGTCATTGGAGGCGCGAAGCCGTTTTTTGAGCGGTTCTTTCACATCCAGAACAACGCGTCGCTCTCCGGCTGGGCGAACAGCTGCGCGTTGATCGGCTGCCTCGTCGGCGCGCTGGCCAGCGGCGTTCTGAGCGACAAGCTCGGTCGCAAGCGCCTGCTTATTGCCGCCGCCGCTCTTTTCGCCGTCACGTCTGTGGGCAACGGCCTGGCCGGGACATTCTCCGTCTTCATTTTCTGGCGCATCCTGGGCGGGGTGGCCATCGGCTTGGCGTCGAGCCTGTCGCCGATGTATATCTCGGAGGTCGCTCCCGCTTCCATGCGCGGGCGGCTGGTGTCGGTGAACCAGCTCACCATCGTGATCGGCGTGCTCGTGGCCCAGCTCCTCAACTGGTGGCTGGTGCGCGATCTGCCCGCCGGCGCGACCGACGAGTTCATCTGTGGATCCTGGTTCGGCCAGAATGGGTGGCGCTGGATGTTCGCGCTCACCGCCGCACCATCGCTGCTGTTCCTTGCTGGAATGTATTTCGTTCCTGAGAGCCCGCGATGGCTCCTCAAAAAGGGTCGCGCCCGCGAGGCGGCCAAGACCTTGACCCGCATCGGCGGCGAGGCCTATTCGCAGGCGGAGGTGCGCGACGTGGAGGTCACCTTGCATCACGAGAAGCAGCAGGCGGCTCGCCTCGCCGACTTGCTCGACCCCCGCCTCCGGAAGGTGCTCGTCCTCGGGGTCGTGCTTGCCGTCTTCCAACAATGGTGCGGGATCAACGTGATTTTTAATTACGCCGATGAGATCTTCCGCGCGGCCGGCTACGACATTTCCAGCGTGTTGAAAAACATCGCATGGACCGGGTCGGTGAATCTTGCATTCACCTTCGTCGCTCTTGGCTTCGTGGATCGTTGCGGCCGGCGTCCGTTGATGTTGTTTGGCGCTTTAGGGCTGGCTGCGGTCTATGCGGTGCTTGGCCTTTGCTACCAGTCGCATGTCACCGGCTGGCCGATGCTGGTCTTGGTGCTGGCGGCGATCGCCTGCTACTCCATGTCGTTGGCCCCGGTGACATGGGTGATCATCTCGGAGATATTCCCCAACCGGATTCGCGGTGCGGCGATGTCTGTTGCGGTGATGTCGCTCTGGCTGGCCTGCTTCATCCTCACCTACACTTTCCCGCTGCTGAACTCTTCGCTCGGCGCTTCCGGAACCTTCTGGCTCTACGGCGTGATTTGTGCGCTCGGAGGCGCGTTCATCGCGAAAAATCTCCCCGAGACGAAAGGAAAGACACTCGAGGAAATAGAAAACGACCTGGCCGGAAACCTCTAAAACAACACTTTCGCCATGAAATTATTACCTATCACTCTCACCATAGCCACGCTGGTCGCCCCGCAGGCTTTTGCAACTGACACCCCCGCTCCGAAGCCGGCTGTTACTGAAATCACCCTTGATGCCAGCGATACCGGACGCGTCTTCGAGGGCGTGGGCGCGGTGAGCGCAGGGGCCTCCTCGCGCAACCTGATCGACTTTCCGGAACCGCAGCGATCGCAGATCCTCGATTATCTTTTCAAGCCCGATTTCGGGGCCAGCCTCCAGCACCTCAAGGTGGAAATCGGCGGAGATGACAATTCCACCTGTGGCAGCGAGCCCTCCCACGCCATCACCCGCGAAGAGCTCGAAAACCCCAAGGCCCGGGGCTATGAGTTCTGGCTAATGGCCGAGGCGCGCAAGAGGAATGCAAAAATCATTCTCGACTGCCTGCCGTGGTGCTTCCCGGGCTGGATCAATGGGCGGTTTTCGCAGGATTCGGCCGATTGGTTTGCCGCGTTTCTGGAGGTGGCCAAAAAGCAATACAACCTGGACATCGACTGGGTGGGTGCAGCGCAAAATGAGAAGGGCACCAAACTGGACTGGGTGGCCAACAACCTGAGGCCCACGCTCGACCAACACGGCTTTAACCAGGTCAAACTCCAGGGGCCGGAAGAGGCCATCGCCACCTGGAAGTTTTCCGAGGAACTCGCCAAAAATCCGGCCTACGACAAAGCCATCCAGGCGGTGACCTACCATTACGTGAGCAAGTGGCTTCCGAGTATTGAGAACGAAACTTACCGGGTGCCCGAACAGGTGAAGGCCACCGGGAAGCCGCTCTGGTCGAGCGAGGAATTTTCCATGAGCGGAAAAGCCTGGAATGACGCGCTCCTGTGGGCGCAGTTGGTCAACAAGTTTTATATTCGCGACCGGATCACCAAGGTGAATGTTTGGCCCCCGATCGCAAGTGTCCTTCCCGGCCTCAAATGGGTCGATACCGGCCTGATGCAGGCCAATCAGTCGTGGAGCGGCCATTATGACGTCTGGCCGGCGATTTGGACCACGGCGCACACCACGCAGTTCGCGCAGCCGGGTTGGCGTTATCTCGATGGGGCCTGCGGCCAGTTCAACCCGAAAACCTGGGCCGGCACCTATGTCACGTTGCACGATCCGGCAGGGAAGGACTGGAGCATGGTTGCGTGCACGGCCGAGGCGGAATCCATTCAGATAAAAATCGCCCCCAATCTCAGCCAGAGCCCTGTCCATGTCTGGAAGTCCACACCAACCGAACAGTTTATTCAGCAGCCGGATGTGGTCGTGAAGGATGGGGCGTTCAGTCTGGCGCTCGAACCCAACGCGATCTATTCGCTGACCACCACCACAGGCCAGCAGAAAGGGTCGTATCCCGCCAGTCCCGAGGCTAAGCCCTTTCCGCTTCCCTACACGGAAAACTTCGACGGCTATCAGCCCGGAGTAACCCCGAAATATTTTTCGGACCAAAAGGGGACTTTTGAAACTGCTAAACGCTCTGATGGAGGAATCTGTCTTCAACAAATTGCGCCGAAGCAAGGCATCCTCTGGTCACGTGTTTTCCGCACCCCATATACTGTCTGGGGCGACGCCGCTTGGAAGGATTACAGCGTGCAGGCCGATGTCCTCGTCAACGGCGGATCGGTGGAATTGGGGGGGCGATTCAGCGGGCGCGTGGAGGCATCCCTCAGCACGAGCGTCGTTCTCAAACAAGACGGTTCCTGGGCACTCGTCGCCCATGTGGAGCAAGAAGAAACCAAAGACGGAAAAATAAAAAAGGTGATGGTGCCGAAGACGCTCGCCTCGGGGCAAGTGGCCGACTTTCAACCCGACCAATGGCATGCGCTCAAGATCTCATTCATAGGAACACACGTCGCGGCCGTAATTGACGGCAAGGTGGTGGGCGAGGCCGAAGACGGCAGTTGCAAAGTCGGCCTGGCCTTCCTCGCCAGCAGCTACGATCCTAACTGTTTTGATAACATTAAGATCGAACCGGCGAAATAGACACCCCCTATGAAGACGCTAAAAATGAAGCCAAAATCCAAACCTCTGATGATGTCCAACCTGCGCATGGCTGGAATTTTAAATGCTCCACCACTTCCTTAGTTTCCGTCCAGCAAACCTTCGCCCATCAAATCTGTCTCTTCGCCCTTTTCACTCCCTGCCTGCAATAACTATGAACACAAAACCGATGCTTCCGATCCTCGCTCTCGCGATTTCGGTAATGCCCTTGGCGCAGGCCGGGGACTCGATTCCGCCAGGCTCGATCCGGATATTTTACGTGCAGCAAAATCTCGAAGGAGAGGTTCCCTCAAACCCTGTGTTGGAAAGTGCCGCAAAGCCGGATGAAAACATGAAAAGCTCCGGGCGCATCCTTGTTGATACCACGCAACGCTTCCAGACGATGAAGGGAATTGGTGCCGCTTTCAGTGAAATTGGAACCCTTGCGCTTGCGGGGCTCCCTGCGGAGAGCCGCGATGACTTGCTGAAAAACCTCTTCGATGTGAAGGGGGGAGCCGGATTATCATTCTGCCGATTGCCGGTGGGGGCCAGCGATTTTGCGACCAGCGCTTTTAGTTATGCCGAAACGCCCGAAGATTATGAGTTGAAGGATTTCAGCCTGGCCCGGGATGAGAAATCGATTATCCCCGCGGTTCAGGCTGCTCTCAAAATCAACCCTGCCATGTCGCTCTTCGCGTCCCCCTGGAGCCCTCCCGGCTGGATGAAAGAGTCAGGGAAGATGGACGGCGGTGGTGAAAAGAGCCGGCTGCGCGACGAGGGGCGGGTTTATGCGGCCTACGCACTGTATTTGGAACGGTATATACAAGGCTACCGCGCCAAAGGAATCCCCATTGAACGGTTATGCCCACAAAACGAAGTGGATATGAATCCCGTCTATCCGGGCTGCATCATGAAGCCTGACCAGATGGTCAAGCTGGTGACCGGCTATCTGGCGCCTCAATTCCAAGCATCGAAGATTCCCACCGAGATCTGGCCCGGAACGTTTCGTGAAAAGGCCAACCAAAAAGCGACCGTGCTTTGGGCCACAGAATGCATGAAGGATGACGGGTTTCGCGCCGTGAGCGCAGGACTTGGAATTCAATATTATGATGGGCAACCGGTTCAGTCCCTGAAAGTTCAATACCCCGGCCTGCGCCTGATGCATACCGAGGCGAAATGCGATGGGGGAAAAAATACCGCCAATGAAGCAAAAGGGCGTCTGCCTGAAATGATCGGGCATTTCCAGGTGGGCTGCGACAACTATTGCTACTGGAACATGCTGCTCGATGAAAACCAGAAAAGCGGCTGGAATTGGAAACAAAACTCGCTGGTAACGATTGACCGAACCACAGGCAAGGTCCGCTATAATCCGGATTACCAGCCGATCTACCTTGCCAGTAAATATGTGCGTCCGGGTGCCGTGCGTGTCTTCTCTGACTATCGGAAGCCCAATGCCGCATTCGAGGATAAGGATAAAAATATCACGATTCTTGTGCAGGGCGGGAAAGAGGCAGAGCGGGTTGACCTGATCGTGGACGGTAAAAAATGCTCCATCCAGCTCCCTGCATCCTCCGATTGTGCCATTGTGATTAAAAAACCTTAAACAAACACTCATCCCGCCAAAATGAAACTTCGCTATATCATTCTCTTCGTGGCGTCCTGCGTCGCCACATTGTCGCTCCGCGCCGAAGCAGACAACCGGGTCAACTGGGACGCGTTTTTGGCCAAACACGACCTCGTCTGGACGACCTTGCCCAAGGTCTATGAGGAGTCGGCTTTTGTCGGCAACGGGCTGCTCGGCGCCACGATATATCAAGGGCCCGAGCAAAACACCCTGCGGTTCAACCTCGGCCGCAGCGATGTCGTGTTTAAGAAAAACCGAATCATGATAGGGGAATTCCGCCTCAAACCCACAAGCAAGATCACCGAATTCTCGATGCGGCAAAAACTCTGGGACGCCGAGGTGGTCGGGAGTATCAAAACCGCCGGCGGCGCGATCCAGTTCACCGCCTTTACCTCCGCCCAATATCAAGTCCAGGTTATCATCTTGGAATCCAGCGGAACGGAAACCGCCCTGGCCTTCCCTTGGACTCCCGGTCCGGCGACCTCGTGGAAGTATTTTGATAAACTCTATACGATCAGGCCCGACGCGCCTGCCGCCGAGCGTAATCCCGATCCCGTGGCATCGACGGAAAACGGTATAACCCTTTCCAGTCAACCGCTCACCGCCGGCGGCGGTCATGTTACCGCCTGGAAAGAAATCAACCTCGATGCGGGGAAACGCCTGATCCTGACCGCCATCGGCTACTCGACCACCGATCTCGAAGCGGCAAAGCAAGAAGCGCTGAATACAGTCAACCGGGCCGCGGCCGCCGGCCTGGCCAAACTGGTCGCCGAACACCGCCAGTGGTGGCATGCCTATTATCCGCAAAGTTTTGTTTCCATTCCCGATGCCCGCTTGGAAAGTTTTTATTGGATTCAGATGTATAAAATGGCCTCTGCCACCCGGGCAGACCGGCCGATCATCGATTTGATGGGGCCGTGGAGCCGGCCGAACGGGTGGGCCATGATGTGGTGGAATCTCAACGTCCAATTATGCTATTGGCCGATGCTGATCTCCAACCGACTGGAGCTTGGCGAATCGCTTTATCGAACCCTCGATGAAAAGAAGGCCAATATGATCGATGCCTCCCAAGACACCGCTTGGTTGGGCCGATGCAGTTCATACGATTTGGTGAGCAACTCCGGCGAATTAAGTAACCTCACCTGGGTTTTGCATAATTATTATCTCCACTACCGGTATACCATGGACGAAGCCATGCTGCGGGACCGGATTTTCCCGTTGCTTAAACAAAGTGTGAACAAGACCCGGCTCAGTCTGGTCTCCGGACCGGACGGCAAGCTACATATTAAAAGCGGCGTTTCGCCGGAATATGAAAACAAGCCGAACCCAAATCCCGATTGCAATTACGATCTCACCTTGCTGCGGTGGGGCTGCGAGACCTTGCTGGCGACCAACGATCGCTTGAAGTTAAACGACCCGCTGGTGCCGGAATGGCAAAAAATCCTCCGCGACTTGACCCCCTACCCGACCGATGAGAACGGGTTTAAAGTGTCGGCCCAGGTTTCGTTTGCAGAGTCCCACCGGCACTATTCGCACCTCTTCATGATCTATCCGCTCTATACCATGAATCTGGAGACGCAGCCCGAGGCCAGGGAAGTGGCGCTGAAGTCGATCAACCACTGGCTGGGCATGCGGACAAAGTGGACCGCCTTTTCCATGACCGGCGCGGCCTCGTTTTACGCCCTGATGGGCAACGGCGAAGAAGCGGCCCGGAGTTTGAATTTATTATTGGATAATAATTGGGGCACCAAGATGGGCGCCCGCATGGGGCCGAACACGATGTATATGGAAGTGGGCAACGCCTGCATGGAGTCGCCGCTGTCGGTCCCGGCTTCGCTGCACGACATGCTCCTGTCGAGTTGGGGCGACCGTATCCGAGTGTTTCCGGCGGTGCCAACCACGTGGGCCGATGTCAGCTTTTATCATTTACGAACCGAGGGGGCCTTTCTGGTCAGTGCGGTTCGCAAAGGCGGTGCAACCCAATGGATCGAAATCAAAAGCTTGGCCGGTGCGCCATGCCGGATCTGGACCGATCTGGCGAACCCGGTGGCCGACGGTAAAACCCTAAAACCGAGTGGGCCTGGGGTTTATGATCTCGAACTGGCGAAAGGGGAAACGGTGCTCATTTACCCCAAGGGCCAAAAGCCGGTTACCACCGTCGATGCCGTGACAACCACCCAAGGGATTCCCAACTTCTTCGGCACGCCCAAAACTCCGGCCGCTAAGCCCTGATATCACCTGAATTTATCTAATCCTATGAAACTCACGCTTACCCCCCCCGTTTTAATCGCAACCCTGTTGGTGCTGCTGGCGGCCACCCTCTCGGCCCAACCCGGTTCAATCCAGACGCCTACCCGCGCCCTCGACGCGTGTGACGTGGTCTGGTCCACCCCCGGCAAAACCTCCGAGGACTCCATGCCTCTGGGCAATGGCGACATCGGCCTCAATGTCTGGACCGAGCCCAACGGCGACATCGTGTTTTATATCAGTAAAACCGACGCCTGGAGCGAGAAGTCGGGTGGGCCTTACGGCCTGGTCAAGGTGGGCCGGGTGCGGCTTTCCACGGCCGCCCCGACCGGCGCCGCCCCCAGCCATTTTCAGCAAGCCCTGCGTCTGCGCTCAGGCGAAATCACCGTCGAAAACGGCGATCAAGCTTACCGGATTTGGGTGGATGCCAACCACCCCGTCATCCACGTCGAGGCCACCCGCGAAACCCCGGCGAACTTCCGGGTCTCGCTGGACCCGTGGCGCACCGAACCGGCCAATGGTTTGGCGGCGGACACCCTCGTCGATGACCCCGCCGACCGCTTGGTCTGGTTTCACGGTATGAATGGCAAGGGCGACGTCCGCCACACCCCCGAATTCACCTTCATCACCCCACGCTGGGCCTTTGGCGCCGCGATCCTCGGCGACGGCTTGAAAAAGACCGACGCCCGCACCCTGCAAGCCCCCAACAGTACGCGCAACACCCTCGCCATCCACGTGTTGGCCGCCGACGACAGCCCGAATCTCAGCTGGCAAACCCAGCTCAACGACCAGCTCAAACGCGAAGCGGCCGTGCCCCTGGATAAGGCCTGGTCCGAGCACCTCGACTGGTGGGAAAAATTCTGGAACCGCAGCTGGATTCACATTTCCGGAACCCCGGAGGCGGAAAAAGTAACCCAGGGCTATGTCTATCAACGCTTCCTCTGCGCCTGCACCGGACGAGGGCTGTATCCGATCAAATTCAATGGGGCGATTTTCACCGTCGATCACCCGAATCTTTCCACCGGCAAAGACAAACAAGGCAACCCGCTGGTCGGGGTGAATGCCGACTACCGCACCTGGGGTGGCTGGTACACCTTTCAAAACACCCGCCTGAGCTACTGGCCGATGCCGGCGGCCGGTGATTACGACCTGATGCTGCCCCTGTTCCGTTATTATAAAAAGGCCATGGAGGTGAACGCCCCGATGGTGAAAAACTTTTACGGTCACGAAGGTTCCTATTTCCAGGAGGCGACCCCGATCTATAGTGGAATTCCCAACGTCAAGCCGACCGACAAGGCCAGTTATTTTACCTATTATTTTTCACCGGTGCTCGAATTGTCGGCGCTGATGTTTGATTACTACGACAACACCCAGGACCCTGCCTTTGCCCGCGAAACCCTGGTGCCGATGATTGAATCGGCCCTGACCTTCTTTGAACAGCACTTCCCCCGCGACGCCGCCGGCAAGCTGCTGCTCGACAAGGACAACGCGATTGAAATGTTCTGGGGCGCCCGCAACGGACTGCCGGATATCGCCGGCCTCCATTATGATATAGCGAAACTCCTGGCCCTGCCCGACGACGTGCTGGCCCCGGCGCGAAAAGCCCACTGGCAGAAGTTCCGCGATATCCTGCCGCCCATCCCCACGGGCAAATACAGCGTGACCACGGAAGGCAAAAAGAAACTCTATACAACGGTCGCCTCAAAAGAGGACCCGGTGATTCTGCCGTTTGAAGCGGGCCAAACCCATCAAGCGCATAATGGTGAAAACCCCGAGTTGTATGCAATCTTCCCTTTCCGCCTGTATGGTGCTCGCAAGCCGGATTATGACTTGGCGCTGCGCACCTTTGAACAGCGGCAGTTCAAATCCAGCGGCTGCTGGCGCCAGGACCCACCACAGTCCGCCTTGCTTGGTTTGACCGAACAGGCGACCAAGAATGTCACCGTCTGCCTCACCCGCTCGGATCCTGAACAGCGCTTCCCGGGGTTCTGGGTTAAGGGCAATGATTATTCGCCGGACATGGACAATGGCGGCAACGGCCAGCACGCCCTCCAACTGATGTTAATGCAGACCGAGGGACGGAAAATTTATCTATTGCCGGCTTGGCCCAAGGCGTGGAACGCCGACTTCCGCCTGCACGCCCCGCTGAACACGGTGATCACCGGCCGGGTGGAAGCCGGAAAGATGATAAAACTCGACGTCACCCCGCCCGAACGCCGGGCCGATGTGGTGATCGCAAACGAAAAATAAGGAATAATATAGAACTCCTTAAATAAACACGAACGATTCACTTTTTATTAACGAATATTAAATTAACCTCATGATCACAAACCGCCCCTTCGCACTCCTACGATCTGCCGTCACCTGCGGCCTCGTCCTCCTCACCTCCGCCCTGTTGTATGCGGCCGATGCGCCCCGCGAAAAACTACTGCTCAACCCCAACTGGAAATTCAGCAACGGTGATCCCGCCGATGCGGCAAATGTCTTCGACTATCCTGAGTCTGATTCCAAGAAACAGACTCCGGAAAGTGAAAAGAAGGAGGCCGAGCTCGCCGCCAAACGCGTCGATCCTGTGAAGACTAATCTTGGCGCAGGAGTCACCTGGGTTAAACCAGAGTTCGACGATTCCAAATGGCGGACGGTGAATTTGCCCCACGACTGGGCGATCGAGATGCCCTTTAGCCGGGCGGCCAACAATGGCAAAGGCTCCAAACAGCTCGACGAAAAGGATGGCACCGGAATTGGTTGGTATCGGCGATCCTTTGAAATCCCGTCAGGGGACAAGGGCCGCACCGTCTGGATCGAGTTTGGCGGCGCCTACCGCAATACCCTGGTCTGGCTAAACGGCCATTGCCTTGGACGGATGGAAAGCGGTTACACTTCGTTTTATTATGATGTTTCAAAATTCCTGAATTACGGTGGCAAAAACAGCCTCGTGGTTCGCTGTGAGGCGTTTAAAAACGAGGGCTGGTTCTATGAGGGGGCCGGCATCTACCGGCACGTCTGGCTGATCAAGACCAACCCGGTGCATGTGGCTCATTGGGGGACGTATGTCACCAGCACGGTTTCCGGGGCCTCGGCCACGGTGAATATTGAAACCACCGTCGAGAATGCGGACGGCACACCCGCCCAAGCCACCGTGGTTTCAGAAATCCAAGATGCCTCCGGTAAAGTGGTGGCCAGCACCGAGTCGCCCGTCCAGATTCCGGCTGGCAGTCAGTTTGTGCTCAAACAAACCGCCCCGGTTGCTAACCCGCAACTGTGGTCGCCGGAGACGCCGAATTTATATGAGTTGGTGACCCGAATCAAATCCGGCAACAGCGAAACCGATCTCTATAAAACGCCGTTTGGGATTCGCACCATCGAATTCACCGCGAAGGACGGATTTTTACTCAACGGCAAGAAGCGTTTTATTAAAGGATTTTGTAACCACCAGGACTTCGCCGGAGTGGGCGTAGCCGTGCCCGACCGTCTTCAGGAATATCGGGTTGCCATGATGAAAGATATTGGGGCCGATGGCTGGCGCACCGCTCACAATCCGGTGAACGAAGAACTCCTGGATGAATGCGATCGGCAGGGCATGATGGTGATGAATGAAACCCGCCGTCTCGGTAAATACAATCAACCGATGGCTGATTTGAAGGCGATGATGCTGCGGGATCGGAACCACCCGAGCATTGTCATGTGGTCGCTGGGTAATGAAGAAAAAGAGGTGCAAACCACCGCTTACGGGGCGGATATCGCCGAGGCGATGCAGAATCTGGCGCATCAAATTGATCCATCCCGGCCCTGCACCATCGCCATGAACGGGCATCCGCGTGGGAAACTCGATCATGTGGGTTTTGACTCGGTCGTGGATGTGGTCGGCATCAACTATATTAAAGCGTTTGGAACACCGGATGAATCCCATCGGCTGGTTCCCGAACGCCGCTTCATCGCCTCCGAAGAAGGCAGCGAGCTGACAACCCGCGGTCTCTATTTCCAAAACAGGGCCAAGTGCCACCTGTCCTCTTATTTTGATCAATCCACGGCGGGCTGGACCACCAGCGGTGAAGAATGGTGGAATTTCTATAAAACCCGTCCCTATGTAGCGGGGGCTTTTCACTGGACCGGGTTTGATTATCGTGGCGAGCCGACTCCTTACGGCTGGCCCTGCATCAGTTCGCACTTCGGAACCCTCGACACCTGCGGTTTCCCGAAAGACAACTCCTATTTCTATAAAGCCTGGTGGACCTCCGAGCCTGTCTTACATGTGTATCCCCACTGGAACTGGAATCAGGTGAGCCATCGCATCATCCGGATCCAATTTAAGCCCGCCATTCCCGCCGAGTTGAAGTTCAGCGTGAATAATGATAGAATGCGGAAAGATGACGGCAAGGGATGGGAAGTATATAACCCGGGCGATTTGCGGGCGATCACGATTTCCGTCAAGCGCAGCGTCAGGGAACCGGATTCGCAAAATAATGGGAAAACCAAGGAGACATGGACCGATCTAGTGAAGCAGGAAGTTACCCTCAAGGACGGCGGCGATACCGTCAGCTTGATCCCGCTGAAGCCTGAATACGCCGAGCTGCTCAAAGGACTTGCCGTTACCGTTACAGAGGAAGAATCACCGATCAATGTTTGGGTTCAGACCAACTTCGAGGAGGCGGAGCTGTTCGTCAACGGGACCAGCAAGGGGCGGAAAAAAGTGGAGCCCTTCCAGCACCTGGAATGGACGACGCCGTATGCGCCGGGCAACATTTCGGTGATCGGCTACAAGGGTGGTCAGGCGGTGAAAACCACAAAAATCGAGACCACCGGAGCACCTGCCTCCCTGCGCGTGACCGCCAACCGCACCGACTTGAAGGCGGATGGTGAGGACGTGGTGTTGCTCAAGGTCGAGACCTTGGACGACCAGGGCCGCTTTGTGCCGACGGCGTCCAACCTGATCCGTTTTGAGGTGAGCGGCAGCGGGAAGCTGATCGGCGTCGGCAACGGCGATCCGAGTTGTCACGAATCAGATCTCGGTCCAGATCGCAGCCTGTTCGGCGGGCTTGCGCTCGGGATCGTGCAGACCTCGAGACAGGCGGGGAACGTAACGGTGAAAGTCACCGCGCCGGGCTTAAAAGAAACCTCGCTCACAATCCCGGTGAAGGACGCTCCCAGCCGCCCGTCTATACAATAGCACGATTATATGCCCATATGAAAAGACTACTCCTCACCAGCCTCGTGTTGGCAACCAGCCTGAGTGCTCGCGCCGAAACGGTAACGCCTGCTAAACCCTCTACGGCCTCGTCTGCCGCCGCCGCCGAGCGCACTCAATGGTTTCGCGAGGCCCGCTTCGGCATGTTTATCCACTGGGGCGTCTATGCGGTTCCGGCTGGCGAGTGGCAGGGCAAACCCGTCGGCGGCATCGGTGAATGGATCATGAAGAACGGGAAAATCCCGGTCGCCGATTACCGTGCCTTCGCGCAAAACTTCACGGCGGCGAAATATGATCCGCAGGCCTGGGCACGTCTGGCGCACACCGCCGGGATGAAATACGTGGTGGTCACCGCCAAGCACCACGACGGTTTTGCCCTCTATGATTCGGCCGCCTCGGATTGGAACGTAGTCAAAGCCTCGGGCGCCAAGCGCGATCTGATCGGCCCGTTGGCCAAGGCGGTGAGAGCCGAAGGCATGAAGTTCGGCTGCTACTATTCGCAGGCCCAGGATTGGGTCAACGAAGGCGGCGGCAAGGTCGGCGGCAAGGTCTGGGATCCGGCCCAGAACGGCGACTACGACGCCTACCTGCAAAAAGTCGCCCTCCCCCAGGTTCGGGAAATCATCGAGCGTTACGACCCGGCCATTATTTGGTGGGACACACCGGTCGACATGACGCGTGCCCGCACCAAACCCTTTGGCGACGTGCTGGCTGCGCACCCCGCCATCATCACCAACGACCGCCTCGGTCAAGGGTATGGCGGCGACACCAAAACTCCCGAGCAGCACATCCCGCCGCGCGGTTATCCGGGCGAGTTGTTCGAGGTCTGCATGACCATGAACGACACCTGGGGGTTTAAGAAGAACGACGTTAACTGGAAGAGCGTGCGCCAGATCCTACGCAACCTTTCGGACATCTCCAGCAAGGGCGGTAACTTCCTGCTCAACGTCGGCCCCACCGCCGAGGGTGAAATCCCCGCCGCCAGCATTGAACGGCTCGAAGCGGTGGGCCGCTGGATGGCGGTCAATGCCGAGGCGATCCACGCCACCGACGCCGGTCCATTCCCGCGCCGCCTGCCCTGGGGCAGGGTCACCCAAAAACGGGCCGCCGACGGCGCGACCACGTTGTTCGCCCACGTCTGGGACTGGCCTGCCGATGGCAAGATTCTGTTACCCACGCTTATGCAACTCCCGGTCGGTGGTCGTCTGCTCGCCGGTGGCGTGTCGGTGACGAGCGAACTCACCGCCGAGGGTCTGGTGGTGCGCCTGCCGGGCGCTGCGCCTGACGTGGATGTCTCCGTCGTCCGCCTCGATTTCAAAGCACCGGCGGTTATCACCCAGGAGCCGTTTGTCACCCCGGGTGCCGATGGCCGGGTGACGTTCACCGCTCAGGATGCTGACGCCCATGGCCACTGGGATGGCAACATCCAGTTGCGTGACTCGGGTCCCGGTGCCTACCTGACCGATTGGACCAACTCGAAGTGGCGCCTGGAATATCAACTCAAAGCCCCCGCCGCTTCGAAGTGGACGGTCACCGCCGAAATCGCCGCGCCGGCAGCCACCGAATTGGTGCTCACGGTGGGCAAAACCGAGACGCCCGCCAGCGTTGCCGTGACCGGCCCCGGTTTGACCTGGCAGACCGTAACGCTGGGCGAAATCACGCTGCCGGCTGGCTTGGCCAGTTTTGGACTCAAGGGCGCGGCGAAGGGATGGAAGGGACTAAGTGTCCGCCACGTCTGGCTGACGCCGGTTCAATAATCAACCGCGCGGATATCGGCTCGATAGGGAAAGAACAAGCGAAGCAGTTTAGGGCCATCGCTCGGCGCTGACCGATCACTTCGCCCGAGCCCCGCCAGGTGAATGTCCGGATCAACGGCGAAAAGAAAACAGTCACATCGGAAAAACTTTAATTATAAACCCCATGTTAACCCGCCTCTTCCCGTTCTTCGCTGCCGCGCAGTTGGCCGACGCAAGTCTCCCTGCCGCCACCCAATCGCTCGCTGGCGACTGGCAGGTGCAACTCAACGCCGCCGGGTGGGAGCCGACTGCATCTTCTCAGACTGTCCGCCTGCCCGGCTCGATCCAAGCGCAGGGGCTGGGCGATGACATCTCCACAGCGACGAAATGGATCGGCGGAGTGGCCGACAAAGCCTGGCTCAACTCCCCTCGCTACGAAAAATACCGCCAAAAGGACGATCCAAAGATCCCCTTTTGGTTGCAGCCGGCAAAACACTTTGTCGGCAGCGTGGCCTGCCGCTGCGAATTCACCGTGCCCGCCGCCTGGGCCGGCAAACGTATCGCGCTCTCGTTGGAGCGGGTCCATGTCTCCTCCGTGGTCTTGCTCGACGGCAAGGAGGTCGGCCGCGACAACAGCCTCTCCACGTCCCACCGCTTCGAACTCGGCCATCTCACCGCCGGCCCGCACGAGCTGGTCATCGTCATCAACAACACTCCCATCGACAACATCGGCGACAACTCGCACTGCGTCTCCGACCACATGCAAACCGCCTGGAACGGCGTGGTCGGCGAGTTCCGCCTCGAAGCCACCCCCGATACCTGGCTCGACGCCGTGCAGGTTTACCCCGACGTCGTCGGTAAACGGTTACGCGTCACCTGGCAGCGTGCCGGTCAGCCGGTCGAGGGCCAGGTGAGCTTCACCATCTGCACCCCGGAAGGCCGCACCGTCACCGCCACGGCCGCCGCCAACGCCGCCACCGGTGAAACCACGATCCCGCTCGGCGACACCGTGACAACGTGGGACGAGTTCTCCCCGCGACTCTACCAACTCGAAGCCACCCTCACGTTGCCCAACGCCGCGCGCCACACTGTCACCACCGCGTTCGGCCTGGTGGATTACCGCACCGAGGGCCGCCACTTCCTCGTCAACGGCCGCCCTACGATCTTCCGCGGCACGCTGGACTGCGCGATGTTTCCGCTCACCGGCTACCCCAGCACCGACGTCGCTTACTGGAAAAAAGAGTTCGCCGTGATCAAAGCCCACGGGCTCAACCACGTTCGCTTCCACTCCTGGTGCCCGCCCGAAGCCGCCTTTGCCGCCGCCGACGAGGTGGGCGTTTACCTGCTGGTCGAGCATGCCTGGACTGCGCCCGAAAAAGCCGGGGCCTACCTGATGAGCGAGGCCGAACGTGTTGTCCAAACCTTCGGCAACCATCCGTCTTTCGCGATGCATGCCTACGGCAACGAACCCACCAAGAGCGTTGAGTGGATGGAGGAGTTTGCCCGCCACTTCCGCGAAAAAGATCCGCGCCGCTTCTACGCCGGCTCCATCGGCTGGCCCGAGCTGAACAACAATCAATTCCACTCCCTGATGGGCGGGCTGCGCGTCTATCCCTGGGGCGCCGGGCTGAGATCCAGCATCAACGCCGAAGCCCCCAACACGCTGGCCGATTTCGGTGCCAAGACTCAGTCCGGTAACGTGCCGGTGATCTCCCACGAAACCGGCCAGTGGTGCGTCTATCCTGACTTCACGGAAATCCCCAAATACACCGGTTTTCTGAAGGCTAAAAACCTCGAGATTTTCCGCGATTTCCTCGCCGAAAACCAGATGGCCGATCAGGCACGGGACTTCCTCATGGCCACCGGTCGCCTCCAGGTGCTGTGCTACAAATATGAGATCGAAAAGCTCCTGCGCTCGCCCGACATCGGCGGCTACCAACTGCTCGGCTTGAACGATTTTCCCGGCCAGGGCACCGCGCTCGTCGGCGTGGTCAACCCGTTTTGGGAAACCAAACCCTATACCACCGCTGCTGAATACTCCCGGTTCTCCGGGTCCACCGTCCCCTTGGCCCGCCTGCCGAAATTTGTCTTTACCGCCGCAGAGACATTGCGTGCCGACTTGGAGATCTCCCATTATGCGGCCGCTCCGCTGCTCCAAGCCGTGCCCACATGGAAACTCGTCTCCGCAGAGGGAAAAACCCTCGCCACCGGTCGCCTGCCTGCCCGCGACATCCCGCTCGGTCAGGCCGTTCTCGGGAAAATCGAAGTGCCCCTCGCCGCCATCCCCGTGCCCAGCCAAATCAAACTGGTCGTCGGGGTGGCCGACACCGCGATCGAAAACCACTGGGATCTTTGGGTGTACCCGAGCGCAGCGCCGCAGCCGCCCGCCGCCCCGGTGCTCGTCACCCACAACATCAAAGAGGCGTTGGAGAAGGCGCGGGCCGGGGCCCGCGTGCTCCTGCTTCCGTCCCGCTCCAGCATCGTGCCGCCGGAGGGACCCAAGGTTGTGTTCGGCTTCTCCACGATCTTCTGGAACACCGCATGGAGCAAACGCCAGCCGCCCACGACCATGGGCATCCTGTGCGACCCCAAGCATCCCGCCTTGGCCGGTTTCCCGACGGAGTCTCACTCCAACTATCAATGGTGGTATCCGACCCAGCTCGTCGCCCGGCCGCTCTCCCTCCAGGGCCAAGCCCCGGAAATGCGACCCATCGTCCAGGTGATTGACGACTGGTTCACCGCCCGCCGCCTGGCCCTGCTGGTGGAGGCGAATTACGGACAGGGCCGGCTGCTCATCAGCGCGATCGACTTTGATAAGGCTCCGGCTGACGACGTGGTCAGCGCACAGCTCCGCGCCTCGCTCCTCACCTGCATGGCCTCGCCGGATTGGATGCCGAAAAACACGCTGGATGACGCGCAGCTCAGCCGGATCATTAATCCCAACTTTTTGGAAAATGAACTGAAGGCCCGCGTCACCGCCAGCTCCCAGAATAGCGAGTATCCCGCCGCCGATGCCTACGACGGCGATTCCACGACTTTCTGGCATTCGGAATTCAAAGGCAAAGAAGCCAAGACCTACCCGCACGAACTCCAGCTCGAGCTGGAAAAACCAGTCAGCGTATGCGGGCTCAAAGTGCTGCCCCGACAAGACGAGTCCCGTGCGGGCTGGGTCAAAGACGTGGCCATCCAGGTCAGCCGCGACGGCCAGCAATGGGCGACGGCCGCCACCGGCACGTTAAACACCAACCCCGAGGACTGGAGCGAATTCCGGTTCCCCGCCGTCAGTGCGAAGTTCGTCAAAATCATCGCGGTCGCCCCGCAAAAGCCCGGCGACACAGCCGCCAGCTTCGCCGAAGTCGAGCTGATGAGGGAGAAGTAACGATCCCGCCGCACATCCATGAACACCGCCCTCCCGCCCTCCAATTCCACCAAATCTTCTCCGTGAAACGCACCCTCGTTATCGCCGCAACAGCGTTGCTCGCCCAGCAGGTTTTTACCGCCGAACCGGCTATGCCCGCACCCGTCGAGGCACCGGTTCCGGCCGTCGTCTCAAGTTTGTCATCAAATCCACCCACAACCAAAACAACCCGAATGTTGCAGTCGCCGACTGCTGGGAATCATCGAATGATTTACTGACAACCAATTCGACAATCATGGAAAAAGCTATTCTCTCTATCCTGCCCCTCTTACTGTTAGCGGGCTACGCCCATGCAACCACGATCGAGAATGACCGGTATTGCGTGGATGTTGATGCCGCCCCGGGCGCGTTCACCATAAAATCAAAACCCGCCGGACAGGTATTTTTAACCGCCGGGCAACTTTCCGGAAGCGGCGGAACCGCGCGCGCCAAGGATATAACGGACAAAACCTTCGGCGCCGGAAAAGGCATCGAAGTGACCTACCCCAACGGCAGCAGCGAACTTATTGCCCTTTACCCCGGCATCCCGTTCGTCACGTTCCGCTCGACCCTCCACAATGCAACCCAGGAAACGGTGGTTCTCAATAAAGTCCCTACCATTTCAGCCACGGTGGACTTGGGTAAAAGTGCTGACGAAATAAAAGTGTTGGGAACCGGCGGTCTCCAACGTCCAAAGGAGAACTCCGGGAGCTACGCATTTTTGGCGCTGGCAGTTCCCGAAACCCGCGCAGGAGTGGTCAGCGGTTGGCTCACGCACGATCGCGGTAGCGGCGTTGTATTTACCCCGGTCGAGGCAAAAAAAGTGCAGGTAAAAGCACGGATTGATTACGGACGCCTCCGGATCAAACCCAATGAATCTGCCGCTGCGGAAACCTTTGCTATTGGCTATTTCAATGACGCACGCCTCGGGCTTGAAGCCTATGCCGATGCAATCGCCAAGGTTTACTCGATTAAACTGCCGCCCCAACAGGCCGGGATATGCACTTGGTATATGGATAAATATTTTCAGGCCTGTGACGAAAAACACCTTCCAGAGTTGGTGGCAGTCGCTGAAAAAGAACTTAAACCCTACGGTTTTCATTTCATCCAAATTGATGATGAATGGCAGGACGGTGCCAAACTCAATGGGCCCAAGAAAAACTTCACAACCCACAAAAAGGACGGGCCTTATCCAAGCGGGATGAAGGCGACTGCGGACAATATCAAAAAATCAGGATTTACTGCCGGCATTTGGTTCATGCCCTTCGCGGGCACGTATAACGACCCGTTTTTCAAGGATCACCAGGACTGGTTTGCCAAAACCACCGAAGGTAAACCCTACGACACGAGATGGGGCGGCACCTGTCTCGACATGACCCACCCCGCTGCCCGTGAGCACCTCAAGGGGATTGTCCGCAGTATTGCCAAAGACTGGGGTTATACATTTTTTAAAATGGATGGGTTTTGGACGGGTTCCGCCACCAAACAAATATACGTCAACGATGGCTACAAGGAAGACAACATGGGGGATGCGGTCTTTGCCAACCCCGACAAAACCAATATCGAAGTGATGCGCGACGGCGCAAAATTGGTGCGTGAAATCGCCGGCCCCGATGTGTTCTTGCTCGGCTGTTGTGTGCCGCAAAACATGCGCTCCTTCGGGGGGGCGTTTGGATTGCTGGACGCGATGCGGGTCGGCCCCGACACCTCGGGCGATATTGGCGCGCCCCATGGTTCGCGGCTCTGGTTCCTCAATGGTCGGATTTGGTGGAATGACCCCGACTGCGTCTATGTGCGGGCCAAATTCCCTCTCAACAAGGCGCGCATGAATGCCACCTGGTCGGCCATCTCCGGCCAATTGTTTTATATTAGCGACTGGATTCCCGATCTCCCGCAGGAACGCCTCGATATTATTCGCCACTGCATCCCATACCACGGCTGCACTGTCCGCCCTGTGGACGTGTTCGAAAATGCGGTATCCAAAGTATGGCTCTTAACCGATCAGCGCCAAACCGTCCGGCGCGATGTGCTCGCCTTTTACAATTGGGATGGTAAAAAGGGCGATACTATTTCCTACGATGCAGAAGCCCTCGGACTTCCTCCTGCCAAGCAGTATGTGGCGTTTGATTTCTGGGCCAACAAGTTCCTGCCTATATTCGATAAGAAAATCACAGTATTTCTACCTGGTTTATCCTGCCGTGCCCTGGCGATTCGCCCAGTCGCAGAGGTTCCGCAATTACTCAGCACTTCACGCCATGTCTCTCAGGGAATGATAGATGTTACCAACGAGAAGTGGGACGCCGCAACATCCGCACTCTCGGCCGAAAGCACCCTCGTCGCCAATGACCCATATGAGCTCCGCATCATCGTTCCAGAAGGCCAGAAATCGTGGCGGGCCTTGGGGGTTTCAGTTTCCGATGCGGATGTTAAAGCCGGTGTTAAAACAACCCTGGAACAAAACGGAGTAGAAATCCGTGCTGGCATCCAAAGCCCGGTGGGGCGCATCGTGAAATGGGAGGTCAAATTTGCGGCCGAGCCGATTGCGAGCACCATCCCTCCCTCGGTAACCAATCTCAAGGCCAAGGTCGAATACACAAAAATCACCCTGAGCTGGGATGGAAATGCTGCCAGCTCGTATCGCATCTGCCGCGAGGATGGCTCGACGATTATTACCACCGAGACCTCCTTCGTTGAAGAATCGTTTTCCCGTGAAAAGCCGATTAAATTCAAAGTGGAGGCACTGGGTTGCAATTCCCTGGCAGCTCCGGCGACCACCCTTGAAGTGATGCCATTGGCGAAAAATGTGGTTCCACCAATTCCGCCACTACCGGAAAAGAATCTGAATGACCTGATTTCCGCCCCCGGTAAAAATACTAATCCCAAAGTCTATAGTAATAAGACCCCCAAAGGCGGTCGGTTGCAGTTAGACGGTAAGATTTATGAAATCGGACTTGGATTACAGGCCCCGGCAGAACTCGCCTGCGACATCCCAACAGGTTCAAAACGGTTCGTCGCCACAGTTGGCGTTGATGACGCGGCTCGGAACAGAAAACCAACGCTGCAATTCGAAGTTTACGGCGATGTGAAGGAAATGGGTGAAAAACCAGTTCTCCTCAAACAATCCCCCGAGCTGTCCAATGACACGGCATGGACTTGGCACTTTGACGTCGAACTCGACCCCCGATTCAAAGAACTGAAAGTCATTGTAACTGTTGGCGGCGATAAAAAACCAGACTGGGCGGATGTTGTTAACGCCGGATTTATCACTGACAAATAGTGACTGTCGACGCCGTCACCCCGAGCCTCGGAATTTCCAACTTCTTTGGCGCTACAAAAAGCCAGAGCAATATTCAAAACAAATAACGAAATAAAACCATGATCAACATACCCGCTCCAATACTCACAATCTGCAGCTCTGTCCTCCTGCTCGGCATCTCCTTGGTTTCGCCGGCATCCGGCGCGGCGACGGATTTTCAAAATGGCTGGCGTTTTCATGCCGAGGACGTTCCCGGCGCGGAGGGCGGGTCGTTTGACGACGTGTCGTGGGAGACCGTGACAATTCCCCATCCGGTGCGGATTGAGGCACGGGTCTGCGGCAAGGACAACAACCCGCAGTGGGAGGGGGTCTGCTGGTATCGGAAGACCATCGAGATTACCCCGGAGATGGCGGGGAAGGTTGTTTGGGTCCGATTCGAGGGGGCCATGAACAAGGCCGTGCTCTACGCCAACGGAAACCAGATTGCGGAAAATCTGGATGGATATCTTCCCTTTGTCGCGGACCTGACATCGCTGGCGAAGACCCCGGGACAAATCACCCTCGCGCTCAAGCTCGACACCCAGCACAACCCGGTCTCCGGCCCTAAGCCCCTCGCCAGCCTCGACTTTAATCTTTATCACGGCCTTTACCGGCCAGCCTCGTTGATCGTCAAACCACTCCTGCACATCACGGATGAAATCCTCGAGAACAAGGTGGCCTCGGGCGGCGTCTTTGTGACCTACCCGGAGGTCTCAGAAAAGTCCGCCACCGTCAATGCCCAGGTTCACCTGCGAAATAGCGCCGCCGCTCCTGCCGCCTTCTCGCTCGTCGCCCGGCTTTCGGATCTCTCCGGCAAGGAAGTCGCCAAGAAGGAGTCCGACAGCCTGAGCCTCAAAAGCGGCGAAGACCGCGCGTTTCCGCTGCCACTCACCGTGGCTCAGCCGCAGCTCTGGAGCCCGCAGGCACCGAACCTTTACTACTTGGACATCGACGTCCTCGCCAACGGCAAGGTTATCGACCACCAGCGCCAGCGCATCGGCATCCGGCGGATCGCATTCACCCCGGGCGGGATCGTCATCAACGGCAAAAAGCAATTCCTGCGGGGCACGAACCGGCACCAGGAATACCCGTATGTCGGGAATGCGCTTTCCGACGAGGCGCAATTCCGCGACGCCTTCAAAATCAAGCAGGCGGGATTCGACTACGTGCGCCTCTCGCATTATCCCCAAAGCCCGGCGTTCATGGATGCCTGCGACGAGCTCGGTCTCGTCACCATGCCCTGCGTTCTCGGCTGGCAGTTCAACCCGAAGACCGAGGAGTTCTACGCGAACCGCGTCCAGTCCGTCCGGGATCTGATCCGCCGGGACCGCAACCACCCGAGCGCCTGCATGTGGGAGGCTTGCATCAACGAAGGGGGCATGCCCCCGGCCTTCCTCGAGCGCATGAACTCCGCCGCCCATGAAGAGTATCCAGGAGACCAGATGTTTACCTCCGGCTGGGTCACGGGCTTGGATATCAAAGTTTCGGCCCGCCAGCACAAAAGCACCAAGGAATTCACAGGCGTCACGTTCCCGGCGATCGTCAGCGAATACGGAGATTGGGAATACATGGGCAAGGACAAGGAAGGTCTCAATTTGGACACTTTGGTTCTCCCCGAAGGAGTCAAGGAAACCTACCTCATGTCGCGCATGACCCGTGGCAGCGGCGAGCCCGGCCTCGCCCGCCAGGCGATGAATTTCCAGGAAGGCCACAACGAGAACCTCGGCACAGCGGCTGCGGCCGATGGCGTCTGGGTCATGTTTGATTACAACCGGGGATACGCAAAGAACCTCGAAACCTCCGGAGTAAGCGACCTGTTCCGGATTCCGAAATTCGGCCACGCGTTTTACCAGTCCCAGCGCGATCCCTCGGAAACGATCCGCGTCGGCCCAACCGTCATCGGCGGCCCCATGGCCTTTATTGCCTCGTGGTGGACGGATAAATCCCCGCTGACCGTGCGGGTTTACAGCAACGCGGAGGAGGTCGAACTCTTTCTCAATGGCAAAAGCCTCGGCCGGAACAAACCCGACACCGGGGTCACCGCCAACAGGCTCAAGCATCCCCCATTCACCTTCCTCATGCCGAAATTCGAGCCGGGGGAACTTCGCGCGGTCGCCTATTCCGGCGGCAAGCCCGTCGCCGAGCACCGGGTCAAAACTCCCGGCGCGCCGAAAGCGCTCGCCTTGTCCGCAGATGTTTCCGGAAAGCCACCCGTCGCAGGCGGCGACCTCCTCTTCGTTTACGCGCGGGTTGTCGATGAGGCTGGCACCGTTGTTCCAAGCTCAAAAATCCCCGTCACCTTCGCCGTCGAGGGCGATGCCAAGCTGGTCGGCGAAAACCCGATCAACGCCGAAGGCGGGATCGCGGCGATCCTGGTGAAAACCGGGGCTAAACCCGGGCCGGTGACCGTCCGGGGAAATTCCGGCAGCCTCTCCGGGGAAGTGAAATTGGAAGTCGTGCCCCGATAATCTAAACACCATGAAAGCATCACTTATTAAACTCCTCGCTGCCGCCTTTGTGTTTTCTTCCACTGTCCCCGCGTTGGTCCTTGCTGAAGTGCCCCGGCTCGAGCTGAAAGACAAGGATGTCTGGGTGATGGCTGGCGACAGCATCACCGCCCAGCGCCTCCACTCGAACTACATCGAAGCGTTCTACCGCACGCGCTACCCGAAGCTGAACCTGCATTTCCGCAACTCCGGCATTCCCGGCAACCGCGCCGGAAACCTTCTCCAGCGATTTGATTACGACGTCGCCGCATGGAAACCGACAATCGTCAGCGTGGAGCTGGGTATGAATGATGTCAGCGGGTCGCTCGAGACCTACATCAAGGGAATCAAGGAACTGGTCGCAAAAATTCGCGCCATTCCCGCGCAGCCGGTGCTCATCTCGTCGAGCCCGGTGGATGATGGAAGCGTCATGGGCGATTGGAAAAATCCGCGATGCAAGAATCTCCACGACTTCACCGAAGCGCTGCAAAAGCTGGCCGTCGAGGAGGGAGTGGTCTTTGTGGACCAGTATCACCCGATCATCGACATCTGGGGTCAAAACCGACGGAAAGGCGCGGAGCTTGCCGCGAAGAATGGCACGATGCCAACTCCTCTCAACAAGGAATGGCGCGAGGCGAGCAAGGCGAATGATCCGGAAAAACTCGCGGCCGCACAGAAAGCGATCGAAGAGGTCGAAGCGAAAATCCAGGCCGCCGTCCAGCCTCTACCGCTCGAATTTGAAATCGAAAAAGAAGGGGGAACCTAAGAAAAAGTTGCCAGGATGGCGCAGGAGTCTTGATCAGTGCATCTACTAATAATCGGTGGGGACGCCTGTCCCGCTGTGTGCTTGGTATAAAAGGCTCATATTGGCAGTCTATTATGTCCGAGTAATTAATCGGGTATGGCCAAATAAATTGAAGATTGGACGCTACTCGGCGTTCGATCTCAAAGGGCTCGCCGTCGCCGCAACGATATTTCCCGGATTCTCCCCCTTGGTGATCTGCGACCCCGGCGAGGAGCCCCCACCAGGCGCTGCAGCGCCAGCTCACGTCAGGTTCTAACCCGGAAAAATCACAGTGAAGCAGCCCATCTTGCTAACCATTTGGCCGCCAGAGCCGTCGGCTTCCCTCACCAGATCACAGCGGATATGCCTCGGTCAGCCGCTGGCTCTGGCGACCAAAGCGTTACGCAATCTGAGCCACCCCCCTGTGATTTGTCCGGGCTAAGGATATTTAAATCGTTTTGCGTTTCGCTTCTGGCGCTTTATCAGACATTCCATTACATTTATGGCCATGAATAGCCGCTTAAAAGGTGTTTCGTTACCGGATCAAGAGATTGTCATTTCGAGAGACGACAACCGCGTGGCGATTCATCGTGCTGTCCGGGCCGGCAGGCTTCGGAAGCTTGCCCCTCGAATTTACTCGGGAAACTTGCAGGACTCGCCCGAGAAAATCGTCCGGGCGAACTGCTGGGCGATTGCGGGTGCCATCTTTCCTCAAGCTCTCATTTCGGATCGCACGGCAGTGGAGCAGAGACCCGCCGCGGATGGATCCGTTTTTCTCATCACGGAAAGCCGGTCCACCGATTTGGAACTTCCGGGCATCACCTTCCGCCCGAGGCCCGGCCCTGCACCGATGGAAGGATATGACATGCCCTTCCTGGCCGGTCTTTGGATGTCCTCACAGGCCAGGGCGCTCATGGACAACCTGCGTTCCACGCGCCAGCGTGGCCGCGTTCGCGCGACCCTCACCAGGCAGGAACTCGAGGGATTTATCGACAAAATGCTCCGCAACAGCGGGGAGGCGGTCCTCAACAAATTGCGCGACCAAGCCCGGGCAATCGCCCCCCACCTGAAAATGGAGGCCGAAGCCGAAAAGTTGTCCACCATCATCGGGGCGATGATGGGCACGCGGGATGAACCGCTGTCATCGGATCTCGCCGTGGCGCGTTCCAAGGGGATCGGCTACGACCCGGATCGCCTGATCCTCTTTGAGGATTTGCGGGCCTCGCTCGCTTCGCATCCGTTCGCGGACCGGTTGGCGCGGGAGGGAAACCGCTATCTGCCATTCTTTGAAAGCTATTTCTCCAATTTTATCGAAGGCACGGAGTTCGAAGTCGGCGAAGCCTACGACATCATTTACGAGGGCGTCATCCCCCGCGAGCGCCCCGACGATGCCCATGATATTCTCGGCACTTTCCGGATCGTTTCCGATTCCGGAGAAATGCGGCGCAGCCCTGGAACCGCGAAAGAATTCATCGAACTCCTACGCCATCGGCATTCTGTGATTCTCGCAGGACGACCCGATAAAAATCCAGGGCAGTTCAAATCGCAGGTCAACCGTGCGGGCGAATCGCGCTTTGTGGAACCGGATCTCGTCCTGGGAACGCTCCAGCGCGGATTTGAACTGCTGCCCACGCTCCAGCATCCCATGGCCAGGGCCACCTACGCGATGTTCCTTGTCGCGGAGGTTCATCCGTTTGCCGACGGCAATGGCCGCCTCGCCCGGATCATGATGAACGCCGAACTGCACCGGGCTGGACACGAACGGGTCATGGTTCCCAACGTCTATCGCAGCGAGTATCTCCAAGCCCTCCGCGCACTCACCCACAACCGCCGCGCGGACGCCCTCATTGCGGTGATGGATTATGCCCAGCGCTTCGTCGGCGGAATTGACTTTTCCAGCTATCCGGAATCCGTGAAAGCGCTCGAGAGCTGCCACGCCTTCGGAAACCCAGCGGATGCGATGGGCGGCGGCGACAGGCTGATCCTGCGGAACTCTTGAGCGCTCGCTCGGCGCTGCCGCGCCAGAAGTCGGGCACCCCGGCGGTGCGCCCCCACCGATTATTGGTGGGGTACATCGTTCCAGCGACGGATGTCTTCGTCTGTGAGCACGCGTTCGTAGATCCGGATCTCGTCGATCGTGGCCGGGTGGTTGGAGAAAAAGTCGAGCGCGTCGGTGACGAGCGTCTGGCTTCCTTCTCCCTGACCGACGAGCTTGCCGTTCAGGTAGAGCCTGGACGCCGAGGCGTCTGCGGTCAGCACGACCTGGTTCCACTCGCCGGGCTTCACCTGGCCGCCGGAGATTTTTCCCGGACTGGCTTGCAGGCGGCCTTTCTGGAGCGAGCAGGAGACCGTGCGATACGACTTGCCGAACGTGTTGTAGCCGTCCTTGCCGAAGAGCTTGCCGTCCGCCGTGTCGCTTTTGAACCGGACGCCAACGGTGATTGCGTTCGCCCGCATCCGGAGCCCTGAGACCTTCAGCCCTGCGAGGATCGGTCCCCGCGAGACGTTGACATCCAGGCCGGGCTTGAGGCCGTCGCCAGCGCTGGCCCGGTGGACGGCGATTGACCGGCCATTTTTTCCGTCCTCGGCCACCGCGCCCGGCGCGATCCAGATGGTTGAGGCCTTGTCGAGCGTGGTCGCTCCCGCCTTGCCGTCCCAGTTTTCAAACCGTGCGGCGCTGACCAGACCCGCCTCCGGGATTTTCACGAGCTGGAACTGCACGCAGTTTCGCGCCTCCGATGTGCCGTCCGGCAGGAATGCGGCGGCCGTGACTGTCACAGTCCTGTCGAGCGTGACGGTCTTTTCGGCAACCGGCGACGTGGCGGCCGGCTCGGTCCCGTCGAGCGTGTAGCGGATTGTTGCCGGGCGTCCCTCCGGCAGTTTCAGCGAAATATTTGTCGGCCCGTAAATTTCGCGGGTAGAGCCTTCCTCGGCCGAATTTTCCGGGCGGATGTCCACCTGGACCGCGCGGCGGAATTCCGCTGCTGAGAGTGCGAGGGTCTGGCCGTCCGGGTAGGTGACCGAGGCGAGCGCAGGGCTGGCTCCGAGGCGCAGCGAGATCCTGTGCCAGCCTTTTTTCAAACCGATTTTCCCGGCAGGCCGGCGTCCGGCGACCCCGCGTTGAACGACGACCTCGTCATCGATCCGGAGCTGGTTTTGGAAAGCGGAGCGGAGGTCGCCAAGCCCGGCAGCCGCATCTTTGCGGGCCGCGAGATCGAACCCGTAGATCCCGTCCTCCGGAGCGCTGAACCATCCGTCATAAACCCGCACGAGGGCGGGGCGGAGATTGGTCTCGAGCCGGTCGGCCTTTTCGGTGCGGATCGGGGCCAGCCCGTCGGTGTCGAGATAATCCGCGTCCCGGTTTTTTCCTTCGCGGTCAAAAATGGAGAGCACCATCCCGGGTTCGAGCCAGGCCGGGGGTTTTGCGGCGTCTTTCCAGACGGGTGGCATCGCGATGACAACGCCCTCTTCGGCATTCCATCGAAGCGCGTCTGCCGGCACGGATTCCGCCGGGCCGCCATCGCGGCGCACGCTGAGGCGGAACGGCATTTCTCCCGCCGTGTTGATGTTCCAGAGCAGAGGATCGCAGACGATGAGATCGAGAGGATGCCATCCGGCTTCGAGCACGAAGTCCCCGTGGCGCACCTCTTGCTGCTGGTGGAAAACCCCTGTGGATCCGATGCCCCTCTGCCCGCCGACATCCATCGCGACCGGCCCGCAGGAGTCCACCGAAAATTCATACACGCCGCGCTCCGGCGCGCGGAACCATCCGGTGAAGCGGTAGAACCCTTTTGCCTGCTCCGGGACGGGCCGCTGCGGATTCACGAAAGGCAGCTCGAAGCCGGGAACGGCCGCCGAGGTCGTCGGCTTTTCCTTGTCGAGGTCCGGGAGCATGGTCTTCGCCGCATCAAAAAATCCCCGGTCGTTCCACACGACGGTCTTCTTTTCGTAAACCCGCGCGAGGAGTCCCGGCTTGCTCCCCTGCGGCGGAGCGGCCGGAGTGGCGGGTTCGGTCAAAACAAAATCCGCCCGGAGGATGGCGCTTTCTTTCGGCCCGGCGGTCCAGGCCGGATCGAAGACCCGTGCGGCGAGCTTCGCGTTGCCGGTGATCTTCAAGGGGGCTTCGTAGCGTGCGGATTGTTCGGTCGGTTCGCTCCCGTCGAGCGTGTAGGTGAGGAATGCGGGAGCGGGCGGGCGGATCAGCTTCGCCGTGACCTCCCTGTCGAATTTGTAGGTTGGCACGGACCCCTCGAGCCGCGTGGTGCGGAGGTCGTTGGCATCGAACTTTGTCCCTCGAACCTCGATGACCGGGCGCGCCGGTGCGGCACCGCTTTGCAGGACCGGCTTCCCGTTTCGCTCGACCGAAAAAACCGTGCGGCCACCGTCGGATTTTCCGAAACGGTAAACGTCGGTCGCCTCGCCGATCTCCACCGTCAGTTCGGTGCGGTCGGAATTCCATTCGGTGACCGGCATCGGGTCGCCCTGCCGGTGCGGGTAGAGGAGCACGCGGAATTCCGGCGAGTCGGAGATGGCCGGGATCGTCACATGGCCGGGCTTTTCAAAACGGGGGACCGGGAAGCCGTTGGGGGAATTCCGCCAGAGCGTGCGCACCAGAAGGAGCGGGTCGCCCTTTCCCGGCGTGGCGCGGTCGGATTTCGGATCGCGGGGAGTTGAGGCGCGGCCGAGCAGCAGGTCGTTTTCGCGGGCGGGACCTGGCGTGACGGTCTGCGCGATGATCTCGGGCGTCTTGTTGTCGATCAGGTCGATGCCCTCGGGCAGCGTCATGTTCCACTCGTAAAGATGAGCGCTGGCATCCTTCCGCGCGTCATCGAGGACGAGGACATACGGGTGTTCGCCGCGTGCGAGATAGACCGTCCGGTAGGCCTGCTCCATCGGGTTGTTGACCCGGTATTGCTCGACCATCCGGGTCTCGCCGCTCCACGGTCCGTAGTCGGTGTGCGCGTAGCCGTCGTTCCATTTCACCGTGCCGGGGTGGAACGCGACCTGCTGGTCGCGCGTGAGGTCGAAGTTGCCTTCCGCAAACGGCGCGTAATACGGAAGCTTCGCGGAAGGGAAATCCAGCGGATGCACCTGCATGACCTTCGCGAAGGAATACCCGATTTTTCCGTCGCCGGCCGCGGCGAGGCCGCCCGGCGTTTCCTCGACGCCGAGCCAGACTCCCGGCGCGGGCGGCCATCCGAGCCCCTTGCCGTCAATGGTGAGCATGTTCTGGAGGAACGTCGGTTTCACGAAGAGCATGTTCGAGTCCCGGAGCCAATTGATTCCGTCCGCCCACATCACGATCCGGTTGTTCTCCGAGCCCTCGTGGCCGCCGTAGAAGAAATCCTGCTTGCACGTGAAGCCGAGCTGGATGTCGTCCTTCTTCCAGGAGTTGCGGGTGATCACGTATCCCCGCTCATCGTCCTTCCAGGTGAGCGGAAGCTTGAGCGCGTCGATCCGCGCCTGGTCGGTCCAGTCGAACGGCTTCCCGTTTTTATCGCGCATCCCGTCCTCCGCGAAGAGCAGCAGGAGTTCGTCCGAGGTTCCCACCGGGCCGGGCCACTTCGCCGCCGGATCGTTTAAAAAATCATGTGTCGTGAACGTCGCGCTGTAGAGCCAGTCGAGCGCCGGGTCATTCGGATGGAAATACCGCATCATCCAGATCACATGGAACGCGGAGGCGCGCATCTCGTCGCGGATCTGCCAGCGCCCGTCCTGCCAGTGGATCGCGTTTTCGAAAAACCGCATCTTTGCGCGCAGGTGGGAATGTTTGAGCAGGTCGCGATCGCGGCGTCCGAGCGCGACGAGGGCCGAGGTGTTGAGCCAGCCCTTGATCGACTCGGCACACATCCCGTCCGCATCCAAATACCAGTCAAGCGCCGCACGGACCTTCTTCGCGGCAAGGTTGTAAACGCTTTGGTCGAACCCCTTCTGCCCTTCGATCAGGAGCAGGAGCCGGAGGAATTCCATGCCGAACCCCTGGTGGTTGTTGATCATGAAATGGTCGGGGACGGTCATGAAATTTGAAATCCTGCCGGCCGTGAGGCGGGCGATCACGCGCTCGGCGGCCGCTCGCTCGTCGGGCGACATCCATTGGTGGAGGTAATCGTAATCAACTAGCGCCCAGATCTCGGAGGGCGGGTCCGGATCTCCGGAGGCCGAGAGCGATTTCTCCACGCACCACAGGTTGTCTCGGTCGGGCTGCGCATCGAGCTTGTCGAGTTTCGGTTCGAGGGAACGGACTTTTCCGGCCAGCTCGGCGGCGAGCTGCTTGCCGAGGGCGTCGTCCTTGGCCACGAGCGCGTAGAATGCCGTCCGGTTTTTCTTCACCCGCTCCCACATCACGCGAAACGCGGCCGGGGCCTTGTCGCCGAGCGCGACTTTCGCGCGGATCCGCTCGACGTCATCCGGCGTGACCAGCACCCTCGGATGCACCCCGGGCGGCGGCGGCTTCGACAGGCGCGATTCGTCGAACCCCGGATCGTCGTAGGTGCTGTCCGCCTTCGGCGAGGCCGGCCAGAAATCGCCTTTCAGAGCGTCCTTGGCCGGCAGGATCGCCCGTGGTTTCCAAGTCGAATCGCGGTAGTATTCCTCCGCGCCCCGCGCGATCTGCACCGACAGGATGGCCACCGACAGGAGGACGAAAACCAACCGGTAGGGATGCCCCGCCGGGGCGTCCGTCGCTGCTGCCGAATTGGCCTCAATCATTTTCCGCCGCAGTAATCTGTTCGGGCGTGAGCGCGGTGTCGTAGATCCGCAGGTCGTCAATCGCGCCGTTGAAGGCGGTTGAGCCGACGGTCATCTTCGATCCGAAAATTTGCGGCTTGTTCGACCCCGCATCGGGACTCTCGCCGGCCTCCCCGTTCTCGTAAATGATTGTCTTGTCCCCGTCGAACGTGCAGGCGATCTGCACC
>Ga0247831_1001448_pt1 | contig 44179 bp, 37 predicted proteins | sample LaCruzMarch2015__9_FD_192406 | JGI IMG/M metagenome (GOLD analysis project Ga0247831, IMG submission 192406) | Freshwater microbial communities from meromictic Lake La Cruz, Castile-La Mancha, Spain - LaCruzMarch2015_1m | ecosystem: Environmental > Aquatic > Freshwater > Lake | place: Spain...
GAAACTGCTGGTATTTTTGCTACACAATGCTTAATTTTGAAAAATAAATAACCATCCAATGCCTATACTATTCATTTTAGTTCTCTCTTTGTTTGCAGTAAACGAACCTCCTACCTTGAAGCTTGGGCTATTGAAATATAACGGAGGTGGTGATTGGTATTCAAATCCGACGGCTTTACCAAATCTGGCGCAATTTTGCAATAAAAATATGGGTACAAATTTTGACCCCAATTATGGCACGGTTGAAGTTGGCAGTTTAGATATTTTCAACTACCCTTTTTTGCATTTGACAGGACATGGAAATGTGGTTTTTTCAGATAGGGAAGCAGCCAATTTACGACAATATTTAACGGGTGGTGGTTTCCTCCACATAGACGATAATTATGGTATGGATCCATACATCAGACCTGCCATGAAGAAAGTATTTCCAGAATTGGAACTTGTTGAATTACCCTTTGAACATGAAATTTATAAGCAAAAATATAATTTCACAAACGGTTTGCCTAAAATCCATGCACACGATGGTAAAGCTCCCCGAGGTTACGGTTTAATATGGAAAGGGAGATTAATTTGTTTTTATTCTGTTGAATGTGACTTAGGTGATGGCTGGGAAAATCAGGAAGTACACAATGATCCTCCAGAAAATAGACTTAAGGCATTGCAAATGGGGGCCAACTTAGTAAAATATGCCTTTCAATTTTAATTCCAGATCAGATTTTTACTTTGTCTCAGGTATTTCTTTATATTCAACCAAAAGGCCATGAAAAGATAAACGATGGCGGGAGAACCCATGGTTACAAATGTGATGTATATAAAATAAAGACGTACTCTGGACGATTGGACACCCAGCCATTCGCCCCAATAGGAACAAACACCAAACAAAGATTTTTCAATAATACCCCTGAACATAAGTAATGATTTAAATTATTCTATGATATTTATCACAAAAATGGCATAAACACAAATTTAATAAAAAAAGTTCAACATTTTATCGACTTTTAAACGACCAGGTAATAAGGTGAGAAGAAACAATAGTACCGTCTTTAAAGGTTCCTACAACTTTGGTTTGAATAGACCCTGGCGTTTTATCCCTTACCGAATCAAAAACCACTTTTCTAATGTCCTCACCTTGCAAACAGGTAAAATAAACAGGCTGATTTGCCTTTTTAATATAGGTACCCGAAACCTCAGTCACCAGGGTTGAGATTGATCCCATACCTTCAGTTGCCATCGTGGCGAGTAATCCGGATGCGAGCTCTGCGGCACCTGACTGCGCTGCGAAATAAATAGATTTAAATGGATTTTGAGTGCGTTTGGAAAACGGTAGGATTACTGTGGCTTCGAAGCAGTTGATTTTTTCAAGGCGAACACCCCACCAAAAAAGCGTTGGTATCTTAAGAATAAAAAATAAAAAAAGGGCAAATGGTTTTTTAATTTTTTCGGTAAAGGCCAGTTGCTCAGGTATTGGGTGTAAAGTATCCGTATTTTCCATAGTCTAAAATCAAATGATTATAAAATTTTAACAAAAGTAGCAGAAAAATATTCCAATTTAATGGTTTTTCTTTCAAAATAGCGGGTTAAAATTGTACTTTTGACCGCGAAGATGAAACTTTAGAAAATAACCATCGGAATAAAGGAAATTATGAATCTACACGAATACCAAGGTAAAGAGTTGTTAAAGAAATTTGGTGTTGCCATTCAGGAAGGCATTGTAGCTGGAAACAAGCAAGAAGCGATGGAAGCTTACACTGCATTGACTGCCAAAACAAATTCTCCATTCGCCATTGTAAAAGCTCAGATTCACGCTGGCGGTCGTGGTAAAGGAGGAGGGGTTAAGCTAGCTAAAAATGCCGCTGATTTTGAACTTCATGCTAACAACATTTTAGGCATGTATTTGAGGACGCCTCAAACGGCTGGTGGAATGGAAGGACCAGGCAAACTGGTTAGTAAAATTCTCGTTGCTGAAGATGCTTATGCTCCTGATTTTGATGCTTGTAAAGAATTATATGTCTCTATTCTTATGGATAGAGAGAAAAAATGTAATGTCATTATCTATAGCACAGAAGGTGGTATGGATATTGAAAAAGTAGCTGAGGAAACGCCTGAAAAGGTTCAAAAAGAATGGGTTGACGCTACCTTGGGTCTTCAGGCTTTCCAAACGAGGAAAATTGCCTTTAATTTAGGCCTAAGTGGAAAGGCGTTCAAAGAAATGACCTCTTTCATTACTAAACTTTATACTGCTTTCGTTGCATCAGATGCCGCGCTATTTGAAATTAATCCTTGCCTTAAAACAGGTGATGATAGAATTATTGCCGTTGATGCAAAAGTAACTATAGACGATAATGCGTTATACAGGCATCCCGATTTAGAGGCTCAACGCGATAACAGCGAAGAAGATCCAACAGAGGTCGAAGCCAGAGAGTCTGATTTGAATTATGTGAAATTAGACGGTAACGTAGGTTGTATGGTAAATGGTGCCGGATTAGCGATGGCAACCATGGATATAATAAAACTTTCAGGTGGTGAACCTGCCAATTTCCTTGATGTTGGTGGAACTGCTGATGCCAAAAGGGTGGAACTGGCTTTCCGTATTATCCTGAAAGATCCAGCCGTTAAAGCTATTTTAATAAATATTTTTGGTGGTATCGTCCGTTGTGACAGAGTGGCACAAGGTGTCATTGATGCTTACAAAAATATGGGCAATATTCATGTTCCCCTCATTGTTAGATTACAAGGAACCAATGCAGATTTGGCTAAAAAAATGATTGACGAATCAGGACTTGCCGTTCAATCGGCTATTGCTCTTGAAGAAGCGGCCGATTTAGTGAGAAATGTTTTTGAAAAAGCATAAATTTTGAAATTAATAGTGAAAACACTGGCAGGGCTTGAAGAAGTCCTGGCCAGTGAACTTCAGTTACTTGGTGCTGAAAATATTGAGTTAGGTACTCGTTCTGTGTTTTGTGAAACTGATCTTGAAGGCGTATATCGCCTGAATCTTTGTCTTAGTACTGCACTAAGGATTCTTATTCCCATTGTAAGATTTGAAGCTGAAGATGAAACGGAGCTTTATGACTGTATGAATGAAATTCCCTGGGAAAAGTATGTTTCTCCAACAGGGACCATTGCCGTTGATGCTATTGCCCAAGGTGAAGTATTTCGCCATTCTCACTATATAGCATTAAAGACTAAAGATGCCGTAGTTGACCGATTTAGGTCTTTATTTGAGGTAAGACCAAATGTTGATATCAATTTTCCCGATCTAAGGATAAATGTCCATAATAACGACAAAACGTTCACCGTCTCCCTCGATTCATCGGGAACTTCTCTTCACAGAAGAGGTTATAGAGAGGAAGGTGAAGAAGCGCCTTTAAACGAGGTATTGGCAGCGGGGATGATTCGGTTAAGCCAGTGGAATAAAGATTGCCCGTTTATAGATCCTATGTGTGGATCAGGTACTTTGTTAATTGAAGCTGCCCTTTTTGCCCGAAATATTGCGCCAAATAAGAACCGAAAGGACGGATTTTGTTTCCAGCGGTGGCCAAATTTCCAACCGGAGTTATTGGAAAAGGTACGAAATGAAAGCATAAGTAAGGAAGTTCCCTTCAATATCGGTATTTACGGAGGTGATATTCGCGAAAGCGCTACCCGTGCAACCAAGGCAAATATTCGTGCCGCTGGTCTTTTAGATACTATTTCCATAGAAACCAGGTCTTTTGAAAAAAGTATTCCTCCGCCGCCGCCAGGTATTTTAATGGTGAATCCGCCTTATGATGCCCGTATGTCTCTTGAGGATGCTTCCCTTTTTTATAAAAAATTAGGCGATAAGCTTAAATCTGGATATGAAGGTTATCAAGCCTGGGTGATTACTGGAAATCCAGAAGCCGCGAAAGCCATTGGTTTGAGAACTTCCAGGAAAATTCCTCTTTTTAATGGCAACATTGCTTGTAAATTTTTGAAATTTGAGATGTATTCTGGTACAAAAAAGGTAAAAGATGAAAAATAATCTGCGTTTCTTTCTCCTTTTAACGCTGTTTATACCTTCCGTTTTTTTTCCCTTAATGGCTCAGTTACCCTCCAGAATTTCTATAATTAATAAGTCTATACCCGATTTACTAAAAGACGGTACTACAAATGTTTATTTTACAACGCTTTCTTTTTCATCTAATTTTGCGTTAAATTCTGCACATAAACAAATGTTAAATGCCCATTCAAAACCATCTCCTTTTAATGGGGTTTCGGCCAGGCCGTTGGCATTCTTTTGCAGAATTGAGGTGTTGCTGGAAAAGAAAAATGGCATACCCATTAAATTCCGATTAGGAGATATAGATAAGGTGGATCAATTGGAGGGTAAATTTTTATGGTAATTTATAATTCATCATTTGCAAAACCGAGGCCAAATCTATCTTTATAGATACCCATTTTGCCCTCTTTTACATAGAATCCTCCTTTCACAAAATCTTCGCCCAAATCGAAGCTGCCGTCTAAATCAATGTATTTTGTATTTTTATTAGCAAAAGCAGCATGTAAAGCGGCAGTTATGCTAATGCAACTCTCGTCATTACAACCCCAAAATAAAGATATTCCAGCCAGTTCAGCGATTCTACCAATATCCATAGCGTTTAAAATACCCCCACATTTCATTAATTTGATATTAAAAATACCAAAAGGCTTTTCAATAAGCCATGGAAAGACCGATTGGGTAGATTTAAGAGATTCATCAGCACAAAAAGTACGTCGAATCGTTTCCGGATAAACTAAGAGATCACTTTCTCTGCCAACCCTAAAAGGTTGTTCGATTAATTCGATGTTTTGATGGGCAGTTTCATTTAAAAAATAAGAAAGATCCTTTGAAGAATAACCTTGATTTGCATCCACTCTAAGGGTAACTCCATCACCGAAGTTTTCCCTTAAGGCTTTAATCCTCAGTACATCAGACACAGGATCATCTCCAGTTTTAATTTTGAAAACAGTGAACATATCGTTATAAAAGTTAACAGCCTCCTTCAGGGTATCCTCCACATTCATGATACCAATAGTTACTGAAGTAGGTAACTCATCGAAATGTTTCCCATAAATATCTACCACAGGTATTTTTGCCCATTGCCCATAGGCATCGTGTAAGGCAATATCAAGCGCTGCCAAAGCCCCTGGATTATTTGGAATAAGTTGTTGAAATTCCCTTATTAAACCTAAAAATCCTCTGATATCTCTACCCTTTAAACGAGGTAAAACCCATTTATTTAGCACCTCTTCCGCTTCAATGGGCGACTCCCCTACTACTTCAGGTGCTGGATTTGCGGCACCATAACCAATGATACCATTTTCCAAATGAATAGTTGAGCAGATATTTTCCACATCATCAATAACTCTTCCGGCTATGGCATAAGGTTTTTGCAGTTTCAAATTTTTTCTGATAACCTTAATCTGATCAATTCTCATGTTGAAATAGTTTGATTTAAAGTAATTTTCTGAAAGCTTCCCAAAGAATCATACCCATAGACACAGAAACATTTAAGCTGTGCTTTGAGCCCACCTGGGGAATTTCCACCACGGCATTGGCTAAAGGAAGAAAAAGAGGTTGCACCCCATCGACTTCATTTCCAAATATAATCACATATTTATGATTTTTGATAAATTCAAAATCTTGCAACCAAATACTTCCTTCAACCTGTTCAGCCAGAATAATTTCCCAACCATCTTCTTTCAATTCCTCTACCAATGAAACTTCATTTTCTATATATTCCCAGGACACGGTTTGAGTTGAACCCAACGCTGTTTTTAAAATTTCCTTATGAGGAGGTTGTTGCGTAATGCCAGATAGATATAATTTTTCAATACCCAGAGCATCAGACGTACGAAAAGCGGAACCAACATTTAGTGCACTTCTAACATTATCCAACCAAATTCGAACGGGTATCGTTTTTCTGTTTTCTGATAAAACAAAAGGGTTATCTTCCAAATAAGTAGTCGATTTCTTTCTAGTTAACATAGTAATTTTCCTGAAATTTAAAATATATTGCAAAGGTATTTAAATCGAAAGAAAATGGACTTACTATTCGTTTATGGAACACTATTACCAGAATGTAATCTTTCGATATCTACTCAATTCCTTAAAGAGGCAGAATTTTTAGGGCATGGATATGTTTTTGCAAAGCTATATGACCTTGGAGATTATCCGGCAATGGTTTTAGATATAACCCATGAGCATAAAGTTTTCGGGCAAATATATCGGCTAGATTCTCCGAAAAAAACGCTGGCTTTACTTGACGATTATGAAGACATAAACCCATCATTTCCAGAAGATAATGAATATATCCGAGCGGTAGTAAAAGTAAACAGTAAGGAAATAGAAATAAATGCCTACGCTTATTTATACACAAAGGATGTTTTACCTTTAAAAAAGATACCTTCAGGTGATTACCTTTCTTACATTACAGATAAATAGTCAAAACAAACAAATAAAATGAGTGAACCTATTTTTTCAGCAGCCACATTATGCGTTCAGGAAACGGTTGATCCTATGGACACTTCTTCGCATACTTTACCCATTTACGCCACATCTTCCTTTGTTTTTGATAATTTACAACAAGGTATAGATATTTTTTCCGGAGCTGAAAGTGGTTATCTATATGGCCGTTTTGGCAATCCCACCTGTGATGCAGTAGCTGAAAAATTAGCTGCCTTGGAATCTTATGGTTTACCAGAAAATGCTCATTGTGTATTAGTTAGCTCTGGCATGGCGGCTATATCTGCCGTTTTAATGGCATTACTAAAACCCGGTGATAAGATATTGACCCAGGCAGATATTTATGGTGGAACCACTGATTTTTTCAATCAAATACTGGCCTCATACCACATAGGATTTGAAACGGCTGATTTAAATGATGTCGAACAAGTTGAAAATATCCTTTCCAACGATCCATCCATTCGTCTCATCTATTTAGAATCGCCAACCAATCCAATTTTAATCTGTGTTGATTTAGAAAAATTAGTTTCGCTGGCAAAAAAATATAACCAACTAACCGTCATTGATAATACTTTTTGTACGCCTGTAGTACAACAACCTTTAAAATGGGGCATAGATTATGTCGTGCACTCTACCACTAAATATTTGAATGGGCACGGAAATACTATTTCGGGATGTATTATTGGTAAAAATGCTGAAGTAATGCAGCGTGTCAAACAAACGGTAAAATTAATGGGCTGTTCTGCCAATCCCTGGGATGCCTGGTTGGTGAATAACGGATTAAAAACGCTTGCTTTACGCATGGAGAAGCACAGTTTAAATGCGTTGGAACTCGCAAAATTTTTATCCTCTCACCCATCTGTGAAGAAAGTGTATTATCCCGGTCTTTCTCAACACAAAACCCACAGTATTGCAAGAAAACAAATGCAATATTTTGGAGGAATGCTGTCTTTTGAGTTGAACGGAGGTATTGAAGTAGCCAGAAAATGTATTGATAAGTTAAAATTAGCGACTATTGCTCCGACATTGGGCGATGTTAACACATTAATCATGCATCCTTACACCATGTCACATAGAAATGTACCATCGGCGGTACGAGAGAAATATGGGATAAGCGAAGGACTCATCAGGGTTTCTGTAGGCATAGAAGCGATAGGTGATTTAATAAATGACTTCAGACAAAGTTTGGCAGATTAATTATTTACCCCCCGCAGACATGGCTCTTCGCATAAACATTTGAGCTCTATTAGATTCAACGGCCTGAATTTCTAATATCTCACCGTTTGGCATTTTCAATAAAAGATCAGGCTTTTTGGTTTTTGTCAATTCATCCTGGAACCTGGAGTCATTGGAATTTACTTCCAGGAATCCTTTTCTGAGACCAAAATAATAGTAGATATCATTAGGTAATTTCAAATAAACATAAATTCTATCGTCATTATTAGCGGGCATTTTTATTTCAATAAACGTATTAATTTTTTTACTCACTGGTTTTCCTCCGACGCTAATAAGACCCACATTGGTATTTGCATTGATAAAAGCCTGATATTCAGCATCCCATTTCAGTTTTACATTGCCAAAAAGAAAAGAATAGGGATTAAGTTTAGCAGGAATCTCAAAAAGGCCGGAACTTAACTGGGAAAGCACCTCTTTAGTTTCATCTATGTTACCTAGTAATCTGGTAAGCAATCGGTTGTAATAATCCAAATCAGAAAGGTAGGCAATAGGTTCTGAACCAAAGGCGGCACTGGCTATTTCATTTTCAATAATTCTTAGAAATTTTTCAGGTATTTTCAGATTAAGCCCAAGAATAAGATCTAAGTCGAGCACTAATTTTTGAACCTCCCCTGTATCTGACATTTCCTGTGTTGGGGGCATGGTAGTTTTCAAAAAACCAGTAGCCTTAACATCGGCCATTTTTAATCCAGCAGCGAGGTTAAAGTCACCTTCTGCTGTAATTTTAGCAGATTTATCATCTAAAACAAGCAGGTTACCCATACAATTTCCTCTCAACACACAGAGTGAGTCGCCAAATAGAAATTGATCTTTAAGTCTATCGTACCTAATAAAACCATTAGCGGGAAAGATTGGTCTATCTTTTCTTGTAGGGAGAGGTTGTAAGAACCTTGGATAAATAGAGGCATTTTCGGCACTCAAAAAGAACCCTGTTTCAAGAAAGAGGCCTTCAGGATCTTTTGGCCTGTTTGCCTCAATGACGAGATTTTTTTTATCCGCCCTGGTATTCAGCCTGAACCAATTATTTTCCTCAATAGCTGAAGATTCAAGTCTGGCATAGCCGTCAAAAGAAAGATTTATATCTTCTGAGGCGAGGCCAATTTCTCCATAAAAGCTCGTTTTCGTATCAATTCGAAAATCGTCCAGGGCATCAATTTCACCTTTAGCTCTGGTTGCTGTGGCCTTTTGAGACATCAAACCCTTACCTACCCGTTGACCAATAATCGATGAGAAAGCAATTTCCTGATTCTTGCCAGGCAGGTTATACTCATAAAAGCCAGAGGCTAAATAGTCCTTTCTACCTTTTACCTGCACATTTGCCTTTATAATTTTATGATTCTGGTTTATGGTATCACAGATAATAATAGCATTAGCAAAAGAATCAATTAAGCCATTTGAACGAATAGTGACCATCCCTTTATCTGGAAAAATTTTGGCATCCGCCGCATGAATAAAATCTACGCCACCAATTTCAAGACTAAAATCTTTTAGATTATACCTGGCATTTTTACCATTAAACCGCAAAGAATCCTGAATAGCTACTTTCGAGGCAAATACACCAACGGAAGCAGTATCAGACTTAAAATAAACCATTTGATCTTTGATATTCCAATCAAAATCAATTAAAGAGGTAGTATATTGATTAAAAGGAAGGTTAGTTAGTAACTTTCCGTCATTACCAGTGAAGACACCCAAGCCATTGTTGAAGTTAAGGTCCGCCTTAACATTAAGAGCCTCCAACAAAACTTCCTCCTCTGTTTTCCCTTTAATTTTAAGGCAGGCGGTATCACTTCTGGCAGTATTAGCACCTAATTTAAGTTTATCGGCCTTCAACGAGGCCAATGGCCATTTTAACAAGCCGCTACCACCGACCCCATCAGGGGTAAGAATTAAATTACCATCAAAAAGATAGGAACCGGATTTAAAAACAGAAAAAGACTGAGAACCTGAAGCCAGATAAAGGCTATCTTGGTAAGGTTTCCAGGTTACAGTAACCTCTTTCCCTACCACTTTGGGAATTTCGAGGGGTTTTATTTCCTCCTCCAGAGAAAAATTCTTTGCACTACCACTAACCTTATTTGGTTGAAAAACAAAATCTTCTGCATTAATGACCGCTCCAAAATAATCTAATCGGCCCTTTCCTTTAAATCCCTGGTTACTCAGATCTAATTCACCGACATATTTACCTTTTCCCCTATAAGTTGAATAACCCTCTTTAGGCGTTTTATGATTAAAGCCCAACGAATAGTCAAAAGGTCTGATTCTTACCGTTTCTTGAAAAACTGGAAATATGTCATAAGAAAATAATTTACCTTTAAACTGTACCTGATTTTCTTGAAACTTATCCAGGCCTGGAAAAATGAAGGGAGCCAGCGCAAAATAAAATGAATCTCTTTTGAGCGTAGTATCCTTTGCAAAATCACCATCATAAAAAATAGTGCCCCCTGTTCTGCTATTTAGCACGGGAAAAGTGGAAATATTTTCTTTTCCCCCTTTATTTTCGGGCGCGTCAACGGCTAAAGTACCAGCGAAAGAATTTATTTCCGAGGTAAGTGAAAAAGCATTGGGCATTTTCGATGAATCAGTAGGCGATTCCTTCAGAAATATCCTAAATCTTTTAATGCTATCTAGTTTTATTTGATTTTGCTTGTAATTATATTCAAAATTTGTTCCTTCAAAATCAGTAAATCCCGCTTTTAATACCCCTAAAAAACGCATTACTCTTTCGGGAAGCAGGGTAATCTTGTTCTCAGTAGGAAATAATCTTACCCGATGCAAAGGGGAAAAATCTAAAAAATTTACTGCTTGAATCTGAATGCTTTTGTTGTTAAGCGTAAGCCAGGCATTGACACCATCCGTTTTAGAATCGATGCGTAAACGATCAAAATCAAGTTTACCCAACGCTGCTTCAACGGTTAACCGAACCTTATCGTTTACAATGATCAGGCTTTTCTCTTCCTGAAATTCAATATAACCTGATGCTACCCATTCATACAATAAGGATCTGATATTTTCCAAAGAATATTTAGGATTCAAAAGTGGGGCTAAGATACGGGCATCGAAAACCATAGTCTGCTTTTCCTGACAAATTTGATACAATAATTGGAGTGGATTTTGAGTAGAAATACCTTTTAATCCGTCAAATTCATTTTCATTAAAGAAATTAAGCGATTCAAATCGAACGAATGGCTTTTTTAAAACGGGAAGTGCTTCCCTACCGATCATAACAGAGTCATTATCAATTTGCATGACTAGTTCTTCCGCTTCAATAGAAAATTTGTGGGCAGAACTATAAAATAAATTTCTTCCTTTCCCCTTTTCGCCTCTTCGAAGTAAAAGGGTTCTGGTTTTTGTGTTGTAGTTGAAAATGAGTTCTGGATGAACTATAGAATCAGTTCCTAAAAATAAGGTTGATTTTACTTTTTGACTACTTAATTGATCCGCTCTTTTGAGGATAAACTTTTCAGACGCACCAACATAAGCAGTTCTCGCTTTATTATTTACCAAGGTAATTTTTGCAGGATTCTCAGTTGATCCAAAACCAATCACCGTCTTACCTTCAAGCGCAAAGCCACCTATAAATTTAATGCCTTCGCCAAATTGGTTGATAACTAGGTTATCTTTCAGAGAATTGAATCTGGGAAAAGAAATAAGAGAGGAATCGGGTTGAAAAACCATTTGATCCTGGAAATTTCCTGCAATAAGATTTTTTCCAAAATAGGAAGGATAGCTTAACTGAACGCTATCGGCCTTAAACTTATTAAGATTTAAGTCCAGGGAATAATTTTTAAGCAGCACAAAAACACTTTTATCTAAGCCGACCCTGGACCAATCACATTTTCCCCCTGCCCCAATCCATTGATTTTTAAAAGGATAAAGAACACCTGACGTCTCAAAAATATGAATCGTATCTGTTTTGTACCCTGTAGAAAGGTGCGCCTTAGTAAAAATCAACTTCGGTTCCTGATTTTCCCATTCCCAGGAATATTTCCCCCCTTTTAGGGTCCAATTGGCACCTCCTCCGCTTGAAATTAATTGTCGGCCTACAAACGAAGAGGAAAGCGTTAGAAAATCATTGATTTTAAATGGGGTATATTTATCTGGCAAAGCGAGAATCGATTGAAAGGATTTATGCCATGAATTAAAACCATCATCGTTTTGAGTATTGGATTTTAACAATGCCACATAATCTAAATAAGAGGTTATGTAGGGAATCAATGGTAATTTCCTTTCCCACAAAATCGCTAAAGTCTGATAGATTAACTTCTTTTGCGTTTCACTATAGGCAGTTGATTGAATATCCAGTGCATATAGGTTATATTTTTCCAATAAATCCTTATTATTTAGTGATATGACAGACTTATTGATAGTTTCCCACAAAGCTATCGGATCTTTGGGTAAGGTATCGACCCGCTGAGAAAAAACGAAGTGCAAGGGCAACAACGACAAAATCAAAACAAGCCTCAATATTCTCATATACTAAAATTATAAAAAATTACCTGCTAAAAACGCCCATCATCCAATCACCTTTCTGATTTTTACTAACTAAATTCAAGCCTTGCGATGAGGCTTTATCCATAATCAAATCCCAATCGGACCATAAAATACCAGAAATAAGTAATAGACCGGAGGCACTAAGTTGATTTTTTAACGTAGGAAGTTCGTCGAGTATTACATTTCTATTGATATTTGCTAGGATAACATCCTGACCTGACAAGGACACCGCTTTCAAATCTCCGGCAAAAACATCTATATAATCTCCAACGCCATTGAGTGTAGCGTTATCTATGGTATTTTCCACGGCAGGTTCCTCAATATCGAGCGCTATGACCTTTTTTGCCCCTAATTTTACAGCCAGGATAGCCAATATACCCGTTCCACAGCCAAAATCGAAAACGAAGGTATCCTTAAAAGGGATATTTTCCATGGCCTCCATCATCATATACGTAGTTTCATGATGACCTGTGCCGAAAGCCATTCTGGGTGTAATGACCAATTCGTGTTTAAAGCCGGTTACAGAAGGGTGAAAATCAGCCCTGACGTAGCAAAAATCATTTACACTAATTGGTGAAAAGTGACTTTCCCACTGAATATTCCAATTTTCCTCGGGTAAATTCTCCACAGTATAAACGAATGGAAACGATTGGGACAAAACAGACAGATCTTCAAAAAGGCTATCCGGAGGAATATTTCCGGGAAGAAAAGCATTTATTAGCCCGCTTTCCTCTTCAAAAACTTCAAAAGGATAATTACCGAGCATTGCGAGCAAAATATCTGCATCGGTATCATCATTAAATGAGAAACTAAAACGATAATAATTCATAGTAAAAATTAATCTTTCCTCTCCGCTGCGAGCAAAGTATTTTGAATAAGAGCCATAACGGTTAATTGTCCTACGCCCCCAGGAACAGGAGAAATATAGGAAGAAACGGGTTCAACCGATGGGAAATGCACATCACCTGTCAATCGAAATCCCTTTGGATTAGAGCTATCTTCAACCCTATTGATACCAACATCTATGACTACCGCACCGGGTTTGACCATATCACCTGTTATAAATTCAGGAATTCCCGTAGCTGCAATAAGTATATCAGCCTGCAAGGTAAATGATTTCAAATCTTGGGTATAACTATGGCATAACGTGACCGTTGCATCCCCTTGCTTACCTTTTCTTGACAATAAAATGGACATGGGTGTACCCACAATGTGGCTTCTGCCAACGACTACCACATGCTTACCTTTTGTAGGAATATCATAACGGGATAGCATTTCTAAAATCCCCTTAGGTGTGGCAGACAGAAAACAAGGTAAACCCAGCATCATTTTACCTAAATTGACTGGATGAAAGCCATCTACATCTTTTTCAGCATGAATGGCTAGCGTAATCAGGTGTTCATTGATATGTCGGGGCAGAGGAAGTTGTACAATAAAACCATCTATTTCAGGGTTATTATTCAAATTTTCTACCAGATGGAGGAGGTCATTTTCAGAAATGGTATCAGGTTCTTTGAACAAGGTAGAAGTAAATCCTACCTCTTCACAAGATTTCACCTTGTTGCGGACGTAGGCCATACTAGCTGGATTTTCCCCAACGAGAATAGCGGCAAGATGAGGTATTTTTTTTCCTTCAGCAGCCCTGGTCAATACTTTCTCTTTGATTTCAGATTTAATCTGAGTAGCTAATTTTTTTCCATCTAATAAGGTCATTCGATAAATGTTAATTTCATTTAAAAAGTGGGCTAAAATAAATAAATACCCTGTGGCAAATGTAGTTTTTTCTACATTTGTTTAACGAAATAATATTTCATATAGTTGTGAACCTAAAAAAAACCATTTTTTTCCTTTTTAACAGGCCTTTTCCGTGCAAAAACATGGGATTAGTCGCTATTATGTTATTTGTTTTTACAAAATCTATGTTATCACAGGAAGCTGTCATTCGACAAACAGAAATTTGTACCTGGCCTTTACAAACTTTAACGGACACTTTTTTATGTCCTGGTGCCTCCCTTCAAATAAATCTGGATACCATAGTTGGAAACCTTCAAAGAGACACCTTTCGTTTTAATCCCCTGGAAACATTAGATGGACAACTTCACAAACCCTTTTCCCCACTGAAAATCAATCTACAAGTTAAAGATTTACCCAAAGAAAAGATAAATTTTAAGGATTATAACCTTACAAAAATTTGCCTTGATATTTATACACCACGGGCGACTGATTTGGAAGTGTGGTTAATTCCCCCGAGTGGAAATATTGATCATGTTTTGGAGTTAGTCAGTCCGGCAAATGCAAGTAATAGTCCCGATCTTCTGCAAACCTGCTTTACACCGGGAGCCACTACTGCCCTTTCCTCAGGAAATTCCCCCTATACCGGTGAATTTTCTATTGCCGGCAGCTGGTCGGGACTCATGGGGGAAGATTTGAATGGAAACTGGCAACTATGGGTAAGTGATCGCGTAGCTGAAACGGTTCCTGGTTTAGTACAGAGTATTTCCCTGGTTTTTGAAACTAAGCCAGCTTACCAAGTTAAATGGGCGTCCAAAGCGGGCATTTCCTGCCTCAATTGCAAAGATCCTGTATTTAATCCAACCATAACCACAGATTATCCCGTTCAGTTAATTAATAGTTTAGGATGTGTATTCAACGATACTTTAAGGATTGAATATCGTGACAAAACCTTTGGACCTAGTTTTACCTGCGAACCAAAGGGTCCGGGATTAATAGATGTAAGCTGGCAACTTCCTCCTTTGTTAAAGGGAGAAACATATACTGGAAGTATTCTTCAAAAGGGGAAAGCGGCGATTAATTTATCAACCTCTGGAAATCAAAAATATAGCTTTACAGGCCTTTCGCCAAAAGATAGTATTACTATTAATTTTAAGTTACCCCTCATAGATGGCGTTATGTGTCAACCTATTGACACTATTTTTCAATGTATTTTTCCGCCTTGTGAACTGGAAATCATAGAAAAGGAAAATATGCCCATCAGCTGTTTTGGTTCAGAAGACGGTCTGCTGGTATTATCTTTTTCTAAGGGTTTTACCCCCATATCTTTAACAAAAGATGGCGAACCAACAGGTACAAAAATAGAGCGATTAAAAGCGGGCATTCATACCTTTGTGGCTACCGATTTTTTAGGTTGTCAAACCAGCCGTGCGATAAATTTTATTGAACCAAATCCAATCAAAACCAATATAAGCTTATTAAAACCGGCCCTATGTTTTAACTTGGCGGGTGCTCAATTAAAGGCTGAACCAACCGGAGGAAATGGCGGTTACACTTTTCGCTGGCAACCAGATGGTGGAACATTGGCTACAACCAACCCTATAAAGCAAGGAGCTTACGCCCTTACTGTTACAGATGCCAAAAGTTGCGTTGGTAAAGATTCATTTTTAATTGAATCGCCACCTCCCATCATTGGAACCATAGTTAGCACACCCACCATTTGCTCAGGTTCGGCTACGGGTACCTTAAAGGCAACAGTGACGGGAGGCGTCTTTCCTTACCGTTTTATGTGGAATAATGGAAACACCAATACCGATATTACAGACTTACCGGCAGGTCCCTATTCCTTAACAATTACAGACCAGAACCAATGCAATCACACCTTCAATACCGTCATCGCCCAGGGGGCGAGTGTTTTAAAGATTGATTCCAGTCAAATTACGCCTGTTTCATGTTATGGAAATGAAGATGGACTTGCAAGAATTTTTGTGAGTGGAGGTTCAAAACCTTACCAAATAAAATGGAGTGATCCTTTGGCTCAGGTAGGAAATCTGGCAAACAGATTAGCGTCGGGGTCTTATTTTATAAATATCACCGACGCAAAAGGTTGTACCCTTCAGCATCAGATACTTATGACCAGCCCTTTGCCATTGCAAATGAATATTCAAACCCGCAATCTGACCTGTTTGAATAAAAATGATGGCGATATAGAGGTTTTTCCTGTGGGTGGAAGCCTACCCTACCAACTACTTTGGTCAGATATTTCCACCATAAAAAAAAGGATAAATTTACCAGCGGGTGATTATGCTGTCACTTTGACAGATGCTAATAAATGTAAAATTACAGATAAAGTTACCATAAATAATCCGGCAAATCCACTTAAAATAAGTGCCATTCAAACTTACAGCGGTTGTTTTGGTAAAAAAGAAAATACAGTTCAAGCGACGGTTACTGGTGGAAGTCCCGCCTATTTTGTGTTTTGGAACACCGGTTTTAACGGATTATTATCGTCCAATTTAGATACCCTTTCATATATAATCAAAGTAAATGATGCCCAGGGCTGTCTCGATTCCATACAAATAAAACCCGTCGATCTGCCTGAAATAAAGCCTGAAATAGATATAAAGTCTCCCTCTTGTTTTAATGATCAAAATGGAGAAATATCACTCACTAAAATAAATGGTAGGGAAGGTATTGACTTTTCCCTTTTTCGCTATCAATGGAGTAGCGGTCAAAGAACACCTTTAGTAACAGGATTGTTAGGTGCTGAAAATTATACTTTAACCGTCACAGATGCTAAGGGTTGTACTGGTATTTCGAGGGGATATATGAGAAATCCATTACCTGTAATCCTTACCCTAGAGGGTACTGACCCTACCTGCAATGCTGGAAAAGATGGAAAAATATGGCTAAAATCAATTCAAAGTGAGGTAAATATCTCTTTTTACTCCTGGAGTGCTCCTAATCAAGTTGCAGCAAAAGATACTATTTTTAATTTGACTGCCGGAAATTATCAACTGACCGTAACTAATGTATCTGGATGCAAAGGAAGTACTTCTTTTAATCTAAAAGAACCTCCCACAATAATTATCAATCAATTTAAAAAAGGAAATGCTTGCTTTGGTTATGCTGAAGGTGATGCTGAAATATCAGTCACTGGCGGTAATCCAGGATACAATATTTTGTGGACCGATGGCAATGCTTCCTTTAAAAGGCAAAATATGAAAGGAGGTACCTACAATATATCAATAACGGATGCCCGGAATTGTCTAAAAATGGAGGAGGTAACTATTTATCAACCCGAAAAAACTATTTTAGACTTCGATTTAGACAGTGTAAGTTGCTTTAGAAAATCAGATGCTATCTTAAGCTTTGCCGCTTTTGGAGGGAAAGGGCCTTTTGTTTATAGTTTTGATAAAACAAACTGGCAAACAGGAAATCGCATTAGTAATTTAGGATCTGGAAAATACACCCTTTTCCTAAAAGATGCCAATAGTTGTCTGACAGATACCACTTTCAATATCCCTGAACCCCTCTTTTTCAATATAGATTTAGGACAGGAAATTGTAAAAGCAAATTATAATCAGAAAATATCTCTTATTCCCTTACTTTTCAATGGTCAGGCACCTATAAAATACCAATGGTCATTACCCGATAGCACGGCTTTATCTTGTTTACGTTGTAAAGAGACCCTATTTACAGCCAATAGAACCATGGAAATAAATCTTACCGCAACAGATAAAAATGGTTGTATTGCTAAGGACGGAGTAAAAATATTGGTGAGTCAGCAAAGAAATATAGCGATACCCACAGCATTTAGTCCCAATAATGACGCCCAAAATGATATTTTAATTATACATGGGCCTGAAAATGTAAAAATACTTCAGTTCAAAATTTACGACCAACTAGGCAATTTGGTTTATCAGGATGCTGATTTTTTTACCAATGAAAAAAGCCGGGGTTGGAACGGTACCTTCAGACAAATGGAAGTGCCCGTAGGAAATTATGAATGGTTTTGTACGGTCGAATTTTCCGATGGCTACAAGGATTATTTGCGGGGACAAACTCAATTGATTCGTTAATTTTACAAAATGAATATTGAAAGAACTGTGTTTGTCTTGCTCCTTTATATCTCTTCACTCATTTCGGTGAATGGGCAAGACCCGGTTTTTTCACAAATTACTTCGCAACCCTTACTAGCTAATCCAGCCTTTGCAGGGCTTCATTCAGGTGAAATCAGAGCAAGCTTGCAGTTCAAAACCCAAAGTGATTTACCGAGTTTGTCCTACAAAAATCAATTGTCGGCTTTTGGTATTGATACCAGATACAAAGCAGGAAGGCAGGATTTCTGGACTTTACAAGGATTAATTTCTTCATTCAAAATAGGAGATCCTTCTTTTGTACATCAAAAAGTAAGTCTTGGTGGTGGATATTTAAAACTGCTCAAAGCAGGCCGATATGGTAAAGGAACACAATATCTAAGCCTGGCATTCCAAGTTGGGCTGGAGCAAACTTCCTTAGCCAGTAATACCTGGTTTTCTAATCAATATGACCCCAATATAGGCGGTGTGAATACAACCCTACCTAGTGGAGAACCAAATGGCATTACCTATTCCTCTTCTTATACACCCGATGTAAATGCTGGCGTTCTTTGGTCCAACAGTTGGAGTAAAAATACGGGAATTTATACGGGCGTTAGTATGTTTCATATTAATGAGCCAAAAACGGGATTTATTCCCAATACTGATTCCCGATTAGAGAGAAAAACAACCCTAATTGCGGGTGGAGAATGGTCTTTAACGGAAAACACACATATTTTACCTGTTATTTACTATCTCGTACAGGGCCCGCATCAAAGAATCAGCCTTGGAGCCCCTTTACGTTTTAATCCACAGGACTGGAATGATCAGGCGTTAAGAGCTGGTGTCTGGCTGCATGGTAATCAATCAGATAATGGAAAATGGTTTTTTGGTGAAATAACTTTTCAGACCATTTTTGAACTAAAAAATATTCAGCTTGGCTTAGCCTATTCGATAGGTCAGAAACCTCTGCAAACAAGTAGTTTTAGCAGAAATTCATTTGAAATAAATTTTACCTGGATAAAACCTGCAGATTACAAAAAGAAAATTACTTGCCCCCGCATTTAATTATTTCATTAAGCAAGCTAAATACACTGTGAATTAAGGATTTCTGGGAACAAGTATTTTAGGTACATTCCCCTCCCCAACCTTACCGTGTTGTAAATGAGCGTTGGAAAAAGTAATGGACGCGAGAAATGATTCCGCCTCTGTCTGCTCAATGCCAGGTTCGTAAGAATAGCCTGAAAAAGTAAGTGATTCCTTCTGATTAAACAAAAATACACCTACAATCAGTAAAAAAGTAGCCGCAATACTGCTATAACTTAATCGAATCAACCTTCTTCTAATTTTCTTTTGTTGAATGCGAACCCACACCTCATTCGATGGCGTTTGTTCCACCTTATTCAATTCTTCAGCCACTTGACCCCAGGAGGACATTTTATTTTTCATATCATTAAAATTATTCGTCATCATTATCTTCAGTTTTTGAATGATCTGTCTCCAGATTCGTTAACCCAAGTTGTTTTCTTATGCTTCTTTTTGCATGAATCAATTGCGATTTAGAGGTATTAACACTGATGCCCAAAAGTTGAGCAATTTCTTTATGTTTATAACCCTCAATCACATATAAATTAAAAATAATTTTATAACCACTTGGCAAAGCATCGATTACCCGCCTTAAAGCTTCAACATCTTTCTCCATAATAAAAGAATCATCCAAGTCAGCTTTAGCCTCATTCAAGGTATCGATGCCTACAGTAATCATTTTATTTTTTCTTAAAAACATCAAGCAGTCATTAACTACCAATCTCTTCATCCAACCTTCGAAACTTCCCTCTTTTTTAAAAGTATCCAATTTTGTGAAAATCTTAAAAATAGATTCAACCAGTACATCTTCAGCATCATCACGTCGGGGAATATAGCGAAGGATAAGCGCTAAAAACCTGGGAGCATACTTTTTATACAAGAATTCCTGGGCGGTATGGTCCTGTTTTAAGCAAAGCTGAATTAACACTGATTCCTCCATAAAAGATATAAACCCTTAAAAATAAAGGCAGAAAAAGGATATTTTTACCATAAGATGCAAAATTGCATCCAATGGGTGCAAGGTTATGAAAGAAATATCGCAATTTTGCGGTAAATTTTAAGAATTTTCAATGAATCATTCAGAAATAAAAGGCAAAGCCATTCCAGAAGGATTTGAGCCAGCCATTTGGTGTGCCAAATTAGGAACGCCTTTATATGTTTACGATGCCGATGAAATGGCAAAACAGGTAGCAGCCTTTAAAGCCGCGTTTTCTGTGGAAGATTTGCATATCCATTATGCATGTAAAGCCCTGACTAACATTAATGTGTTGCGCCTGATGAAAAAATGGGGAACAGGATTAGATACAGTTTCAATAGAAGAAATCAAGATTGGTTTATTGGCGGGATTCAAACCAAATAACATCATGTTTACCCCTAACATGGTTGGCTTTGAAGAAATAGCCGAGGCCGTTGAAATGGGGGTTCGCATAAATATTGATAATTTACCATTTCTTCTTCGTTTTGGCCAGGTTTTCCCTGAAACCCCAGTTTGTGTAAGGCTAAATCCCCATATCCTGGCAGGCGGTAATATTAATATTTCCGTTGGCCATACACATTCTAAATTTGGTATTTCCTTTGAACAGATAGGTGATATAAAATCTATCCTTTCCAAAACAGGATTGAGGGTAGAAGGTCTGCATATACATATTGGCTCTGACGTAAAAGATGCTGAATCTTTTGTAAAGGTAGCTGATTTGCTGTTTGACATAGCGTTACAATTCCCTGATTTAGCCTTTTTAGATTTAGGCGGAGGATTTAAAATAAACTATAAACCGGAAGATAAAAAAGCAGATATCAACGAATTAGGTAGATTACTAAGTGCTTCTTTCAATCAATTCTGTCAAAAATATGGCAGGACTTTAGCCCTTATTTTCGAGCCTGGGAAATATTTGGTAAGTGAAGCCGGCTACTTTTTTACGCAGGTAAATGTGGTAAAACAAACGCCTTATGTACTATTTGCCGGCGTTGATTCTGGATTTAATCATCTAATCAGACCTATGTTTTACGACGCATATCATCATATAACCAACTGTTCCAATCCCGATGGTGCTTTATTAGCTTATGACATTGTGGGCAATATATGTGAAACAGACACCTTTGCCAAACAGCGGGAATTACCTGAAATAAAAGAAGGCGATATCCTGTGTTTTCATAATGCCGGGGCTTATGGTTACACCATGGCTTCAAATTACAATTCAAGACCAAGACCAGCGGAAGCACTATTTATGGATGGAGGTCTGCATGTAATAAGGAGGAAAGAAACCTTAGAAGACATTTTACAAACTCAAGTCGAATTAGAATTTTTAAAATAGGATACTAAACCATCCTTAAAAGTGAAAAATATGTCCTTGTCAGCGCGCTATCAACCCCAGGAAACAGAAACAAAGTGGTATGATTATTGGCTTAAAAAAAATTATTTTCATTCAGAACCTGACGAAAGGGAGCCATTTACGGTAGTCATCCCGCCACCCAACGTTACCGGGGTTTTGCACATGGGGCACATGTTAAACAACACGATACAGGATATTCTGGTAAGGAAAGCAAGATTATCGGGTAAAAATGCCTGTTGGGTGCCTGGAACCGATCATGCCAGTATTGCTACAGAAGCTAAAGTGGTAAGATTATTAAGAGAACAGGGAATTAAAAAAGGTGATATCGGAAGAGATGCTTTTTTAGAACACGCCTTTGCCTGGAAAGATAAATACGGAGGTATTATTTTAGATCAATTAAAAAGACTGGGCGCTTCCTGCGATTGGGAAAGAACACGCTTTACCATGGAACCCTCCCTTTCCGATGCCGTTTTGCATGTTTTCGTCAATCTTTATGAGAAAGGTAGAATTTACCGTGGTTTGAGAATGACCCAATGGGATCCCGAGGCGCTAACTGTTTTATCCAATGAGGAGGTAATATATAAAGAAGAAAATGCCAGGTTATTTCATTTGAAATACTATCGTACCGATAATCCAGATCTTTTTATCACCATCGCGACACAAAGGCCTGAAACCATTATGGCGGATGTAGCCATTGCGGTACATCCACAAGACGAAAGATACCAGTCATTTATTGGCAAATCGGTCTTTGTCCCCTTAATCAACCGGGAAATACCTATCATCACTGATGCTTATGTTGATATCGCATTTGGTACCGGCGCTTTAAAAATCACCCCGGCACACGATCAAAATGATTATGAAATTGGTAAAAAACATAAATTACCCGTTATAGATATTTTGACCCCAAACGGTAAATTAAATGAAAAGGCTACTATTCTGGTCGGTCAGGATCGCTTCGAGGCCAGAAAAAATATAAAGAAGTTATTAGAAGAAGCTGGCGCCTTAGAAAAAATAGAGGATTATAGAACAAGCATTGGTCATAGCGAAAGAACCGATGCCGTCGTTGAGCCGAGACTCAGTTTACAATGGTATGTTGACATGAAACCCTTTGCGAAAACAGCCCTTGAGGCTGTGAAAAGTGGGGAAGTGAAATTTTACCCGGAGTCCATGTTTAACATGTATCAAAGCTGGCTGCAAGAAGACAATATTAGAGACTGGTGTATCAGCAGACAATTATGGTGGGGACAACGAATTCCTGCCTGGTTTCTAAAAACCGAGGAGGAAGACGAAAATCAACAGGTTTTTGTAGCTAAAACGGCTGACGATGCATTAAAGCAAGCGATAGAAAAAACAGGGAATTCCACATTGACTTTGGCCGATTTAAAGCAGGACGATGATGTTGTTGATACCTGGTTCTCTTCATGGCTTTGGCCCATTTCTGTTTTTGACGGATTCAAAGATCCAAAAGAAATAGCTTATTATTATCCTACACAAGTTTTAGTAACCGGTTGGGATATCATGTTTTTTTGGGTGGCAAGAATGATTATGTCCGGTTATGAATTTTCGCCGGAATTGCTCGATGCTGTCAAAATAAAAGAAAAAGGGGTTATGCCATTTAAAGCCGTTTATTATACGGGAATGGTTAGGGATAATAAACGAAGAAAAATGTCTAAATCATTGGGTAATTCTCCCGATGCTTTAGCGCTTATTGACAATTATGGTGCCGACGGGGTTCGTTTTGGTGTCTTGTCTTCCGCTGCCGCTGGTAATGATATTATTTTTGATGCGCCGTTTGACCCCAAAACACAAGAAGTATTAAATGAAAGTAAGCTTTGTGAACAGGGTAGAAATTTCTGTAATAAACTATGGAATGCCCTACGATTATTGCAAGGTTGGGAAGTTACAGAGATTGAAAAGAACGATGGGGATCATGCTATTGCCGAACTTGCCAACCAATGGTTAGAAGCAAGAATTAACCAAACCCTAGTATTACTTCAAGATCAGTTTAATTCCTATCGTTTAAGTGAAGCGCTCATAACGGTGTATAAGTTGATCTGGGATGATTTTTGTTCATGGTACCTGGAGCTCATAAAGCCCGCTTATGGCGAACCAATTCAGAAAAAGGTCCTTGAACAGGCAATAGCTCATTTTGAAAAATTAATGACCATTTTACATCCTTTTATGCCCTTTGTGACGGAGGAAATATGGCATCAGTTAAAACAGAGAGCTGAAGGTGAAGATTGTGTAGTAAGTGTATGGCCGACATTAAACGAATACGATAAATTACTTATTGCAGATGTAGATTTACTAAAATTAGTCACTACCTCCGTTCGTGAAATCAGGAATAACCATCAGATTAAAATGAGGGAAGAACTAACTCTTTACCTTCAACAATCCATTTTAACGAATCAATGGCTACATAGAAAAGGGATAAAAGAAGCGCTCTGTAAGACCAGCGTGTTAAACGAGGTTTCCTTAACGGAGGAAGAAATACCCAATACGATTACCTTCCTTGGTGGTAATGATAAATTCTATCTGGTGATTAATACGACCATTAATGTGGATGAGGAAAAAGGTAGATTGGTAAAAGAGATTGAATACTACCAAAAATTCATCTCCTCGGTGGAAATCAAACTATCCAATGAAAAGTTTGCCAATAGCGCTCCTGCAGATATAGTCAATAAAGAGAGGCAGAAATTATCGGATGGGCAGACCAAGCTAAATGGATTAATGGAAGCTTTGACTAAATTGGGGTAAAATTTCAAGACAAATACGCTGGATTTAATAAAAAAGGGAGACAAATAAACAAATTTGTCTCCCTTTTAATTCATCATTTTAATTGACTATTTGCACTTTACCGGTGATAACACCTTTTTTGGTTTTACATTGAACGAGGTAACTCCCATCGGGAAGTTTAGCATTTATCCTAAAGAAAACATTACCAGAAAGGACAATTTTTTCTTCCCAGACCTTTTTACCCTGAACATCAAAAAGGGCATAACTTTCAAAATCAGCGGCTTCTACAGCATTTATTTTAACAAAAAAATCATCCTGCGCTGGATTTGGGAAAATTTCCATTCCAACTGATTCACTTTTAATAACATTTACCGGCGTGGATTTTTCTCTTATGCGCATACGAACCAAGGCAGTGATATCCTTTCCAAAACCACCACCAAACCAATCACCATTTTTAATTATGGTTGACAGTTGTCCATAATTATAAGTGATTTTACTGTAAGGCATAAACATATCTTTTGCGTATTGTACCATAAGGATATAATCGCCGTCTGCCTTCAGAGGTACTCCCGGATTATTAGTTTCCAGATTTAACAAAGGCGTATTGATAAGTTCAAAATTCTTTTCTGTTTTAAACTCATGAAAACCATATCCAACCACTTTTAAATCCTTATCATCAAATTTAGCATCACCATTATCAATGTATTGATAAAGTAGCAAACTGACAGATTTACCGAAATGAGAATTCCCATTACTTGCTACTGAAAAAGAAGCTTCATAAGCATCAAAACCTGCCTTTTTTACATAATAATAATTTCCTGCCTCCCAAATATCACCAGTCACAACAGATGGCTGAGTAGCACTGGAAAGAATTCCATCATCTTTTGCGAATAAATTTCTGGTAACTATAAAATTGGTAACCAAACTATTATCAGACGGAACTTCATCGGTAGAGTCAGTGGAAACTAGATATTGGGTAGCATAACTTCCTGTATCCCTTGGTATGAAAATTTTTGGAATAGAAAAGGTGTCTACCAGCCCACTTTTCAAATTCAGCAGAGTGGTATCGGCATTAAACGACTGACCATTAGAAGAAATAACCTTTACGGAAAACTTAACTTTAGGTTGCGCCATTGTTCCCTTATTACTTACGGTAGCTACGAAAGGTACTTCTTGAACCTGAGAGACGGGAACGCCAAAACTTTCGGGAAGAATAGGAGCAGAAACTACCAGATCTCTTGCGGGTTGAGGATTACCTTCAAAAAGAGCCACATCATCTATACGCCAGGCATATTCGTAATTACCTTTCCAACGGAAACGAATAAAAACCTTTTCTTTTCCTGCGGCATCAGGCAACTCTAAGGTAACAATTTGACGGGAGGCACTTACATTATTTGCGCCTACATCCGTCAGAATGGTAGTATAAACGAAGGCTGTTCCATCAAAACTAATCCCCACCTGAGCAATGGACTGACTTGGAGGTGAATAAAAAGCATATTGATTTTCAAATCTTAGAAAGATATTTTTCTTACCCACACAATTTATAGGGGTAATGGTAGTCAAAAGAACATCATGGGGATTTTCTCCGTTATCTTCAGAATTAAAAACGGCAAAGCCATTAGCGGCTGTTTTTGAAGTAAAATCGGGTTGTCCTTCGAATAAACTTTTAGGATTATTGCTCCATTTCCATTTTTCAGGCCCTGCATTGGTTCCGCCCGAGACCCATTTAGCCGTAAAATCTGCTGCAGAAGCAAATGTTTCGTTATAAAATGGAGATGCAGTCTGGCTGTAACCGACCAATGAAATGAGGAGGAAATTCAGGAAAAAAAAAGGCAAAATGCGCAAGTATTTTTTCATGTTGTTCATATTTATTTATTTAGTACAGTATATAAATTTAGGTAATAGGATGTAAAGGATTGTAGTTCAAGGGAAACTACGCCGGAACGGGAACAAACCTGAGCACCTGCGGCATTGGCTAAATTTCCCATTGTTTCCAGGTCAACCTGTTTAAATAAAGACCAAACCAAGCTGGAAATGACTGCGTCGCCCGCGCCGCAAACATCACTTATTTCTTGTTTAATACCTTTAATCCAAAAACAGGAAGAACGATTTGCAATCCAAAGTCCGTCCTCTCCAAGGGTAATAACTGAAATTTCGCAATCTAGTTTATCAAAAATGTAATCTGATACTCTTTTTAGGTCAGAAATATTATTTTCGAATAGAAAAGGGATTTTTTTCTGAATTTCCTTTTTATTTGGTTTAAATAATGTCACCCTCTGATAATCCCAAAAATGCAAATTTTTTGGATCGACTACGATGGGAATATCCATATCCTTTGCCATTGAAATGAGTGATTTGATAATAAAAGGCGTTAGTACCCCTTTATTATAATCTTGCAAAACGATTCCTTGGGGCTTGTATTTACCCCAAAGACTTAAAATATGCGCTAAAAAGGCCTCTTCTTCCTCCGATGACAAAGAATGAGTGTCTTCCTCATCAATTCTGAGCAGATGCTGCCCATTTGACATAACCCTGATTTTTTGGGAAGTTCTACGGGATGAACTTTTTATTATACCTTCTGAAGAAAGACCTGCCTTTTCTAAGTAATTCAACAATGAATCGGCAGAATCATCTTTTCCAATAACAGAAAAAAGGATAGTATGTAGTTGTAAACCATATAAATTAAGGGCTACATTGGCAGCGCCACCTGGCCTCTCCGATTTTTTGTTTACATCGAGAACGGGCACAGGTGCTTCGGGAGAGATTCTGTTAACTACACCAAATATGTATTTATCCAGCATAACATCTCCGACAACAAAAACAACCTGATTGACTTCAGTCAAGATACCGTTTACTATCATAATCTAAAACTTCAGATATAAAAGGCAAAATCTTATCCACTGTACCCATATTTTGGACAATATACGACGAAGCAATCATTCCTACCTTATGCCTGCCATTTGCATCCACTAATTTTTCCAAAACGAGCTGCCAATCTTTAACATTTCTTATAGAAAAGCCTCCTCCATTCTCCACTAAATAATGAGCTTCCGGGAAGGCTAAAAAATGAGGGCCAAAAATAACAGGCATTTCGTAAACGATGGGCTCCAAAAGATTATGAATACCCTTACCAAAACCACCACCCACATAAGCCAGCTGAGCATACCGATAAGCATATTTAAGCATTCCAAGGGTATCCAATAATAAAATACGTTCATTCCCTGTGGCTTCAGAAGCTTTTGAAAAAAGTATTATGCTCTTTTCATCCTTTACAGCGGAGAATAACAAATTGATTTGATGGGACGATATTTCATGTGGTGCCCATATTATTTTCCAATTTTTATAGGCAGAATTAGCTAAAAAATCCTGTAAAAAAGGAATATCAACTGACCAGGTACTGCCAAATATAATTGTGTCTGAGCCCAAAGTAAAGACTTCAATGATTTCATTTTCCCAAGGTACTTCCTTATTATTTTTCACACTATCTACCCTACTATTGCCAGCCAGGACGGTTTTATGGAGATTATATTTTTTGGCCCATTTGATGTCCTTTGTATTTTGAAGAAAAAGAACAGAGAAAAGACGACACATTTTTACATACCACGACGAATAGACAGGCATTTTTAATAAAGAGGAAGAAAGGGTACCTGAAACCAGAAAAACCGGTGTTTTTTGAAGGTTCAACTCATTCAAATAATGGAACCACAATTCCTGTTTCACAAATAAAACCAAGGATGGACGAAGGGCATTAATCCAGGCTTTTGCCACTTTTTGTCCATCTAAAGGAAGGGGGAAAACAGCATCTGCCTGAAAAAAGGAAGAAGGACGATTAAATCCAGAAGGAGAGAAAAAGGTTAGGATAATCAAATATTCGGGGAACCTCCTTTTGATTTCCAGAAGAACGGGTTTCACTTGCTCATATTCACCGAGAGAGGCACAATGGACCCAAACACACTTTGAAGAGGAACATAAGGCGTCGATTGAACTTATCGAGTTCTTTGTTAGCTTTTGACCGTCTGTCCATAATGCCCATTTTTTTGAAAAAAAAGCCAGAACAGGTAAACACAAATGAACAATAAAAAGGAGGAAATTATACAAAAAAAGCATACGTCCGCATTAATATTTTAAAGAAGCCGGGTTTTTAAAAACCCTTGGAAAATGATATCCCAGATGAATTCCAGGTTGAAAAACCCAAAAAACAGCTTCATCTTTTGCGCCGGTATTAAAATTAACGGGTCTTCTATTCCAGGTTGGTGCGACGAACAAATCTATGCCAACAACAAATCGGGTTAACAGAGGCTTTGCTGTAGGATTATAAGAGAAATAAAATAAAGCGCCTGGTCCGTTTGACAATCTGTCATACCCTTTTCTATACTCCCCGCTGATCTGAGGCACTACCCGTGAGGGATCGTCCTGAATTCTAATTTTGTGTTGAAATAAGCCTCCGTACAAATCAACATTAAGCCTTTGGAGGAAGACAGATTTATTATTAAAACGCCATCCTCTGCCAAATCCTAAAAACCAGGCCCTTTGTCTTAGTTGAATAACTGCCGGATTTTTATCATTCCCAATGAGATATCCTTCAGGCGTAAGTAAATTAGAAAAAACATTCTCTTTCACCAAAGCACCGAATTGAAAAAAACCAGCGACACTCCAAACAGATCTTTTTTTGGATGGTTGATAGGCCAATACCGCGGTGGTTCGCAAGGAAGTGCCAAATCGATTTTTCATATCCAAAACGGGCGTTTGAGCACCATATTGAATGTTTAAGAACATGGTTGGTTCCTCCTTTTGAGCAGAAAGAAAACCATAAAACAGTAAAAATGAAAAGGTAGTAAATAATCTCATTTTAATATATTCAAAAGGAAGTTTAAATAAAAAAGAACGCTTATCTTGTGTCAAAATTAAACATATTTAACATTGAAAAGAATACTAATTGCTGGAGCAGCGGGATTCCTTGGATCTCATTTATGCGACCGATTTATTAAAGAGGGTTATGAAGTTATTGCAATAGATAATTTATTGACTGGAAGTTTAGCGAATATAGAACACTTATTTCCATTAAAGCAATTTACCTTTTATTATCATGATATAACAAAATTTGTACATATACCAGGAGAATTAGACTATATCCTACATTTTGCCTCTCCTGCCAGTCCCATTGATTACTTAAAAATGCCTATTCAAACACTAAAGGTAGGCGCATTGGGTACACACAACTTATTGGGCTTAGCCCGTGAAAAAAATGCCAGAATATTAGTTGCCTCTACTTCGGAGGTATATGGAGACCCATTAGTTCATCCTCAATCAGAAGATTATTGGGGAAATGTAAATCCAGTGGGGCCAAGAGGTGTATATGATGAAGCTAAAAGATTTTTAGAGGCCATTACCATGGCTTACCATAATTTCCATCAAGTAGAAACCAGGATAATAAGAATTTTTAATACTTATGGTCCCAGAATGAGAGTTGAAGACGGACGTGCCCTGCCTGCTTTTTTTGCTCAGGCCATTAAAGGAAAGGGCTTACCAGTATTTGGTGACGGATCACAGACAAGATCATTTTGTTATGTAGATGATTTAGTGGAGGGCATTTATCGGTTATTATTGAGTGACTATGCCTTACCTGTAAATATTGGTAATCCGGACGAAGTCAGTATTTTGGCGTTTGCCCATGAAATACTTGCCCTCGTGAATAACCCTGCGGCATTCATCGATTTCTTACCCCTACCACAGGATGATCCAAAGGTTAGGCAACCAAATATTGCCTTAGCAAAAAAATTACTAGACTGGGAACCTAAGGTGAATAGACGAGATGGTTTAGAAACGACCTATAATTATTTTAAAGAAGTTGTAAATCCATAAAAATGAATTTTTCTAAGGTTATATTGATTACCGGAGGTGCAGGATTTATAGGCACTCATTTGGTAAAACACTGGGTGAAAACCTATTCTAACCAACTGGTTATCAATGTAGATTTATTGACCTACGCGGGCAATTTAGAAAATTTAAGGGACATTGAAAACAGCGAAAATTATAAGTTTATCAAGGGAGATATTCGGGATGCTGATTTTCTTACACAACTTTTTATTGATTATCCTATTGATTCAGTCATCCATTTAGCGGCAGAATCACATGTTGACCGATCCATAACTGACCCTCAATCTTTTTTGGAAACCAATATTCTGGGTACTTTTCAACTTTTAAATGCCTGTAAAAATGCGTGGAAGGAGCAAACAGAGGGTAAACTATTTTACCACGTTTCCACCGATGAAGTATTTGGTTCACTAGGAGAAGAAGGTTATTTTACAGAAGATACTGCCTACGATCCGCGTTCACCCTATTCTGCATCGAAGGCGGCGTCCGATCACCTAGTACGGGCGTATTTTCACACCTACCATTTACCTATTGTGATTTCAAATTGTTCCAATAATTATGGGCCTTATCAATTTCCTGAAAAGTTAATTCCACTCATGATAAGGAATATTATTGGCATGAAGAATTTACCAGTTTATGGCGATGGCAAAAACACCAGAGACTGGCTATGGGTAGGTGATCATGTTTCAGCCATCGATTTAATTTTCCACCGAGGAGAAAAGGGAGAAACTTATGCCATTGGTGGCCATAATGAATGGCAAAATTTAGCTCTCGTCCAATTTTTATGTCAATCTATTGATAAGAAATTAGGAAGAGAGGAAGGTACGTCGGAGAAATTAATAACTTTTGTCACTGACAGAAAAGGACACGATCGCAGATATGCCATTGATGCAACCAAATTAAAAGATAAACTTGGCTGGGAACCCCAGATAAGCCCTGAGGAAGGCATGGTAAAAACCGTAGATTGGTATGTTGAGAATGCTGAATGGCTTGATTCTGTTACGTCGGGAAGTTATCAGGAATACTATAAAAAGCAGTATCAGGACTAAGTCGTGGTTTGATGGTAAAGCCTGTGTGCCATTTCTAAAGCTTCTTCAAGTTTGTCAGAATCATACTGAGTTTGTTCATTTAAACCTTCTACATATTTAATCATATTTTCCATAGGCATATTACCTACCAAATCGTCTTTAGCCATTGGGCAACCACCAAAACCTAGTAAAGCTCCATCAAATTTCCTGCAACCCGCTTTATAAGCGGCATCCATTTTGCCCTGCCAATCTTCTGGTCTGGTATGAAGGTGAACACCTATATCCAGCGTAGGAAATTGATTGGAAGTAAACTCAAAAACCTCTGTAATCTTTTCCGGAGAAGCTATACCGATGGTATCAGAAAGTTGAAGCGAACGAATGCCCAAAGGTAACATTCTATTTAACCAATAATCTATAATGTCAATACTCCAGGGATCATTATAAGGGTTTCCAAACCCCATGGAAAGGTAGAGAATTAAATTTTTTCCAGACTCTTCGCAAAGATTTTGAATTTCAGCTACCCGTTCAAATGCCTCATTTAACGTTGCGTGAGTATTTCTGATCTGAAAAGTTTCAGAGATAGAAAATGGGAAGCCAATAAGGTCAATTTTATCAAATTGTGAAGCCTGTAAGGCGCCTTTATAATTGGCAACAATGGCCAGTAATTTGGTATTATTTTTAATTAGTTGAGGGACAATATCTGCTGTATCAACCATTTGAGGGATAGCTTTGGGAGAGACAAAACTTCCAAAATCTAAGGTATCAAAGCCAATATCCAGGAGAAGATTCAAAAATTTAATTTTCTTTTCCGTAGGAATGAAATGCTTTAAACCCTGCATGGCATCTCTTGGACACTCGATTAATCGCAGCATTACGTATAAATTTGTTTTTTAAAAACCTTTAACTATTAATAAAACGCATAAGTATCTATATTGTGTTCAAATATGTAAAGAATGAGCAAATATAAAAATCTATTAACCATCTTAGGATTTTTACTGGTAATAACAGGATTCTTAAGTATGATAGTAAGTGTTGTTGGATTAAAATTTTCCTTTCTGTTATTTTTGGAAAGTTGGGGCTCATTGGTAGGCTTCGTCCTCAAATTATTTATTATAATGACTGGCTTTATATTAACTTACCTTGGACAAACCAATTTTTCAGGCAAGTAACATAGACTAACTCAGATGGTGTACAAGTAAATTACATCCCCTGATTTCAGCATTATCGAGTCTACCTAAAATTTCAAAGGTACCGTCCTGATATTTTCTGCCTAAATCATCTGTTGCAATAAAGGAGATAGAATCTTTATTGGCCAAATCGATAATGTTTACAGCGCCTACCTTTCCATCGGGTACTTCACGAAAAGGATCTGTGATATCTCTGATTAAAATTTTGAGGGAGGAAGATTCGTAGAAATAGCCGTCGGCGGGAGCGTAGGCTTGAGAAAGTAATTCAGTCATTCCATATTCCGAGTGAATATGCTCAACACCGAAGGCCGTTTTTAAAATGTCATGTAATTCTGATCTGGGAAGCTCTCTACCCTGCCCTTTCATTCCCCCTGTTTCCATGACAATGAGTTGGGGAAATTGAAAGGACAAATCAGAGGCAAGGGATAAAAGAGCAAAGGAAACACCTAATAAAACGACGGGTATATTTTCTGATTTAGCTTTTGACAGCAGGGTAACCAGGCTATCTTTGTGATTCAGAAAAAAACCCGAATAATCTTGAAATTTACTTTTTCCAATAAAATACCTGGCCATATCCACTAGGGAAGACCCTTTTCGCTCAAGATAATGAGGTAAAAGAGCCATAAAGGCAAAATTTTCCACCGATCCATACCTTTCTTCAAAGCAAGTCACTGTGTTTTCCAAATAATTATTTAATGAACGAACGGCGTGATTACTTTGTGTTGACGAAGAAGTACCACTACTAGAAAAAATAGTTTCTGGTTCCCAAGAACCTGTTTGAATCAATTGATGTTTGAAAAACTGAACTGGCAAACAAGGGATAGAAAATAAATTTTCCTGATTAGGCAAACAATTTGGGAGAAGTTCAAGGAAATTCTGATATAAAGTATTATTTTTTGACTGGAATTGAAAAATTTCCCAGGCTCGGTCAGTAAATTCCTTATTATTATTCGCAACGAAATGACGGTATTTCGTGTTATCATTATCCATTTAATCGTTTTTGGTTATAAATTTTCAATCATGAAATCGATGTCATTCACCCCCTTTACTTACTGGATATTAGCAACAACTCTTATATTAACAGAGAGTTGTTCGCGCCCGCCAGAATTTCCTGATGAACCTGTCATCGAATACATAGGTTTAAGCAAAAATACAATTATTCAAAGTAGAAGTAGTCAATTGCCTCAAGATACCATTGAAATAAGTTTCAAATTTACTGATGGAGATGGAAATCTAGGCAATGCGGACAGCGTAAATATTTTATTAACAGATAGCCGGGACGGGTTTAACCACCTATTTAAAATAGGTGAAATACCGCAATTGGGTGCTGGCAGAGGCATTCAAGGAAATATAAAGCTCTCTTTAACGAATAGATCTGATACCCGCTATTTTTGTTGCACTTTTCCGAACACGCGCCTAACCTGCATAGCAAGCACCAACTTTCCCAAAGATTCCTTATATTACAGTATAAAAATAAAGGATCGGGCTGGAAATTGGAGTAATACCATCAAGACGGAAAATATCACCATTTTATGTCAATAGCGGGTTAAATCCAATTAATTCCTTTCTTCAAATGGGACAGGGTAAATTCCTCAGGAGAACCATTTTCCACCTGATGGTCATATTCCCAAGAAGCCATAGGCGGCATGCTTACCAAAATAGACTCTGTTCTACCATTGGTTTCGAGGCCAAATTTAGTACCTTTATCCCAAACAAGATTAAATTCGACATATCTTCCGCGCCTGATATACTGCCATTTCTTATTTAAATCATTAAATGGATGATGAAAAGTACGTTGAAGTATGGGAATATAAAGCGAGCAAAAAGATTCACCCACCGCTTTGACAAAATCAAAAGAAGCCTCTTTATCCTCTCTTTTGGCAGCGACTAATCGGTCAAAAAAAATACCCCCCACGCCTCTTGTCTCCTTTCTGTGGGGAAGAAAAAAGTAATCATCCGCCCAGGTTTTAAAGGTAGGATAAAAAGAAGGATCATGCAGATCACAAACTTTTTTCAGACCTGTATGAAAAAAAATAGCATCATCAGGATCAATATAATGAGGGGTCAAATCGATACCACCGCCAAACCACCACAATCCGTTATCCATTTCGAAATAACGAACATTCATGTGAATAATAGGTGAGAAAGGGTTCGTTGGGTGCAAAACGATAGAAACACCGGTAGCGAAAAAATCACCAGCTTGAATATTTAAACCTTTTGCGGCCTTTTCATTTAAAACACCTTCGACGGCAGAAAACATAACACCACCTTTTTCAATTTTTTTCCCATTTAAAACCATACTGGTTCCGCCACCACCTTCAGGTCTTTTCCAGGCATCGACTATAAAGGGTATACAGTCGTCAGCATCAGATAATTGTTGGCAAATATCTTCTTGTAAGGACTTAAAATAATTACTAATATGGTTCATAATATTATTTGTCATTTAGGTAGTGCCTATAAAATTTGTACATTACTTAGGCAAAGTACAAAAATAATAAAATGGCGTCAGCAGAATTAATTTTAAGCCCAAATGCTAGAATTTATCACCTTGATTTATTGCCGAGTGAAATAAGTTCTACCATTATATTGGTTGGAGATCCAGGTCGTGTTAGCCAGGTATCCAAAAAATTTGACAAAGTGTTCCTGCAAAGAATCCACAGGGAATTTATTACACATACAGGTATAATAGGAAAAACGCCCGTTTCAGTGTTGAGTACGGGCATTGGCACCGATAATATTGATATAGTTATCAATGAACTGGATGCCTTAGTTAATATTGATTTTAAAACGGGAAAGCCGAAGGATACACATACTACCTTAACCTTTATAAGAATTGGCACCTCAGGTTCGTTGCATGAATCTATTCCCATTGATAGTTTTCTGTTAAATACACATAGTCTCGGTTTAGATAACTTGTTATCGTTCTATGATGTTGAAATTAATCAAGCATTAGAGGCCTTTAATATGAAAATACATGCTAAATACGCTACCTTAGGTCAGTTGCCGGTAAAACCCTATTTAACGGCTGCTGATGAATCATTAATACGTCTTTTTAAAGATGACATGCAAACAGGAATAACCTTAACAGCCCCGGGATTTTACGGGGCACAAGGTCGTCAGTTACGCTTAAGAAGCCGCATGAGAAATCTATTGGAAACGATAGCTAACGCAGATAGGGAAGAAACGAGCATTACTAATTTCGAAATGGAAACAAGTGGCATATATGGATTGAGTACCCTTTTAAACCATAAGGCAGTAAGCTGTAATGCCATTCTTGCCAACAGACCACTAAATATTTTTAGTCAGAAGGTAGATGAAAGCATAGAAAAATTAATCGATTTGGTACTCTCCCGTTTGATAAAAGAAGAATAAGACATAAAAAAGGGACAAGAATCAGACTCCTTGTCCCGCTAAATGGTATGTTAGATAACCTCTCTCCGATGTATGTGTTATGATAAATATAACAAATAATACTATAACGAGATTAAAATGCTATTATTTTGGTTACAAAATGGGCATCAATAAAGAATACTTATATCTCGTTTATCATAAACAGTTCAAATATAGTAATCTATCCTTATATATAATTAATATATTAAAAAAATATTTCAATAATTTGATTACATGTTATGTAACATATTGAAAGGCAATAAGTTAAATTTTTTATCAGCAATGATAAAAAAATAAGTAGAATAAGTAAAATGAGATGGGAAGGAGGGAAAAAAATAAGGTGAGCGACACAACGAGCGCTCAACTTCGTACCCTTGCTGCGTTTCCACCCTGGGGGATTAGAAGGAGCAGCACCAAGTGCGCCCACCGGACCGCAAATATAACTAATTTTTACAAACAGTCATATTATATTTTATTTTTCCGGAGAAATAACCTCTGTTTTCTCCCCAAAATATTGAACGAACCGTTGCATCTCGTTAGCCAGCGCTGCATTTTGAGAGGCTTTAAAATAAGTTTCTGAAAGCGCCCTTAGCGTCTGGAACATAAATCGATCCATTTCACTGACCATCATATCTTTTGTCCACAGGTCTATTTTAAGCGTTTCCTGATGAACGCCATCAAATAGTGATAACAAAATAGCTTTACACGATTGAAGTTCAGTGGTACCATCATTTTTATCGGCAGTCCATAAAATATCGACAGGCACCTTGTTTTCATCGAGGCCTACTTTTATACTAATTTCATTGGTGTGGGCAACTTTAGGGTTTTGCATAGACGTACTATTTTATTTTTTTACAATGAGCGTATAATTCTTTACGTAGAGACCGCCCCAAATACCGAGCGCTCCCGACACATTGGTCTTTACCCGGGTATAGGTTGAAAAGGGCCCCTGGTTATTGATACTAAACTCGAGGGTATTCCAAAAATCGAACAGAGATTGATCCATGGTTACCCATCGAATAGTTGTTTCTTTTCCTACAGGATAAAGGCCAAAAGTAGTAAAATTAAATGATTCACCATCGGCTCCAGGTCGGGGAAGATTAAGTTTAAAATTTTGTCCATTGAATAATCTATCGTCAAAAAGGGAACCGCCCCCTGGCGTAATAAATGGACCATCTTCCATTCTTACTTGATATCTATAAAAATTCTGCTGTGTTTTCGGATCAGCTAATTTAGAGGTTAGCAATAAAAATGAATCTTGATTTGCCCCTGGATTAGGGACAAACCGAAGAGAATCGAGCGGAACGGGTAGAGGGATTGTGGTAGAAGCGGTAATCTTTTTTCCTTCAGCAAGTATCTCAATTTGATATTTTTTACCTGCCTGTCCGGGCAAAGCCTGAGCCAGGTCGGCATAAAAGCAAACATTGGGAATAAAACTGTTATTTTCAATATTGAAGCCTAATATTTTTGCCGCCTGAGCTTTTAAATTTGCTGGTAAATCCTTAAAACAAACCTCGGTTAACGAAATCTTCCGATCACCTTCAGAAAGCGTTACCTTTGCCCCTGAAACATAGTTATTATTAATTGTTTCTGTGGAGATACTTGATAAAAAAGGGAGAGTTTTGGTAATCACCAGAAAGGCAGGATTAGCATTATCTCCCGCCTCAATAAACCCTTCAACAACCATTTGAGGTTCCTGCTGTAAATTTTCCGGAATAAAAGGTTCTTCGCAAGAAGATAATAAAAGAGAAAAAGGAAGTAAAAACTTCACTATTGGATACCTCATAATGAATGATTAAATTTATAAGGAAACAATAAAACGAAGGTAGAGGTTTAAAAAAGTTTCCTGTAATTAAGAAACAGAGCATTTCCTATTACGATAAGGTCAGAAAATGCCATAAAAAGTGCCCCCCAGGTAGGGTTAAGGAAACCGCCCATAGCTAAAGGGATAGCAACAATATTGTAGGAAAATGCCCAAAATATACTATTTTTTAGCGTATTAACCGTCAATTTTGAAATATCTATGGCCTCCAGCAATTTACTTAAGTTACCATTCATTAAAATCACCTGAGCCGATTGTACAGCCATCTGAGAGGCATTACTAATAGATATTCCTACCGATGCACGAGTAAGAGAAGGGGCATCATTTACTCCATCGCCTATCATTGCGGTAATATTTTCGTTGGAATATCTGGAGATTATGTCTAATTTTTCAGCGGGCAATTTGCTCGCGTAATAATGGTCTATTCCCAAATCATTAGCAACTATTTTAGTTTTACTTTCATTATCTCCAGAGAGAATCAAGGTTGAAATGTTTCGTGCTTTTAGACCACTAATTACCGATGCAGCTTCCGTTCGCACCTTGTCTGAAATGATAAATGATGACCTGACTTCATTATTTATGAGTAAAAAAAGATCGGCATTGGGTTTATTTGGTTTATCGGCCGGCCAATTTCCGAGGAAATATATATTCCCCTTATCATCGATACCACTGACTCCGACGCCTTTATCTTCCCAAACCTTGGTAAAAACAGGTAATACCTCAGGGATATTGAAAGATTCAAAGGAAGTGAGAATGGATTTGGCAATAGGATGAGCAGAAATTTTTTCTAAATTATAGCAAAGCGCTTTCACATAAGCGGCATCATCGGGAAGGAAAGTAAGTGGTTCAGAAATAGTAAATTCCCCGGTTGTCAAGGTACCTGTTTTATCAAAAACCATGGTTTTCAGGTTACCCAAAGCCTCCAGGGTAGCACCCCCTTTTATAATTACCCCACTTTTTGCCAATCGACCTACCCCAACCATTACGGCCGTGGGTGTAGCGAGACCCAGGGCACATGGGCAGGAAATAACAAGTACAGCAATAGACCTGAGCAGAGCATCCTGGTAAGAAATATCAAATAAAAAGGCAGCTACTAAAAAGGTAGCTACCGATAAAAGCAAGACAACAGGCACAAAAATCGCGCTCATTTTATCGGCAAAGCGTTGTAAAGCAGGTTTATCGTTCCTGGCCATTTTTACCAGCGCAATCATATTGCCAACCACCGCATCTCTTCCTTTTGCTTTAACCTTACCCTCCAAAATTCCGTCAAATAATCTGGTTCCACCAATGGCTAACTCCCCTGCTTTTTTAAGCACAGGCATAGATTCACCAGTAATTAGCGATTCATCTAAAAGAACCTCTACGGAGGTAATAATCATGTCGGCAGGAACTATTTCGCCTGCTGAAACCAGTAATACATCGTTTAATTTAATCTGAGAAGCTTCAACATCTTCAATACGACCATCGGGCAACTGTCTTCTTGCCGACCCTTTTTGCAAATTAGCTAAAGACTTTATAGCTGAAGTAGTTTGATTAACCGCTTTTTTCTCCAGCCAATTTCCCAATAAAACCAGCGTAAAAATACCTGCAGCCGTTTCAAAAAAGTTTAGGTTCTCATCCATTTTGATAAGACCGATTACACTATATATAAAGGCTGCGGTACCACCCGTAAAAATCAACACATCCATATTTGGAACACCCATTTTTAGTGACTGGTAGGCAGAATTTCCAAAGTGAACCATACCGATGAACATAGCTGGAGCGGCAAGCATAAAAGAAATCCAAATATTATGCATAAATGGATAGTGAATGCCGAAGGCCATAAACACATGAAAAAGTAATAAGGGAGAGGTAAAAACCAAACTAATCCACAATTTAAGTGATGCACCCTTTAATGAATTATCTGATTCTTTGCTTACGGTATATCCAAGTTTGCTAATACCCTTTTTGACTTCTTCAACCATTATAGAATCATTAGATATAACAAACTGAGCCTCACCTGTTTGAAAATCTACACTCACCTCTTCAAGGCCCTTTTTTTCAAGAAAACGAGTGATCCCCACTGCACATTGAGCACAATCCATCCCTTCAATTTTCAGTTCTATGCACTTTGACTCCAAGGTTCTGTATTTTTCAATGAAACAAATCAATCTATTTAAAGGTTGACCCCATTATTACCTTAAAAATAGTAAAAGTGGTAGTCAAATCAATTATATTTGAGCACATAAGTAGTCATCATGGAAAAAATATTAGTTGCCAACAGGGGAGAAATTGCTCTACGAATTATAAAAACGATTAAAAAATTAGGGAAAATGGCGGTGGCCGTTTACTCGGAAGCTGATATAAACAGTTTACATGTCAAATATGCAGATGAAGCCTATTGCATTGGCCCGGCTTCTTCCTCTTCTTCCTATTTAAGGGGGGATATTATCATACAAACAGCCCTTAAGGCGGGGGTAGATGGTATACATCCTGGTTACGGATTTTTGAGTGAAAATGCAGATTTTGCTTCTCAGGTCGAGAAAGCAGGTATTATATTTATTGGACCAACGGCAGAAAGTATTGATTTAATGGGTAACAAAATTGCTGCCAGAGAGACGGTTAGAAAGCAGGGGGTTCCGCTGGTTCCCGGAAATAAGAATACCTTAACATCCATTGATCAGGCCAGAATCATAGCTGCTGACATTGGTTTTCCCATTTTAATAAAAGCGGCTGCAGGCGGTGGAGGCAAAGGAATGCGTAAGGTGATGTTTATGGAAGAGCTTGAAAGCCAGATGGAAAGAGCTCAAAGTGAGGCATTAGCTTCTTTTGGTGACAATGCCGTTTTTGTTGAAAAATATGTAAGTTCTCCCCGTCATATTGAGTTTCAAATTATGGCTGATCATCATGGAAATGTCGTTCACCTTTTTGAAAGAGAGTGCAGCATTCAAAGAAGGCATCAAAAACTGATTGAGGAAGCCCCGAGTGTAGTCTTATCGGGAAAATTGCGGGAAGAGATGGGAAACGCGGCGGTGCAGGTAGCAAAAAGTTGCCAATACCGTGGCGCAGGTACCGTAGAATTTATTGTGGATGAAAATCTACAGTTTTATTTTTTAGAAATGAATACCCGCTTACAAGTGGAACACCCTGTGACTGAACTCATTACTGGTCTCGATTTGGTGGCTTTACAAATCTCTGTCGCAGAGGGAGAAAAGCTGCCATTTACCCAGGAGGATTTATCTATAAAAGGTCATGCCGTTGAATTGCGTATTTGTGCTGAAGATCCATTTAATCAATTTTTACCGTGTACGGGTGTCCTGAAGACTTATTGCCCGCCAGTGATGGAAAACGTGCGGCTTGATGATGCGTTTATAGCTGGTATGGAAGTTTCTATCTTTTATGACCCTCTCATTGGCAAATTAATAGCCTTTGGTGATAACCGGAATGCTGCCATAAGAAATCTTTTGGAAGCCATTAAACGATTTGATATAACGGGTATAGAGACTACCCTACCCTTTGGAAAGTTTGTTTGCGAACATCCAAACTTTATTTCAGGTGAATTTGATACCCACTTTATTGAAAAATATTTTACCACAGAAAAAATAAATGAAACCTACGCGGAGGACGCATTACTTGCAAGCAAAATAGCGTTGAGCTTATTTTTACAAGATAAAGAAAAGGTAAAATTTATGGGTGCTTAATATCGCTAACCATCACAGGTGTGCCCCAATTTACCAGGGAAAAAATATTTTCGTCCACGGCAAATGAGACCACCACTTCTATGTTACCTTGAGAAATCCAGGCATCGTCAAGGTTCAATGCTAGCCATTGATTCCCATTTTTATCGGTCATTCCCCAAAAACCACCTTCGAAATCGTAGTAACTGAGATGAACTGATATATTATTATATACTTTTTTTGCCATATCCTATTACACTAAAGCATTTGAGGAATTAAAAAGCAATTGTCTGATATCCTTCATTTCTGACAATAAAGCATTTAACGTCATATTTTCGTTCTCGATATTCCTGGTAACTTTTAGCCTCACCTCCCAAAATTCGAGTATTTCAGATAACTTTATGGGTGTAATCTTTTCTTCTTTACTGCCCAGGTAAAGATTTACGACACCTTTAGACAGAGAATTTAGATCAATTTTATTAATCAGGATATTATTTTTAGTAACAACCACATAAAATTTATCATTTGAAATGGCTTTAACGCCCGACGCTGGATCTAATTTTTCAGCAATGAGAACATCACCTGGTAAAAAAGCGGGATAGCCACTATCCGTTTGCACTTCAAAAGCGCGGAGATTAAGCCCCTTCAAATGAGCACCTGGTAGTTTCAAACTATCCAATGAAGCTAAGAACTGACTATTTCTTCTTTCCTCAGCATATTTTTTTCCTAACATTTGAGGAACAAAATAGATAACATCGGAAACGCCTGGAGCATCGGCAGAACTTTTAGCTGGCAGCCATTCTTCTGGTTGAGAAAAATGACTACCCTTTCCTGTTAGTAAAAAGACTGGATTCATTTCGTATTTTTCTACCCCCTTTCTTAATAGTTCTAGGGTAACATCTCTTCTACCCTTTAGTATTTCGCTGAGAGACTGAGGAAGGTAGTCCAAAGACAAGGCAAACTGCCGGCTTGAACGTACCTTTCTTAGCCGTTTAAGTTCATCATGACAAAAGATGAACCTATCTGTGACCATTGTATTCATGTAGTTTTCTCGTTTTCCTACACAAATATAACTTATTTGTAAACTATTTAGTGTTATTATTCAACATAATTTACATTAAAATTTATTTACATGTAATTTAATTCAACTATTAGCTGCTGCTGAAATAATTTGAAGAAAATCATTGGCTTGCAAGCTTGCACCTCCAACCAGACCGCCATCTACATCGGGCATAGAAAACAAAGTGGCAGCATTAGAAGCATTTACACTCCCACCGTAAAGAATGATTAATTTTTCAGCGACGGCAGCACCATATTTTTGTTCAAAGAAATGGCGAATAACTTCATGCATTTCCTGAGCTTGTTCAGCACTTGCGGTACGACCCGTTCCAATAGCCCAAATAGGTTCATAAGCAAATACCACCTTCGCTACTTCCTCCACACTTAAATGAAAAATACTTTCTTCTAACTGATTGGTAACAAATGCGTTTTGTTTATTTTCCTCTCTGACTGACAGTGGCTCACCGCAACAAAATATTGGTGTTAAACCATGACTCAGAACCTTAGAAACTTTTTCACTCAAAAATTTATTAGATTCATGAAAGTATTCTCTGCGTTCAGAATGACCTAGAACCACCTGATTGATATCCATACTTTTTAGCATAGCGGCAGAAATTTCACCAGTAAAAGCACCTTTATCCTCAGAATGGCAATTTTGAGCAGCTAGCTGAATCAAACCATTTTTATTTACAATAGGTTTGAGTGCATCCAAATAGACGGCAGGCACACATAAAGTAACAGACGTACCATTCAAACCAGGTAAATTGGCTACCAGATTGTTGGTCAATTCGAGCGCGGAGGAATAATCCAGATTCATTTTCCAGTTTCCTGCTACCCATTTATTTCTTTTTACCATGTAAAAACTATTTTTCTGCGAAGGTAATAGGGAAAGCATATAAATCCAAAACAAAACTAATTTTGCAAAAACAAAATCGATGCAATGGAATTTGGAAAAGTAGAGAATCTATCTGGCATTTTATGGAATTTACCTCCAAAACCACATATAGAGGTCGTTAAAAATTCAAAACCTATTCATTTTCATATTGGAACCACTGGATGGGCTGAAAAGGAATGGGTGGGAAGTATTTATCCTAAAGGAACAAAACCAGTTGAATATTTAGGCCAATATGCAAAGGTTTTTGACTCCATAGAATTAAATAATACGCATTACCAGATACCTGATCATTTAAAAATAGAACGATGGTATGATAAAAGTGCGCCTGATTTCAAATTTTGCCCAAAGTTACCCAGAGCCATTAGTCACCATAAAGGATTGGGCAATGGAACTGACAATGTATTATTATTTTGTGAATCTATTTCAGGCTTAAAAGAAAAACTTGGTCCCTGTTTTCTTCAACTTCCCCCCTATTTAGGTCCTGATAACCTGGACATTTTAGAGACATTTTTTCAGATATGGCCAAAAGAAATATCTTTACACGTTGAATTTCGACATGAAGACTGGTATTTACCACCCGGAAAGGATAAACTAAGCGAACTGTTAATACATTATCAAAAAGGGATAGTTATGACCGACGTTGCAGGAAGAAGAGATGTGTTGACCATTGGCGCTACTACAGACATTGTATTTGTCCGATTTGTTGGAAATTCAGGACATCCAAGCGATGGGGAAAGATTAAAACAGTGGGTAAATACCTTGAGTGAATGGGTCGATGCAGGTATTCAGGAAATATATTTTTTCCTTCATCAACCGCAACCGAAGGCTATTCTGCCTATGTACGGATATATTAAGGGACTTCAAATAGCCAATGGGAATTTTCGAAATATGCGAGAGCTAAAGTCAGATACTGAAGAACCTGAAACGGGACAATTAAAATTATTTTAATGATAAAATAACATAAAAGCACCATAGTTTAGACCGCATACGTTTATATTAGCAAAAAATACAGCGGTGAATACACATCAATTCAAACCAATTCAGGAATTACTGGAAACCGAATCGGGGATACCTTTCATACATAGAGACCTAAGTTGGTTGAGTTTTAAT
>Ga0247831_1001453_pt1 | contig 44073 bp, 45 predicted proteins | sample LaCruzMarch2015__9_FD_192406 | JGI IMG/M metagenome (GOLD analysis project Ga0247831, IMG submission 192406) | Freshwater microbial communities from meromictic Lake La Cruz, Castile-La Mancha, Spain - LaCruzMarch2015_1m | ecosystem: Environmental > Aquatic > Freshwater > Lake | place: Spain...
CTCGCGCCCGCCCAGCTCCACCAACATGCGGTGCTCGGGTTTGGTCTCAAAAGCTTGTTGCGAAAACTCGATCACCTCGCCGTCATCCGCGCTCACAAAACCTGCCGGGCCAAACAAATTGGACTGGCGCAGGCGGCGTTCGGTCATCTCGGGCGTGTCGTCTTCAAAGCCGAAGTGCGTCCAGACAAAGTCAAACGCGCCATGCCCATCGGGTTGGATATGCCGGGTGGACACGCTGTTGACCTGCTGCTGAAAAATCACGCTGGGGAACAGCGTCATCATCACGGCCGTGGGCATTTGCTCTTCCATCTGCCACCAACCCTCGGGCACGATGTCCAGAAAGCTCGGGTCGTTGAGCTGCATGCTGTCCTTGAAGCTGCTCACCTGCGTGACTTGCGAGGCCGCGCCCGTGGCCTGGCCCGCGCTGCCCCGGGTCGAGATCATGGCGGCGTGGCGGTGGTGCGCGTCCATGCGCAGCTCGCTCTTGTTGTCGGCGCGCCAAAGGCCAAAGGTCACAAACCAGGTGTGCAAGAGGCCTGGGTGGTACGGGTCTTTGATGTTCTCTTGCATCAGCTTCCAGTTGCCTGGGATGCGCTGTCGGTTGTAGCCCAGCACCACCAACTTGCGGCCGTTGAACAGGCGGTCAAAGTACTTGAGGATGGTCGGGCCCATGAAATCTTCGAGCGACTCCACGTTGTGGTCAAACGACGCGAAGACCACACCGCCACGCGCGGCCACTTTCAGGGGCGTGAGGCCGTGGTCTTTGGGGTCAAAGTCGGCGGGCATGCCGCCGTTGACTTTGCCGTCTTGCCGCACACCACGCCGAAACGGCACGCCCTGCAAATCGCCCTGGAGGGTGTAGCTCCACTGGTGGTAAGGGCAGACAAACTCTTTTTTGTTGCCGTGGCGCTCGCGGCAAAACTGCATGCCCCGGTGGGCGCAGACGTTCTCGACCACATGGATCTGGCCGTCAGTTGCACGCGTCATGATGACCGAGCGCTCGCCCACCACGGTGCGTTTGAAATCGCCCACGTTCGGGATCTCCGTCTCTAAGCCCACATAGCTCCAGTGATCACGATAAAAGAAGCGCTCCAGCTCCTTCTTGTGCCGGCCTTCGTCGGTGTACACGGCAAACGGGACGCGGCTGGTGCCTTCCGTTTCCCAGTGGATGGGGTGTTCGGTCATGGGGTCTCCTGCAATCTGTAGGTTTGCACGGAACCTGCATCATGTCGCGCCCATTCAATTCCGTAAATCGAAATTTAAAGATAATCGGTATTTGAATTTCAAATACCACCACGCCATGGACCTCGCCCGCCTCGACCTGAACTTACTGCTGGTGTTTCACCACCTGCTGCGCGAAAAGCGCGTGTCCAACGTGGCCACGGTGCTGGGAATGAGCCAGCCCGCCGTCAGCAGCGCCTTGGGTCGGCTGCGTGCCAGCCTGGGTGATACGCTTTTTCTACGCACCCAGGGCGGTATGGAACCCACGCCCTATGCCCTGCAACTGGCCGAACCCGTGGCGACCGCGCTGGATGGCCTGCAGCAAGCACTGAATGTGCGCGCCTCCTTTGACCCCGTCACCAGCGAACGCCTTTTCACTTTGGCCATGACCGATGTGGGTGAGATGTATTTTTTGCCGGTGCTGATGGACGCGCTGGCTCAGGCCGCCCCGGGCGTCACGTTGAATGTGGTGGCCGTGACCAGCGCCAGCCTGAAAGACGACATGGCAACGGGCCGCACCGACTTGGCCCTGGGCTTGCTGCCGCAGCTGCAAGCCGGTTTTTTCCAGCAATCGCTGTTTCGTCAGCCCTATGTGTGTCTGATGCGTGAGGGCCATCCTTTGGCCAGCAAAGACGACTTGACCCTGCCCGACTTTGCCGCGGCCAGCCATGTGCGCGTGATCGCTGCAGGCACAGGCCATGGACGGGTGGACGAAGCACTGGAACGTCAAGGCCTGCAGCGGCGCATCCGCCTGACGGTGCCGCACTATGTGGCTTTGGGCGATGTGCTGGGCCACTCGGACCTGATCGCCACCGTGCCCGAACGCTTTGCCCAGCGCGTGACCCGCCCCTTTAACCTGACCACCCGCGCCCTTCCCTTGGCGGTAGACGGCAGCGCCATCCACCAGTTCTGGCACGCCCGCCTGCACAAAGACCCGGGGCACCAGTGGCTGCGCACGCTGGTGTCGCAATACTTTGGCGATGGCAGCAAAACCAGCACAGAACAAATGGCCTGATTTTTTGGAGCCTGATTTTTTGGAGAATCGCCCACAGGGTGAGCTCCTACAATTAAAGCCTCAGCTTTAGGCCTTACATGCTCCAATTCGACCTGCTCAAAACCGACCCCTCAAGCCACGCCCGACGCGGCACGCTGACCCTGAACCATGGCGTGGTGCAAACGCCCATCTTCATGCCCGTGGGGACTTACGGCACCGTCAAAGGCGTCATGCCGCGAAGCCTGCACGAAATGGGTGCGCAGATCATTTTGGGCAACACCTTCCACCTGTGGATGCGCCCGGGCCTGGACATCATGCAAGGCTTTGGCGGCCTACACCAGTTCGAGAAGTGGGACAAACCGATATTGACCGACTCGGGCGGCTTTCAGGTCTGGTCGCTGGGCCAAATGCGCAAGATCACCGAAGAAGGCGTGACCTTTGCCAGCCCCGTGAACGGCGACAAGCTCTTCATGTCGCCCGAAGTGAGCATGCAGATCCAGACCATCCTGAACTCGGACATCGTGATGCAGCTCGACGAGTGCACGCCTTACGAGACCAAGGGGCACCTGACCACCGAGGCTGAAGCGCGCAAGTCGATGGAGATGAGCCGCCGCTGGGCTGTGCGCTCCAAAGACGAATTTGCGCGGCTGGAAAACCCCAACGCGCTGTTTGGCATCGTGCAAGGCGGCATGTTTGAAAGCCTGCGCCAGGAATCGCTCGACGCCCTTGTGGAGATGGACTTTCCGGGTTACGCAGTAGGTGGCGTGAGCGTGGGCGAGCCCAAGGACCTGATGCTGCAAATCATGGCGCACACACCGCACCGCCTGCCCGCGAACAAGCCGCGTTACCTCATGGGCGTGGGCACGCCCGAAGACTTGGTGCAGGGTGTGGCCAATGGTGTGGACATGTTCGACTGCGTGATGCCCACCCGCAACGCCCGCAACGGCACGGTGTTCACCCGCTTTGGCGACCTGAAGCTGCGCAATGCCCGCCACAAAAACGACCCGCAGCCGCTGGACACGACCTGCACCTGCTATGCCTGTGCTGGAAATCCTGTAGACGCTGCCCCGGGTTCCGGCGGTGTGTCTTGGGACCAAGGCGGTCGCGGCGGTTTCAGCCGGGCCTACTTGCACCACCTGGACCGCTGCGGCGAAATGCTCGGCCCCATGCTGACCACCATCCACAACCTGCACTACTACCTGAACCTGATGCGCGAGGTGCGCGAATCGCTGGACGCGGGTCAGTTCAGCGCATTCCGGGCGCAGTTCAAGTCACATCGGACACGGGGCGTTTAACGAATTTATCCTTGCAAATCATGGAATGAAACTCCATAATTGCAAGGATGTTTACACGCCATCTGCAATCTTTACTGACTGAAGAACTGAGGTTTTCACCGGCTGTGGCCTTACTCGGCCCAAGGCAGGTGGGCAAAACCACGTTGGCACTGGAAGTGGCTCGCGAAATACCGCATGTCTATCTTGACCTGGAGTCAGAGCGCGATCGCGGCAAACTGGCCCAAGCTGAGTTGTATCTGGAAAGTCACCTGGACAAGCTGGTCATCCTGGATGAGGTGCACAGGGCTCCAGGCTTGTTTCCGATGCTGCGCGGCCTGATTGACCAAGCCAGGCGATCGGGGTACTCGGCGGGACAATACCTGTTGCTGGGTTCGGCCAGCCTGGATGTGTTGCAACAGTCAGGAGAAACGCTCGCTGGTCGCATTGCATATCTGGAACTGGGCCCCTTGAATGTTCTGGAAACGGGCCCTGATGCAGTGGACGCCTTGTGGCTACGCGGTGGTTTTCCGCAAAGCCTAAGCGCCCCCTCAGATGCCCGCAGCCTGCGCTGGCGAGAAAATTTCATTCGCACTTATTTGGAGCGGGACATTCCGCAATTCGGCCCCCGCATCGCGGCCGAAACATTGCGCCGCTTCTGGACCATGCTGGCCCACCACCAAGGAGGCATGCTCAACGTTGCCCAGCTGGCGCGCAACCTGGGTGTTGACGTCAAAACAGCGCAAAGCTACATCGACCTCTTGTGTGACTTGCTGCTGGTGCGCAGGCTTGCCCCCTGGCACACCAACACCGGCAAGCGCTTGGTCAAAGCCCCCAAGGTGTATGTCCGCGACAGCGGTCTGGTGCATGCCCTGCTGAACATCGAATTCAAAGAAGGCCTGCTCTCACACATGGTACTGGGTGCCAGTTGGGAAGGCTATTGCATTGAAACCCTTCTGGCCTGCGTGCCTGGGGGTGTCACTGGCTACTTTTACAGAACCAGTGGTGGCGCGGAAATTGATTTGCTACTGGCCTGGCCGGGCGGCGAACTCTGGGCCATCGAGATCAAACGCAGCAGCGCTCCCAAAGTGGAGCGCGGCTTTCACAGTGCCTGCGCCGATCTGAAGCCCAGCAGAAAGTGGGTGGTCTACCCTGGAAAAGATGCTTACCCACTTGCATCAGATATCCAAGCCATTTCGCTGCATAGCCTTTGTCAGAAACTCGCCATCATTCGGTCGTGAACACCGTCAACACCCCTGTGTAGCCATACAACTGGTTGTGGGCGATCTCGCCTGCCGCAAAAAAGCCCACCAGAGGCACATCGCCCAAAGCGTGCCGGATGATTTGCAACTCGGCACTCGGTCCACCAAAGTGCGGACCACCGCGTCCGGTGCAACTGACGTACACCGCGCCCGCGATGCGCTGCCCGGATTGGGGCAGCGTGGGCACCGGGTCATCGCTCAGGGCATTGATGGCTTCGATGGACAGCATCTCAGGCTCCAGCGCTTCGCGGATTTCTGCGCACACCCGGACCAAATCGGCTCGGGCCGCTTGGACATCGCGGTGGCAAAACGTCATCAGCATGCCGGGCTCCAGGTGCTCGGCAATGGCCACCCCCTGGCGCAAAGGGTCCAGGCCAATGATGTGGCGCACCCGCACATCGCTGCCCAAGTTGCCCGCTCGACCCACGCCAGACTGGCCGGGCGCACTCAAACCGACCAAGGTGGAACGAACGACGGCAATGGCTTTTTGCGGTTCGCTCAGACTGATGTTCAGATCGGCCAGCATCACATCCAGTGCAGGCTCGTCCGCCAACTTCAGTACCACATGGCCTTCGGCCTCGGTGATCTCGCGCTCGGGCGCCACAGGCTGGCAGCCTTGCGTGACGCGTGACAACAAGGCCACATCAGGCGAGAACGCCACGCCGCTCAAGCCACCTTCTAGTACGCCGCCATGCACCTCTGGCCCACCCGCGTCTTCAGCCCGCACGGCAAACTGCACGCTGCGTGTGCGGCTGGCACTCAGGCCCCCAAACAAATAGCCTTGTTGCGTGCGCTCTGCCACCTCACCAATCAGCTCGGCCAAGTCGGGCGTTTGCGGGTCGGCATGCACCAAGGCGGCATCGGCCCAACCCGCAGGCAAGGGCGACACACCCGAGAACACCCGGTATTGCTCTGGCGTCAGGTCGCACAGCATGAGCGCCATGGCCGGCTCGTCAAAGTACTCGGCGTTGTTAACCGCCACGCCAATGCCCACCGTGCCGGCCCAGTCGGGCACCTCGGGCAGCGCCTGGCGCAGGTGGTCAAGCAAGGCTTGCGCATCGGCCGCGTAATGGTCGGTGATGTAGAGCAGCGCCAGCTGGGGTTGGCTCGCGTAATCGGGCAAGCTCATTTGGGCGCGCAACTGCGCAAGCACCAGGCCAGCGGCTATTCGCCACTGTGGATGGGTAGCGTGACCGCAGGGAAAAAGCTTCATGGCGTTTTGCGCCGAGAGACCGCCTTTCGGGGGGCGGATTTTGCGGGCGGTTTGGTTTTAACAGTGGTGGATTTTTTGCTTACTGGGGATTTTTGGCGGCCTGCTGCCGTGCTGGCACCCTTGGCCGTCATGCCCGTCTTCATGGCTTCGGCAGCCACATCTTTGACAGCGGCGGCGGCAATGGTTTGAAACTGTTGGGTCAATGCGCCCCACCACTGCATGGGGTCCACGGCGGGCTTGGCCGAAGTTGCGCCAGTAGATGGGGGTTCTGACTGTGCGGGTTCTGGCTGAACAGGTTCTGGCACAGGTGCGGCTTTCGGTGCAAAGGGTGGTGGCGCAGCAGCCTGCGGCTCAGTAGCTGGTGCTTTGACGGTCAAGGCTTTGGCCAGATCCGCCATGTTCACGTTCATGCTTTGCAACGTGGTCAAGGTCATTTTTTGCACCTCCATCGCCTGAATCGTGGCCTTGAGCGCTGTGGTGTTTTGCTCCAGCCAGAACAGCACCGACTTGAGCTCTTGGATGCGCTTGTCAATGTCTTCGATGCTGAGCGTGGGTGCCACCCAGCTGGTCATGCCAGGCATGCCTGCAGCAGCAGATGGCTGGGCTTGCGATGCGGTTTTGGACAGGTTTTGCAAAAAGTCAAAACCTGGTACGAATTGGCCGAAGCCGAAAGCCGATGCGTCGCTCATGGTGTCTCCTGAAGAAGGACTTGGTAAAGCTTACCTCATGCAACTTTCAGCAACCATCGGGGCTCTCACAAGCGCCACCAGGCATCAGTGGGCTTTGGCGGCCGATGGCTCTAAAGCAACCCTTTCTAACGGCCTGCTCAGCGACAGCACTTTCTCAACAGATCTGCGCCACTTTCGCTCTGCCGAGCATGGCGTGCAGCAACACGTTGCAGCCCGCTTCGATGTGCTCGGGCTTGGCGTCTTCGATTTCGTTGTGGCTGATGCCGTCTTTGCAAGGTATGAAAATCATGCCGCTCGGGGCCAGACGGGCGGTGTAGATGGCATCGTGCCCAGCACCCGAGACCACCGGCATTTGGCTGTAGCCCAAGTGGGCAGCGGCGGCAGACACCGCCTCCACACACTCCGGATGGAAGGGTTGCGCCGGGAAACTCGACACCAGGGTCAGTTCTATGCGCAGGCCTGTGCTGCCCTGCAAACTTTGAGCCAGGGCTTTGATCTCATCGGCCATCGCCTCCACCCCGGCGTCGGTGTTGTTGCGCAGGTCGATGCTGAACTTGACCCGCCCCGGAATCACGTTGCGGCTGTTGGGGTGCACATGCACCATGCCCACGGTGCCACGGGCATGTGGGGCGTGTTGGTGGGCAATGCTCACCACGGCTTGCATCAGGTGCGTGGCCACTTGCAGGGCATCTTGGCGCAGGGCCATGGGGGTGGGGCCCGCATGGGCCTCCATGCCTGTGACGATGCAGTCAAACCAACGGATGCCCAAAGAGCCGCTGACCACGCCAATCGTCACGTCTGCGTCTTCAAGTACTGGGCCTTGTTCGATGTGCGTCTCAAAGTACGCCCCGATGGGGTGCTGCCCCGGCACCTCGGTGCCGACATAGCCAATCCGCTGCAACTCTTCGAGCACGGTTTTACCCTCTTGGTCTTGGGCTTTGTAGGCGTGCTCCAGCGAAAACGCACCCGCAAAAACGCCCGAGCCCATCATCACCGGCACAAAGCGCGAGCCTTCTTCGTTGGTCCAAAAAGCCACCTCAATCGGAGCCTCGGTTTCGATGCCGTGCTCGTTCAGGCAACGCACCACCTCCAGCCCTGCCAACACACCGTAGTTGCCGTCAAATTTACCCCCTGTGGGCTGGGTGTCGATGTGGCTGCCGGTCATGATGGGCGGCAAATCGGGTTGCCGCCCGGCTCTTCGCATGAAGACGTTGCCGATTTGATCGACCGTGACCGTCATGCCCGCTTCGCGCGCCCAAGACGTGACCAGGTCACGGCCCTGTCGGTCCAGTTCGGTCAAGGCCAGGCGACACACGCCGCCTTTTTCGGTGCCACCGATTTGGGCCAAGGTCATCAGCGATTGCCACAAACGGTTGGCGTCAATGCGCAAGGAAGACAAGTTGTCGAGACTCAAGTTCATCGGGTGATCTCCAAAGGTGTTCATTCGGGGCTGTCCCGGTAGGCTTGAAAGACATCGCGCAATTGCCTGCGAGGGGTTGTGGGTGCCGTCAAAGACTGCTCCAATTCGTTGAGGTGTTTGCGCATTTCTGCGCCGGCCGCTGCAGGACTTTTTTGCAAGGCGCTTATCAAATCGACATGGCGGTGGACCACACACACTTGCCCCCCTTGGCGTTTGAAGCGCGACATGAGCAAGGACGTGGTGGGTAACAAGCCATTGAGCCAACGGGCCATGACCGGGTTGCCATGCATGTCAGCCATGGCTTGGTGAAATTCACCCGAAAGGCGAATGGCCAGGGCATGCTCACCGATGCGATCGGCCTCGGTTTCAGCGTCAGCCAAATCTTGCAAGGTCTGCAATTGCTCGGCGCTCAGTCGCCCGGCAAGTTGTTTGGCCACTTCGCACTCCACCACCCTGCGGGCATCAAAAACACTGCCCGCATCTTCCAAACTGGGAATGGGGACACGCGCCCCTCGGTTGTGCAGCAATTCGATCACCTGCTCTTGCGCCAGACGCTGCAAGGCTTGGCGCACCAAAGTGCGGGAGACATTGAACTGCTCGGCCAGCTCTTGCTCGCGCAAGCGCTCTCCGGGGGACAGTCGGCGCTCCAGAACTGCCTGATAAATCGCCTCGTATACCCGGTCGGCTCCAGTGACATGCACCACTGCACCTGCCTCCTGCGGCAAGTTTGAACCGTCAGCCACAGTCAGCACCGAAACAGGCGTTTGAACGGGCAGATCGAAGCTGGCTTTGAGCGGCTGGGACACGCCCCGGCGATGTTCATCTGTCATGATGGACCCCATGCACCCGAGTCATTCCATGAACACCGAACATCCTTTGGGCACCCTGGCTTGTCAGCCCCTGACCGCACACGCTTTTTCGCCCTATGGCGAGGTGTTGAATTTGTTTGCACCAGCCCACCAAACCATCAACCAAGGCACCAGCGGACGGCTGGATTTGCCAGCGGGCCTGGACTTGGCGGGCGATCAAGGGCAGGCGGTGTTGGCGGTGTTTCATGCGCAGGCGCAAGACCCCGAGGGTCCTTGCCACATGCTGGAACGCCACCAATGGGGCAGCCAGACTTTTGTACCTTTGACGGGTGCACGCTGTCGTTTGCTGGTGGCCTTGGGCCAAGACCAACCCGACCTGCACACGCTGGTGTGTTTTGAGGTCACGGGCCAGCAAGGCTTCACGCTGCACAAAGGCACCTGGCACCACCCCTTGATGGCCATGGACAACGGTGCTTTTTTGGTGATCGAGCGCCGGGGCTTGAGCGTAGATTGCGAGATTCATTCACTGCCTTTGAGCGTGCGCCTGAGTCCCCTTTGACGCCGCGTACATGGGGTGTTCCTGCGGCGTTCAGGACCACGCGCGGTAGATGTGTTCTGCCAATTTGACCAGGCTGCGGTCTGAGCCCTCTGGGCCCACCAAAGAGATGCCCAAGGGTGCGCCCTGGTGACTGGCCAATGGCAAACTCACCTGCGGCAAGCCCGCCATGCCCGCCACACACAGCAAACTGGTGGCCCGGTTGCGGTAGACCTCCAGCTCGGCATCGGTCTGACGAATCAAAGGGGCCACATCGGGCATGGTGGGCATCAAGAGCACGCCGTCCGTGCCCAAGAAGTCTTGCATGTGGGCGCGCCAGACTTCGCGAAAAGCCCGCGCCTTGGCCACTTGATCGTCCGTGACTTTGGACGACCAGTCAAAACGCTGGGCCACTGCAGCGCCCAGCACAGGACGAAAGCGCTGAAGAAAACCCCCATGCACATCCCAGGCCTCGCGCCCCTGAATCGCGCGGAAATGCCAGTACATGGTGTCCATGTCATCGTTCATGACACGAACCGTTTTGGCCTTGCCCAAACACTGCTCTATTTTTTGACGCACCGGCTTGAGAGCTTTGAGGGCACCGGGTATGGCCAGCGCCCACATGTCGCTCGGGGCCAGCAAGCGAATTTGTTTGGGCAAGGGTTGCGCGTCGTCGCCCAACAAGACTTGGGCTACGCGGGCAAAGGTGGGCACATCGCGGGCGAACCAGCCACAGGTGTCCAGGCTGGGCGACAAGGCCATGGTGTCTTGCAAACTGATGCGGCCCTGGCTGGGCCGCATGCCCACCAAACCGCAATGGTTGGCGGGGGCACGCACCGAGCCGCCTGTGTCTGAGCCCAAAGCAAAGTCGCACAAGCGGTTGGACACAGCAGACGCCGAGCCCGACGAAGACCCGCCGCTGATGCGTTCGGCCACCGCGCCATTGATGGGCGCACCGTAATGGGCGTTCTGACCGTTCATGGAGAACGCCAATTCGTCGGTGACCGTTTTACCGACAAAGCGCGCACCGGCGTCGAGCAAGCTTTGCACCACCGGGGCCGTTCGATCCTGCACGCCCCACAGGGCCATTAGCATAGGTTGACCGCCACTCGTGGGATAGCCCTTGACGTGGTAGATGTCTTTGGCCGCGAAGCTCAGTCCCGACAAAGGACCCGTGGCGGCATGGGCCACCGGGCTCGATGGGTAGGGCATGAAGGCGTGGGCGTTGTCCCACAGGGCATCGGTGTGTCGACTCATGTTCACCTCACGTTTAAAAAAATGATCAGGCCCAATGATCAGGCCACTTGCTGAGAATTGGACTGGGGCTGGGCTAACAGGCAGCGAACACTGTGGCCTTCGGCCAGCCAGGTGACTTCCGGGCGTGTGGCGCTGCATTCAGGCACCGCCATCTTGCAACGGCTGGCAAAGGCACAGCCCTGTGGCAAATTCGTCAAGTCAGGCGGTGCGCCGGCAATGGTTTCCAGGCGCTGGCCTTTGGCCAAAGCGCCGTCGGCGCGGCTTTGCAGCAAAGCACGGGTGTAGGGGTGCCGGGGTTCACGAATCAGGGTTCGGGCGGGCCCCTCCTCCACAATGCGGCCGGCATACATCACAGCAATGCGATCGGCCACCTCCACGGCGGCACCGATGTCGTGCGTGACAAAAATCACCGACAAGCCCATTTCTTTTTGCAACTCGCGAAGCAGCAGCAGGATCTGGATTTGCACCGTGGCGTCCAGCGCGGTGGTGGGCTCATCGGCCAGCAGCAGCTGTGGTTGGCAGGCCAGCGCCAGCGCAATCATGGCGCGCTGGCGCATGCCGCCCGACATTTCGTGCGGATAGGCTTGCAAACGACGCTCTGGGCTGGGAATGCGCACCCGCTCAAACAAGGCCAAAGCGCGCTGCCTGGCCGCGGCCTCGCTCACATTTTCGTGACGGCGAATGGTCTCGATGATTTGCTGGCCCACGCTGTAGACCGGGTCCAGCGCCAGCAAGGGCTCCTGAAAAATCATGGACGCCACGCGTCCGCGAAATCGGCTGAGCTGGTCCTGCGAGAGCGTGAGCACGTCCTGATCACCCACCCGAATTTGCCCTGTGATTTGGGTCTTCTTTTCAGCATGCAGACGCAGAATGGTGCGCAAGGTAACGCTTTTGCCAGAGCCTGACTCGCCAATCAGGGCGACCACTTCGCCACGTTGCACGCGCAAGTCCACGCCCGAGACGGCCTGAACGGGTTTTTTGCCGCCGGCGAAGGTGACATGCAGTTGGCGGATGTCCACAAATGCGGGTGTTGATGTCTCCGGTTTCATGCCGCAACCTCCAAGGGTTTGACCATGCCCTGCGCATCGGGTGCACCCGTGTGCGCTGCGCCAGCCACATGCATCCAGCAAGCCACTTGTTGGCCGTGTTGGGCCGGGGCCAGCACCGGCATCTTTTCGCTGCAAATGGCTTGGGCGTGCACACAACGCGTGTGGAAACGACAACCGCTGGGCGGGTTGATGGGGTTGGGGGGGTCACCGGCCAAAGGCGGTGTTTCGGTGCGACGATCCGGGTCCAGGGTCGGGATGGATGACAACAAAGCTTGTGTGTAGGGGTGCGCGGCATGCTTGAACAGGGTTTCACTGTCCCCCACTTCAACCACTTGGCCGAGATACATCACCATGACCCTGTCGCTCATGTAGCGCACCACATTCAGGTCGTGGCTGATGAAAATATAGGTCAAGCCAAACGCCTCTTTCAAGTCGAGCAAGAGGTTCAGCACCTGGGCTTCGACCGACTTGTCCAGGGCAGAGACCGCCTCATCCAGGATGATCAGACGCGACTGCAAGGCCAAAGCCCTGGCGATGTTGACGCGCTGCCTTTGACCGCCTGACAACTCATGAGGGTAACGCTCGGCAAAGCGCTGCGGCGCCAACCCCACCCTTTCGAGCAAGTCACGCGCTCGCTCAATCGCCTCGCGCTCAGGCAGTCCGTGCACCATGGGGGCAAATGCGATCGAATCTTCCATGGTCAGGCGCGGATTCAAGGACGCATAGCTGTCTTGAAACACCATTTGGGCCTGGCGGCGATAGTCCTTCAGGGGCAGCGAATTGCTGCCCACCGTCTGGCCATCGAACACCAACTCGCCCTGGTCGTGGCTGATCAATTGCATGAGCAAGCGCGCCGTGGTCGACTTGCCGCAACCGGACTCGCCCACCACCCCCAAGGTCTCGCCCTTGAACACGTCAAAGCTCACCCCGTCGACAGCGCGAACCACCCCTGCGCTGCGACCCAACAAGTCTTTCTTGAGTGGAAAGTGCTTAACCAAGCCGCGCACCGCGAGCATCGGCTGGGTTGATCCGCCCACCTCATCATTGGCCAAAGTCATACGGGCCTCACTGTTTGATTTCCATGGCCGAGCGCAAGCCGTCGGCCAAGAGGTTGAAAGCAATCGATGTCATGAAAATCATCGCACCAGGCAAAGCCGCGATCCAGGGTTGCGAATAAATGGCGGTGCGCAAGGTATTGAGCATCAGGCCCCATTCCGGCTCTGGGGGTTTGACCCCGAGACCCAAAAAGCTCAGGCCCGAGGCCAGGATCATGGACACCGCGATCAAACTCGTGGCGTACACAAAAATCGGCCCCAGCACATTGCCCAGCACATGCACCCGCACGATGGTGAAAGCGGATGCACCCGATGCCCTGGCCGCCTCGACAAAATCACGCTCCCGAATCTGCGTGGTCACGCTTTCGGCCACACGGGCCAGCGGCGGTATGAACACAATCGTCAAGGAGATGAGGGAATTGGTGATGCCTGCCCCCAAAGCGCCCGACAAGGCGATGGCCAGCAAGACCGAAGGGAAGGCATAAAAAACGTCGATGGTGCGCATCATCACGCTGTTGACCCAGCCCCCGGTGTAACCAGCGGTGATGCCGATCAAAGAGCCGATGAAAAAAGCACACACCACGGGCGTGATGCCCATGAACAAGGACAACTTGGCTCCCACCATCAATCGGGTGAGCATGTCGCGGCCTAACTCGTCTGTGCCCAAAGGGTGGCCTTCAAAGCCAATGGGTTTGAGGCGTTTGAGCATGGCGGACTGGTAAGGGTCCATGGGTGCGAGCCAAGGACCGAACACAGCCAGAACCATCAACAACAGCACCACCAGGGCGGCACCCACGGCCACTTTGTCACGTAAAAAACGACGGCCCACGGTTTCCCAATAACCAGCGGAGCGCTCGTACACCAGCGGGAGCACGGGGCTGGCAGCCGCATTCAATGAAGTCATGTCAATTCCTTGGGGTCGAGATCAAGAGCGTGCAATGCGAGGGTCCAGCAAGGTCTGGATCACATCCACGATGAGGTTGAGCACCACAAAAAACATCGCCAGCACCAAGATCGTGCCTTGCAGCAAAGGCAGGTCGCGCTGGAAGATGGCCGAGTTCAGCAAGAAGCCCGTGCCAGGCCAGGAAAACACCGTCTCGATCAGGATCGAGCCGCCGAGCAAGTAACCCAACTGCAAGCCCATCACCGCCAGCGCCGTGGGCGCTGCATTTTTGACCACATGCCAAAAAATACCCACATTGGTCAAGCCCTTGGCGCGCAAACCCACGATGAACTCTTGCGCCAGGATGTCGGCCACCAAGGCCCTCACCGTGCGCGAGATGATGCCCATCGGGATCACGCTCATGGTGATGGCCGGCAACAGCATGTGCTTGAAGTGCTCCCAATCCCAAATCCACTGGCTTGAGCCACCCGGCCCAGCGCCGCCCGGCGGCAGCCACATCAGGATCGAAGAAAACACAATCACCAGGACCATGCCCAGCCAATAGTGCGGAACGCTGACCCCCAGCACAGACAGCAAAGAGGCAAATTTATCGAGCCAAGAGTTCTGGAAATACCCGGCCACAAAACCAAACAAACAGCCCAACACAAACCCGATCAGGGTGGCCAGCATGGCGAGGCGCAAGGTGTTGCCCACGGCGGTCATGACCTCCGAAGCCACAGGGCGGTTGCTGGCAATGGAGGTGCCCAGATCGCCCTGCAAAGCACGCCAGACCCAGGTCACAAACTGTTCAGGGTAAGAGCGGTTGAAGCCGTAGAGCTCGATCAACTGCGCCTGCAAGTCAGCAGAGGCGTCAGGCGGCAAAATCGACATCAGAGGATCACCGGGTGCCAGATGCACCAAGCCAAAACAAACCAGCGCCACCCCCAGCATGATGGGCAGGGAATAAATCAGTCGCCGCAACAAAAAGCCGAGCATGCCAGCACTCCAAAACTGCAATTAAAAAAGTGTGCATTCAGGCCGTTCACCACCTGACTGCACACCCAGCGGCATGGACCCGATGGGCCCACACCTTGACCATCAGTCCATCGACACTGGCGCCAAATCGACAAACCAACTGCGTGGCTGCACGAAGCCCTTGACCTTGGTGCTCATGGCACGGGGTCCCACGTCGTGGGCAATCCAGACGAAAGGCGCCTCTTCCACAATGCGGGCGTGCAACTTGGCCAGCGCATCGTCGCGCCGCTTGTCGTCAAATTGCGTGCGGGCATCTGAAATCAGCTTTTCAAACTCCGGGTTGCCGTAGTAACCCCAGTTGTTGGACACCGGTGGAAAGGTGCCCATGCTGGTGAAGCGCACCATGCCAAAGAAGGGGTCCATAGCGGAGTAACTCACGTTGATCGCGTCAGCACCGTTGGCCGTGGGGTCTTTGGCCCCGCGACGCCAGTTGGTGAACAAGGTGTTCCACTCGATCACGTCAAACTGGACGTCAAAGAAGCACTGCTTGAGCGACTGTTGCACGAACTCGTTCATGGGCAAGGGCTGCATCTGGCCAGAGCCTGACGCCGAAATTTGCACCTTGACTTTGAGGGGCTTGGCTGCAGTGTGGCCCGCTTGGGTCATCAAGGCCTTGGCCGCGTTCACGTCGTACTTGATATCAAATTTGGGGTTGCCCCACCAGGGGTGACCAGGAGGCACGGTGCCTTTGGGCGCAGCCATCATGCCGCCCAAAAGGGTTCTCAGGCCTTCACGGTCCACGCACAAGTTGGCCGCGTGGCGCACCCGCTTGTCAAGCCAAGGCGAGCCTTCTGCAAATGACAACTGCCAAGGCCACACATGCGGCTGGGCATTGCTTTCAATCTTGAAGCCACGCTGGCGAATTTGCGGCATGGCATCAGGGGCGGGCGCTTCGATCCAGTCGACCTGGCCTCCGAGCAAAGCTGCCGTGCGGGCATTGGCCTCGGGCATGGGCACAAGCACCACGCGGTCGACCTTGGGCATGCGCTTGGCGTCCCAATAGGTTTTGTTGGCCACCATCTCCAGGCGTTCGCGTGGCACGAACCGGGCCATCTTGAAGGGGCCGGAACCGGAGGCATCTGCTGCAAATGCGGTCCAAGCCGTCTTGGATTTGTCTGCCGGCGTGGCGCCTGCAGCGGCCTCAAATTTCTTTTGCCAATGGGCCGGGGAGGCAATGAACAGGTTGGTCAGGTTGATGGGCAAAAACGCATCGGGCTCGCTGGTGGTCAGCTCGACCGTCAGGTCGTCGATTTTTCGGGCGCTGCGCAATGTGGGCATGCGCGAAGCCGTGACACCCACCTGGCTGGCATCGAAATGAACTGCGTCTTTGTCCAACACCTTGCGCACGTTCCAGACGATCGCATCGGCATTCAAGGCCGAGCCATCGTGGAACTTTACGCCTGGGCGCAGCTTGAAGGTCCATTTGGTTTTGTCGGTCGCTCCCACGGTCCACGATGTGGCCAATCCAGGACCGACCACACTGGGCGCATCGGATTTGGACAAGTCCCAGTGGGTCAAGGCGTCGTACATCGGAATACCGGTGAACCGGTTGCCCTCAAAGCCTTGGTCAGGCTGCCCCAAGGTGCGGGGAATGTCGGCCGCCGTCATGGCAATGCGCAAGACTTTTTCTTGCGCCTGAACGGCCATGGAGATGGCGCTGAGCCCCATCCCGACAGCCATGGTGAAGGCCCAGGAAGTGGGCAAACGAGGGGAAAGGATAGACCGCTTCATCATCAAGACTCCAGTAAAAGTGCGTTGAAAAAATATGCACCAGACCTAGGGAAACATCAGATCGGTCCCGTAAACTAACATAAGCTTCAAAAGTCTGGCAAGCATTTTTTGTATGCAATCTCCATGCCCGATGTGGGTCTCAAATCATCTGTCTGTCGAATGAAGTCACAGCTTAAAGAGATCAATTTATAAGCGTCAACAAGGCACAAAAATGGTGTTTTCTGGCACCATTCTGGTTTGCACCTATGGAGTCTCGCCCCAATTTGGTGTTCTCTTTGTATGCAATAAACCCAACATCCACATTCAAATTGCAGCTCCCCGACCAACCATTCACCGGCGCAAATACCTCTCGCACGCTGACTGCAGACCAGACCCATGGTTTGGCCGCAACCGAGCGCACATCCCGGCAAGGCCAGAGATCCTGGTTTGGGCATCAGTGCTCTGGTTTGAGGTCGACGTCTCACACACACTGACAAGGAACACCCAGCATGGACACCACCGCATTGCGCCGTTATTTGCTGATCAACCCCAACACCAACGCCTTGACCACGCAACGGTTGAGCGACGTGTTGCAGCCCCAACTGCCGCCGGGTGTGTTGTTGGATGTGCAGACCGCTCGATTCGGGGCGCCCTACATCGCTTGCGAAGCCAGTCACGCGGTGGCCGCACACGCCTGTCTGGACGTGTGGACCGAACACCGGGGCACGCCAGGGAATGCACTTGCCGGCGTGTTGATCGGCTGTTTTGGTGACCCGGGTTTGTTCTCACTGCGCGAAGTCAGCGGCTGCCCGGTCACTGGACTGGCCGAAGCCTCGTTCATTCAGGCCAGTACCCACGGGCCATTTGCCATTGTGACGGGCGGTGAACGCTGGAAGCCCATGCTGCAGCGCCTGGCCATCAGCCTGGGTTATGGCGCGCAGCTGCGCCATATCGAGACCGTGGCCCCCACAGGTGCGGCGCTGCAGGCCGACCCCGACATGGCCATTCGCTGCCTCAGCCAAGCCTGCCAAAACGCCGCCCAAAGCGGTGCGGCCAGCATCATTTTGGGCGGCGCAGGCTTGGCCGGTTACGCCCGCTTGCTGCAAGCCCACTGCCCACTGCCCCTGATTGACAGCGCGCAAGCAGGATGGGAGGTGCTGTATGGGCAATTGGCCCCCAAAGCGCCAACAGACCATGACGGTTTTTATGCCCCATGGGTGGGGCTGCCACCCGCCTTCACACAAGTCCCGGACAAAGTGAATCCCGGTATTTAGTCGATCTTCCTTAGCACGAAAGCCAAGAAAAAAGCCAGCTGGTGCGGGTGCACACACTGGCTCTGGCTGAGTTCTTCAGCCGAAAAGCCGACGCATCGGCCCTCGGCTTAAGTTCCATCACTGACCATCGGCTTCTGAGCTCTCGTCTTCAAACTCTTCATCGTCCTCGTCGATCGCGGCCATTTCAGCGTACTGGGTGGCCAACAATTGGTTGCGGTAAGCCAAGTAACCACGGCGGTGGGTTTCGTACAAGTTGCCGGCGTCGTAGGCTTCGGCAGCCAAGCCGTGCTGCTTGGCAGCTTCCAGAAAATGCTGAGCCGCCAAAGCGTGGCACTGAGAAATACTGACAAATTCATCGTCCAAGAGTTCGTCGTGTTCGTGTTCGGTTTCGTTTTGAATGTCGTTCGTCATGCGGTACCCCTTGCTTGAGAGTTGATCGGCAAATGCCGAGATCAAGCTTCCACCATGGACAAGTCTGTGCAGTGACAAAAAAATGGCGCGATTGCGGCAACAGCAGACTCCCTGCGCAAGCCTTAACGCTCATCACTTCTTGGTGTAAATCTGTTCAAAGCTGCCGCCATCGGCAAAGTGGGCTTTGTCGGCTTTTCCCCAACCACCGAAGGCCTGCTCAATGGTGAACAGTTTGAGTTTGGCCAACCGCTTGAGCAAGCCGTTCTCGCCCATGAGGTCTTCAGATTCAAAAAGCCTGATCGGCCGTAAAGGTGATGCGGTGCAATTTCCGATGCTGCGGATAAAAATCGGCCACAGCGTAGTGCTGGGTCGAACGGTTGTCCCACACGGCCAGCGTATCAGGCTGCCAGCGCCATCGCGCCTGCACTTCGGGCGCGGTGATCAACGCAAACAGCTGGACCAAAAGTGCATCACTTTGCGCGCGTGGCAGGCCATGGATGTGTGTGGTGAAAGTGGGGTTCACATACAAAATCTTCTTGCCGGTGACGGGGTGCACGCGCACCACGGGGTGCGTCACGGGCGGGTATTTGGCGCGAGCAGCCTGCAGCTGCTCGCCCGTGGCATCTTGGCGCAGCAAGTATTCGGTCCAGCCGGTCACCTCCCAGGTGTGCATGGCGCTGAGCGTTTCCAGATAGGCTTTGAAGTCGGCGGGCAAGCCTTCGTAGGCGGTGGTCATGCTGGCCCAGACGGTGTCGCCACCGCTGGCCGGAACGACTTGCGCATACAGGCTGGTGCCTATCGGTGGGTTGGCCTGCCAAGTGATGTCGGCGTGCCAGTTGTTGTTGGCAGCGGGACTCTCGGCGGTGCTTTCCACAATTTCAACCTCGGGCTGGCTCTCCACACGGGGAAAGAAGGCTTTGACTTCATTGACTTGGCCAAAGCTGCGGGTGAAGGCCACCTGCTGCGCAGGGGTGAGCACTTGATCCCGAAAAAAGATCACCTCGTACCGGGCCAAAGCGGCCTTCAGCTCGCTTTGAGCGAGATCACTCAAGGGCTGCGACAAGTCCAAACCATGGAGCGTGGCCCCGATGTTGGGGGTGTAGGGTTCGGCTACAAAGCTTTGGTACGCGGCTGAGGTTTGGATCGGTGAGCTCATCTTTCGATCATGCCAGAGCACTTCAAGCAGGTGCCAACCAGCGCTTGAGCATCACAGGCGTTGGCGGCCCAATCACCCTTTGGGTGTGACCTTTGGCGTCCACCAGAACCACATAAGGCGTGACATTGGGCCAGGCTGGATCGATCGCTTGGCGAATGGCAGGCTCGAAACCATCAAAGGCGTACATCTGCGTCATGCCCTTGAAGTGCGAGGCATGGCGCAAGGCCTGTGGGCCCGCCACGTCCATCATGACGGCATTCAGTTCGGGTTTGTCTTTGCGTTGTTGCACGGCCTTGTGCAGCACCGCAAAAGCAGCCGGACAAGTGCTGCAGTAAGAGGTGGTGAACAAATAAGCCGCAGGGCGTGGGCCATGTTGCAGGGCATGCGCCCAAGTTTTTTCATCGAAAGGCAACACCGTGCGCGGGGTCGATGCCTTGGATTGGCCCTGAGAGTGTGCGTGCTGGTGTGTTTGTGCCCAAACCGCCGAGGCACTCAAGCCGAGTGCAGCGCTACAGATGGCGAGTGCCGTGAATTTAAAAACGGAGTTCATGGACTTGCGTCTCCTGTGTATTGCGCCAAACCACCACAATGCGTGCGCTACTTTGGGCCAAGCGTGGGTGGTCGTTGTAGCCCGTGGCTTGGCCCAGGGTTTTGAGCGTGAAATTTTGCCCACCATCGGTGGATAGCCAGGCTTTGAGTGAAGTCACAGCGCCTTCGCTGCTGCGCCAGACCACCGCCACGTTTTGGCCATCGGCCAGCACATCGGCATGCTCGGCCCGCGCATCGGGTAACAGGCGAAGGGTTTCGGGCAAGGGCTCGCCTTGCGCATTCAGGCGGGCATAGCGCACAGCAGCCTGGTCTTGACCATTCACTTTGCGGATGCCAAACCAGACGGTGTGGTAACCCGTTGGATGGCCGCCTGCATTGAGCGCCAAACCAGGGCCGTGGTGCGGGCAAGCATTGATCTGCCAACCATCCTGCGTGCTGCGGGTGATGCGGTTGGCGGGCGCCCCCACGCTGGCAAAAGCATGGTCGCGAATGCCGCCCTCAAACACATGCCGCCAAGTGGCTTGCAACTGCCCTTGCGGGTTGCGGGCCAGGCCAATGCGACAGCACTCGCACGAATGGTCGGCCAGCTTGGTGTCGGGGCCAAAGGTCTTACCGCCATCCTTGGACTCGTTGCGGTAAATCGCGGCACCCGCATATTTTTGTGCAGAGCCTTTGGGCGGTTGGTCGCGCTTGTCCACCCAAAGGGTGTGCAGCACACCTTGCGCGTCAAAGGCCACCGAATCAAAACGGTGGGTGATTTCCTGACGATCCTGGTGCACGGTGAATGGGGCGCTGAAGGTTTGCCCACCATCGCTGCTGCGCAACATGCGAATGAAGCCTGTGTAAGGCTTGGCCAGCGGCATGGTGTAGCTGATCACCGCCCAGCCTTGGGGTCCAAACACGATCTTGGGACGGCTTTCGCCATCGGCCGCAATCGGGTCGACTCCCGTGTTCAGGATGCGTGCTTCGCTCCACTGCACAGCGCCGTCCAAAGGCGTGCTTTGCACAATGAGTTGCGCTTGCGCATTCAATCCCACCACCCACAAACGGCCATCGGGGGCAATGGCTGCGCCCGTGGCCAGTTGCGGGCGCTGGTGGCGGTGCTGTGAAGTCGCAGCAGGCTTGCTGGCTTCCTTGGCCGCATCTTGCGCCCCAGCCTGCGGCACCACACACAGCCCGGCCATCACAAGGCCCCACACGGCACACCAACGGTTAAAGAGGTTCATGGGCTTCTGTTCCAAAAAGAGGAGATTGAATGAAAGGCTGGCGAAGTCATCGTCACTTTTTAACAAATCATTGCCAGCCGGACTTCACGTCAGCGTTGACCCAAAGATCTGGTCAAACCCACCATCACGCTGCGCGGCGCACCAGCGGCGTAGGTGTTTTGCGTGTTGGGTGTGTAAGCGCCACTTTTGTAGCTGCTGGACGCATTGTCCGAGTACAGCTTGTCGGTCAGGTTACGCACTTGGCCCCAGACTTCCCAGCCATCGGCGAGCTTGTGGCTGGCGGTCAGGTTGAGCAGGGTGTGGCCCGCGTAACGCACCGTGTTGGCGTTGTTCATCCAGTAGCTGCCTTGTTTGACCAAGCCCAAAGCCACGCGCGAAGTCGGTGTGAACTTCCAGCCGACTTGGGCGGTGATGGTGTGGTTGGGGGCCTGTGGCATGTCTTTGCCCGAGTAGTCTTCGATGGCGCCCACTTTGTCGCTGACGCGGTAGCTCACAAAAGTGTGCTCGGCCCAGGTCGCGCCCACGCGCCAATCCCACTCCCCACCCCATCCTCGCAACTCTTGGTTCAGGCTCAGCTCCAGGCCTCGGCTGCGGGTGTTGCCCGCGTTCTTGTTGAAGCTGTTGCCAATTTCGGAGGTGTACGACACGATGGTGTCCTTGCCGCTGAGTTGGTAGAGCGCCGAATCGAGGCGAATGCCCGAGGCCAACAATGCACGCCAGCCCACTTCCACGTTGTCGTAGGTGGCCGAGTTCAATTCGGGAATGGCGGTCTTGCCATACAGCTGGCTGACCTCAGGCGGTGTGAAGCCCATGCTCAGGTTGCTGTAGAGGCTGCTGGTGGGGCTCAGGGCGTAGGTCGCACCCAGCTTGGGGCTGAACTTGGCAAAGCTGCGGACCTCGTTGGCGGCACCGTAGTTGGCCCCGGGTGTCAGGTTGTTCTTGAAGTCGTAGCGGATGCTGTCATAACGGCCACCGGCCACCACACGGATTTGCTCGCTGGGGCTGAACTCCAGTTGTGCGAACAGCGCATCGTTGGCAATGCCTGCGCCGTAGTTGCGCACACCGCTGGGGTTGGCCACGCTGTTCAAGGTGTAGCTGACATAACGACCTGTGGGCACATCGCGCACCACGGCCAAGTTGTCCGACACATAGTCGTTTTGGCTGCGGTCAATGTAGACGCCTGTGACCAAGCGGGCACGCAGCCAATCCAGCTTTTGCTCGTGCTTCACGTCCACGCCCAGCGACTCAACGTGGTTGTTGTTCAAGGTGCCCTTGCAGGTGGCACCCGCGCAACCCGAGATGGTGTAGTTGGGCAACTGACCGTGGTCGTTGTTGCGGGCAAACAGCGTCACCGTGGTCAAGCCGCCTTGCGTGGTTTCGCCTTCCCAAGCCAGGTTGGCACGGGTGGTTTTGTCTTTGCGCCAGGTAAAGGTGTTGATGCTTTTGCCTGGGTTGCCGCGGAAGTCGTTTTCAAACAAGCTGCCGGGCGTATCCGAGTCCAGATTCGTGTGCACCAGCGAGGCACGCAACCAGGACTTGTCGCTCAGGTTGTAGTCGCCACGCAGTGTGAAAGAGTCTTTTTTGCCGCCGCTGTACTGCTGCCAGTTGTTGGTGTCACGCTGCGAGCTGTAGTGCGAAAACCGCAAACCCAAATCGCCCCAGGTGTTGCTCGCGCCCGAGTCCACACGGGTAAAGCCATCGGTGTTGTCGTGGCGAATGCCCACATAGCCCGTGGGTGTGCGTGAAGGTCGTTGCGTCAAGAAGTTGACCGCGCCGCCCACCGCATTGCTGCCATACAGCGACGAGGCCGCGCCTTTGACCACCTCAACACCGCCCGAGCCGTTCATGTTGGTCTCGTTGAGCGCGTTGTGGTTGAACACGCCCAAGGGACGGATCGGGATGCCGTCTTCCAAATACTGGTACACCGCATTGGTGCTGATGGGCTGGCGAATGGCCATGCTGTGCTGCTCGTTGCCCAGATCATTCCAGTGCACACCCGGAATGCGGTTGATGATCTCGCCTACCGACTTGGGCTTGTCGGCGTCCCACTGGGCGCGGCTGACGGCCCCAATGGACACAGGGGTTTCGGACAATTTGGTTTCGGAGCGTGAGCCCGACACCACGATGGTGTCCAGCGCAGGTGCAGTTTGGGCCACCGCAGCGGCACTCAAACTGGCCAAGAGGCCGAACACGGCCACAGACAAAGGAGAAAGAGAGAGGGAATTTTTCATGACAAGTTTTCAATCGATCGGTCGGTCAGACCAAGAGCAACAACAGACGCCGACCACCCATGGGTGTTCAGCGTGCGGTGGGGTGGATCAATTGAAAACAGGCGGCCCGCGAGAGGGCAAAGGCGGGGCCGTGCGTGCGATCAGCACGGCCTCTGGCAGACGCTGCACGATGTGCGAGCGGGCATCGGGCACATGGGCCAGATCGGCCACCGTGGGCGGCGGCAGGGTGGGCGTCGCGTGGGCGCAAAGTGGGCAGTCCATGCTGACGGGCAATGCGCTGTCATTGCCCTCGCCCTGCACCACCAATTTCATGATGCCCATGCTGGAGCAGACCACTTCCATGGTTTTGGGCTGCAGGGTAGAGGCCAAAACCGACACACCCACAAACAGCACATACCAAGCCAGCACAAAGCGAGCCAGGCGGCGCAGCTGTGTCATGGTGGGGGCCATATTCGTGTCCATGGGCAGATCAGTGGCTAACGCTCCGGCCGATCAGTGCTTGTGCATCTGGCCTGCGCCATGGTTCATGGCCGGTGCTGCGGCGGTGCGGGCGGGCACTTTCAGCTCCACCAACTGGCGCTTGCCGTCTTTCCCTTCCACCACCAGTGTCACGGGCACGGTGTCGCCATCTTTGACTTGGGCCTTCAGGTCCATCAGCATGACGTGGTAACCACCGGGCTTGAGCTCGACCGATTTGCCTGCGGGCAAGGCCAAGCTGGGGACGGCGCGCATCTTCATGACACCGCCATGCATGCTCATCTCGTGCACCTCGACCACACCCGCCACGGGCGACTGGGCCGAGATCAGTTTGGCGTCTTGCGCCGATTGCAGTTGCATGAAGGTACCGGTGGCCTTTTGCTGCGCGACGGTGGCGCGCACCCAAGCGTCTTTGACGGTGACTTGGGCTTGGGCAGCCAAAGACACGGTCACAGCCAAAACAAGGGCAGACACAGACAAAGCGGGACGGAACATGGATCACTCCTGGTGGTTATCGAACAGATGAAGAGGCACAGACAGTGCTCACGGCAAACCCCATGGAGCGGGGTGCACAGACACTGGTAGACGCCGAAACCGACTCGGCCCCCAATCGTTTCAGGGGCGGTGTTTCAGGCCAAAAAGACAGGGGGTGCGCGAGCTTGCCAGGGCTGGCCCAGCAAACTGGCCAGCCGGGAAGCTGACAAAGTCTGTAAGACGTGGGACAAATGGCCCGTTGTTAACGGGGCCAACACGTCGGCTACAGGGGGCGCGATGAGGGGCAAACAGGCGGGGCAGTCGAGCGCGGTGTGTGACGCCGCCGAATCCACATCAGCACCTGCAGCGTCCAACTGCACCAGTTTCACGCCACCGATGGCGGTGCAAACCAGATGCACGGCTTCAGGCTTGACCAACGGCGAAGCCACCGCGGACCCAACAAACAACACCAACCACACCAGCAAAAAGCGGGTGAGGCGGTTGGCATTTCGCAGGGATTGCAGGTTGAACATGGCTTGAATTATGGCACCTAAGGCTGAGGCACCCCAACACAAGGGCTCGGATAGAAGTGAAGGTTTTGGGTGATGACCTTGAACCTCGGCTGAAAGGCATCTTGGAGACGCACGGGTCCAGCAGCTTCGGCTAATCTTTGGTTTTTCAAACCCAACCGGAGTTCACCATGATCACACTCTGCGGCTTTGCGGCCAGCAATTACCACAACAAAGTCAAACTGGCCTTGCTCGAAAAAGGCGTGCCTTTTGAAGAAGAGCTGGCGTGGGTGGGTGCCACCGACGCTGCTGCCAGCCCCTTGGGCAAAGTGCCTTACCTCAAGACACCCGATGGCGCGATGTGCGAGTCGGCCGTGATGCTCGAATACATCGAGCAAAAGTACCCGCAAAACCCCTTGATACCAGCCGACCCTTTTGCCGCCGCCAAAGTCCGCGAATTGGCGCTGTTTTTAGACCTGCATCTGGAGCTGGTGGCGCGCAACCTGTACCCCGAAGCGTTTTTCGGCGGCAAGGTGAGCGACTCGGTGAAAGAAAAAACCGCTGCTCAACTGGAAAAGAACGTCGCCGCGTTTGCCAAGTTGGCCAAGTTCTCGCCCTTCATCGCTGGCAACAGCCTGACCATGGCCGACTGCTCAGCCGTCACGCACTTGCCTCTGATATCGGGTGCCACCAAGCTGGTTTACGGCAAAGACTTTTTGGCCGAGTTGCCAGCGCGTGAGTACCTCAAAATGATGGGCGAACGCCCCCACATGCAAAAAGTCAACGCTGACCGCAAAGCCAACATGGAATTGATGATGTCACGCATGAAAGCCAAAAGCTAAATCTGTTTGCTTGAGCGCTTGAGGCACATCAACCCCTGTCCATGGCTGGTGCCCTGGAGCAGCAGGGGTTGACCCACATCAATACCTCGTCACCACAGGCACCTAGGATGAAGCCATGACTTCATCCCACACCCCAACCCTCCCCCTCCACCGCGAACGCCTTTTGCAAGAGCGCGCGCAACTGCTGCAGCGCATCGCAGAGCAGCGTGGGGGTTTGGTCTCGCGCGCCGACATGGCGGCAGAGCACGATGTGCGCAGTTTTGATGACCGGGCGCAGGCCATTTCCGAGCGCAACGACGAGTTCGCCATGAACGAGCACGAAACGGCTGAGCTGGGCGACATAGAAGCCGCACTGGCACGCATGGATGGGGGCACCTATGGCCAGTGCACCGACTGCGGCATGACCATTGCACCTGCACGCCTGAACGCTTACCCCACAGCCAAACGCTGCATCGATTGCCAGACCGTGGCTGAACAACGCCGCTGATTTTTTTACCAAGGATTTTGATGAGTACTTTTCACGCCGTCGTCTGGATGGACCACCAGGAAGCCCATGTGCTCATGTTTGACCGTGAGCACATTGAAGCCAAGCGCATCCATTCGCGCAGCCACCACAAACACCAAGGCAAAGCCGGTGACACTGCTGCCTTTTACGTCGAGGTGGCCCAAGTCCTCTCAGGTGCACACGAAGTGTTGGTGACCGGACCAGGCCTGGCTCGTAACGAATTCCGTGACTGGTGCGCAGCACACCAAAAAAGCACCGCTGCAGCCATCGTCGACAGCATCGCCAGTGACCACCCCTCTGACGGCCAGCTGGTGGCTCTGGCCAAACATTACTTCAAAAAATTTGACACGATGGCCACAGACCCCGCAAAGGTCTGAACGTCACTTGAATTCAGGCTCATGCATGAGCGGGTGTTCGGGTTGTTCCCGCTGCCCTGGCGGTTGACTCACTGATGTGCCTTCTCCAGACCTTACCGATCTGGCTACGGTCTTCGCCAGCTGAACACCCGCATCAGGGTTTTTCGGCTCTGCCAGCAGGCAAGGTTGTGGGGGCCAACAAAGGCACTTCGGATTTGGCCCGCGGCTTGCCTATCGGACTGGCAGACTGGCCTTTTTGGGTGGCCGCCATGTCTTCTTCGCTGGGGTATTGGCCCAACAGCCAATAGTCAAATACACGCCTTGCAATAGGGGCAGCCGAAGCCGCGCCAAAACCCGCGTTCTCTACCACCACCGCCACCGCAATTCGCGGCTTTTCAGCCGGTGCGTAGGCCATGTACAAGGCGTGATCGCGTTGGTATTCAGACAGTTTGCCCGCGTCGTATTTCTCTTTTTGCCCAATGGTCACCGCCTGCGCTGTGCCGGTTTTCCCGGCACTGGTGTAAGCCGCCCCGGTAAAAACACGCGCCGAGGTGCCCGAGGTGACCACTCCCACCAAGCCTTTGTGAACCACTTCCACATGCTCAGGCTTGTAGCCCAAACTCAGAGCTTGCTGCGCATTCACCTCCACCTGAGCATGGGTCAAGGCATCCTGCGTGGCGGTGACCACCCGTGGCTTGAACTGCAGGCCGCCATTGGCCAGCGTGGCTGTGGCCGAGGCCAATTGCAGCATGGTGAAGGTGTTGTACCCCTGACCAATGCCCAGCGAGATGGTCTCACCGCCGTACCACTTCTTTTGCTCGGGCTTTTTGTAATAGTTGCGCTTCCACTCGGTGCTGGGCAAGATGCCGCGCACTTCGCCGGGCAAGTCAATGCCAGTGCTCTGGCCAAAACCCAGCGGCTTCATGAAGTCGTGGATCACATCCACCCCCATGTCATTGGCCAGCGAGTAGTAATAAACGTTGCTCGACAGCACAATGGATCGCACCATGTCGACCGGGCCAAGTCCGGCATCGCCATGGCTGCGGAAAGTGTGCCCACCATACGTCCAAGAGCCTGCATCATTGATGATGGTAGTGGCACTGCGCTTGCCCGTAGACAAAGCGGCTATGGCCATGAAAGGCTTGTAGGTCGAGCCTGGCGGGTAGGTGCCGCGCAATGCCCGGTTGAGCAACGGCTTGTCGATCGACTCATTGAGCATCTGCCAGTTCTCGACATCGATGCCGTCGACAAACAAGTTGGGGTCAAAGGTGGGCTTGCTCACAAAGGCGAGTACCTCGCCGTTGTTGGGATCCAGCGCCACCAGGGCTCCGCGCCGGTTCCCGAACAAGTCTTCCACCATTTTCTGCAGTTGAATGTCGATGGACAAGACCACGTTTTGCCCAGGTATGGCGGGACGGCTTGACAAGCTGCGTGTGGCTCGCCCCCCTGCGGAAGTTTCCACCTCGTTGACGCCCGTGATGCCATGGAGCTCGCGCTCGTAGCGCTGCTCTACACCCAGCTTGCCAATATATTCGGTGCCCCGGTAATTGGCGGCTGCGTCCTCATCCTCTTCCAGCCGCTCCTTGTCACGCGGGTTGATGCGTCCGATGTAGCCAATCACATGGCTGGCTAACTCGCTGTACGGGTACTGACGGAACAATCGAGCCTTGATCTCTACGCCAGGGAATCGGTAACTTTGCGCACTGAAGCGGGCCACCTCTTCATCGGTCAAACGATTGCGAATGGGCAGCGAGTCAAAGCTCTTGGATTCCTCCCTCAGTCGCTTGAAGCGGCGACGGTCCTTGGTCTGGATGTCAACCAACTCGGCCAGTTCGTTGATCGTAGCCTCCAGGTCCTTGACTTTAGAAGGCGTGATCTCCAGCGTGTACGCTGAATAATTGCTCGCCAGAACCACGCCGTTGCGGTCCAAAATCGTGCCACGCGGTGGCACCGTGGGCAAGATGGCTGTGCGATTGTTCTCGGCTTGTGCCAAAAGATCCTCGTGGCGAACCACTTGCAAATAAGCCAACCGGCTGGCCAGCAGCAAAAAGCAGCACAACACCACCCACTGCATGACAAGCACACGGTCTTGAAAGCGGTGAATTTCAGCGCGCGTGTCTCGCAGCTCGGCCAATGTGGTCAGGTTCAAGGACATGCTCAAAGCGGACGGATGTCGTCACGCTCAAAAGCTCGACGTTGGGGTGCCAGCAGCAAGGCCCCCACCAAGGGCCACAAGGCCGCCTGCAGCAAAGGCCCTGGCAGCTGACTCCATGCGGGCCAGGCATCATGCACCACCAGTCTTGTGAGCCACTCCACAAGGGCAGCGACTACAAAGAGCGGCAAAATTTGTAACGCCTGCTCTCGCAAGGGGAACCAATCCATCCGCCGCTGCGCCACCGTGGCCAGTCCAGACAGCACCACATAAGACAGCGCGTTTTGCCCCAATAAGGCGGACTCGTGAACATCCAGGGCCAAGCCCAGCAAAAAGGCCAGCACTAACCCCACTCGGCGTGGTTGGTGCACGGTCCAAAAGACCATCACAATGGCCAGCACATCGGGCAGCCAGTACCAGCCCAAGAGACCCAACCACATGAGCAGCAACAAGGCCAAGACAAAACTCATGGCAATGAACTTGGGATTGGCAGGCAAGAGCAGGGGACGCCCTGCGGGCATGATCATGGCTTGGCTCCTACGGGGGGCATGGCGGGCACTTGAGACTTGGCTTTGGGCGCTTTGATCGGCTCTGGCTTTGGCGGCTCGGGCCAGTCCTTGACCGGCTGTAAAACCAGCAAATGACGACCACGCTCTGTGGCCATAGGCTCGGCATGTACACGGGCAAACGACGAGTCCACTCGGCGATCAATCCGGGCAATGCGCCCTACATGCAAGCCTGCTGGGTACACACCATCGATGCCACTGGTGGTCAGCAGATCGCCTTTTTGCATGTCTGCACCTGCAGGCACAAACTTCAAGTCAAGCGAGCCGCTCAGTGCTTGAGGATCGCCATTGGCCACATGACGGCTGCCCGTTCGGGCGTTCATGACCGGGATGCTCTGAGTCCGATCGGTCAGCAGAGTGACTTCGCTGACCAAGGGGTAAACGCGGGTGACCTGACCGACCACCCCGGTCGTGTCGATGACCGCCGAGCCTGGGACAATGCCAGCCATCAGGCCACGGTCCACCACCACACGTTGTGTATAGGGATCAGAGGTGTCGTAGAGCACCTGCACCGCCTTGGACGGGCCTGCCACTTGGGACCGCAAATCGAGCAGTTGCCGCAAATGGGCGTTTTCCTGACTGAGTTGCTCCACTTGCTGCAGACGTTGGGCCTGTGCGATGGTACGGGTCTGAAAGCTCAAGGCCGCATCTTGCGCCTCTTCCAGATTACCAAAATAACGCGCCAGGGCGTTGACCGCATTCACCGGCTGCAGTGACACCCACTGCAAAGGGGCAAGAACCAAGGCCACACCCGAACGGATAGGTTGGGAGATCTGCAAACGATGGTCGGCCGCCATCAGCAACACCGCGAGCAGCCCCAGCAGCAAGGTCTTGGACGTGATGGACAAGCCCTGCCGGAAGGTCGGGGGGGTACTGCGTTCAAGCGTATCCAGGGCCATGGTTCAGTTGCACCGGATGGTGGTGGGTTGGAAAAGTTGGGTTGCAGGAAAACTGCAACCGCCCTGTTCTTATTCGCTGGTGAAAATGCTGCCCAGCTGATCCATGCGCTCCAGCGCCATGCCGCAACCGCGCGCCACGCAGGTCAGCGGGTCTTCGGCCACCAACACCGGCAAACCGGTTTCTTCGGCAAGCAGACGGTCCAGGTCGCGCAGCAAAGCGCCTCCACCCGTGAGCATCATGCCGCGCTCGGCGATGTCGGCACCCAACTCAGGCGGGGTGTGCTCGAGCGCGGTTTTGACAGCGGAGACGATCTGGTTGAGCGGGTCGGTCAGCGCCTCCAAGATTTCGTTGGAGCTGATGGTGAAGCTGCGTGGCACGCCTTCGGACAGGTTGCGGCCCTTGACTTCCATCTCCTTGACTTCGCTGCCGGGGAAGGCCGAGCCAATGTTTTTCTTGATCGATTCCGCCGTGGGCTCGCCAATCAGCATGCCGTAGTTGCGGCGGATATAGCTGATGATGGCCTCGTCGAACTTGTCGCCACCCACGCGCACGCTGCCTTTGTAGACCATGCCGCCCAGCGAGATCACACCGACTTCGGTGGTGCCGCCACCAATGTCCACCACCATCGAGCCGGAGGCTTCGGAAACCGGCAAACCCGCGCCGATGGCTGCAGCCATGGGTTCTTCGATCAAATACACCTCGGAAGCGCCTGCGCCCAAAGCCGATTCACGAATAGCCCGGCGCTCAACCTGGGTGGAGCCGCAAGGCACGCAAATGATGATGCGGGGGCTGGGTCGGAAGGTGCTGCGGGGGTGCACCATGCGGATGAATTGCTTGAGCATTTGCTCAGTCACCGTGAAGTCGGCGATGACGCCGTCCTTCATGGGGCGAATGGCTTCGATGTTACCGGGCACCTTGCCCAGCATGGCCTTGGCTTCATGGCCAACGGCTTGCAAAGTCTTTTTGCCTTGGGGGCCACCTTCGTGGCGGATCGCAACAACCGAAGGCTCGTCCAGGACGATGCCTTTGTCGCGCACAAAAATCAGGGTGTTGGCAGTGCCCAGATCAATGGCCAGGTCACTGGAGAAATAACGGCGAAAAGAAGAAAACATCGGAAATCCTTGGGTGCTCATGAGCCCGCAAACACCGGAAAACCCAGTGGCGGACAGCACAACGGTCAAATCGTGTGGGTCGAAAAGGGCTGGTTTTCAGGGCGTTCCGAACCCTTCAGCAAACACGGGATAATAACCGATCCCCTGACGCGTCGCGCGTGCGCCATCGCAGTCAGGCCTGGAAAAATCGACCTTTACACCCCCTTTTTCAAACCATGTCGCTGACCCCACAGGATATTGCCCGCATCGCCAATTTGGCTCGGCTGGAGCTTCAACCCGAAGAAAGTGAGCGCATGCTCACGCAAATCAATGGTTTTTTCGGCATCGTCCAGGCCATGCAGGCCGTGGACACCACCGGCATAGAGCCGATGGCCCACCCCGTGGCCGCCATCCAGGACATCACGCTGCGCCTGCGGCCAGACGTAGCCAGCGAACCCAATCAACGCGACCTGAACCAGCGCAGCGCCCCCGCCGTCGAGCGTGGGCTGTTTTTGGTGCCCAAGGTGATCGAGTGAGCCGCACGATGAATTCTTTTCATGACATGACCGTGGCCGAACTGGCCCAGGCCCTCAAGACCAAACAGGCGAGCGCTGTAGAAGTGGCCACCGGTTTTTTGGCCCGACTGGGCGGCAACCCGCACAACGCGTTCCTCGATATCGACAGCGAAGTGACGCTGGCTCAAGCGCAAGCGAGCGACGCTCGCTTGGCCGCTGGCACCGCAGGCCCACTCGAAGGCGTGCCTGTGGGCCACAAAGACGTGTTTGTGACCCGCGACTTCGCCACCACAGCAGGCTCCAAAATCCTGACCGGTTACCGATCGCCATTTGACGCCACGCTGGTGCAAAAACTCGGCGCGTCTGCATCGGGCGGCGCAGGCATGGTGACCGTGGGCAAGCTCAACTGCGACGAGTTCGCTATGGGTTCGGCCAACGAAAACTCGGCTTTTGGCAAAGTCACCAACCCCTGGGACACGGCCCGCGTTCCCGGTGGCTCGTCGGGCGGAAGCGCCGCCGCTGTGGCGGCACGCTTGGTGCCTGCGGCCACCGGCACCGACACAGGCGGCTCTATCCGCCAACCTGCCAGCTTTTGCGGCATCACCGGCATCAAGCCCACCTATGGCCGCGCCAGCCGCTACGGCATGATCGCCTACGCCTCCAGCCTTGACCAGGGCGGCCCCATGGCCCGCACCGCCGAAGACTGCGCGCTGTTGCTGAGCGCCATGTGCGGCCCTGATCTTGACCGCGACTCCACCTCGCTCGACGTGCCTGCCGAAGACTTCACCGCGTCACTCAAAAACTCAATCGAAGGCCTGCGCATTGGCATTCCCAAAGAGTTCTTTGGCGAGGGCCTGAGCGCCGATGTGCGTGCCGCCGTCGATGGTGCTTTGCGCGAATACGAAAAGCTCGGTGCCAAGCTGGTGCCCATCAGTCTGCCGCGCACCGAATTGTCGATTCCGGTGTACTACATCATTGCCCCGGCCGAAGCCAGCTCCAACCTCAGCCGCTTTGACGGCGTGAAGTTTGGCCACCGCGCCAAGGACTACACCGACCTGGTGGACATGTACAAAAAGACCCGCGCCGAAGGCTTTGGCAACGAGGTCAAGCGCCGCATCATGACGGGTGCCTACGTGCTGAGTCACGGCTACTACGACGCCTACTACCTGCAGGCCCAAAAAATCCGCCGCATGATCGCCGACGACTTCCAAAACGCGTTCAAAGAATGCGACGTCATCGCAGGCCCCGTGGCCCCGTCGGTGGCTTGGAAGTTTGGCGAGAACGCGGGCGACCCGGTTGCCGACTACTTGGCCGACATCTTCACCCTGCCCGCATCGCTGGCGGGCCTGCCCGGCATGAGCGTGCCCGCAGGCTTTGGCGCGGGCAATATGCCCGTGGGCCTGCAGTTGATCGGCAACTACTTCAAGGAAGCCCAGCTGCTTAACGCCGCACACCGCCTGCAACAAGCCACCGATTTCCACCTGCAAAAACCGGCAGGAGTCTGAACACCATGAGCAAACTCGTCCAAGGCTACGAAGTCGTCATCGGCTTTGAAACACACGCCCAACTCTCGACCAAGAGCAAGATCTTCAGCCGTGCCTCGGTGGCGTTTGGTGCCGAGCCCAACACGCAAGCTTGTGCGGTGGACATGGCCCTGCCCGGCACGCTGCCCGTGATGAACATCGGCGCCGTAGAACGAGCCATCGAATTTGGCTTGGCCATCAACGCGCACATTGCCGAGCGGAGCATCTTTGCGCGCAAAAACTACTTCTACCCCGACCTGCCCAAGGGCTACCAGATCAGCCAGTTTGAGATCCCCGTAGTGCAAGGCGGCGAGGTGTCGTTCTTCTTGGAAGTGGGCAAAGAGACCGTTCGCAAAACCGTGCGCCTGGAGCGTGCCCACCTCGAAGAAGACGCGGGCAAATCGCTGCACGAAGACTCGAGCTTGGGAGCGTCCATCGGAGATGGCCGGGGCCAGTCCGGCATTGACCTGAACCGCGCTGGCACGCCTTTGCTGGAAATCGTGACCCAGCCCGACATGCGCAGCAGCGAAGAGGCCGTGGCCTACGCCAAAGAACTGCACAAAATCGTCACCTGGATCGGCATTTGCGACGGCAACATGCAAGAAGGCAGCTTCCGCTGCGACGCCAACGTGTCGGTGCGCAAGCCCGGTGGCCAGCTGGGCACACGCCGCGAGATCAAGAACCTGAACAGCTTCAAGTTCATGCAGCAAGCCATCGACTACGAAGTGCGCTGGCAAATTGACCAGATCGAAGACGGCATCGCCATCCAGCAAGCCACCGTGCTGTTCGACACCGACACGGGCGAGACCCGCGCCATGCGCACCAAGGAAGACGCCGCCGACTACCGCTACTTTCCTGACCCGGACCTGCCACCGCTGGTGATCGGCCGCGACTGGGTCGAGCGCGTCAAAGGCGAAATGGCCGAGCTGCCGCGCGTGATGGCCGAGCGCTTCGTCCAAGACTACGCCCTGCCCGAATACGACGCTACGCAACTGACGCAAAGCAAGGCGGTCGCCGCCTACTTTGAAGCCACCGCCAAAGCCTGCGGCCAAGCCAAACTGGCCAGCAACTGGATAATGGGCGAGGTGTCACGCCGCTTGAACGCCAGCGAGAAGAGCATCGAGCAAGCCCCGGTGAGCGCCGCGCAACTGGCCGCCCTGATTGGCCGCATCAGCGACAACACCATCAGCAACAACGCAGCGCGTCAGGTGTTTGAAGGCTTGTGGAACCAAGAGGGCGATGTCGACGTCATCATCGAAGCCAAAGGCCTCAAGCAAATGAACGACACTGGCGAGCTGGAAAAAATCATCGACGAGGTGCTGGCCGCCAACCCCAAGAACGTGGAAGAGTTCAAGGCGGGCAATGCCAAGGCTCTGAACGGTTTGGTCGGCCCGATCATGAAGGCCAGCAAGGGCAAGGCCAATCCTGGGCAGGTGAATGCTTTGTTGATGAAGAAGCTGGGTTGATGGTGCCGAATGGGGTCGCGCTTATGCAGCGCCCCATTTGAAACTCAGTTTTGGCTTGAGTCCCAGCAAAGACCTCACGAATTTCAACCTCGGCTTTAACCTCAGCAACGGTTGTAGTTTTTCAAGAGTCCGTATTGGCGGGGGACGATCCGCATGCTTGGTTTGCGGCTTGTTCACCCGAAATATGCCCCTATCGTCTTTCCTCATCAGCTGTTCTTTGGCATCGTCCGGCAGTTGGTTAAGCACCCTCAAAATGTCTGTTTTTTGGCGCTGAAGCCGAACACCATGGCTTGTAACTCGAAAAACTGATCCAACGCTTGATGGCCTATGTATCCCGGTTCCACGATCAACCGAAGTTCACGTTCGTGTTGCCAGTAGTCGTACATCTTTGCCAGCTTGGCTTGCGCATTGCCGAATAAGTCCTGGCTGAATGTGGGTGGCGTTATTCGACGAGCTTACTCACCCCTGTCATTGTCACGGTGTGTGACGTACTCCACCTTCACCCATTTGAATCGTTCATCGGTCAGAGGCTTTCGTTTGAATACCATGCAAACACCACTGTGATTGTTGGCGCATGAGGCCCACATCGGCAAAAAGTTGGATCCATGCCATTTTTGCTTGTGAATCGAAACAGAATAAACGCCCACAGTCTGCAAATAGGACTCCACATCACTCTTGACCGGTGGCGGGTTGCAACTCACCGCATAACCCTCAGTCAACACACCTTCCAACGGATCATTCAGCTGTGCCACGGTCGGTATATAAATTTCCAGTTTGGGCAAGAGACTCAAGAATTTTTCATTGATCTCACGGAACTTGCAGACATAGGAATGGTCCTCCTCAAGAACAGCGTTTGCAACACACATGCTTCGACTCTTTTTTCGATTTTGAATTTATCGTTGATTAGCTTAATGCCTCGACTCGCTGACAGCGGGGCTGAGCTTGTACCGCGTCCCCCGCCCCGCCCCCGTCTGCACCAACACCCCCATCTCGCACAGCGCCGTGAGTTCGCGGTAGGCGGTGGCGCGTGACACGCGGCAGAGGTTCACGTATTTCTCGGTGCTGATGCCGTTGGCAAATCCTTCAGGCCCCACGTCATAGAGCTTGTTGATCGCTTTTGTTTGGGTGGGCGTGAGTTGCGGGTGTTGCTCGCGGAGTTCTGACCAGAAGCGGGTTTTGCGCATGGCCGCTTGCATGTGCTCCCAGGTGGCATCGGCGGCTTTGTGCACACAGCCCACAAACCATTGCACCCAAGGCGTCACGTCCATGTGGGCTTGCCCGGTGGCCGCTTGCAGTTGGGCGTAGTACCCCGCCCGGTCCAGCCACATTTGCTGCGACAGGCTCCACAAGCGTTTGTCGGTTTTCAGGTCTTGCGCCAGGGCCATTTCTACCAGCGCCCTTCCAACACGGCCGTTGCCGTCTTCAAAGGGGTGAATGGCTTCTAGCCACAGGTGCGCCAGAGCCGCACGCACCAGGCCATCGGTTTGGCTCAGGCTGCTGTTGAACCAGTCGATCAGCTGCGTCATCTGGTCAGTCACGTCGGCCGAATCGGGTGCTTGGTAATGGACGATGTCGGGCTTGCCCAAACGCGGCGTGACGATCTGCATGGGTTCGGTATGGTCACGGTAAGCGCCGGTGCGAGTTTTCTGGATGCCGCTGCGTCCGGTCGGGAACAAGGCAGCTTGCCAGCCGTACAGAGTGTCGTGGCTCAAGGGCTGCTGGCTTTGTTCGATGGCCGCTTGCAGCACATCGAGCGTGGCTTCGGTGCGTGCGTCGCGCTCCAGCGCTTTGGCATCGGCCAAACCCAGCCGCCGAGCGGCAGAGGCCCGCACTGAATTGACTTGCAGCGTTTCACCCTCGATCTGCGCCGTGGCGATGGCTTCGTCGGCCCAGCCTTGCAACTGCAAGTCACCCAGGTCAATCAGTTGCAGATGACTGGCCAGCCCCATGGCACGCCCTTGTGCATAGCGTGCACCAGCCAGCGATGGTTGCAGCGCAGTCAAATCAACCTGAAATTCAGGCCAGCAAGGGGATTGCCAGAGGTACATGAAGCGTATTTTAGGGATTTACGCTTCACATGTGAAGCGTAAATGGCTTTTTTACGCCTCACAGCTTCGAGCAGCATGCAGCTGATCGAGAAATTTGATTGACAAATCAACCCATACTCGCAACATACAAATCTTAAACCTGAGGGATGGCGACCATGGGCAATCACAAATTCACAAGCGGCAACTTCACGCGAAGCGTGTCAGCCGTCAAACGTGCCGCCTTAGAGGGTCCGGTGTTCATCACCGAACGGGGCCGACCCGCGTTTGCCCTGCTCAAAATCGACGACTACTACCGCATGGCCGGAAAATCAACCACACCCCTGCTGAAGGTGATGGATGGCATTCCGGGCGGTGAAGGCTTCGACTTCGATCCGCCCAAGCTGGGTATCCGTGTTCAGGCCAAATCCTTGGATTGACAGCAACTCAAACGTTAAGTCTGATCAGGGCGTGTACCACGCCCATCGCCCACAGGGTGGTCTCCCACGAGGGAATGACCCTCTACTGGCTTTAGCGCTCCAGCGGCACAACTTCCTGCTCAATCGCGCCAAACAAACTCTCACCGTTTTGGCCCTTCATCTCGATGCGGATGGTGTCGCCGAACTTCATGAATTCGGTGCCAGGCTTGCCGTCCAGGATGGTTTCGATGGCGCGTTTTTCGGCGATGCAGCTGTAGCCTTTTGGCCACTCAGGTTTGCCGTTGACTTCCACGCTTTTGTTGCTCACGGTGCCGCTGCCCACGATGGAGCCTGCGCGCACGTTGCGGGTTTTGCAGATGTGGGCGATCAACTGACCAAAGTGGAAGGTCATCTCGGGGCCGGCTTCGCACATGCCGACTTTGCGGCCGTTCCAAGTCGACTGCAGCGTCAGGTGCACGCGGCCGCCTTGCCAGGCGTCGCCCAGTTCGTCGGGCGTGACGGCCACGGGGCTAAAGGCGGTGGCGGGTTTGCTTTGCAAGAAGCCAAAACCTTTGCCCAGCTCAGCAGGTATCAGGTTGCGCAGGCTCACGTCATTGGCCAGCAAGAGCAGTCGCACGCTCTCGATCGCATCGTCGGCGCTGGTTTGCATGGGCACATCGCCGGTGATGACAGCGATCTCGGCTTCAAAGTCGATGCCAAAGGCTTCGCTGGCGCAGACCACCGGGTCGCAAGGGCCCAGAAGATCGTCACTGCCACCTTGGTACATCAGCGGGTCGGTGTAAAAACTGGCGGGCACTTCGGAGTTGCGCGCCGCACGCACCAGTTCCACATGGTTGATGTAGGCGGAGCCATCGGCCCACTGGTAGGCACGTGGCAGCGGGGCCATGCATTGCGCCGGGTCAAACGGGAAAGCGTGGCGGGCTTTGCCCTGGTTGAGGGTGGTGTACAGGTCTTCGAGCTGGGGGGCCAAAAAGTTCCAGTCGTCCAGCACTTGCTGCAACTTGCTGGCGATGCCGGTCGCATAATGAGCGGTACTCAGGTCGCGCGAAACCACCACCAGTTGTCCATCGCGTGAGCCGTCTTTGTAGGTCGCCAATTTCATAATGTTTACCTGTTTGTTCCGTCATTCAAAGCCAAGTTCACCATGACTGAATCACGTATTAAATTACGCATTGTTAAACTCGTTTAACTAAACGAAACCAGATTCTAGAGCATATGGCCATCGAAAGCACCTTGGACACGACCCCGGACGGGGACAAAGAACGCGCGGGCATCCAGTCGGTGGAGGTGGGTTTTGCCTTGTTGGACGTACTGGCCCAAGCCCCGGGCCCCTTGATGCTGCGCGACCTGGCCAGTGCGGCGGGCATGAGTGCAGCCAAGGCCCACCGCTACCTGGTGAGCTTTCAGCGCCTGAACTTGGTGGTGCAGGATGGCAACACCCGCTATGAACTCGGCCCCGCCACTTTGCGATTGGGCCTGGCCACATTGTCCCGGCTGGACGCGGTCAAACTGGCGCGCGAGCGCTTGCCTACCTTGATGGACCAAACCGGTCACACCTTGGCACTGGCCGTCTGGGGCAACCGGGGGCCGACCCTGGTGCATTGGCAAGAAACCCCTTTGGCCATGCCCGTCAGCTTGCGCCTGGGCGATGTGATGCCGCTTCTGTCGTCGGCCACAGGTCGGTGTTTTGCGGCCTTCATCGGCCACGGCGGCGCAGCCGACAAGGCCCAGCCCATGATCGAAGCCGAGCTGGCCCTCGCCCGCAAGCTGGGCCGCAGCGATTTGCCGTCAACCCCTGCACAAGTCCAAGCCATGCTGAGCGAGACCCGGGCGCAAGGCCTGGGCCGAGTGGTCAATGTGCTGCTGCCGGGCATTTCAGGCCTGTGTGCGCCCGTGTTCGATGCAGACGGGCACTTGGCCTTGGGCGTGGTGTCGCTGGGGTCGTCGGCCACCTTCGACGCCGACTGGCACGGCCCCGTGGCTCAGCCGCTGCGTGCATTTGCGCATCAACTGTCGGCCGACCTGGGTTGGCGCGCCGCCTGAGTGCGGCACCCTGCGGATTTGCATTCACGGCCTCCTCATGCCCACACCTTTGACCCACGTCGTGTGAACCCATGAACCCGGTGCAGCCCACTCCCCCCCAGCCGCCGCTGCCCGACGCACAGCGGTCAGAGCGGCCAAGCACACGCAGCTTGCTGTGCTGGGGAGCGCTGGTGTTGGCGCTGCACCTGGTGGTGCTGCTGAGCCTGGCGGGCACACTGGACTGGCAACTGAGCAAACCCCAAACGCTGCGCACGGGCCCCATGCAGACCCGAACCATCCCAGCCCCAGCGGGTGCCACTGCGGCTTCGGACCCCAGCCAAACACCTGAAGCCCGCACGCGCGTGGCCTTGGTTGAAAAACCCAAACCCAAACCCGCGCCAAAACCTGCGCCCACACCCAAGCCAGACACACAGAAAACTGCAGCGGACCCCAGCACGACGCCAGAAGACAAGACCTCTCCACCCGCGGACCCGCCCGTGCCAGAACAGGCGTTGGCTAAAGAGCTGAATAAAGAGCTGGACAAAGTCGCCACCCTGGCCACCCCAGACCCAGTGCCAGCGCAGCTCCCTGTCACCCAGACCGACACCACTACAGACCCCAACGCGGACAAGGCCCTTGCTGTGACCCCTGGCACGCAGACCCCGAGCACCGCCAAGTCTGAGGTGCCTGAACCTATTCAAAGTCCTATCCCGAGCGTCGCCGCCATCGAAGCCGCCGCCAAGTCCGCCGAACCCCACCCCGAGCGCATCGCCAACGCCACCATGGCCTTGCCCGAGATGGCCTTGGGCTCGCTGCCCTCCCCAGCCTTGCTGAGCTACCGCCTCAGTGGCCAGGAAAAAGGCATCACTTACCAAGCCTCAGGCGAGCTGCGTTGGCAGCACAACGACAGCGCCTACGCCATGAGCCTGACGGTCAAAGCCTTTTTACTGGGGTCAAGGCACTGGCGCAGCGTAGGCCAGATCAACGCCACCGGCTTGGCCCCGACCCGCTTTTCTGACAGCTGGCGCAGCGAACGGGCGGCCCACTTTGATCGCCCGAACGAGCGCATCGTGTTCAGCAGCAACGCCCCCAAGGCGCCCTTGCAAGCCGGTGCGCAAGACCAGGTCAGCCTGTATGTGCAGTTGGCCGCCGCCATGGCGCAGTCAGGTCAACAGATGACGCCCGGCACCCGCTTGCAAATCCAGACGGTCACCGTGCGCGACGCCTTGCCCTGGCTTTTGACGCTGGAAAAACTGGAAACGCTTCAAATAGACGGCCAAAGCCTGCAAGCGGTCAAATGGGTGTGTCAGCCGCGCAACCGCTTTGATGCGCAAGTCGAGTTCTGGGTATCGGCCGCACACGATTGGCTGCCCGCTCGCATCCGCATCACGCAAGTCAGTGGCAGTTTCATCGACCTTCAACTGACAGGACGCCAAGTCTTGAGCGCATTACCCCTCACGCCATAACCCCACCCCTTGTGGCCCAGCGCGCACCAAAAACCACACCCATTTGAAGTTGTTACACATGCACCCACTTGCAAGGCACAAGTTGAGGGAGAATGAACCCATGAACCTGTTGTACGAATCCGAAACCTTTGCCGTGATGCACATGCTGGCCAATGCGCCGGTTGAAACATCCGCCACCAGCAGCCAGCCCCAGCTAGAGCGCCATGGTTTTGAAATCGTGGACAAACGCTCGGGCAAAGAAGTTTATCTGGACGGATCTTGGGCCGAGATGTTCCAGCAGCAAATTCAGGCCTGGCAACAGCACACGCCTACCCAGGAAGAAGTGGAAGACACGCTTGAAGGCTACACAGGCTTGGCCCAGCATCCCGTATTGGTGCACTGAGCAACGCTCAAGCCTTGGCCAGCCGGCGTGACAGCCAGGCAAACAGCGGCCCCACAATCAACAACACAGCCACCAAACGGCACACCTGAAAAGCCGTGACCACCGGCACACCCAGTTGCAGCACCTTGGCCGTAATGGCCATTTCGGTGATGCCTCCGGGCGCTGTTCCCAAGACCAGCATGGCCGGATGCAAGCCCGTACCCCATGCCAAGGCCATGCCAAACAGCACGGAAGCGCCCATCATCCAAACCGAGCCCCAGGCCACCGAGGCCAGCCAGCGGGGGGCTGTTTTGACGAATTCGCGCCGAAACCGGATGCCCAAGCTTACGCCGATGACCAACTGCGCAGCGTTGGTCAGCGCGTTGGGGACAGCCGACCATTCCCAGCCCGCCAAGGTCACTGCCATTGAAGTCAGTAGCGAACCCATGAACCAAGGGTTGGTGCGGCCCAAATTCAGCATCACCCAGCCGCCGGCGGCCGTCACCAAGCCCAACCAGAGCAAACCCGGCCATTGCGCCAGACGCGGACCGGGCAACAAAGAGGCATCCACCGTCAAACCCCACTGGTGTTGAGCCCACTGCATGCCAAAAGGCACGGCGATCACCACCATCACCAGGCGCATGCTGTGCGCTGCCGCCACCAGATCGGTGCGCGCCCCATAGCGTTCGGCCAACAGCGTCATCTCGGACGCGCCGCCAATCGATCCAGAAAAATACGCGGTGGCAAACAGGGCGCGGGGCGATAAGTGCGACAACTCAGTGCCATGCTGGCGCTGCAACCACAGGCCAAAAAAGGCCCCCAGCGCCAGCGCCCACACCACGGCCAACACAATAGCCCACCACTGGGCCAGCACCAAGGCGCTGACCTGGGGCGTGAAATACAAGCCAAGCGCGGCCCCAATCACCCACTGACCCCCGTTGCGCAAAAGGTTCTCGCTGTGAGTCGGGGCGCCGGCCATGGACGCCAGCGCCGTGATCAGCAAGGGCCCCAGCATCCAGGGAATGGGCGTGCCCAGCCAGACGCACAATTCAGCCGCAAGCCAAGCGGCGGCCAAAGTGCCCAGGGTACGCTGCCAGAACTTCAAGCGGGCACCCCGGCACCGATACCCCAAGGCATCAGGCGTGACGGCGGATGCTGTCGGCGACCGTCTGCACGATCTGGTCGATGTGCGCGTCTTCCACAATGTATGGCGGGCAAATGACGATGTTTTCGCCTGCCGGACGCACCCACACACCGTGGTGGAAGCAGTCCATGAAGATGTTGTAAGCCCTCTTGCCAGGCGAGCCCGCGATGCTGGCCAAATCAACGGCCCCGGCCAATCCCAAGGTGCGGATGCCGATCACATTGGGCAAGCCCTTCATGGCGCTGTGCATCGCGTCGCCCAGCTTCTTGCCTTGTTGGCCCGCGCGGGCAAACAGGTTTTCTTCCTTCATCAAATCCAGGGTGGCAATGGCCGCCGCACAGGCCACGGGGTGGCCGGAATAGGTGTAACCGTGGAAGAACTCGATGGCGTGGTCTGGCGCGTTGGCGTTCATCATCGCGTCATAGATGAAGTCGCGGCAGATCACGCCGCCCAACGGGATCACGCCGTTGGTCACCGCCTTGGCGAAGTTCAGCATATCCGGCACCACACCGTAGTAATCGGCGCCAAAATTCACACCCAAGCGGCCAAAACCGGTGATGACCTCGTCAAAAATCAGCAAGATGCCATGCTTGTCGCAAATCTCGCGCAGCCGCTTCACATAGCCCTGCGGCGGGATGTACCAGCCCGCGCTGCCCGCAATCGGCTCCACGATCACGGCCGCCACGTTGCTCGGGTCGTGCAGCACCAGGATGCGGTTTTCCAGCTCCAGCAGCGGATCTTCGGCCCAGACGGGTTCCTCGTGGTGAATGTAGGCGTGGTTCACCGGGTCGTGAATAAAACGCATGTGGTCCACGCGGGGCAACAGCTGTGCACCATACACCTTGCGGTTGGCGGGCAGGCCGCCCACGCTCATGCCACCAAAGTTGACGCCGTGGTAACCCTTTTCGCGGCCAATGAAGACATTGCGGTGGCCTTCGCCCCGGGCGCGGTGATAGGCCATCGCCACTTTCAAGGCGGTGTCGGCAGCCTCAGAGCCAGAGTTGCAAAACAACACCTTGTTCAGGTCGCCGGGGGCCATGTCGGCAATCATCTGCGCCGCCTTGAAAGCCTTGTCGTTGCTGGCCTGAAACGCCGTGGCGTAGTCCAGGGTATCGAGCTGCTTTTTGATGGCCTCATTGATAGGGCGGCGGTTGTGTCCCGCGCCTACGCACCAGAGGCTGGAGATGCCGTCGATGATTTTTTTACCATCGTGCGTGGTGAAGTGCATGCCCTCGGCACCCACAAACACGCGTGGGTCTTGTTTGAAAGAGCGGTTGGGCGTGAAGGGCAACCACTGGTTGTCCATGTTCAGGTCGGTGTGGGCCAAGGCAAATGCTCCTGATTTATTGCAACAAACTAGCGTGACAGTTTACGCCTGCCAAAGCCGCAGCGATAGAGCCAGCAGCGGGGGGACTGTCCAGAGCCGGACAGCGACACCCCCCCGGCCCCTTCAAAGGCGCTCTTTACAATAGTCACATCTCAAGCCACTCGACTGACGCGAGCGATTTTCGGAAACATTCCACCACATGACCACCACCTACACCCTGACCCTCTCCTGCCCCGACCGCACCGGCATCGTGCATGCCGTGTCGGGTTTTTTGCTGGAGCGCGGGGGCAACATCGAAGAAGCAGCCCAGTACAACGACCGCGACACGGGTCTGTTTTTCATGCGGGTGCAATTCGCCTGTATTCAAGCAGACGGCACGGCACTGAACGCTCAGTGGGCCGCATTTGCCCAGACCTTTGACATGAAGTGGGACCTGCACGCCACCGCCCAACCCATGCGCACCGTGATCATGGTCAGCAAGGAAGGCCACTGCCTGAACGACTTGCTGTTCCGCTGGAAGAGTGGCCTGCTGCCGCTCGACATCCGCGCCATCGTGAGCAACCACCGCGAGTTCTACCAACTGGCCGCCAGCTACAACGTACCGTTTCACCACATCCCGGTGACCAAGGACAACAAGGCGCAGACCGAAGCCAAGCAGTACGA
>Ga0247831_1001454_pt1 | contig 44037 bp, 40 predicted proteins | sample LaCruzMarch2015__9_FD_192406 | JGI IMG/M metagenome (GOLD analysis project Ga0247831, IMG submission 192406) | Freshwater microbial communities from meromictic Lake La Cruz, Castile-La Mancha, Spain - LaCruzMarch2015_1m | ecosystem: Environmental > Aquatic > Freshwater > Lake | place: Spain...
CCATGCGCAAAAACACCATGCAAAAACACTAATTTTGTACCTTTGATTCCTGCTACGCTGAACACAATCTCCAGGTGTTCACTTTGACCGGAATTGGGTGTTCACTTTGGCCGGAATTATGCAGTAATTCGGGTTTTTGTATACCGCACGAGCTATCTGTATGCGCTGGCGCTGTCCCTGGCTCACCCCATTGCCTTGGGCGCCTATTTTGGTGTTGTATCCCAATGGCAGGTCTTCTATGAATGCCCGTATATTGGCCGTGTCCACGGCGTGCAGCAACCTGGCGGGGTCGGGATGATCATCGCATTCAGCGATATTGTTGGCAATGGTGTCTGAAAAAATGAACCCGTCTTGCATGACAGCGCTGCAATGCTTGCGCCACGCCGAAGGTGCCAAGGCCGCTAAAGGCGTTTTGCCAATGGCAATATGGCCTTTTTGAGGCGTGTAAAACCCGAGCAAGAGTTTCAGTAAAGTGGTTTTGCCGCTTCCGCTGGCACCTACAATGGCCGTTACCTGACCTTGAGGAATTACCAGATCAATGTCTTTTAACACTTCCTCCGACAGATGATTGTATCGAAACGAAACATTGGAAAGAACAATGTCTCCACCTGCGGTATCTAATGAATGCTCGCGCGTGGCTGAGTCGTTTTCGCCTCCTAAACCCCCGTGTGTGCTCAGGGCCAAATCGCCATTATTGAACATACTATAAGGTGTGCCCTGCATCTGTTTGTCTTCGTCGGGTTGGTCTCGTATTTCACCCAGACGGGCCAGGCTGATCTTCGCGTCCTGTGCTGCCCGTATGAACATGATGAATTGCTGGAGCGGTGCGTCTAACATGCCCACCATATACTGAACGGCCAGCATCATGCCGAGGGTCATCTGTCCGTCGATTACGGCTTTGGCGGCAAAAAAAGTGATTACAATGTTTTTGCTCTGGTTGATAAACCCTGCGCCGGCTTCCTGCCACTGGGACAGGTGCAGCGAACTGAGCTTTATGCGAAACAATTTGGCTTGTATCCTGGCCCAAATCCACCGACGCTTGCGCTCTGATCCTTGTAGTTTGATTTCCTGCATGCCCTGTATCATCTCAATCAGGGCGTTGTTGTTTTCACCGGCTTGTTGGAAGCGTACGTAATCCAGGGCTTTGCGCTGGCGGAGGAAGAACGTAATCCATAAGATATATAAAGATGCTGCAAGGAAAAAAATAGCAAAAATGTGTGCGTTGTAAAGTAAGAGAACGGCGCTGAACACCAAGAAATTAATGAAAGAGAACAAAACAGACAGTACAGACTGTGTCAGGAAGGTTTCAATGCGCGTCTGGTCTCCGATGCGTTGCATCAGGTCTCCGGTCATTTTGGTGTCGAAAAAGCTGATGGGCAAGCGGGTCAGTTTGGCTAAAAAGTCGCTGATCATGGCCACATTGATCCGTGTACCCATGAAGAGCAATATCTGACTTTGTAAAAACTGGACGACAACCTGACTTGCAAAAAGCATCAATTGTGCCACAAGAATCAGGTTTATGAAGCTTATGTTTCGATTATCAATGCCATAATCAACAATACTTTGTGTTAAAAAAGGAAAAACAAGTGCCAACAATGTACCCAGCGTCATGCCTATCAGCAATTGAATGATCAAAGGTCTGTAAGGGCGGACGTATCCAAATATGCTGGAAAAGCGCGACTGCTCTCCTGGCGCGGCATTTTCCAATCGGTAAAACTCAGGGGTGGGTTCCAGTAAAATAACGATACCCTTGTGGTGGTCACTGCACCAGGATTTCTCAAAATCGTGTCGTGCTACTTTGAACTTCCCTTCTGCGGGATCGGCGATTCTTACAAATTTTGAAGTAACTTCGTACACCACCACAAAGTGGTTCTGATTCCAATGGGCGATGCAGGGAAGCGGGGCATTGAGCAAACTCGCGGAGTCGCGTCCGGTGTCGTATGGTATTTTAACCGTCATGGTTCGAAAACCAAGCGTCTCAGCGGCCTCCATGATGCCTTTTGCAGAAACGCCTTCTTTACTCAAATAACTGCGTTCGCGCAGCATTTCCAATGGATACTTTCGGCCATGCGCAGCAGCAGCCATCATCAGGCATGCAGGCCCGCAGTCCATGGCATCGCGTTGTCTGTAAAAAGGAAAAGATGCAAGCACGGCAATTTAGGGGGGTAGATTATTAAATGAGGTGCTGAATGGTTTGGTTGCGACAAATATAAACCCCTTTCCGCAATATAGCGCCTTCTAAATCACTCTTTTTTAGCCCAAAGCCGACATTTAACATTTCCCTTTGCCGACACGCATCCAACTCCAAATCCCGTATCTTTGCCACACCATGCGCCGTTTTTTCAACACCACAGGCTTTTGCAACCCTGAACGCCACTATATGGTGGATCCATTCAGGGGTATGTTCGATGAGATATATCAACTCATCGAATCAGAGCAGTTTTTTGTGCTGCACGCCCCCCGTCAAACGGGCAAGACGACCTTTTTGCACGCCCTGGCGCACCGGCTGAACCTGGAAGGAGGGTACATCAGCTTAGTGTTTTCGGTGGAAACGGCCGGGGTGCCCAGTTTTACAGAAGCCATGGCCAACGAGCGCATGGTGGATGCGTTACACCGAATGGCCCCACAGTTTCTACCGGCAGACGAACAACCGCCAGCGCCACAACATCCGATCAGTTTGCTGAATTACCTGAGCAACTGGGCGAGCAGCCAAACCAAACCCATCGTGTTGCTGATAGATGAGGTGGATTCGCTTTGGGACGACGTGCTGGTGTCCTTCCTTCGCCAAATGCGCGACGGCTTCCAGTCGCGCCCCGTAGGTTTTCCGCAATCCGTCGCTTTGGTGGGTCTGCGCGACATCCGGGAGTACAAAATGAAAGCCCGGGGCGATAATCCTTCGCTGGGCAGTGGTTCGCCGTTTAATGTGAAGGCTAAATCCATTTTACTGCCCATTTTTACCAAAGAGGAAGTGGTGTATCTCCTGGATCAACACACTCGAGATACGGGTCAGGTGTTTGAAAAAGCCGCTGTGGACAAAATCTACCACTATGCCAACGGCCAGCCCTGGCTCACCAACGCCTTAGCCAACGAAATGGTGGTCGAAATGCTGAAAAACGACTACAACCAACCAATCACCCCCGATTTGGTGGATATCGCCAAGGAAAACCTGATTGCCAAAAGGCAAACGCATTTGGACAGTTTGGTGGACAAGTTGAAAGAAGAGCGCGTACGCAGCATTGTCATGAGCATTGTGACTGGCTCCAGTCCACAGTTTGACAATTTTAATGACGCCATGCTGTACTGCCGAGACCTGGGCATCATCACCATAGACGACCCTATCCGATTTGCCAACCCCATATACCGCGAGATTGTTACGCGCATGCTTAATTCCAGTTTCCAGCGCGGCTTCGACCAGGATTTGGTGGACAGGCAATGGTACGTGCGTGCCGATGGCTCGTTGGATATGGACAAGTTGCTGCAGGCATTTGTGGATTTTTACCGCTGGAATTCGGAGTCGTGGCTCGAGCGCTTTGAATACCACGAAGCGGGACACCAGTTGCTGCTCATGGCTTTTTTGCAGCGCATCATCAATGGAGGTGGGCGCATCGAGCGCGAAATGGCGGTGGGCAACGGCCGCACCGACCTGGCGGTGTTCTGGGAGCATCAGGTGATTCCCATCGAACTGAAGATCAAGCGCAACGCGCGCACCAGGCCAGACGGCCTGAAGCAAATCGGCCGATACATGGACAAGCTCGGCCAACAACACGGTTATCTGGTGTTGTTCGAGCCCAAATCGTCGGAATTGATCCCGTGGGAGGAGCGCCTTCTCTGGACGGACGAGGATGTGGAGGGCAAACGGGTGACGGTGGTGGAGGTGTAACACCAAGAAAGCCTTTTTGCGATCTCCTCAACTTTTGCGGTTTTACATTTTGCGGTTTTGCGGTTTTGCGGTTTAATTTTTTAAATTTACAAATAAAATAAGTTTTACAAACCGCAAAACCGCAAAATGTAAAACCGCAAAACCGCAAAAGTTGTGAAAGGGGCCGATACATGGACAAGCTTGGCCAGCAACACGGTTATCTGGTGTTGTTCGAGCCCAAATCGTCGGAATTGATCCCGTGGGAGGAGCGCCTTCTCTGGACGGACGAGGATGTGGAGGGCAAACGGGTGACGGTGGTGGAAGTGTAACACCAAGAAAGCCTTTTTGCGATCCTTCCACTTTTGCGGTTTTACATTTTGCGGTTTTGCGGTTTTGCGGTTTAATTTTTTAAATTTATAAATAAAATAAGTTTTATAAACCGCAAAACCGCAAAATGTAAAACCGCAAAACCGCAAAAGTTGTGAAAGGGGCCGATACATGGACAAGCTCGGCCAGCAACACGGTTACCTGGTGTTGTTCGAGCCCAAATCGTCGGAATTGATCCCGTGGGAGGAGCGCCTGCACTGGACGGACGAGGACGTGGAGGGCAAACGGGTGACGGTGGTGGAAGTGTAACACCAAGAAAGCCTTTTTGCGATCTCCTCAACTTTTGCAGTTTTACATTTTGCGGTTTTGCGGTTTTGCGGTTTAATTTTTTAAATTTATAAATAAAGTAAGTTTTATAAACCGCAAAACCGCAAAATGTAAAACCGCAAAACCGCAAAAGTTGTGAAAAGGGGCTGATATCTGGACAAGCTCGGCCAGCAACACGGTTATTTGGTGTTGTTCGAGCCCAAATCGTCGGAATTGATCCCGTGGGAGGAGCGCCTGCACTGGACGGACGAGGATGTGGAGGGCAAACGGGTGACGGTGGTGGAAGTGTAACACCAAGAAAGCCTTTTTGCGATCTCCTCAACTTTTGCGGTTTTACATTTTGCGGTTTTGCGGTTTTGCGGTTTAATTTTTTAAATTTATAAATAAAAAAAGTTTTACAAACCGCAAAACCGCAAAATGTAAAACCGCAAAACCGCAAAAGTTGTGAAAAGGGGCTGATATCTGGACAAGCTTGGCCAGCAACACGGTTATCTGGTGTTGTTCGAGCCCAAATCGTCGGAATTGATCCCGTGGGAGGAGCGCCTGCACTGGACGGACGAGGAGGTGGAGGGCAAACGGGTGACGGTGGTGGAGGTGTAACACCAAGAAAGCCTTTCTACGATCCCTTAAACTTTTTCGGTTTTACATTTTGCGGTTTTGCGGTTTTGCGGTTTAATTTTTTAAATTTATAAATAAAGTAAGTTTTATAAACCGCAAAACCGCAAAATGTAAAACCGCAAAACCGCAAAAGTTGTGAAAAGGGGCTGATATCTGGACAAGCTCGGCCAGCAACACGGTTATCTGGTGTTGTTCGAGCCCAAATCGTCGGAATTGATCCCGTGGGAGGAGCGCCTGCACTGGACGGACGAGGAGGTGGAGGGCAAACGGGTGACGGTGGTGGAAGTGTAGGGCATTTGGAATGCGGAATCAGTATCATCCGCCAAATGGCGCAGTAATGTTCAGCCAGGGGATGGCCCAAAGGCCGTTGCCGAAGTTGCTGCCGTAGGGCCGCATTAAAGCGTAGTCAATGGCGATGCGTTTGCCGACCCAACGCCCGCCCGCCGAGAGCAGTAGGGTTGGGGCGTCGTTGCCCGGTATAAGATAATTTTCAGTGATGAAATAGCCGTTTCGGCTTACCCGGTGCATGGCGCTGAAGGATGCGGTAGGCGAATCGGCCCAGTGACCATCGATGAAGCCATAACCCAAACTGAATGTGGCATTGCGATCGGTGGAGCCGTAGGTGAGGGCACCGTAGGTGACGCCGAGACCGCTTAATTCGTTGCTTTCCGCCACAGCGTTTACATAAAATACACCCACCGCACCGTTCCACTTGTCTCCGCCGAGTGGAAAAGAAACCTTTGGCGTTACCCAAAAGGGATAAACATTTAACCCGAAAATAAACAGCGGAATGGTGCCTGCCCCGAAGGTGAACCGGTCGGAGAAACCATAACTGACTTGGTTAAAAAGTACCCATGTATTGGTGTAGTATCCTTCTCCTTTTTTCAGTCCATAACCGTTGGTACCAAAAAAATAACGAGTACCGTGTGGATTCTTGAACCAGTACTGGTCGCCCACCAATTCAGGTAGCGCTTCTGGCGACATCCGTTCAATTTTCCCGAATGGAAGATTAATTTCGCCGAGGCTAACGGTTTGGAAAACGCAAAAACGTGCCTCTTTTCGCAGAATTTTTCCGTAATATTCGTTTCCATCCAACATTTCGACGTACCATGTTTGGTTTGTATCCAACGGTTCTGGTACGATGATAATGTCTACTTTACTTAAAGTGTCGGTTTTCGAAAACAGCGACTGGTTGCCATTCCGAAACCGTATTTTTTTTAGGTTTTCCGACTTAACCTCGTACAGTAGCCCGTATTTTTCGCCATAAAGGCGGTATTGGACGCCGTTTTCTACAATTCTAATATCCTCCACACCTGCAATAGTACCATCGGCAAAGAACAGGCTGTCGCATGGGCGAGGTTTTTGACTCCAAGCAAGAACCGAATTAAAAAAAAACAAGAGAAGCAGTGTGGTTTTCATGCTGTTTAATTTAAGATTTGCTTTTCAACAGTCAAAAATATACAACTGGTATCTCATAAAAGGATGATGCAAGTCATATCGCTTATTGATCATCCGTCCAAACGGGTACACTGTAATATCGGCCGGTTTCGGCTTTTGCTACTCAGGAACGGTCTATAAAGATTTTAGTACATCCGGAGCGATTTTGAGGCCTGCCCTCTCACCCATCCGCACCCTACAACCCAAAATACTTTTTCACCTGTTTCATTTGCGTGCGGTAGCCCAGCCATCCGCGCAGGGCGGCAAAGAACTTGGCGTCTTTACCTACCAGATAGCGCAGGCGGTCGGTGCCATCGGTGGCGGCTTTGTAAATGACCTCAGCGACCATTTCGGGTGTGCCGAAGTTTTTGGTGTTGGCCGGGTCTGAAAACCGGACGATCATCTTTTCCATTTGTTCCTTGTATTCCGGGAAGTTGGAGATGTCCCAGGTATCCATGCTGCGGCCACCAAAGTCTGTTTTGATGCCTCCGGGTTCGATGAGTTTGACGCGGATGCCAAAGGGTGCCAGATCGAACCAGAGGCCTTCGGTGAGGCCTTCGAGGGCAAATTTCGAGGAATTGTACATGCCAAACAGGGGCAAGGTGAGCAGGCCGCCGATGGAGGTGACGTTGACGATCACACCCGATTTGCGCGCTTTGAAGTGGGGCAGCACCGCTTTCATGCAATCGATTACGCCAAAGAAATTGACGTCATACTGCCGCCGGATTTGTTCGTCGGTGCCCGCTTCCATTGGGCCGAATGCGCCATAGCCGGCGTTGTTGAGCCACACATCGATGCCGCCGAAGGTGCTGATGGCGAGGTCAACAGCAGATTGTATGGATGCTTTATCAACGACATCGAGGCGGCAAAGTTTGAGTCGGGCGTCTTCTTTCAGGTCTTGTTCAGCCTCCGGCTTGCGCATGGTGGCCAATACGTTCCAGCCTTTTTGGTGAAAGTATTGGGCGGTGGCTTTGCCAATGCCGCTGCTGGCTCCGGTGATGACGATGGTACTGGCCATGTTTTTTTATGCAAATGTAATGACACATTGAGGCAGGGAATGTTAATTTTACGGCATGAAAAACGCTGCATACCACTACCGCCGCTGGCTCATTCAAGCTCCCCTGGGCCTTGTGCTGGTTGGTTTTGGCGCCTGCCTGATAGCAGAGTCGGCCATGCTCAAGTATTCGGGGGCTTCCACCGGCCAATGGGTGCTTGCCGGCACCTTGTCGCTGGTGGTATTCAACAGTGGTTTATGTGTATTTGGCGGCAGCATCCTGCACCGCATGCGGTATGAGCGGATGGTGTAGTAGCATGTCGCCCTGATGGGTGCGTGCCGGTATCCTGTTTGCTCACCCTTTGAAACGGTATATGAAAACATTTGATGACCTTGTTTTTGTGGCGCTTACCTGGTGCCCGGTGTTGTTGACGGCCCAGTCGGGTGTTTCGTCCGGCTTTGTTTTACATGTGCAGCCTTTTTTTCAGCAACAACAGGTGCGTTTGAATGAGCCCATGCGAACAGCCGCCGGCGACACACTGGTGCTGCACATGCTGCGGTTCTACTTGTGTGATTTTACTTTTTTGAATAAAGGAGAGGTGGTTTTTGAGGAGCGGGAGGGCCGCCATTTGGTCGATCTGGAGTCCGAAAACACCCAATCGCTCGCATTTTCGCATCCTGCACACCGGCCATTTGACGCCATGGCGTTCACGCTGGGCATAGACAGTGCCACCAACGTGAGCGGGGCCATGGGCGGGGACCTGGATCCGACCAAAGGGATGTATTGGACCTGGCAAAGCGGGTACGTCAATTTTAAGGCAGAAGGTTTTTATGAAAAATGCCCCACCCGGCAGGGCGCTTTTCAGTTTCACCTCGGTGGATACATGCCGCCATTTCCGGCCGTGCGGCGCATTCAAATAGCCGCCACGCCAGGCAAAAACCAGCAGCTTCAATTGGACTTGACACCGTTTGTGGATCAGGTGAATTGGGCCAAAAAACACAGCATCATGTCGCCGGGGGCCGAAACGGTTCGTTTGTCCAATGTGTTGGCCACTTCATTCCGCCTCCATGCCGATTAGCCGTTTTGTTGCCTTGTTGCTTTGTGCGTGGGTGGTGTCGGTGGGCATGCGCGGGCATGGCAACCCGGTGCTGCTGGAATACCCGGCCTATTGGCCCAAACCCCGGTACGATTTTTCCAAAAATCCGCTTACGCGGGAGGGGATTGCACTGGGCCGTTTTTTGTTTTACGACACGGCATTGTCGCGCGACAGCACCGTTTCCTGCGCCAATTGTCATTTGTCGTTTACGGCATTTACACACGTCGACCATGCGTTGAGCCACGGCATAGAGGACCGCATTGGGCGGCGCAACTCCCCGGCGCTGATGAACCTGGCCTGGGCAGAGCAGTTCATGTGGGACGGTGCGGTGAACCACTTGGACATGCAGGCGCTGGCACCCATTGCGCACGCCACGGAAATGGATCATGCTTTGGAGGGGGTGTTGCAAAGGCTGAAACAGTCGCCGGCATACGCAGCGCGTTTTGAAGCGGCGTTTGGCGATGGAGGCATTACGGGCGAGCGTTTTTTGAAGGCCCTGTCGCAGTTTGAGCTGACGCTGGTTTCGGGCAATGCCAAATACGATCGGGTGCGCATGGGCACTGAACAATTTACCGAACAGGAACAAAACGGGTATCGGTTGTTTCAGGCCAACTGTGCCTATTGCCACGTGGAGCCTTTGTTTACCCATTTTGGTTATGAGCAAAATGGCTTGCCTTTGGACACGGCTTTGATGGATTTCGGCCGAATGTCGGTTACCCAAAATCCGGCGGATGCCCTGAAGTTTAAAGTGCCCACGCTTAGAAACATCGAATTTTCCTATCCGTACATGCACGACGGCCGCTTTCCGAAACTGCGCGACGTGATGAATCATTACACACAAACCACGGCATTAGACCGGCAAGTGGTGCTGACGCCAAATGAAAAAGTCGATTTAATTGCTTTTTTGCACACGCTGACGGATCGTGCATTTTTGTTTAACCCCGAATTTTCTTTTCCCCGAAAATAATAATGAGTGCTTGCAAGGTATAACGCCAAACGGCATCTATACTTTTTCACTACATGATATCCCTGTCTACCATGAAAAAGTCGCTCCTCTTTTGTCTTTCGATCCTTATGGTTTGCCAATTGCAAGCGCAAACCAATCCGGTGATCACCTCCTGGCTGATCAACACCACCGGCTTGATGGGACGCCACTATGTAAAAAACAACTCGACGCCCATTGAAGACAATGTGCTGGCCAATGTGCAGACGGTGCAATATTCCACCAACTGGGTATACGTGCAGGCTACCGGCATTCCGGCTTACATCACGGGCCCTTTTTTAGACGGCAACCCTTCTTTGGCTACTGCGCAAACCGGCTATTTTAAAATACCACAAAATCCGGTACAAAATACGGGCAACCCAACCAATACCACCGGCGGCAACATCGGGGTGTTCATCAACGGCGTGGCCTTGTTTGATTACCGCGACGGCGTTTCGTGGCAAAATGCGTCGCAATCGCTCAAAGGCGGGCCGCTTGGCGGCATGGGCGACAACGTGTGGAACCGCGACGCCGTGGTGGCCGAACGCGTCGGGTTTGACTGCGCCAAGGGCCACCCGGCCATGGGCAACTACCACCACCACCAAAATCCGTCGGCGTTTAACCTGGATGTCGCGGTGATTTCCAATGTATGCGACCTGTACCTTGCCGACGGGTTGTACACCATCGACAGCACGAAGCATTCGCCGCTGCTGGGCTTTGCATACGATGGTTTTCCCATTTACGGCGCTTACGGGTATAAAAACACCGATGGTACCGGTGGTCTGGCGCGCATGCAATCGGCGTACAAACTCCGCAACATCAGTACCCGCACCACGTACGCCAATGGCACGGATGTAACCGACGGTCCGGCGGTCAGTGCTGCGTATCCGCTGGGTTATTTCCGCGAGGATTATGAGTACGTAGACGATGCCTCCTCGGTGGTACTCGACGAGCACAATGGTCGATTTTGTGTGACGCCAGAGTATCCCCAAGGCATTTACGCATATTTCGCCACGGTGGACGCCAACTGGAATTCGGCGTATCCTTACGTGGTAGGCCCAACTTTTTACGGCGTTCGCAACACCTCCAAGGTGCAAACCATTGGGGAAACGGTGACGACGTACAATCCGGTTTCGGCGATTGCAGAAAATGATATAACCCGCATCCAGGTCAACATTTTTCCGAACCCGGCGGACGATTTTTTTGCCGTGCAGGTCGAAGGTTTGTTGCGCGAAAGGGTACAAGTGTACCTGTTGGATGCCAGCGGCAAAGTCATCCAACAGGCACAAATTATGCCGGGCAGCACAATATGTTACTTTGAAACCGCCACTTTGTACGACGGGATATATGCTGTCAGCATGGTCAAGGGCGTACAGGTGTTGTGCGCCGGCCAGGTCGTTTTGCAGAGAAACTAACTCGTCCTGTGAGTATACTCGTAGGACGAGTACGAGTATACTCGTAGGACGAGTGCTTTGTCTGTTAGTTTTCGCTTTCATTGTGATCCGGATCCTTCTTTGAGGGTCGGGTGACCAAGAAATAGGCGATGGACAAAGACAATATCAATCCGGCAGTGGAAAATTCGGAGATGGGCGTTGCTTCCATAACATCCATCATCAACACTTTACGAGTCATGGCGATCATACCGATCACAATGATGATGCGCAACTTCACAGTGTGATCCTGAGCAAATACCTTGACGCTTTGAAGGATTTCCAGCCACACCAAAATGTAAAAAAACATACCAATAATATGTTCGTTTTTGCCATCGACGCTGAATCCACCGGAAGCGATGGAATGGTATAGCACAAGGCCAAACTCAACGGCCAATTCTATGGTTAAATAAGCAATACCTATCATTGCCAGAACAATCAAGGCGCCGGAGATGTACTTTTCGTAGCCGTTTAGAAACTTTTCCATAAAGTTCAATATGATGTTTCGGCAAAAATAGAAAAAATTTGCTCAAATCACTCGTCCTACGAGTATACTCGTAGGACGAGTACTAAATACCTGATGGTGAAACTCTTACACCCACATAACCAATAGCGCCCATGATGGGAGCCCATACCTGCGTGGCGTTGAAATACGGGCTCCAGGGATCGTTGGGTGATATGATGACGTCGTGCTGTCGGTATCCGGTCAGGTTTTCGCCACCAAAGTAGAGTTCTACTTTTTTCCAGCGGTAAGTCACCTGGGCGTTGAGTAGGGCGTACCAGGGTGTAGTTTCCATCAGGCTGTGGTCGTTGTGCAGTTCGTGGGGCACATCCGAGTTGTCAGGCAGGCGTTGCGGCCCGGTGATGGGCATGTGGACGTTGAACATCCAGCGTTTGTCGGGGGTCTCGTAGGTGGCGGCCACGAGTGCGCGGTGGCGAGGTAGCAGGGGAGGGGTGCTGTATTGGCCGTTGGCATAATCCGCGTGCACGTCGTTTTGTTTCCAGGCAAGCTTCAGGTCGAGCCCCTTGGCGGCGTTTACCTGAAACAGAGCCAGCAGGCTGTTGGCCCACGAAGGGCCCTGTGCATACCGGAAGAACACATCGGTGGGCGAGGCGTCCACGTCGGTCAGTACCTGTTTGTCAAAATCGGTGCGGTAGGCGTCAATACTCAGGCTTGCGCTGCGCTGGAAGAGTTTGAATTCCTGCGTAAAGTTGAGTCCGTAGTTCCAGGCTGCCTCGTACCGAATGTCCGGGGCTACATGCAGGGTGCGGTTGCTGGCCAGCACGCTGATGTTTTCGGCAATCAGGTTGGGCGAGCGGTATCCGTAGCCGGCGGAGGCGCGCAGGGTGCTTTTGGGGGTGAGGGCGTATTTGGCACTCATGCGGGGGGTAAAAAACCACCCGAAGCGGCTGTTCCAGTCGGCCCGGGCACCCAGTACAAGCACCAGATCGGGGGTACCCATGTCTAAGTTTGGTCGGCTGTACGTGTACTCGATCATGGCACCGGGTACGGCTTCGTTGCGGCTCAGGTCGGTGTTGTTCACCCGCTCGTCAATGCCGTCGTACTGGAACGAAGGTGCCATCAGCAGCTTGTGGTTGGTGTTGCCGATGATGGTTTGGTAAAGGGATTGCCAATAGATGGAGCGTTGGGTGGCTCGGTATGTATTTCGGCCGTAGAGGGCGTCGCTGCGGTGCCAGGAGGCGGAGAGCATGTTGCCCCACTGGTTATAGGGTTTGCCAAAAATGCCTTCTTTACCGAGTTTGCCCCAGGCTTCTATCCGGTCGTTTTGCTGGTCAATGGCAAACCGTTGTGGAATGCCTTCAACAGGGTTTATTTGGCCGCCTGTACGGTGGTCTGTGAGGGCTTGTACGTTGAACTGACCGCAAAGGCCTTCGTTGTCGTAAAACATGCGGTACAGGCCATTGAGTTGGCTGCGGCTGGGCATGTCGTAGAAGTTGTCGTTGTTCATGTCGCGCCGGTTTTCTATAACCGAAGCGTGGGTGAGCAGTCCGTGCGAGAAGTGTCCCTGGCCCTTGCGGTTGAGGTGCACGTTGAGTTCGCCCCGGCCTTCTGTACCGGCAAATGCATTGATGAAAACGGGTTTGTCGGTCTGTGGTTTAACAAGTTCGGCGTTGATTTGTCCCGTAATGCCCGCATAGCCGTTTTGTACCGTACTGGCCCCTTTGGCCAACTGAATACCACTCAGCCAGCTGCCCGGGATCATTTCAAATGCAAAAGGGGTGGCAATGCCGCCGAGCGTGGGTCTGTTTTCCAGCAAAAACTGGCTGTACATGCCGCGCAGGCCCAGCATCTGGATTTCGCGCACCCCCGTCAGCGGATCGGCATATTGCACGTCTACTGCGCCGTTGGTTTCAAAACTCTCCGACAGGTTGCAACAGGGGGCCTTGCGCAGTTCTTTGCCATTGATGCTTTCTATGTTGCGGGTTTCGAGCAGCGAGGTGGCATTGTCAAACGCGTGCGCGTTAACTTGCACCTCTCGGAGGAGCTGCACACCGCTGACCTCTATCCAGATGTTGTTTTCGCCAGGCAACACCTCCACAGCCGTGGGCAGGTGTCCGGTGTAGCGGATGATGAGCGAATCGGCTGCGGCATGGGCGGGTATTTCAAACCGGCCCAGGGTGTCGGTCAACACGCCGGTGCCCCCGGTTTTCCATACGACGGCAGCACCCACAAGCGGCTCTGCGGCGGTGTTGGTGACGAGGCCGGTTAGGGTGGTGGGGAGTGGGGTTTGGGCGGAAAGGGAGTGGGCGAGCAGGCCCAACAGGAATATGTTGAAGAGGGGATGTTTCATGTTATGGAACGGTTATGCTGAAATAAATGCACGAAAGCCGCTGCGCCACAAAGATTTTAATAAAAATCCGGGCGATGGCGGTAAATACACGAACCGTCGTTGACTAACACAAAAAAAGCTGATGGCGCACACAGCGGTCGCGCCCGGACAGGGGAGGAGGCGGTTGAGGAGGCGCGGGCAAAGGTTGATCCTGCGCAATCCAAATTTGGGTAAAAAAGGGATGTGTCCCGGAGAGCGGGGGCGCTATCCAGTCAACATCCAGCGCCGACAGAGCACCAACGAGGTACTTTGACTTGAACTGGAGTACTTTTAGTGTTTTTTTGGTGCAACTGTGCTTGTCCCGCGCTTTGAATTTGCCCGCACAACAGTCCGGTTTTTCGACAGCAGCACCCAGTGGACAGGTGTCCGATGCCTGTTTGCAACAAGTGTTGGCCGTCGTGTTGGATTGTTGCGTTGCACACGGATCCGCTGAAACAAACAACGCCATCTGTGTTTTGCCCAAACAAAAACAATATACCTCGTACATGGGTATACCCACGGTGGCTACTGGCACGCTGAACAGCCACAGCCAGAGGAAACAGGCTTGTATGGACTTGGAAAACAACATTCGAAGACAAAGATACAAAAAAACACTAAGTTGTTTATATTTGCAACTCAATCTGCCTCCATTGTGCACGAACTGCATCAATGTCTGTTAATTTCACAACGCTATCCAAACTTATATTGAGGTTGTGGAGATTGCTAACCTTGAACTGACAAACATTTCTAAAACGACAAAAAATAAAAACAGTGAAAAAGACGCTGACTATTCTAACCTGTTTTTTTCTAACAGTCCATTTGAGTGCTCAATCGGTTAAGTCAAACCAATCTGTTAAAACAATTATTGAGCGACGAGAAATCTATCTAAACGGTGGTGCAAGAGCAACAATAGATGGTAAGTCACGAACAATAATTCCAATATCACTACCTGAAAATACAGTGTCTTGGTATTACAGTTTTTCAACAAGTGCTGGAGAAAGTGGTTCGCAAAATTTAAATCTATTCGCTCAACTTTATGCTTTGACGTTAGACCCAACAGGACTTTTAGAAAATGCTGCTTCAGAAATCAAAGTCCCAACAGGTTCGGCAGTTATTGATGTCTACCTTCTTGATAAAAAAAACAGCAATCTGTTTTTTCAAAAAGTTGAGTACTACGGTGAAACATACTCATACTTTTCAGAAGGGCATGTTACAAATACAAAACAAGCAGTAGTTTCAATCCATAACTTGATAAGTGGAGATTATTTCATTGGATTAAGAAATCCAAGTACTTTAGAGGGTGTAGAAATTTCAATTGAAGTTGTTGCTATTGTTCAGGAAGTAGAACCGCAGTCTGAAGAACAATCACAAGCCATTACAATCGGCAATTTAGGATGGAAAGCATTTGAAAGGGGAGATTACGACAAGTGTATAGAGATGAGTAAGAAAGCATTAGCATTAGACAATTCATTGGAGTTTGTTTATTTCAATATTGGTTTATCATACCTTATAAAAGGACAAAATAATGATGCTGTTAACATGTATTCAAAGGCAATTTATGCTACAAAAAAATCAGAATTTCCAAAACAATATATTGAAGGGGCAATTGCCGACTTATTAAACTACATGGACAAGTTTCCATCAAAGCCTGATGCACAAGATTTATTGGACATACTCAATGAAGAACTTGAAAATTATTAACTGATGTTACTCACTTATTCACACAGATGTTCCTAAACAAACAATCTAAAGATGAAAATTGAACAGGCATTAGAAATGATCAAGCTTGGTAAAAGCTTAAAAGGGGTTGTATTAGAGGACCTGGATAGCACTCAGGTAAGCGCTCGTGATGCTTTATCGTTTGCCCGTTCGGGAATAGTGATACCTGAAAAAAATGTTTTTTACGATGATGATGACATTGCATATGATGAAGACATAAATGAAGTAGTATGGTCAAATGAAACAATCAACCTTTCCTGGGATGAAAAGGCCAGATTGTTTGGCCAATCTACGCAGGAAACAACGCCACAAAAATTAAAGTCCGTAACGCTTGAGGTATCAACCAACAATTTGGAAATAGATGCGTGGCTGATGGAGAACCGGGAAAGGTTGGGGGAAATCATCGCGCCAATAATCAAGAGTTTGTTTATGGCGGAGAAAATGATGAAAGAATGAATTGGCTTTAACGTTTTACTCCCATCCACCAACCGCCTTCCTATAGTTGAGCGCCGCCACCAGATAGTCGTACACCACACTTAGATAGTTGTTTTCGGCCGTTTGAAGCGACAATTCGGCCGTTTTCAGGTCGTTTTGCAGCAATACGCCTTGCCGGAAACGAAACTGATCGGTCTCATAAATCCGGCGCGCCAGGTCAATGTTGCGTTGGCTTTCTTCCAGGCTGAGGCGGGCCTGAGCCAGCGATTTTCGGGCGGTGTTGATTTCATGGGCCACGTCGGCGCGCAGGCGCTCGAGGTTGGCGTCGTTGATTTGCTGGCGCAAACGGTATTCTTCTGCATCGAGGCGGGCCTGCCGACCGTCGTAAATGGGCAGTGCAGCGCGCACGCCGAGGTTGCTGTAATCGGTCAGGTCGGCATCTAAGGCCAGCAGGGTGTAGTTGCCGTAGGCCGACAGTTCGGGCTTTAGACGGGCACCCGCTTTGTCTACTTGAAGCGCGTTGCGTTGTCGTTCTATTTCTTCGGCGCGGATCTCGGGGCGCTCCGCGCTGCGGTCGGCCAGCGTATCCGGAAAGGCTTGTTTCAGCGTGCGCAGGTCGTCGGCGAGGGCTGTAATCGGCGTGTTGCTGTGCATTTGGTATTGCAGGTTGTCGAGGCTGAGCTGGTAGTCCAGTTCTGCCTTTTTGAGTTCCAGTTCGGCGTTGCTCAAGTCAAGGGAGGTACGGTCAAAGTCGTTTTGCAGCAGCACGCCGTTGTTGAGGCGTTCGCGGCTGTTGTCTTCGTTGACGCGTTCGCGCTCGCGTTTCAGCGCAGCCAAAGCCACCTTTTCCTGTTGAAACAGGGCGGCATAATAAGCTTCGGTGACGGCGTAGCGCACGTCGATCCGGCGCTGCTCCAGGGTATTGCGTTGTTGGTCAAGCCCAACGGCGTTGAGCTGCCGATCGACCTTTTTGTTGGCGTCAAAAATTTTCTGTTCGGCGTTGAGCGACACGCTGTTTTGGAACGGCGTGCCAAAGGCCACGAGGCGCGTTTCATCTGACGGCGGATTGATGCCGCCGAACTGCCCGATCGGGATGGCGCTCTGTTGCAAAACGGGGTTGTAGCGGAAGTCGCCATTGGCTGTCAGCTGGGGCAGCCAGGCAGCGCGTATTTTGGCGTCCTGCCCTTCGGCGATGCGCATTTCTATGGACTGCGCTTTGAGTTCGGCGCGGTTGGCCAGCGCGGTATCCACGGCTTGGGCCAGGGTCAAGGGCGTGTTTTGTGCAGCAAGACCGGACAAAAACAGTCCACATACAGTGGTTACAAAGAGCTTTTTCATGGTTGTACACGTGGTTTTTTACCGGAACACTTCTGCCGGTTCGAGGGAATTGATTTTGCGGATGGCGAAATAGCAGCCGCCCAAGGCGATGAACAAGGTGAGGAGGAAAAACCCGATTTCCATCCAGGTAGGGTAGTTGAACAACGTGCCCACGTTGGCAATGCCGTTTTTGAACCCTTGCACCAGGAGCCGGCCAACACTGAATCCGACCAACGAGAGGATAAACGCCTGCAAGAGGATGAGCCGGGTGATGTAGCCATTGGTGGCACCGATGGCTTTGAGCGTGCCGTAGTCTTTGATGCGGTCTATGGCCGACGAGTACAGCGTGAGGCCAATGATGATGAAGCCGGAGATGATGGCAAAGCCGATGAGTGAACCGAAGGAGATGGCAATACCATTGGTGGCCAATACGGTGGTGACCGTGCTGCCGGCAAATGTTGGGCCGTCCCAGGCGCGCACGTTGCTGATGTTTTGGTTGATGGTGTTGATCACATCTTGCGGTTGCACGCCGGGCTTCCAGCGCACGAGGAAAAAGCTGGCCTCATTTTCGTCAAAATTGCCGAGTGCCCTGGCCCGTTCGATGGTGGTAAAGGCGTAGGTAGCGCCGCCAAAGCTGCGCACGCCTTTGGTTTGGCCCGCGTTGTATACTTTTTTGCCGTTGATTTCAAAATACTCGCCCACTTGCAGGCCGCCCAGCACTTTGACGTCGAAAAACTCGGTGAGCACAGCACCTTCGGGCAACATCAAACGGTTGTCGACGGGCAACAGGCCCCAGGGGCCGCCTACAAAATCGGGGGCTTGTGCACCTATCAGCGTGATGCCGCTGGTTTTGCCGTTTGAAAATTTGGCTGTGCCGTTGGATACCACTACCGGGTACACGGCTTCTACGCCCGGCAGGCTGGTGATCTGTCGGCCGATGCGCATATCGAGGTTCGACAGCGCGTTCACGTCCGTCGTCTTGGGGTCCACCACCCAAATGTATTCGTTGTTGTTTTCCACGAGGCTTTTCATCGCATCGGTGAGGAACAGGAAAATACCCGCCTGCTGGCCCACCAAAAAAATGGAAATGATGATGCCTGCCAGGGCACCGAGCGACTTGGGTTTGTCGAACAGGATGAATCGAATGGCGGTGCGGAGCATGTGCGTGTTTATTTGGATTGAACGTCGATGAGGCATTCCATGCGGGCACCGATGAGCACTTTGGAGGGGTCGTCGAGCTGCACACGCACCTCGCGCACGCGGCGGTCTTCCAGATCGCCCGGGGTGTTGGAAAACAGCGATTTTTTGCGCAAGTAGGGCGAGGTGAGCACCACCGTGCCAGTGGTGAGGGGTTCAGTGCTGCCCTGGATGCGGATGATGGCTTTTTGGCCCACCATAATTTTATCGGCAAACAGCTCGTCGATTTCGGTGAGCGCAATGACCGGACCTTCGGGCGCAAACTCCCCAAAGGGTGTGCGGGCGTCGAGGTATTGGCCTGCGCGGGCGTCCATAGACAGGATGATGCCGTTGGACGGGGCGGTCACCACTTTTTGGCCGTTGAGGGTTTGGTAGTAGCGTACGTCGGCGTCGAGCTCGCCGATGCGGGTTTGTTCTTGTTTGATGGTGGCTTCCTGGGCGCGGATTTGCTGTTGGAGGTCAGCTACGGCGGCGCGGCTGTCGTCGAGGGCCTGTTGGGTGAGGGCGTTGCCTCGGAACAGGGACTCATTTCGGGTGAGGTCGTCCTGGGCTTTTTTGAGTTTCACTTGCAACAGGCGCAGGTTTTCGCGGGCGGTTTCCACGGCTGTTTTTTGGGTTGCTACTTTAGAGCTGGCCTGGGTGAGTTGGGCATTTTCCACGCCATTGTCCAGGGATACCAAAATTTGTCCTTTTTTGACGGTTTGGCCCACTTGCACGTGCACTTTTCGGATGAGGGCGCTTTGTTCGGCGGCCAACTGGACGATGCGTTCGGCGGGCTCAATGATGGCGATGCCGAGTACTTCACTTACGTTGAGGTTGACCGCAACGGGTGGAGCGGCGGGTGGTTGTACTTGTTCTTTTTGGCCACACGCTGCCATCAGGATCAACGCGGCGCAGAAGAGGCATAAAGGTTTCATGTATGGTAAGTTGGATGGGCTAAATGGAAGAGGCGGTTTGGGTTTCGCGGGCGATGCCGTTTTCCACTTCGATGATGCGGTGGGCGTACTGTTTGAGGCGGGGGTCGTGTGTGACTACGGCCACGGACTTGCCCTGGTCGGCCAGCAGGCGGAGTTCGTCCATGACCACGCTGACGGAGTTTTTGTCCAACGAAGCGGTGGGTTCATCGCAGAGGATGAGTTTGGGGTTGGTCACCAGGGCGCGGGCGATGGCGACGCGCTGTTGTTGGCCGCCGGAGAGTTGTTTGGGGAGGTTGAATCGTCGGTCGGTCATGCCCACCATGGACAGGGCGGCTTCCACTCTTTTTTGGGTTTCGGAAGCGCCCACGCCCTGCAATTGGAGCGGTATGGCCACGTTACCTTCGGCGTTGAGGGGTGCCAGCAGGTTAAAACTTTGGAACACAAACCCGATGGTGTTGAGGCGGAGTTTGGACAGGGCCTTGGTTTTCATGTTGTTGACGTGGTGGCCGTCTACCCACAAGTCGCCGGTGCTGGGATAAATCACACAACCCAAAAGGGAGAGCAGGGTGGTTTTACCGCTGCCGGATGGGCCAATGATGAGCGTGAGTTCGCCCAGTCGGAACTCCAGTGTGGTGGGCTGGAGTGCCACGATGGTCTGGTCGCCGGTTTGGTAGGTCTTGCCAGCTTGTTCGAGGCGCGCGATGGTTTGGTTCACGTGGGCGGTTGGATACAAGTGAAAGTGTCCTTTCAAAACCGAAAGGATGGACTTATGTTTAGATGTGTAGAAAGTTGGTTGGCTTAAATATTACGTGTAGAAGCCTGAAGCTGAGGTGTAGGGGCAGTTTATTTGGTGCGACCCATCAACGGGCACGATCCGCTATACCACACCGACCCGTATTTCAAAGACCTGGTGCTCTTCTACGAGTATTTCCACGGCGATACCTCCCGCGGGGTGGGCGCGGGCCACCAAACGGGCTGGACCGGCCTGGTGGCGAAGCTGATTGCCGACCTGTAAGTTGGTGCCCATGCCGACGCTCGTCCATGCTGTTTTTACCCTAAATTTTCAACATTTCAGTACATGATTATTTCCTCCAACGGTCGCCCCGACTTCAACGAAATGAGCAGCAAAGAGTGGATTGTCACCAATGGCATAGGCGGGTATGCATCTTCCAGTGTGGTGGGTGCCAACACCCGCCGCTACCACGGGTTGCTGGTGGCGGCGCTGAATCCACCCACCGATCGCAACGTATTGGTCAGCAAAATGGAAGAGGCCATATTGTTCAACAGAGGCAGCGTGGTGAGCTTGTCGAGCAACCAGTTTCCGGGTGTCGTGCATCCAAATGGCTGGCAGTACTTCAAGTTTTTCCAACGGAGACCCTTCCCGAGCATGAAATTTGAGGCAAACGACTGCCACCTGCTCAAAACGGTCTTTATGGTGTACGGTTCCAACACTACCGTGGTGGAATACGAAAATACCGGGGAAAACCCATACTTCCTGCGCTTGACGCCCTTTCTCGTGGCCAAGGATTACCATGCCATGTTCCACGAAAATCCGGCGTTCGATTTCCGGATACAGCCTAAAAACAGCCATTACGGGGTATATCCGCGCTCCGGCCAACAACCCCTGTTTTTCCGGTTCACCCGAGGCTCCTGGACAGACAGCCGCGCCTGGTACCGCCACTACGAATACGTGCGGGAGCAGGAGCGGGGCCTGGACTACCGCGAGGACACGTTTACCATAGGTTACGTAGACGCGCTGCTGCAGCCCGGCGAAAAAATCTATTGGGTGTTTTCCACCGATGAAGACGCCATGAAAGCCGATCCGGAATTGTTGAAGCTGTCGGAAATCATGCGCATGGAACATTTGTCAAAAAACGACCATGGCGATCCTTTCATACGCAACCTATTGCTCGTGGCCGATCAGTTTGTGGTTCGGCGCAACAGCACGAATAGTTTCTCGGTGATTGCCGGTTACCATTGGTTTACAGACTGGGGGCGTGACACCATGATCGCTATGCGCGGCCTGACCATTGCCACCGGCAAACAAGCGGAATCGCAGTCCATCCTGCGCACTTTTTTGCAGCATCTCGACGATGGCATGCTGCCCAACCGATTCCCCGACCGGACCGGTGAAGCGCTGGAATACAACACCATCGACGCCACCTTGTGGTTGTTTGTGGTCCTGTTTGAGTACAACCAACAGTTCAACGATCTGCTGTTCATTCAGGAAGTATTCGACCACCTGACGGATATCCTGGATCACCACATTGCCGGTACGCGCTACCACATACGGGCCAACGACGAGGGCTTTCTGGAAGGAGGAGAGGGCATTGCCCAACTGACGTGGATGGATGCCCGCGTCGGTGACTATGTAGTGACGCCGCGGCATGGTTGCCCGGTTGAAATTCAGGCACTTTGGTACAATGCCTTGCGCATCTACCAGCATTTTGCCGAATTGTTGGACAAACCCCATGAGGTGTACAGCGAGGTTGCGGATCGTTGTGCGCGCCATTTCAAGGCAAAATTTTTGCATCCAGACGGTTATCTGTACGACCTGCTGGAAATGAAAGACGGCACCTGGGTGGCCGATGCGTCGTTCAGGCCCAATCAACTATATGCGGTGAGTCTGCCTTTTTCCCTTTTGAAACCCGCCGAAGAGAAAAAATTGGTCGAACTGGTGGGCGAACGACTGCTTACGCCTTACGGGTTGCGTACGTTATCCACCGATCATCCGGATTTTAAGCCGGTGTACGAAGGGGATCAATGGCACAGAGACACGGCCTATCACCAAGGCACGGTTTGGCCTTTTTTGATGGGAGAATACATTGCGGCGTACTTGAAAGTAAACAACAGGTCGGAAAAAACACGGAGCCACATCGTCGCGCTGTTAGAGCCATTGAAACAACATTTTTACAAAAACGAGGGTATTTTTTGCATTTCCGAAGTATTCGACGGCCTGTCGCCCCAAACGGGCAAGGGCACCATCCAACAGGCCTGGTCGGTATCGGCGGTGTTGAAAGCACTCCTGGATTTAAAAACCAACTAAACACACCAACACATGAACGCATGGATTGTCATCAGCAGCCTTTTTCTTTTTCAATTGCACGTTTCCCCTAACCGGATCGCCGCCGCCAATGGCCCCGACGATCCCCGCATCAAACACTTCCGTTTAAACAAAAATCAGGTGGCCATTGACGGCTACGATCCGGTTTCGTATTTCAAATCGGGCCCGGTTAAAGGCTCTAAAAAAATAACGTACACGCACAAACGATCATCAAATGTTACCTGCGTAAACTTTATTGCACAAAAGGCTTCCGACCTTTGCATCACCAGAATAACAAAAAAACTTATGAAATCCATCATCGTCACCGGAGCTGCCGGCAACCTAGGGCAAGTAGTTGTAAGCAAGTTGCTTGCCGATTCGAACCGCATCCACGCTGCGTTGGGGCTGGGCGAAAATTCCCGCATTTTTCAGGACTCGATGCACAACGAACTGTTGAGCACTCAATTTGTCAATTTGGCCGATGAAACAGTGGCCGAGGGATTCGTAAAAGATGCCATCATCAAAGACCCTGAAATCAACACAGCCATTCTTTTGGTGGGCGGATGGGAGCCAGGCAACATTCAGGAAACCACACGGTATGCGTTTGAAAAAATGTTCAACCTCAACTTTTTCACCGCGTACAATGTGGTCAAACCGCTCCTCTCTTTTTTCGAACGCGAAGGCCGGGGGCAATTCATTTTTGTATCGGCCCGACCAGCCATCAACCCTTCGGAAGCCAAAAACAACCTGGCTTATGCGTTCAGCAAATCCTTGCTCTTGCGCCTCGCCGAAGTGGTGAACGACGAGGGCAAATTTCAGAACATTCGCGCCAACGTCATCGTGCCTTCTACGCTCGATACGCCAGCCGGCCGAGCGAGCATGCCTCAGGCCGACTTCAGCCAATGGGTAAAACCGGAACACGTGGCCGACCTGATCATGTTCCTGCTGAGCGAACCCGGTCAGGACATGAAAGAAAGCGTGCTCAAAATGTACAACGAATCATGACCCCTTTGATCGTCGTACTATTGCTTGTGGCCGCATATTTGGCGGCAGGCGTTTTTTTCGCAGGTGTATTTCTGGTTTTTGGCGTGGCCCGGTTAGACGAGTCTGCGCAAGGCACCTCCTGCTTCACACGGGCGTTGTGGTTTCCCGGCATCACCGCCCTTTGGCCTGTTTTTGCGGTCAAATGGTGGAATAAAAGCAAACAATCATGACGCCTGCACTGCGTAAAACACACCGCATTGCCTGGTTTTCGCTCGCTGTGTTGTTGCCTCTTGCCTGGCTTGCGGCAGTGCTGGCAGTACCCGACAAGTTATGCCAGGAGCCAGCACGTGCACCCCAGCCAGCGCCTTTGGGGTCGATCGTGCAGTCAAAGCAATCGGAAAACCTGCTCCTGAACCTGCGCAGCGATGTGGAGGACAGCCGGTACCAGTTGGAAATCCTGATCACCAAACCACTCACCTCCGCCAACGCCGTGGTATGGTGCAAGCAGGCAGACCAGACAAACAAACAACTCGGGCTCCTGGGCGCCAAGGGCGTCTATCGCTTCGACCTCGACAGCACAGCCACTCAAACCATAGAAGTAACCGTGACAGACGAGCTGAAAAAACAGCAGCTCGCCGCTTTGAAATGGGATCGATGATGAAATGTATCAGCGACTTCCCGAAAAAATCGAATTGAAAACATAATGCAAAAAAATGTCCCTCACCTACGACCCTGTACACTGGACTGCCCATAAAAAACTGTACGACCGCGTCCTGCTTGGGCTGATTGCGGGATACTTGTCGGTATTTTTCGGCTTGCAGGCCTGGTTGCATCCCGCCAGCACGTACGAAACCAACATCATTCGCGCCACAGGTACTTTAGCCTTTTTCCTCTTGCACGTCACTTTATGCATCGGTCCTTTGTGCCGTCTCAATCGGCGTTTTTTGCCTTTGCTGTACAACCGGCGGCATTTGGGGGTTTCGGTGTTTCTTATTGGATTGGTGCACGGGGTGTTCAATATGGTGCAATTTCACAGCTTGAGCAACGCCAATCCTTTTGTGTCCCTGTTTACGTCAAACACGGCATATAACGCCTTTGCGGGGTTTCCCTTTGAGGCACTTGGCTTTTTGGCCCTCGTCATTTTGTTCCTGATGGCGGCCACGAGCCACGATTTTTGGCTCCATCATTTGACCCCGCGCATCTGGAAAAGCTTGCACATGATGGTTTATGCAGCCTATTCCATGCTGGTCATGCACGTCATGCTGGGCGTGATCCAACTGGAGCGCTCGCCCGTGTTTGTGGGCTTGGCAGGAGTCGGACTGTTTACGGTGGTTGGGTTGCATGTGGCTGCGGCGCTCAAACAGCAAAAAACAGATCGGGAGGCCATTCGGGAGGTTGCATACCCCGAAGTCGATGCATTTGTATTTGCCTGTACCGTATCAGAAATACCGGACAATTGCGCCAGGATGCTGATGATCGACGGGCAGAACATCGCCTTGTTCAAGTACCAGCAAAAGCTGTCGGCGGTGCACAACCTGTGCAAGCACCAAAACGGTCCACTCAGCGAAGGCCGCATCATCGACGGGTGCATCACCTGCCCCTGGCATGGCTACCAGTACCTGCCTGGCAATGGCCAGTCGCCCCCGCCTTTTCAGGAAAAACTGCATACTTACGACGTATTGCTGCACGGCGAACGGGTGTACGTGCACCCCAAACCACACCCCGAAGGCACCGAAAGGCCGCCGGCAATCATACCCGACAATCTTTCATCTACAAACACAGCGGTGTGATGCAGGAACCGGAGTTTTACATCGGCTGGCAAAAATCGGCACCCGTACAGGTTGCCCGCACCGTCCGGCGTGCGGTGTACACGTTGGTGCTGCTCGTGTTGCTGTTTGCAGTGGCAGTGGTGGTGTTTCAGCGGAACTTTTCCGAAAGCATCTTTGAGTTTGGCGTGGAAAGCACCTTGCAGGGCGTGCTTACTTACCAACCCGTTCCCATGCTGATTTTGCCGGAAAATGGCCGCCGGGTGTTGCTGGTGTCGCAGGGTAAGTTTGGTGCCGAAAAAGCCTTAGCCGAGCTCAACACCCGCATCGACGCCAATTCGGAGGGGTTGCCCGTGCAAGTCCGTGGATCGCTGATTTACTACGACGGAAAAACGGCCTTGGAAGTTCATGCTGTTGAGCCCGACCCCGATTCGGCTCCTGATCAGCATGTCGGCTCGTCTCCTGTGGTGCTCGGTACGGTGCTGCTGCGCGGCGAGATCACCGATCCCAAATGCTACTTTGGTGTGATGAAACCCGCAGTGGGCAAGCCGCACCAGGACTGCTCGGCAAGGTGCATCGCAGGAGGCATACCGCCAGTGCTCAAGGTGGCCAACGCTGCCGGAGACACGGAATACTATTTGTTGAAAGACCAGCAGGGAAACCCCGTCAACCAGCAGGTGCTCCCGTTTGTGGGCAGCGGTGTGGAGATACAGGGCACCTTGCAGCAATGGGGCGACTGGCTGGTGCTGTGCACCGACCCGGCGACGATGAAACGCATTCAAAAACAAAACCTGAATCCCGAAAGCATGTGTAGATAAATACGCCTTTTTAACACGAAATTACAACATGAAATCAATAGTATTTCAGCTGAGCGTCCCCCCCGATACACCGCCCGATGATGCCCTGTTTCTCGCCGGAAATTTCAACGATTGGATCCCGGACGACGAGCGGTTCCGATTTGAACCCACGGCTGATGGCCGATACCGTTTGCAGTTTGTGCCGGCAAGCCCGGAGAAGGCTGTTTTGGAGTGCAAAGTGACCCGTGGCAAATGGTCGACCGCCGAGTGCGCACCCACCGGCAGGCCGATGCCGAACCGGCGGATGGACGCCACCCCGGAAAATACAGTGCACGAACTGAAAGTCAATGCCTGGATGGATCGGATGCCCAAACGCGCTTCTTCGGCCGAAATACACGTGTTGCACACCGCCGGACATGCGGTGCTGCTTACGGGGAAATGATCGTTTTACCGACCCCAAATGCAGGGTGAAAGGCAAATTGAAGAAAAGCAGTTTTACCGCGATTCAAAAGGCCCAAACCGGGCGATGATTTCCCTTTCAGTAGAAAAATCGTTCAACACATACACCCAGTACTGTTTGCCACCAGGCATGACCCGGATCACCACGTGCCCGTGCAGGTTGGCGTATGAACGGTTGATTTTTTCCCCGATGACCAACACATTCGCCTCCAGCATGTCGGTTGTAAACACACTGCGTTCTCCTGGATACAGCGATTGGGCTGTGATGCGCCTCAGGACTTCTTCTCCGGGATGGTCTGACGACCAGCATTGTTGAACCCACACCCTGGGCCGGAGTGTCCGCACATAGTACGGGCTCTGGGAATCCCGGTTGCCGTGGTGGTTGAGCGTTGCTACATCCACGGGGCCTATTACAGGTGCCACATGCGCTTCCACACTGTTCAAGTTGGCCTGACCAAGTTCATCGATGCCGCTGATGTCGCCTCCGGTGAAGTAGTCAAACGGCCCATACGATATTTTAAGGCAAATGCTCAGCGGGTTTTCGCCCGGATATTGACCGGGCTCAAACAACTTGAAGTATGCGCCTTCCTCCGAGCCGTTCCAAATTCTGCCCCCTGCTGCAATGTTTCTGACCGTAAAATCTGCAAATTGCTCAGGGTGTTTCAGGCTGATTTGGTCAGACGCGCCAGGGCGCAGGGTGTCGTATGTCAATTGATTATTTTGTTGATGCCACTCAATAAACGTCCAGTATGCATGTAAGGTTTGAACAATATGGTATTCATCGTGCGCATAGCGCTGCATAAATTCCGGGCTTTTAAGATTGACCGGAAAATGGAATCCCCTGTCTATCAGTTGGTGGATGCGAATTTGATCGCCGACGCCCATGATGCCGGTCAGGGCGTATTTGCCGGTTGGCGATGTGGGTTTTTCGGGATCCCATTCGCCAAAATGGTCGTCGTGAAAATGGGTAATCACCGCGTAGTCTATTTCCGGATGGTCCGAATCCGGATGGAACTGGCGGATGTAATCCGCGATCCACGCGGAGGCGTTGCGGCTTGAATCCGGTCGAATTCTGCCGTTTCGGGCCGACAACGTCCGTGGATGTGCATCCGAAATCTCGCCCGCATCCACCAGCAACGCAGTGCTGTCTGGAAAAACCAGAAAAGCCGCGTTGCCCCTTCCCGTGCTGATGTGGTGAATGTCCAGCATCCCGGGCGTCCAGGGCGGGAGGCTATTGGGCTGCGCAAAAAGTGTTGTGCCGACAAAAAAGCCAACACCAAGGGAAAACAATCGCATCGTAATCATGAAAATGTTAGCGTCAAACAGCGCTAAAGGTAGTTTGTAGCCAACGTTGGTACTACAAGGAGGGTGTTAAGTTACGGTAAAGATGAGTGCCTGATTATTAACAATTTGGGCAAAAAATGCCGAATGTTACCTGTGTAACGTCTCGCCCCGGGTGCTTCCCGCACCTTTGTACCATCCAGTTCAACAACAGCAAAAATCAATTTGATCAACATAAAAAACAACCATGTATCAACGACCAAATGATCGCCTCAAAAACCAAACCTGCATCGTCACCGGTGCCAATTCCGGCATCGGACGGGCGGTAGCCGTAGCCATGGCGCGCGACGGTGCCAACGTGGTGGTCAACTATGTTTTTGGCGACGAATCGGCCCGGCAGGTGGTCGACGAAATCGTTCAACAGGGCGGCACCGCCATAGCTTTCAAATGCGACGTGAGTAAAGAAGACCAGGTCATCGCCATGTTTCAGGAAACGGTGCGCACCTTTGGCACGGTAGACATTTTGGTCAACAACGCCGGGTTGCAGCGCGACGCCAACTTTCATGAAATGAGCCTCAAAGACTGGCAGTTTGTGCTGGACGTCAACCTGACCGGCCAGTTTCTGTGTGCGCGGGAGGCCATCCGCGAGTATCTCCGCCGGGGCATGCGGCCAGACGTGTCGGTCGCATTGGGCAAAATCCTGTGCATGTCGTCTGTACACGAGGTTATTCCGTGGGCCGGACACGTGAACTATGCCGCGTCCAAAGGCGGCGTGATGCTCATGATGAAATCGCTCGCGCAGGAGTACGGTCCCGTGAAAATCCGCATCAACTCCATTGGCCCGGGGGCCATCAAAACCCCCATCAACCGGGTTGCCTGGGAAACACCGGAGGCCGAAGCCAAACTGCTCGGGCTTATCCCGTACAAAAGGGTAGGGGAGACCTCCGACATCGGGGCCGCTGCCGTGTGGCTGGCTTCCGATGAATCGGATTACATACACGGCACCACCATTTTTGTAGACGGGGGCATGACGTTGTACCCTGGTTTCACCGAAAACGGATAAATGCGTGGGGGATGTGGCGGAGGAGAGGCCACATCCCTGTTTTTGTTGGTGGGTGTTTTGGGCTGGCGACAAGCGAAAACGACGTTGAATCATGTCGTTATGCCAAAAATCTGTACATTTGCAAGCCATGATTGATCATCTACATATAACTAATTTCCGACTGTTCAAAACATTTGAGTTGAACGGGCTAAAACAGGTCAACCTGATCACCGGCAAGAACAACACCGGTAAGACAGTATTATTAGAGGCACTTCGTTTGTTGGCGGCACCCCAAGAGGGTTCGGTTTACACGAACATTTTGGCGGAACGCGGTGAATTCGAACATCATCGTATCGAAGCATGGAATCATTTTTTTCATTGGGATTCAGTAAACGAAAATACAAATAATTCGTTTAAAATAAACCATTTAGAGCTTGTTCAAGAGCAAAATTTGGGGCACTTAAGTTCCCAGTATAAAGTCTTGGTAGATGGTAAGGAGGTACCACATTTGGTGCAAAATGCTTCGCACCATACTGCCGACACCAAGCCGAGGGATACGGCTGTATATCTTCCATTTGGGGGGGAGTCCAGATTCCCTTTGATGGAGCTATGGGATAAAACAACATTAACCGAATATGAGGATGATGTTGTAAACATATTAAAGGAAACTATTTTCCCGGACCTCGTACGACTTGACGTAAAAAAAGAAAGAACCCTTGTCCGATTAAAAAATAAAAAGACGCCAGTTCCGCTAAAATCTTTGGGAGACGGCGTGCAACGGCTCCTGCTTTTGGCCATCGCCTTGGTGAATGCACGTAATAATTTTTTGCTTATAGACGAGATAGAAGTTGGGCTTCACCACTCTGCACTGGAAATGTTGTGGGAAAAAATATTCTTGTATGCCCAAAAATGGAACATACAGGTATTCGTCACTACCCACAGCCACGATGCGGTGCGCACATTCACCTACGTGCTCGACCGACCTGACAACAAAGATAACGGCGCTTATTTCCGCTTGCAGCAACAGCGCAAGACCGGGTTCGTAGAAGCTGTTCCGTATTCGTTGGACGAGTTGGAAGTCAGTTTGGAATCCAACTTGGAACCGCGATAGGTATGGCCCAAAGACTGATCGTAGAAGGAACCGATGCAATTCCATTAGCTGTGCTGTGTCAAAAGAACGGACTTTCCGCGCCAGTTGGTTATGAGGATGAAACTAAATTCAAAAAGGAATTTATCGTTGTTGGTGGTAGCGACTCAGGCACCCTAAAGCGGTTTAAGCTTTCATTAAACGAACCGGGCATCTCTAACCTTGGTTTGATCATTGACGCGGACGAAAGGGGTACAAATGCTCGATGGCAACAGGCACGAAATATTCTCGAACAACATTTTTCACCGGCAACGCTTTTGGCGGCAGATAACCAGGCTGGCCCCAAATTCATTAAAGAAGCAAACATGCCTACTGTGGGCGTTTGGATCATGCCAGACAATATCCGGACGGGTTATTTAGAGCACTTTCTTTCAGAATTGGTGCCTACTGGTGATCTCTTGTGGAACCACGCTGAAGCAGTAATGGCCGAATTGATGGGGCAAACGTTCAATATTGTTACCCCTGCCCGGCGTCAAAAAGCCCTTTTGCACACTTGGTTGTCTTGGCAAAAGGAACCCGGCAAACCATTTGGTCAGGCCATTGGAGCTGGCTACCTGAGTGGTGAAGGTGCGCTCGTTACGGCGTTTTTAGACTGGTTTGGGGAGGTTTTTGAATTAGGGCAGTAAAAAATTACACTTAAAGAGGAAAGGTTGCGGATACTGAAATTGGAGCTTCCCCTTAATAATCCTGCTGAAGAGCAGTTGCTGTTGTATTCGAAATATGCGTAACTATCCAGCCGCTTGCGGCTGGATAGTTACAATTTTTTAAACCGCAAAACCGCAAAATGTAAAACCGCAAAACCGCAAAAGTACAGGCACCGTGTAAAACCAAAATGCAATTCTTTTCAAGCAAAACGACTGCATGTAGCTTTGTTACAAGCTCCCAAACTTTTGCGGTTTTACATTTTGCGGTTTTGCGGTTATGCGGTTTAAAAAATTGTATTAAAAACCAATGGCGAACGTCAATTAATTAGAGAATGTTGTACGAAGATAACGCCAAAGTCGTCCAAGACTTAGTCGCGTACTTTCACCTGCCATGACAACCCTTGTACTTTTTCCCGCTGCCGCAAGGGCAGGGGTCGTTGGGTTGTATGGTTTTGTGTCCATTTTGGGGCAATTGGTCTGGTGGAGGTACGTACACTTTTAACTTCAGGAAGGGTTTTTCCTTGAGGGCGGGTTTGTCAAACGAAAAGAAAGTCTTTTCTGCGGCCTCACGGTTTCTTTTGATGATAAAATGCCATTTAGCGCCTTCTGTTTTGTACCAGTCCCGCACATCCTGAAAGATGGGCCGCAATACAACGTCATCCTCCCCAAAGTAATGGAGGAACTCATGCCAGTTTTCGACTTCCAGCAGTTCCACCCGATCTTCATCAAACAACAATTTAAGCGACGGAAGGCATGCTTGAGCGTTCATTCCGGATAAATTCTCGGCGATGAACCCACAAACGGTACAGTCCTGCTCCGTGTACTGATCATCCGGTTTTTCCACAAAATGGGTTAACAGGCCATCAAACAAGTTGATCATCTCTTGTTTTCTGTAGGGTTCGTGGAGGGCTATCTGGGCGAATACATCGACTAGGTTAACGCGGGCGTACTCGTCTACCGCGTTGTCTTTGATCATGTTGGCTAATTGCGTATGGTGGTGTTCGCCGCAAAGGAGCGGCACCACCCAGAGGACTTCCAAAAACAGGTCTCCGAAAGCCAAATCCCATTTCGGATCCGGAAGCCGCCACACGTCCATGATTACATCCATGCTTTCTGAAGCTTTCAGGTGGCCCAGCAACATGAGCGCATGGAAAAAGCCAAATTCATCAGGCTTGTATCGGCCCGGCCATTTCAGCTCCTCCATTTTCAGGCGGATGAGGTGTTCCAGTTGGCCAATCAGCGCCTTTCGCGGTATGGCCAGGAGGCGCTCCAGCAAGTCGGGGCCCAGCATGACGTCGGCCTCGGTCAAAACGAAAGCGTCGTACGGGAGTCCGGTGATCTCCATGTCTAACGGGTCGTGTGGCATTTGTGTGTATTGCAGGGGTTTTGTGTATGCTGTTGTGGAGCCCCCGGGACGTAACCCTCGCGCGGTAAACTCCGAAACACAAAAGAATAATAATTCCCATACATTTGCACGAAAACCAGTTTTTTTTTTGCCGGAGCACCCGGAGAGCCAGGATGAGCGCCTCACCTTCCATATTCATCAGTTATCGCGTTGCCGACAGCCAGGCCCAGGCCGGTCGGCTGTTCGATGCATTGGAGCGTGCGTTTGGCACAGGCACGGCCTTTTACGACAAAGACGGCCTGAAACCCGGCATGAAGTGGCCCGACGAACTGGCGCGCAAGGAAAACAACGCCCGCGTGGTGCTGGTGCTCATCGCCGACCGCTCCAAATGGTTGGGGGTGGGCGACGAGGGACGGCGCATCGAAGACCCGGATGACTGGGTGCGCCTGGAAGTGGAAAAAGCCCTGGCCGACACCCAAAAATTAGTCATCCCCATCCTGTTCAACGATGGCCAGCTGCCTACCGAAAAAGGGCTTCCGGAAAGCTGCCGAGGGCTCCTGGCTTGTCAGCTCATCCACATCACCGACGCCAACTGGGCCCGCGACCTGGCGCCGCTGCTCGCCCGGCTGCGCGAACACTTGGGCATTCCGGAAGACCCGCAAAACCGCCAACAGCAAGCGGCACCCAAAGAAGCGCACATCCATAAGTACACCATCAACCGCGACGAGCAGAAAACCCGTTTTGACGACTCGGGCGCCCGCCAGCACCACAACCGGCCCTATTTTTACTACCTGTATGGTCAGGAACTTCAGGCACACCGAAGCTTTTTCCAGCGCATCTGCCTTGAGTTGGAAGGGGCATTCCTCGCAGCGGCCGGTGTCGACAAAGCGCAAAAAACCGAGGTGGTGGCTGTTGATTTTGTATTGGAAAGCGAAGGTTGCCTCGACCAGGAACGGCTGCGCGAGCGGTTCCTCCGAAACCTGTTTACGGCGTTTGGCCTGAATCCGGATGAGCATACAAACCACCCGCTGACAGGGAAGCGCCTGACCGATCTTTTAGCACAAAGCCACCTGACGCGCTCGTTGCCCCGGGGCAGCTACGTGTGTGTGTTCGCGCACATCAGCCACTGGTACTGGCACCCCACACTCACTCCGGAGGCCGCGCGCTGGTTCGCCGAGGTGTTTTGCCCCCCCGAGCTGCCAGCCGACAAACCGACGGTGCTGTTCTTTTTGGCCTTCGACTTCGACGAACCGGTCAATCCCGGCATACGCAAGGCGGTGCTTGATGTGGTACGGGAGGAAGCCCGGCATTTCGTAGACCTGACAGAATTGGACATGGTCACCAAAAAACACATGGCCCAGTGGATGGTGCGCTACCCGAAGGCTTTTTCCGTGCCCCTGCGCAACCAGATTTTGGAGTTGTACTTCAACCCCGCCGATAAAACGTATTATATGGAAGAGATGGAACCCATTGTCCAAAAACTCATTGACGATCACTTCAACCGACAAACCTGATGGACTTCAAACTCGTTGACCGCATCCTGCCCGACTTCGACCCGGAAACCTACGTGGTGGACGAAGGCCTGCGCCGCGCCGCCGAGGTGGCCTACGCGCTCCGCCAACCCCTGCTGCTCATGGGCGAACCCGGCACCGGCAAAACCCGTTTTGCCCAAAAACTGGCCTATGAACTGGCGAAGCTGACGGCCAATCAGCCCATTCCATTCGGTGCCAAACCCCTGGTGTTCAATACCAAAACCAGCTCCGCCGCCCGCGACCTGTTCTACATCTACGACGCCCTGGCGCACTACCAAAGCGCCAACATCAAACGCAACCCCGGCGACCCGGCAGCCGGCGCCGAAGCCTTCATCGCCCTCGAAGCACTGGGCAAGGCCATCGCCCTCACCAACCCCGGCGCCCTCGCCCATCAAAAACTACAAGAAAAACTGTCCGAAACCGGCGTATTGCCCGCCGCCCGCAGCTCGGTGGTGCTCATCGACGAGATCGACAAAGCCCCACGCGATTTCCCCAACGACATCCTCAACGAGATCGAAGACCAGGTGTTTTACGTCCGCGAACTCGACAACCTGCCCGTCAAAAAAGACCCCGACGTGCCCATTATGGTCGTGATGACCTCCAACTCCGAAAAAAACCTGCCCGACGCCTTCCTGCGCCGCTGTGTGTTTTACCACATCCCGTTCCCCGACGAACATCAACTGCTCACCATCGCCAAAACCAGCCTCGGAAAGGCTGCCGATACTTTCGCCGGTAAAAACCTCGAACACCTCATCGGCCTGTTCGAGCAATTGCGCAAAAAAGTGACCCGCAAAGCGCCCGGCACCGCCGAAATGCTCGCCTGGCTGCGCGTGATCGGCCTGCAGGACATCAAAAACCTCGAAACACCCGACGCCAAAAAGAAACTCATGGAAAACCTGTCCATCCTCGTGAAAACCAAAGAGGACTACGAAGCGGTGACGGAACTGTTTAAATAAAACACCATCCAACCCGCCAACACCCATATCACCCTCCCCTTAGCCCCGCTCTTCGACCTGCTCGAGGCGGCAGGCTTCGACGTGTCGCCCGCCACCCGCGTGCGCGCCTGGCGGGTACTGGACACGGTGGGGCGCGACGCCGCCCTGCGCGACCCGGCGGCCCTGCGCCTGCTGCTGGCGCCCGTATTTGCCCGCAGCGACGAGGAGCAGCAGCGCTTTTACAGCGTGTTTGAGCGGTATGTGGAGGCCGTGACCAAGCCGATTTATGAGCCGGTAGAGCCGGGCCTGTTGGATCGCATACGCGATTTTTTTTCGAAAAAACGGGTGCGCTGGGTATCAGGCAGCCTGTTGCTGCTCCTCCTGGCCGGACTGGCTTACCCCTACCTGCCGAAACGCCCCGCCAGCACCCCCAAACGCCCCGAAGCCCGCGTAGCCCTGTACCGCATCGAGCCGGCGGGCACCGCGACCGCCCCGGCGCTGCGCCTGCCCGTTGGCAAAGACACGCTCCTCCTCACCCAGCCCGATGTGTTCCGGCCCGGCGACTCCCTGCTGTGCCGCAACGCCACCGACTACCGGGGCAACCGCCCCGACGGCTACCGCCTCGCCTGGTCGCTCACCCGCGCCGACGGCACGGTTGAGCGCAAGGGCGGCGCCGACTCCATCTGGATGCTGCGCGTGCCCGAGCCCGACACCGGGGCGGAGCGACACCTTGACCTGCAGGTAAGTCCCATAGCCGGCGGCACGGGCAGTGTGGTTTCTCAAAACCTCATCATCGCCTGCCGCCACCTGCCTGCCCTGCCCGCGCTCAAACTGCCCGCATCCGTTCGGCCTGGCCAAACCGCCACCTTCGCCCTCGCGAGCAAGCCCACACCCGGCTACCGATACCGCTGGCAGATCATCGGCGACACGGTGGCCGAAGCGCCAGTGCTCCGACACCGCTTCGAGCGGGCGGGCGTGTACGAGGTGCAACTGTTGGTGACCGACACCACCCAGCCCGGATGGTGCAGCGCCGACACCAACTTCACCCTGCGCGTGGGCGAAGACCGCGCCGCCCTGCCGCCCAAAAGCCTCGAATACGACCGGGCCGAGCCCGGTATCATGCCCACGTGGCTGTATTGGCTCCTGGTGGGCACCCTTGCCTTCGCCGCCGCCTGGTACTGGCTGCGCTGGGCGCGGCGCAGACCGCCCGAGCCGGAACCGCCGCAGACCGAAGGTGCCTCGGTAGCAGCCACTGCCAGCGCCGACAAGCCGCCCTACTACATCCCCTTCCGCGAGCAAAAAGGTGCCGTGCGCACCCAGCGCGAGCAGTACCGCCTGGCCGACGCCCTGCGGCGGCGCACGGAAACCGAAGACCGGGTGATAGACCTGCCCGCCTCCTTGCGCGCCACCATACGCGGCGGCGGCTACCCGGCGTTGCGCTACCGATTTCGTACCCGACCCATCGAGTACCTGTTCCTCATAGACGAGCAACTGCCCGGCTACCACCTCGCCCGACTGTTCAGGCACCTGGCCGAAACCCTGCGCGGGCAGGACGTAGCGCTCGACGTCGCCTGGTACGACCCCGCCTTCCGCACCTTCCGCAGCCCCGGCCTGTCCGGCAGCTTGAGCCTCGACGCCCTGCGCCGCTACTACCCCGAGCACCGGCTTGTGTTGCTCGGTGCCGGACATGCCCTGCTCGACGATGCCCCCACGCTGCGCCCCGGCCTGAAAGCCGCCCTCAGCGCATGGCCCCGCCGACTCCTGCTCACCCCCGTGCCGCCCTCGGCCTGGAACTGGCGCGAGGCCACCCTGTACCGACATTTCGGCCTGTTCCCCGCCGACCTGCCCGGCATGCTCGACGCCGCCGCCTACGAGGAAAACGGACTCGACGAAACCGACCTGCCCGCTGCGTTCGACGACTGGAAGTCGCAGCAGACTGCCCTGCGCCCGCCGGATGCCTGGTCCGACTACCTGAGCTGGCGCACCTTAGCCGACCACGAGACCTACCTGAAGTCCTACGGCAACGACCTCGCCCGATGGTTCCGCGCCTTGGCCGTATACCCCACACCCACCTGGGAGATCACCCTCGCCGTAGCCCGCGGCATAGCCGTAAAGCCCACCCACGAGCGCCTGCTGGCCCTGAGCCGCATACCCGCCCTGCGCGAAGGACGCCTGCACCCGGGCCTGCGCCGGGAGATGCTGGGCGTTCTGCCGGAGGCCGACGAACAGGCTGCCCGCGCCGCCGTGCTCCACGAATTGGAGGAAATACAACGGCTCACCGCTGGCAGCCACGTGGCCGCCGAAACCGAGGCCTATATTGTCGTGCAGCGTTTCCAACTGGAACCCGACAAAGAAAACAACCGCCGCGCCCTGGCCGCCCTGCTCGACGCCGGCACCCTGAGCCGGGGCCTGGAAATGGAGCTGAACGTTTTCGTAGAAAAGTCGGAAACGCGGGCCGCTGCCGGCACGGCGCCCGCGCGTGTACCCAACATACGCGAGTGGCTGAAGTACCGCGAACCAGTACCCGCCGAACCGGAAAAGCCCGCAAAGCCGTTTTTTACCCCCGACTTTTGGAAGGCCGCCGCCCTGACCGCCCTCTTAGCCTTGCTCGGCGCTACCGGCTGGATGGCCTGCCGCCCCCAAAGCCCGGCGCCGGCTTTCCCGAAACGCACAAACGACTTCACCCCCGGCCGCGATACCCTGCGCGCCGGCCTGCTCTTCAGCGAACGCTGGACGCCCGACAGCGCCCTGATATACAACAACCTCGGCGTGGCCCATGGCGCCGACACCGCCCTTTTCCAGCGCGCCCTGCAACTGCGCAGCCCATACGCCCTGGCGCAGGAAAACCTCGCCAGGGTGCGGTATAACTACGGCGCCGACCGGCTGCGCGCCGACGCGCTCGACGATGCCCGACGCGCTTTTGTGTCCGCACTGACCGACGCCGGCGCCCTGATCCTGGAAGCCGACGGGGTGCTGGTACTCCAGCCGAGGAACCCCGCCGATACCGGCCCCACCGCCCTCCAGCTCGACGCCCTGCACGGCCGCGGCCTGTGCGACTACTACGCCGGCAACCGCACCGACGCCGAACGCCTGTACCGCCTGCTGCAAAGCATGGCCTACTTCGAATCCCTCACCCAGCGCCCCAACCTCGAAACCCTGCTGGGCATAACCCAAAACCGCGTGATCGCGGTGGATGTGCAGCCGCCAAATACCACCGACGGCGCCGTGCGCATCACCGCTACCTACCAGATCGGCCAACGCCTGAACACGAAGCCCCACGTAACCGCCACCGCCACCGACGGGGCCGGAAAAAACATCTCCTTCGCGCAGATCACCCTGCCCAATACCACCCCGGGCCAGTACCAGGATGCACTGATCCTCCTGCTCACCGAACCTGGCAAACCCGCCCGCGCCGACTCCCTGCGCCTGCGCCTGTACACCGACGCCGACCGGAAGACCCTGCTCGCCGAACGCACCCTGCCGTTTGCCTTTGAATGGACGCCACCGGTGACGGTGACTGACCCGGCACCGGCGACCACAGACCCGGCGCCCAAACCCGACCGCGACGCCGACGGTACCCCCGACGACGCCGACGGCTGCCCCGACGACCCCAACAAAACCCAACCCGGCGCCTGCGGATGCGGAACCCCCGACACCGACACCGACGGGGACGGCATACCCGACTGCAACGATAAATGCCCCAATAAACCCGCACCCGGTACGGCCGATGGATGCCCGGTTGAGGTACCCGTGCCGGTGGATGTACAGGCGGTCATCGCCGCCATACAGCGGAACATGATCTCCATTCCCGGCGGTACCTTCCAAATGGGCAGTGAAGACGGCAGCAGTGACGAAAAACCCGTACACCAGGTCACCCTGAGCAATTTTTACATGGGGAAATACGAGGTGACCATCGGGGAATACCTGGCTTTCTGCGAGGAAACCAAAGGCAACTACCCGGAATGGTTGGAGCCGGGAAATGATTATCATATCGAGACGGGTAATAACGATTTCTACAAAAAAAGAGGCGTGAGCAGGGAGAACAAAAACCACCCGGTCACGGGCGTATCGTGGAACGACGCGGTAGCCTACTGCCAGTGGCTAAGCCGAAAAACCGGCCAAACCTACCGCCTTCCGACGGAGGCAGAGTGGGAGTACGCGGCCCGCGGCGGGGAAAAAGGGGCGAAAGATAATTTTACGTACGCCGGCAGCAATGATCTGGATGCAGTGGGGTGGTACACGGAGAATACGAACGATACGGGTACGCGGCGTGTAGGCGGCAAAAAACCAAATCAATTGGGGCTGTACGACATGAGCGGGAATGTGTGGGAGTGGTGTGCGGACTGGTACGGCGATTACCCCACCGGCAGCCAGACCAACCCCACCGGCCCCACTTCCGGCTCCTACCGGGTGATTCGCGGCGGGTCGTGGTACGGCCTCCCGACCTACTGCCGTGTAGCGAGCCGCAGCTACAACGCGCCGGGCAACCGCATCAACGACGTTGGCTTCCGCCTTGCCAGGACTTTTTAACCTTTTAGGCTTTTTACCTTTTTACCTTTTAGGACATTTCAGCGGGGTGTGTCAGGCAACTGGCACACCCTGTTTTTTTTCGGGCGGAGCCAAATGCGGCAGCATATATGCTGCATATATAACCACGTAGTGTTTATGTGTCACCACTGTTTGTATATATGGTGTATATATGGTGAAAACTTAAAAAAAAGCGCATGCGGATCTGCATTACCACAACGGGCGGCGCATCACCCGCCGCTTGCGGCACCGGGAGTGGCAATGGCAAAACGGCACCCTTAGCGACGAGGACTTTCTGGCGTCGGCGAACAGTTATTGGGCTTTGCTCACTTGGTATACGTTTATGGGCCTTAGGAGGCAGGTGATTCAATCCTCAATAATTCCAAAAAAGAATCTCCACTCATGACCTTTATTTTGGGAAATTCTATTGTATTCAGGATGTTAAAATCCTTGTCGTTCGTAACGATCATTGTTGCATTACCTGCCACAGCGCAGTCCGTATATTTATTGTCATCCGGGTCGTTTGTAATCAAGTTCCATTTATAATAAATTCTTGATATTTGCTCAACATTTGACAGGTTTAGCAATAGTCGGATTACATTGGCTGCAATATCAGGTCTTGTTGTTTTTTCTGCAATTTTTTCCTCGTACTCTTCTAATATTTCGTTTGAGAGCAGCAGCTGGTACCGACCTTTTTTTAAGGCATCAAATATTAAACGATACCTTGAATCCACAGGAATCGAAACCAGCAAGACGTTGATGTCCAAAACAATGCGCATCATTTAACTTTGTATGGTATGCGCATTCGTTCTGTTTTCCATTGCTCAATCGTTTGCTCATCCCAACCTTGAGTTTCCCATACTTCCTTCATTTCGGCGTCTATCATTTCAGCAAAAAAATCCGCCAATAACTTTTTAACCATTTCCAACTGTTGGTCTGAAATGTGAGTTGCATATAATTTGAGCAGTTCAAGCTGCAACTTGCTCATGGGTTGATCGGTTTGTACCATCTGTACGATGCTTTTTTTTACAAATATAGGGTTTTTTTGATTATACCGAAAAAAATACCCGGCATCAAATTTGCCATCTCCTTCTAAAACGGGCAACCTGCAAAGGCTCGCTCCGCGTGCTCTGCGGCGGCTCGTGGCTCAACAACGCCGACAACTGCCGCCGCGTGGCGAACCGCAACAACAACACGCCGGAGAACCGCAACAACAACAATGGTTTCCGCGTCGCTCGTTCCCCCCAGCTCAATGGAAGGCTGGATGGCATGCACTGAACAGGCGATTGCCCCGCTCCCGGCGCTTAGTGGTCGGGACAAAAAACCCGGGCGTTTGTCCCGGGGATAAACCGTCAGCGCTGGTAGGCCTGGACTGAAGGCGAGGGCGGTTTTTTTTGGGACATAATTCGTCCTACGAATATACTCGTAGGACGAAATAATTGGTGCGTGTATTGTGGAGGGTGTATCATAAGTCGAAAACACCGGCATTCCTCCAATTAAAATTTTGAAAAACGACGTTAACCGATAGGATGGCTTCAAGCCCAATGTCGTCAACTTAAGCGCAAAGGCCTCGGAGAGGCCCAACGTTTGAAGAATATGTTGCATGTATTTATGGGGCCTCGGAGAGGCCAAACGTTAAATCGCTGGTGTGAATACCGAACAAACGTTGGGCCTCTCCGAGGCCCTATTGAATTACGCCTGGTTTTTCTACCAACTTTGGGCCTCTCCGAGGCCATGAAAACCCTTAAGTTGACGACATTGGGCTTCAAGCCATCCTATCGGTAGCGCCTTATGATGCCGGCGCTGACCCGGGCGATGGCGTAGAGACGCTGCATGCAACTTCTTCACTGCGGGTTTCCTCGCCCTTCGGGCTCGGAATGACAGGGGCTTTTAAAAAAGGATGGGGATAGCGCCTGGCCCCTCGCCCCTGGCGGAGCGGGATGCCTTTTGGAAACCGTTCGTGTGAGGGGCCAAACGTTACTTCCCTTTTTTCTTAGACGGCCCTGTCATTCCGAGCCCGCAGGGCGAGGAACCCTACAGGCCATCGGGTTTCCTCGGCCTTCGGGTTTCCTCGCCCTTCGGCCTCGGAATGACAGGGGCTTTTAAAAAAAGAGGAGCGGAGCATAGTGTCGGCGTGACTTCGAGTCACGCCGACACAAAAATTACTTGCGCTACATAAATTTTTCATTAAATTTCAGCAAAATGTTGGCAAGTTCCTACATTTGGCCAAATATTGCACCCATCACTAAAACTAAGTCCACATGAAAATTCCATTTTGGCTACTCGCGCTGCTCCTACTCCTCTGGGGCATCTGGAGTTTCAAAAATTACTATTGCGACAAATGCGGATGCTGCGGGGGCGATGCCGCCGCACTGTCGGCCACCGGCCCGGCCATCCCCATGTTTGTTTGCGGCGAAAGCGCCCTCACAGCGGGCAACTTCACCGCATTTCGCGACAGCATCCTGAAAACAGGCGGACAGGGCGACACCCTCGTCATCTCCGGTGTGTACTACGCCGATGAAACCGAAGCCATCGGCCGCGCCCGCGCAGAAGCTTTCCGCCAGGTGCTGGGCTCCAAAGTGCCCAACGACCGCGTCCGCATCAACACCCGCAAGCTCGACGGCAACTGCGCCACCGCCGCAGCCGGTTCGGGCATCCGTGGTGTAGACCTCAAATGGAACAAACTCGTGCTCAAAATGGAAGAAGGGGCCATCATCGAATCGGACAACGCCGTTACGTTCCTGTTCCCCTTCAACTCTACCGAAAAAGACAGCGATCCCCAAGTGGAAGCATACTTAGCCAAGTTGGTGGAAAAACACAAGTCTACCAGCGCCCAGTTTGACATCGTGGGCCATGCCGACAATGTGGGCAACGACGAAGGCAACATGAAAATCGGCATGGGCCGTGCGCAATCCATCGCCAGCATTCTCATCAAAGGCGGCATTGCTGCCGACCGCATCCGGACGTCGTCCAAAGGCAAATCAGACCCCGTGGCCAGCAACGATACCGACGACGGCCGCCACCAGAACCGCCGCGTAGTGGTGACCATCAACCAATAATTCTTAAAAAGAAAACTCAATCATGGCAACTGCATACATACTGCTCCATGCGACGATCAGCTGCCCCTGGGAGGCACTGATCGGCCTTTTAAATACCCTTATCCCGGCTTTGCTGGCCTGGTTGGCCGCCCGCTCGTATTTCAAAGTGGCCGAAAAAGACCAGGAGGTCAAAACCCTCACCGTGCTGCGCAATGAACTCGACGGCAAAATGGGCGGCCTCAACGCCGACCTCACCAACGTGCGCCTCAGCCTCTCTAAAGCAGAAGCGGAATTGGAAGACAAAGCCCAACGCCTCAGTCACCTGCGCAACGAACTCATCATCGCCGAGAACGACCGCACCCTCCTGCGCGACCACATCGGCCACGAAGCAGCCGACGCCATCCTCAATGCCGGGGTAACCGAGCCCGTGGAATTCGACGGCATATATTATGCTGCCAACGACTTCAACATGTTTACCGGTGTAAACAGCGACCTGACCGCAAAACTCAAAGGTGCGGGTTACAAAACCTGGGCCGACCTCGCCAATGCCGATGAAAACGCCCTTAGCCTGTTGCTCGCCGGCACCGGCCTGAACGCTGCCGACCTGAAAGCACAAGCCCGTTTTGCCGCCGATGGCAACTGGAAAGGACTGAAAGAATACCAAAGCGGTGTGGTGATCGACCGGGGTATGCGCGATCCGGAATTCGTAGACTTCAACGGCCGCCGCTGGCGCTACAATGACCTCGACATCGTGGAAGGCATCGGCCCTAAAATTGCCGAACTGCTCAACGCCGCAGGCATCAATACCTGGGATGAACTGTGCAAAACATCGCCCGAACGCATCCGCGAAATCCTGACCGCTGCCGGTTCCGCTTACAGCATGCACGATCCGGGCACCTGGCCCAACCAGGCTTGCTTAGCCGCAGCGGGCGACTGGAGTGCCCTCAAAACACTCCAGGATCAATTGATCGGCGGAAGGGGCATGGTGGCCGAACGCGAACCCGTCACCATCGAATTCAACGGCATCACTTACCGCATGAACGATCTGCGCATCGTAGAAGGCATCGGCCCCAAAATTGCCGAACTGCTCAACGATGCCGGCATCAATACCTGGGACGAACTGTGCAAAACCTCTCCGGAACGCATCAAGGAAATCCTCAACAACGCCGGTTCAGCATACAGCATGCACGATCCCGGCTCGTGGCCCAATCAGGCTTGCCTCGCCGCCGCAGGCAGCTGGGATGCCCTGTTGCAATTGCAAGACGAACTGGTGGCTGGCGTAGACGTCACCTCCCGCTCGCCCCGCAACCCCGAGTCCATAGAGTTTGGCGGTAAAAAATACATCTGGGATGACCTGAAAATTGTCGAAGGCATCGGTCCAAAAATCGAAGAGCTGCTGCACAACGCGGGCATCAATACCTGGAAACGCCTCTCCGTGTCGTACCCCGACCGCATCAAGGAAATCCTGAATGAAGCCGGACCTAATTTTGCCATACATGACCCCGGCACCTGGCCCGACCAGGCCGCTTTTGCCTACGAACAGCGCTGGAGCGACCTGCAAGACCTGCAGGATGCTTTGAATGCGGGGAAATAGGAGTTGAGAGGAGGAGAGGAGGAGAGGAGGAGTTGAGGGGTTGAGGAGGGGAGGAGTTGAGGAGTTTAGGGGTTGAGGAGGGGAGGAGTTGAGGAGGGGAGGAGTTGAGAGGTTGAGGAGTTGAGGAGTTGAGGAGGGGAGGAGTTGAGAGGTTGAGGAGTTGAGGAGGGGAAGAGTTGAGGAGGGGAAGAGTTGAGAGGTTGAGGAGTGGAGGTGTTGAAATGAGAGGCTTTAGTAAACTACCCATTTTGTACCCCCTCAACTCCTCCTCTCCTCCACTCCTCAACCCCTCAACCTCTCAGCTCCCCATACGCATGCTGAGCTGAGAGGTTGAGGAGTGGAGAGATGTTGAGGAGTGGAGGTGTTGAAATGAGAGGCTTTAGTAAACTACCCATTTTGTACCCCCTCAACTCCTC